>ENA-UOUL01004578-UOUL01004578.1-bioreactor-metagenome-genome-assembly--contig:-NODE-4578-length-12650-cov-3.010181_pt1 | contig 12650 bp, 8 predicted proteins | sample MGYA00249838_ERZ747220 | MGnify/ENA primary metagenome ERZ747220 (study PRJEB28778, sample SAMN05720191) | bioreactor metagenome | isolation source: Anaerobic biogas reactor | place: USA:Washington...
CCAGGCGACCGCCTCGCGCCCAGCGACCGCCCCCAGGGCCAGCGCCAACGCCGCCACGCTCCACGGACGGAGCGCCGCCGCCCCAACGGCCATCATCGCCAGCGACAGCGCGCCCAGGCCGAACAGCGCCTCGACGGCGCGCTGCTCGGGGACGCTCCACGGCGCGAGATCGAGCGGGCGCAGCAGCCGCCGCCCGATCCCACAGGCCAGCGCGACCGTCGCCCCAGCCAGCGCGATATCCAGGACGGCGCCCCCGGCGGCGCGGGCCAGCGGCGGGGTGATCGGCTTGTGCACCCAATAATAGAGGCCGAGCAGGAGGGCCATCCACACCACGGCAGCGGCCACGCCCAGGGAGGTGCGCGTCTTCGGGCGGGATGTCACCGGGGGATCCTTCAGCCGGTGATGCCGGCGTACGAGAGCGCCACCACAATGCGTTTCTGGGCCGGGTAGCTGGCGGGCTGAAAGGTCGTGCCGGTCAGCATCTCGTAGACGCGCTGGTAGCGCTGGGTGATGGTGATCGCCATCTCGTTGGTGATCGGGGGGAGCTTCTCGTGCTCGCCGTAGCCCTGAGCCTGGTACCACAGCCGGACGAACTCCTTGTCGAAGTTCTCCGGCTCCTGGCCCACTTCGAACAGCTCATCGTAGGTATCGGCGCGCCAGAAGCGGCTGCTGTCGGGCGTGTGCAGCTCGTCGATCAGGACCAGGTCCCCGTTCAGATCCAGCCCGAACTCGTATTTGCTGTCCACCAGGATCAGGTCGGCCAGGATGCTGAGCTGGCGCCCTCGGAAGAACAGCTTGAGCGCGATCTCCTGGATGCGTTCCCACAGGGCGGGCGCGATGCCGAGCGCGATGACTTCGTCGTCGGTGAGCGGGCGGTCGTGCGCGCGGCCAAACTCCTTGGCGGTGGCGGTGACGAGCGGCGTGTCCAGCTCCTGGTTTTTATGCAGGCCATCGGGAAAGGTGACGCCATAGATGGTGCGCGCGCCCTTGTCGTACTGGTTCCACAGGCTGGCCGGGGTGATGCCGCTGATGAAGCCGCGCACCACGACGGCGATCGGCAGCGGGTTGGCGGTGAGCGCGATGGTGACGTTCGGATCGGGCACGTCGATCACGTGGTTGGGCACGATATCGGCCGTATGCTCGAACCACCAGTTGGTCAGTTGGTTGAGGATCTGCCCCTTGTACGGCACCTGGCCCACGTGCTGGTTGAACACGTTCACGCGGTCGGTCGAGATCAGCACGCGCCGGCCATCCGACAGCGAGTAATTGTCGCGCACCTGGCCGCGCTCGGCGGTCAGGCCGGGCAGGTCCATCGCCTCGAGAGCCAGGGGGATCATCGGTTCAATCTGTCCAGGCGTTAGCATGCTCATCGCTCCGTGATGGGTGAGACCGGCTCGACCGGGTATTTGCGTCCGTTGGCGTCCATCTTGCGCGTGATACTCGTGCTGACATCCAGTTCGAGCGCGTTGGCCAGCGTCAGGCAGTAGATCAGCACGTCGGCCAGCTCGTCGGCCATCCGGTCGCGGTGCGGGCTGGCCTGGGCGAGCGCGGTGGCCTCGGCGTTGTCCACCCACTGGAAGACCTCCATCAGTTCGGCGGCCTCGATGGCGATCGACATCGCCAGGTTCTTGGGCGAGAAGAACGGCTTCCAACGGCGCGCGCTGGTGAACGCGGCAATGGCGGTCTTCAGGTCGGCCACACACGTGTCCTGATCGTTCATCGGGTAGACCCTGTTGGCTGGTTGTGGAACGGTACGCCTCAATGATAATGCCGAACCGCAATTGGGGAAAATGGCCTGGGAACAGGGGGACAGCATGAAGCTCCCTGGGACGCCCGGAGGGTGGGGGGCATCCCAGGGAAGCTCGCGGGAAGTGTCAATCGAAAGCCAGCCGCTCGCGCCACACCCAGCCGGTGATGCCCGTTGCGTTCTGCGCGATCAGGTACCAGTTGCCGGTGTCGGGGGTGTCGTACCGGATCGGCCCGACCACCGGCCCGACCAGAATCCGGACCTCTGAGCCTTCGACCAGGCTGGCGATCCAGGCGCCGGCGTGCACGTCCGGCTGGGACCAGACGCGGGCGTTGGCGAGCGCGACCGCCGTCGGACCGCCTGGCCCGGCGGGGGGCGCAAAGCGCAGCCGGTTCTCCCACACCCAGCCGGTCGCGCCGCCCGCCACGTTCACCGCGCGGACCTGGAACCAGTTGCCGGTGTCAGCCGTGTCGAACCTGATAGGACCGGACACCGGCCCTGCCAGCACGATGAGCTGCGTACCGGGCGCGAAGGTCGTCACCATCGCGCCGCTCCCCACGTCCGGGGCGGACCAGGCGCGGGCGTTATCCAGCGCCGTAGCGATCTGGGCCGGGTACTCGACCGGCACGCTCGCGCAGTCGCCGGCTACCTGCCCGTCCGCCGCGGCGACCCAGCCGCCGAAGGCGTGATCGAGCTGCAGGTGATAGGCGTCGAACGTCTGGAGCGTGACGGCATAGGGCTGGCCCGGCTGGATGGTCCCCTGCGGGTTAGTGCGCCGCGCTTCGTGGTAAAGCTGCGCGGCCTGAGGGCTGGTGAAGAAGCACAGCGTATCGAAATCGGTGAGAGGCGTCGTATCGACCGGCACGCCCGCGCAGTCGCCGCTCACGCCGCCGCTGCGCCGGTCGACCCAGCCGCCGTAGGCATCATCGACGGCGATGTAATAATGCTCCTCGCGCTGCAGCGTGACCCGATAGCCCACGCCGCTCGGCAGAGCGTCCTTCTGTTGGGAGGGAGTCGTCAGCGGCGCGTGGTAGAGGATCAGCGTTTCCAGCGCCCCGGTGAAGATGCAGTCGCCCTGCGCGCGGGCCGGTGCCGCGCCGCCCGGCAGCGCGCCGAGGGTGAGGATCAGGCCGGCGAGCAGGCTGGCGACGAACGCGGTCGCTCGTTTCGTCGGATGCATGGCAGGCTCCTTATGCTCCGGCAATCACCCTCATTATACGGGCGTTCCGGGCAGCACAGCCGGAGCGCAGGCCAGCCGCCAGACAGACATAGGGCGCCCGTCGATCAGATCGCGGGCGCCCCGGATGTTCCGAACGTGCGTGAAGCTTACTGGGCCACGTAGCCGCCATCCACCAGGAACGGCGACCCGGTGATGAACGATGCGCTGTCCGAGCACAGGAAGACGACCAGCTCGGCCACTTCTTCCGGCGTGCCCAGCCGCCCGACCGGGTGCGCGCTCGCGAGCTGTTCGAGCACGTCCGACGGCATACCGTCGTCGACCATGGGCGTGTGGATGAACGCCGGGCAGACGGTCACGGCGCGGATGCCCTGCTTGGCATACTCGATGGCGGCGGTCTTGGTCAGGCCGATCACGCCATGCTTGGCCGCGACATAAGCCGGCGCGGTGGCAAACCCCACCCAACCCAGGATCGAGGCCATATTGACGATGACGCCGCCGCCCTGCTTGAGCATCTCGGGGATCTGGTACTTCATGCCGTAGAACACGCCGGACAGGTTGACCGCGATCACCTTGTTCCAGCCGTCGACCGAGTAATCGGCGGTCAGGGCGGCTTCACCGCCAATGCCGGCGTTGTTGCAGGCGAAGTCCAGGCGGCCAAAGGTTTCGACGGCACGCTTGACCAGGGCTTCAACCTGCGCGCTCTGCGACACATCGCACGGGACGAAGATGGCCTCGCCGCCCTGTTCTTTGATCAACCGGACGGTTTCCTCGCCGCCGTCCCTGGCGACGTCACCGACGACCACTTTCACACCCTCGCGGGCGAACGCCAGCGCGACCGCCCGGCCAATGCCGGAGCTCGCGCCGGTGACGATAGCGACTTTGTTCTGAAGACCGTTCATGTGTGCCATGCTCCTTAGACTGCAACGATGGTGATAAGAGAATGGGGTTTCTCCCACATCTTCTTAGATTGTACAAAAATTCACAATCAGTGCCTAATACTCTGGGAAACCTGTGGGGAATGATTAGGGTAGGTGTTACACAGGGCGGGTTAGGACGATTCGGCCGGGCGAAAAAACGTCGCCCTCCCGCCGCGCTGGCGAGAGGGCTGCTCGATCGGCGGTGAGGTTACTTGTACTCGCCGCTGCTGTAGACGTAGACAAACGGCTCGTCGTAGCCACCGTCGGCGCTCCAGTTGAAGGCCCAGTGCGCGTCGGTGATCGACATGTTCACGCAGCCGTGGCTGTGCCGGTAGCCGAAGCCGTCGTGCCAGTACGTGCCGTGCAGCGAGATCGCCTGGTCGAAATACATCACGTACGGCACATTCTCCAGCGAGTAAAAGTCGGCCTGGCCTTCCGCGCCGCTCATGTGCCCGTTGACCTGGCGCGTGTAGACGTTGAACAGCCCTTCATTCGTGGGCCAGTCTTCTAGGCCGGAGGAGATCAGGGTGGCGAAGATCGGCGTGTCTTCTTCATACGCGATCAGGACCTGCTCGTACAGATCGATCGAGAACCAGCGGCCTTTCACTTTCGACGGGCGCTCGACCGGCAGGGCGCGCGCCACGCTGGTCTGCCGGACCCAGCTATCGGGACCGACCAGGTACCATTCCCAGCCGTCAATCTCCGCCGTGGCGAAGATGTTCACGCGGCGATAGCGCTCCAGGATCGGGCGGCCCTGGTCGCCAGCCGCGCCGGGGTAGGGGCTCGGATAGGATGGGATCAGCACCCAGGCCATCGGGTAGGCCGTCTCGCCATCCAGGTAGACGCCGGTGAACTCGCTGGGCCGCGCCACCGCGAGCTGGTTGGCGGGCATCCACTGCCCATCGTTGACCTGAATCCAGTCGCCCTGGACGGCGTTCACGGTCACGTAGTTGAAGCCCTCGTCGATGCTGCCGATCGGGTTGCCGCCCGGCGCGTCGTAAATCGTGGCCGCGCCGCCCACGATCTTGCGGAAGGCGAAGCGCGCGATCTCGTCTTTGTTCACTGCCAGCGGGCGCACGTTGGGCTCTGGGTGCAGCAGCATCTCGTCCAGCAGCATCTGGTATTCGACGGTGGGCAGCCCGGCAGCACAGCCGGGGCCAGACGGGTTTTCCAGGCAGGCGACGCGATCAGGACCGGCGGCGGTGGCCAGTCCGGCGGGGATCAGGCTGAGACTCAACAGCACCACGAGGATCAGGCTGCGACGGCGCACGATGGACCTCCTGTAACAATACATACGGGCATCTTTTCGTAGCGATATAGCTTTGGTTGTAGATAGTAATTGTAGCAGAATCACGCCCGGGCCGGTATACGCGAGAACCCTACGCGCGGGCTACGGCGCGCGCTCGCTCTCGGCCAATCGCTGCACGAAGAACGTCAGCCGCAGCAGGATCGTCTGGTAAAGCTCGCGGCTCAGCGCGAGCTGTTCCTGGGGATCGGACGTCTCCTGCAGGGGATCGCGCAGCGACCAGTGGATGATCTCGGCGTGGGCCAGCTCGGGGGGCATCTCGCTTTCGTGGACGCGATCGCAGACCGTGATCACGAACTCGAAGTTCGTATCGCCCAGCGTGCGGTAGGTTTTCATCTCCAGGTGATCGGACGGGATGGCGTGTTCCTCGAGCACGCGATACGTCAGCGAAGGGATGCCCCTACCAGGCAACAGCCCCGCGCTGCGCACCAGCAGCGCGCCGTTGGACAGGTGATTGGCCATGGCCTCGGCCATCAGCGAGCGCATGCTGTTGGTTGAGCAGAGGAACAGCACCCGGCGCGGGCGTTCGAGCCGGGGCATGGGGCGCGAGAGCGACGGGCTGTACTGCTGCCACCAGTGGGACACCTCCCGCGCCGTCTGAAGGTTGGGGCTGTAGTAGCGCCGGCGGGCGTCGCCGATGCTCTGGTGCACTTCGATTAGCTTGCAGTCGGCCATCACGCTCAGGTGGTGTGACAGCAAATTCTGGCTCAGGCCGGTCGCGTTCATCAATTCCGAGTTCGTCTGGTCGCTGTAAACCAGCAGGTGGAACAGCTCCAGCCGGTGGGCATCCGAGAGCGCCTTGAAGATGTCAACAAGTTGGGTGTCACCGATCATTGGAACCTTACCTTTATGTACTGCGTTTTTCTTATCGCGATCTAACCACAAAACGCTGCGGCTAGGCAGTGTCGTTTGGCCGCAGAATTTACGCCAACTTGTCGAATGTCGGGAGGGTGGGACGCGCGGCGGCGCTACTCGATCGCGTCTATGACCTGTTCGATCACCCAGCGCAGGTTGGTGTTGCGCGCCGCTTCGAGGGCGCTGGCACAGGCCGCATGCACGGCTTCCGGATCGCCTTCAGTCTCGGCCTGGCGCGCCTCGGCCAGCCAGGCGAGCGCGCGCCGGTCCGGGTCGACGTCGTGGCTGTCGAGCTCGTCGCGCCGCTCGACCAGGATATCCAGCAGCGTGGCGATCTGGTCGGCGCTGGCCTGCGGCTGGTTGAGCTGCGCGTGCGAATGGGCGATCAGCGCGTGGATGAACGCGAGATCTTTGACGCTGGTGTTTTCGTGCCGGTCGAGCAGCGCCAGCGACTGCTGGGCGGCTTGCAGCGTCCCCCGGCGGCGTTCCAGCTCGTCGAGCGTGCTGCGCAGGTCGTCGGAGGCGCGGCGGGCCAGGTTGGTGTAGACCGTCACCTTCTGGTAGTACACTGCGGCCTGTTCCAGGTGACCCGCCGAGCGGTAGGTATCGGCGATGGCCTGCAGCGTGGCGCTGATGCGCTCGTCGCTGCGCGGGACGTGGGCCGTCTCGATCTCGAGCGCCTCTTCCAGCGCCACGTGCGCCTGCTCGTAGTTGCCCAGTTCCGCATACAGCCCGCCCAGGGTGCGCAGCGTTTCGGCATACGCCACCGGCTGGAGCGCCCGGTCCATGTAGACCAGCGCTTCGTGGTGGCGCGCGATGGCTGCCTCCACGTCGCCGCAGTCTTCCTGCGTTTCGGCCAGCAGTTGGAGCGTCTGCACCAGCCGGGCGTTGGCTTGCTGGGGCTGGGCTTTCTCGGCTTCCAGGGCTTTTCTCAGCGGCTCGATGGCTTCCTCGAAGCGCCCCGCCTCGCGCAGCGTCCGGCCCAGCGCGCGCCAGGTCTCGGCGGCGGCGACGGTGCGCGGCGTGTGGTGGTTGAGCGCCTCGCGGTACGACAGCTCGGCGTCGTGATAATGGCCCTGGCTGCGGTGCGCCTCGGCGATGGCGTGGTGCGTCAGCGCGATTTCCACCGGCGACTGGTCCGGCTGTTCCGCGGACAGCTCCAGGGCTTCGGTCCAGACGGCGCGCGCTTCGTCGTAGCGCTCCGCCTGCGCATAAGCGCGGCCCAGGTTGCGCAGGGTGTTCGCCCGGTCGTGGGCCATCAGTTGAGCTGGCTGGTGTTCCAGCGCGGCCTGGTAATGCTGGACGGCGGCCATCACCCGCCCGGCATCGCGGTGGACGTTCGCTAGTTCGCACAGTACCTGACCTAGCTGCTGGGCATCGCCCCATTTTTCGGTCTCTTCGCGGGTCTGCTCATAGACCTGCACGGCGTTCGCGTCGCCCAGGGAGGCCAGCGCCCGCGCCAGGCGGTGTAGAATGGCGCGCGTCTGGTGGGGCGCCTCGGCGCGTTCCAGCACGTTGAGCGCGCGCCGGTAAACGCGGGCCGCTTCGGGAAGCTGGCCCTGCGCCTCGTGCGTCTGGCCGAGCGAGCACAGCACGTCGGCGGTGTGCACCGGGCTGACGCCTTCCACGTCGCGCAGCACGACCAGCGCCTCCTCGTAGACGCCGATCGCCTCCGCGTAGCGGTTCAGCCCGCCCAGCGTATGAGCCAGCGTCGTCAGGATGCGCGCTGCGATGTCCGGCTGGTCTTCGCGGCTGACCAGGGGCAGCGCCGCCCGCAAGCTCTCGACGGCGTCTGCCGGTTGGCCCTCCTCGAGCAGGATCGCGGCGATTGTCTCCTGGATCAGGCCCTGCGTGGTCTCGTCTGGCTCATGCTCGACCGCTGCGCGCAGGTGGCGCAGCGCCATCTCCGCATCGCCGATGGCGTGGTAGCCCTCGCCGGTCAGGCGGTGCGCCCGCGCATAGGTCGCCGGCTCGGCGTCGCGCACGGCGTCGCTCAGCAGCGGCTCCAGCGTGATGATCGCTTCCTCGGCGCGGTCCAGCGCCATATAGGCCTCGCCGAGATCGCGGCTGGCGGCCCACGCGGCCAGCGTCTCTGGGAAGACCTCGCTGGCCAGCGCGAGGTTGTGCTCGGCCAGGTCCAGCGCCAGCGCGGGGCGATTGTCCGCCAGCAGCGAGCGCGCCGCCAGCCCCAGCACCAGCGTCCGGATCGCCGGGCGCGGGTCCCCCACCGCCTCCGGGGCGCGGAAGGTGAGCGCCTGGGCCCATTCGGCAATCGAGAACTGGGCGCGGATCGGGCGGTCCATCGCCTGCTGGGTGCGGGCGCGAATGGCCTGGGCGTACCCGTAAAGGCGCAGGTCGGGATTGACCGTCGCCGCGAGCTGGTCGACGAGTTCCTGCGCCACGTCGAGCGCGGCGGACAGGCGTTCCTGCTCCACCAGGGCGCGGTGCAGCGCCAGTTGGGCGATGAAATGCGCCGCCGGCTCGGCGACGGGGTTGAAATGGCCGAGCGCCAGCCGGTAATTGGCCACGGCGCGATCCAGGCTGCCGGTCAGGCGATAGGCGTCGGCCACATGGTACAGCGCCATCGCGATCCGGTTCTCGTCGCGCTCGGTGACGCCCTGCGCGTATTCGACCTCGTTGGTGAACGCTTCGAGTGCGCCGTCCGCGTCTCCCTGGCGCAGCAGGGCGCGCCCGATGGTCCGGTAGGCGTCGGCGGTGTCGGCGGGCGCGTCGACCTGTTTCAGGTGACCCACCGCCTCGCGCGCGATCTCGACCGCGCCGGCGTCGTCTCCGGACAGGCTGACGACCCCCGCCAGCAGGCGCAGCGTCTGGCCCAGCCGCAGCGGGTCGGGCGCGGGATCCTCGCGCTGGAGGGCGAGCGCCGCCTCGAGCATGTCGCGGGCGGCGGCGGTCTGGCCATCGCTGGCGAGCGCCGCGCCATAGCCGCGCAGAATCCGCGCGCGGATCGCGCCATCCTCCGCGCCGCAGTCCAGCGCCGCCTTGTAGCCTTCGAGAGCCTGGGCTGTGTCGCCGCGCTGCAGGTGAATCTGGGCGCGCAGCAGGATCGACTCGACATCGTCCTGCCCGGCGATGGCCTCCAGCGCGCGGGCGTGCTGCCGCGCCAGCAGGTAAAGCTCGGCGCGGGCGTAGGGCGTGGCTTCCGGCGCCTGCTCCATCTCGGCGACGGCGGCGGAATAGCGCCCCTGGGCCTTGAGGATCAGCGCGCGTTCCAGGTGCGCGCTGGGCGCGTCGTCGAGCACTTCCAGGGCATCGGTCAGGCGGCCCATATGGCGGTACACGCGCGCCAGCCCGCGCCGGACGACGCTCAGCGACTCCGCCGCGCCCAACTTGTAGAGCAGCTCGGCGGCGGTGATCAGCGCTTCGGCGGCCTGGGCCGACCGCCCGTTGGCGTCGTGCAGGCGGGCCAGCGCGACCAGCGTCTCGGCGACGGCGTGCGGGCTGTCGGTCGCCTGGCGGATCTCCAGCGCCCGCTTGAGCGCTTCTTCGGCGGCGTAGGCCGCGCCGCGGTCGGTCAGCTCCAGCCCGGTACTCGTCAGCGAGGCGGATTCGGTGCGCGGGCCGTTGATCTCCGGCAGGGTCGCCTGCGGATCGCCGTGCAGAGCGTCGGGCTGGTACTCGCGCAGGTAGCCGCGCAGCGCGTCGAACAGCGGGTTCGGCCCGCGATCCGCGACCGACTGGTGCACGTGCAGCAGGGCCGGCTCGGCGCGGTACAGCGCCAGCGGATCCTGGAGGTGGGCGCGGGCGAACTGCAGCGCCCAGATGCGCACCCGCTTGTCGAGCGCGGGCTTCTTTTCGCTGGCGAGGGCGCGCGCGTGGGCGACCGGGTGCATGGTATACAACTGCGGATCGCGGTGATCGCGGCGGATGAACCCGTATTCGGCCAGGGCGATCAATCCCCGGCGGGTCGCCAGCGGCGCGCCGAAATGAGCCGCGGCGTGCAGCCCGTCGAACGGGGCACCGCTGGCCGGAAAGCTGCCGAATGCCTCGAACAGCACCTGGTAATCGCGCGGCAGGGCCGCCACGGACACGCCCAGCGCCCGGTTCAGGCTGGCCACCGTGGGATTCTCCGGCTCGGCATCGACGTCCGGCTCATCAGTCGCGGCTTCCGGCTCGGCGCTCTCGGCTCCGGGCGGTGGGACCGCGCTGCGGTCGTCCTCCGCGGCCAGCGCCTCTTCCAGCTCGGCCAGCGAGAGGCCGTCGCGGGACATAAGCCGCCCGGCCAGCATCAAGGCGTAGGGGAGCTTGCCCAGCGCCAGCGCGATCCGCCCCAGATCGCCGCGCAGCCGGCGCGGGTCTTCGATCGCAGCGTGGAAGGCCAGCGCGTCGATCGCGGCGTCGTCGTCCAGAGCGCGCAAGGTGACCGTGTCCGGCGGGTCGTCGGGGATCGGCTCGTCCGGGTCGGGCACTTCGGGCGGCGTCTCGACTGCCAGCAGGACGTGTTCCGTCAGGAGAGCCAGCACCTCTCGCACGGGATCGCCGGGCGCGGTGTTGTCCACAATCAGCAGGGTGTTCTCGTCCAGCCGTTCGGACAGGCGGGCGCGGCGCGTGCCAGGATCGTCGACTGCCAGCAAGTGAGGCATGTCCAGCGCCAGCGCCAGCGTCTGCTCCAGGCGGGCGGGCTGGTCGAACCACCAGATGCGGCGAAACCGCACGCGGGTGCGCTCGTGCAGCGCGATGGCCGCCAGCAGCGTCGTCTTGCCAACGCCCGGCTGGCCGCGCACGATCATCGGATGGCCCGACAGCAGCGGGCGCAGGACGCGCTCCATCTCGACCTTGCGCCCAGCCAGGAGCGCCGGGCGGGGCGGGGGCGCCAACGCGGCGCGCGCCGCCTCGATGACCTGCGGCGACGGGCGTGGGTACCAGCGCGGCGGCAGCGGGGCGATCGGTCCTTCGGGCTGGGGCTCGGGCGCATCCAGGCGGAACGGCTGGAGGTCCAGGCGCGCGGCGTCCTGCTCGATCGGTACGGCCAGCAGTTGCTCGGTCAGCCGCAGAAATTCCTCGGCGCGGAAGCCCGGCAGCGCCGGGGAAAACGCGGGCAGACGTGTTACGTGTGTTTGATCGGTCATAGCCCCGGATTGTAGTAGCTGGCGGGGGGTTCCGCAACTGATTGGGCGCGCTGCCGGGCGTGGCCTGGAAATCGAGATCGGGCCCGCCCACGATACCAGCATACACGCTCGGCTTGAGGCGTGGGTAGTCACCATGAACACGGCCCGTTGGTGAGGCAAGACAGGTCTGCGCGACGGTCTCGTGAATCTTCGCTGTAAAAACTCATTAAAGTCGTTTTACAATCTGGCGCATGGTGGCCCCGGACGCGGTATACTTGGGGGATACAGACGACAAGAGGCCTCTCTCTTAAGGAGCACGACTCACATGGACGTTTTGTGTATTGGCGAAGCGCTCATCGACTTCGTCTCGCGCGAGCGTGGCGCGACACTCGTCACGGCCACGGAGTACAGTGCGGCGACCGGCGGCGCGCCGGCCAACGTGGCCGCCGGGCTGAGCAAGCTCAAACGCCACGCCCGCATGATCGCGACCGTCGGCAATGACGCATTTGGCCGCAAGATCGTGCACGATCTGGAGGCGGTTGGCGTGGACTGCGCGCTGCGGATCGATCCCGACCATTTCACCACGCTGGCGTTCGTCAAGCAGGGGGCGGGCGGCGACCGCGATTTTGAGTTCAGCTCCGGCGCGCACGATTACCTGCTGCCCGACCAGATCACCGAGGGGGACGTGCGGCAGGCGCAGGTGCTGCACTATGGCTCGATCAGCTTGCGCGCGCCCCAGTCGCGCGAGGCGACGCTCAAGGCGATCCGGCTGGCGAAAGACGCGGGCGTGATCTGCTCGTGCGATCCGAACTGGCGGGCCGATCTGTGGCCGGATCACAAGCAGGGCCGCGACGCCATGCTCGAGGCGATCGCCTACGCCGACATCCTCAAGATCAGCGATGCCGACCTGGAATTCCTGGCGCCCGATCACAGCGGCGATTACGCCACCGAGCTGGCCGCGATCGGGTTCAGCGGGCGGCTGGCGGCGGTCACATTGGGCGCGGATGGCACGTGGTACAAAGCGGGCGCGCGCATCGGGCAGGTGCCTTCGCCGCACGTGGTCGTCGTCGAGACGACCGGCTCCGGCGACGCGTTCACGGCCTGCCTGCTGGACAGCCTGATCCCGCGCCGGTTCGATCTGGACAGCATAAGCGATGACGAGCTACGCGGAATCATGCGGCGCGCGTGCGCGGCGGGCGCGCTCACCGAATTCTACGTGCTGATCATCCTCACGGTTGCACAGGCAGCACAAAGGCCCGTGGCGTCCGCCGGCGACTCACAGGCCTTCGTGGTAATGCTGGTTGTCTCAGAGGCCCAATCAGGCTACATGGGCCCTCACGCGCCCCGGCCTAGTCTGCAGCCGGGACCGCAGGCTGGATGCTGGTTCCGCTCGCGCCGGTTGCCACGTCCTTGAGCGCAGAGATGCTGATGACCAGCGTGATCTTCTCGCCACACGCGGGGCAGGCAAGCGTCACGACCATATCCTGCGATGGCAGCACATGCACATCGGTGACCTGCATCTCGCCGTGCGGTGTCGGTGCCGGTGTGGGCGCAGGAGTTGGTGTCGGCGTTGGCGCAG
>ENA-UOUL01004581-UOUL01004581.1-bioreactor-metagenome-genome-assembly--contig:-NODE-4581-length-12640-cov-6.052694_pt1 | contig 12640 bp, 9 predicted proteins | sample MGYA00249838_ERZ747220 | MGnify/ENA primary metagenome ERZ747220 (study PRJEB28778, sample SAMN05720191) | bioreactor metagenome | isolation source: Anaerobic biogas reactor | place: USA:Washington...
CACGATCCCTCGCCGCGGCGATTATCTTCGGCATGGCCTGCACCGTCGCGGCGGCGTCCCCGGAGGGGCTCGCCGGCCACGCCGCACCCGGCTATAGTCCCGGCCGTGACCGACAGCCCCTACCGCGCCCTGCCGCGCATGGTGATGCTGACCTACCGGATGCCGGAGGAGTTGCGCCGGGTGGCAGAGAAGGGGGAGTTTAACGAGTTTGACCTGAACCTCTTCTTCAAGGCAGAGGGCCATGGCAAGCATGCCAAATTCGTCTATGAGGACGAGGTGCAGAAATGGCTCAACCTGATCCGTGGTGCCTACCTGCCTGCCTCCATGGACGACATGAAGCTGGGCGGCAAGCCAGCCATGCCATTTTCTGATGTGCGCCTCTTGAGCCAACTGAACCACACCTTCTGGTTCTTGCCGGATGTAGCCAGCTGCGAGGCCATGGCCAACCTGATGCGGAAAAATCAGAACGGCTTTTACCATGATTACAACATCAATGTGTGCGCCGGCTATGCGGCGGGGATTGGCTTGCAGGCTTTGGGACCTGTCCGCAAAAGCATGGAGGAGCCCTTGTCCAGCAAGTCCATCACCCTGTCCTGCGGCAAGCTGACCACCGGGGTGACGGTGAAGCCCTGGACGGGCATTTTCATGCTGCGCAACCTGCAAAGCCCGGAAACCTATTTCCAGGCAGCCTTCCGGGTGCAAAGCCCTTGGGAGATTGAGACCGGGGAAGGCCAGAAGGAAGTCGTCAAGGAAAACTGCTATGTGTTTGACTTCGCCCTGGACCGTGCCCTGCGCCAGGTGGCGGATTATGGCAGCCGCTTGAACGTCAACGAACCGGACCGGGAGAAGGCCATTGGCAAGTTCATGAACTTTCTGCCGGTGCTGGCCTATGATGAAGGGGTCATGCGGCCCATTGATGCAGGGGAAGTGCTGGAAATTGCCATTCAGGGCACCAGCGCTACCATGTTGGCCAGGCGGTGGGAAAGCGCGCTGCTGGTGAATGTGGACAACGAGACCCTGAAAAAGATCATTGCCAACCAGGCGGCCATGGATGCCATCATGCGCATTGAGGGCTTCCGCAGCCTGGGCAGCAACGTCCTGGAAACCATCATCAACAAGTCGGATTCAGTTAAAAAAGCCAAAAAAGAGAAGGAGCTGCTGACCCCTGCCGAAAAGAAGGAACTGACCCAGGAAGAGAAGGAATATAAAAGCCTGCGCAAGAAGGTGCAGGAGAAGCTGGTGAAGTTTGCTACCCGCATCCCCATCTTCATGTACCTGACCGACTACCGGGAGAGCAGCCTGAAGGATGTGATCACCCAGCTGGAGCCCGGCTTGTTCAAGGCGGTTACCGGCCTGGAGGTCAAGGATTTTGAACTGCTGGTGTCCCTGAATGTCTTCAACGGCAGCCTGATGGACGATGCCATTTTCAAATTCCGTCGTTATGAGGACAGCAGCCTCAACTATACCGGCATCAACCTGCACGAGGATGAGATGGTGGGCGGCTGGGACACCAGCATCACCCGGGCGGACTTTGAAGAGATGTTTGCAGAACAGCAGGCCAGCATGGAGGTTTTGCAGCAGGCCTTTGAGGACATCAGCAGCCTGCCGGCCGCTTTTGCTGACGAGGATGAGGAAGAAAGGGAGGAGCCGGTTCCCAGCAAGGGAAAAGCTGCCGGAACAAGCAAGAAGGCAAAGGTTCAGGCACAGGAGAAGCCAGCAGTCACGACCAGCAGTGGAAGGTCCGGGCTGTGGTTTGATGCCCCTTCCTTTGGGAAGAGGAGAAAATCCCGCACAGATATTGGTCAACAAAAAGACCCGGCCCAATATGATTGGGTCAGGCCAGGTGTCCAGGTGGTGCATCAGAAATTTGGTCTGGGTCGGGTCATCCGCATGGAGCGGGACCTGTGCATCATTACATTCTCAGGTGGCACCAAAACCTTTGAGTTCCCGGATTCCTTTGAACGGGGCATCATCGGCAGGCCGGAGCAGGGATAAAAATCTTCTTAGTGCCCCTTCGCCCACATCTCCCGGTGGAACATCACCAGCAGGGGGATGAACTCCAGCCGCCCTGCCAGCATTAAAAAGGTGAGCAGCACCTTCACGTGGGGGGAGAAGATGTCAAAATTGCCCGAGGGGCCCACCAGGTTCAGGCCCGGGCCGATGTTGGACAGGCAGGACACCACGGCGGAGAAGCTGGTGGCAAAATCGTGGCCGTCGGTGGAGGCGATGAGGGTGCCCAGGAAGAGGATGCCCATGTACAGGAGGAAGAACACCAGCACACTGCGCAGGGTGTCCTCGTTCACGGGTTTTTTGTCCATTTTTAGGAGGCGCACCTTCCGGGGGGCGGCGGCCTGGCCGATTTCCCGGGCGCTGGCCTTGGAAAGCATCACCACCCGGCTCACCTTCATGCCCCCGGCGGTGGAGCCGGCGCAGGCCCCCACCACCATGAGGAGCAGGAGCAGGATGTGGGTGAACTGGGGCCAGAGCACATAGTCCGTGGTGGCGTAGCCGGTGGTGGACATGATGGAGGCCACCTGGAAGCTGGCGTAGCGGAAGGCGGTTGCAAACTGCCCGTACCGGGGCAGGGTGGTGAGGGTGACCGTCAGCATGGACAGGGCTGCCAGGATCCAGTAGACGCGCACTTCCTCCGAGTGGAAGGCCGCCCTGCCCTCCCCCCTGAGCAGCTTGAAATACACCACAAAATTCATGCCGAACAGCAGCATAAACAGGGTGATGATGCCCTCGGCCAGGGGGTTGTTGTAAGCCCCCACCGACTGGTTGCGGCTGGAGAAGCCCCCCGTGCCTGCTGTGCCCAGGGTGTGGATGAGGGCGTCAAAAAAGGGCAGGCCGGCCAGCATCAACAGCACCAGCTGCAACAGGGACAGCACGGTGTACACGGCGTACATCAGCCGGGCGGTGTCCCGCATCCGGGGCACCACCTTGGAGAAGGTGGGGCCGGGGCTTTCCGCCCGGGCCAGCATGGCGCTGCGGCCGCTGAGCTTGGGCATCACCGCCAGGGTGAGGATCAAGACCCCCATGCCCCCCACCCAGTGGGTGAAGGAGCGCCACAGCAAGAGCCCCCGGGGCAGGTGCTCCACCCGGCTTAGGATGGAGGCCCCGGTGGTGGTGAAGCCGGACACGGTTTCAAAGAGGGCGTTGATGAAATCCGGAATCATGCCGGAGAGGATGAAGGGCAGGGCGCCTGCCAGGGACAGCAGCACCCAGGACAGGGACACCACCGCCAGGCCTTCCTTGGCGTGGACATCCTTGGAGGCGGGCTTGACAAGGAGCATCAGGGGCAGGCCCGCAAGCAGCACAATCCCCATGGTGATGAGGAGGGCGGCCCAGCTGGGCTCCCGGTGGATCAGGGCGGTGATGAGGGCGGGCAGCATCAGCCCGGCCTCCAGGACCAGCAGTTTGCTCAGCAGGCTGATGACCAGGGGCAGGTTCATGCTTCGTCCCTGGTGAGGACATCAGACAGACATTCCACGCTGTTGCCCTTCACGATGACCACCACCCTGTCCTGGGGCCGGATGACATCCTCCCCGAAGGGGATGTGCACCTGGCCCTCCCTGACGATGACGGCGATGAGGGCGTCCTTTTGCACCCGCAGGCGCTTTAGGGGCAGCCCGATAAAATCGTCCTCCGGCCGGGCGATGAACTCCAGGGCCTCCACCGCGCCGTCCATCAGCTGGTAGATGCGCTCCACGGCGGCCGCGGCGTCGGCGGCGCCCCTTGTCCTGACAGTGCGCAGGATGGTGTTGCCGGTGACCTGGCGGATGCTGATGGCGCTTTCCAGGCCGATCATCCCCAGCAGGTCCATGTAGTTGTCCCGGCTGTTTTTGACGATCACCTTGCGCACCCCCACGCTTTTGGCGTACAGGCCCGTCATGATGTTTTCCTCGTCCAGGCCGCTTAGGGTGACAAAGGCGTCAAACTGGTCCAGGCCTTCGGACAGCAGCAGCTCCTGGTCGGTGCCGTCCCCCACGATGACGCTGGCCTCCGGCAGCATTTCGGCAAAGGCCAGGGCCCGCTCCTCGTCCCGCTCAATGACGGTGACCTGCATGCGCATGTCGATCAACAGCATGCACAGATAGTAGGAGACCCGGCCGGCCCCCAGGATCATCACGGACTTGATGTCCGAGGTGTTTTTGCCGATGTGCTGGAAAAAACGGGTGATGGTTAAGACATCCGCCGCCACATAGACGTGGTCCCCCTCCTGAAGCACCAGGTCCCCCTTGGGGATGATGGCCTCGTCCTCCCGCTGGATGCAGCAAAACAGCACCCGGGGCAAATGGGGCTTTTTCTGGTACAGGTCCTTGAGGGGCATCCCCACCAGGGCGTCCCCCCGGCCCAGGCGGAAATCCATCAGTTCCACCCGGCCCCGGGCGAAGGTTTCCACGCTGCCGGAAAAAGGATAGCGCAGCATCCGGGAAATCTCCTGGGCCATGATGCGCTCGGGGTTAATCACGTAGTCAATCAGCAGCTCCCGCATCAAAAAGGACAGGCTTTTGTTGTATTCCGGGTCCCGGATCCGGGCGATGGCATAGCGGGCCCCCAGGCGCTTGGCGGTGAGGCAGGACAGCATGTTGATTTCGTCAGACATGGTGACGGCGATCAGAATATCCGCCTCCGGGGCGCCGGCTTCCATGAGGGTGTCCACATTCACGCCGTTGCCCTTCACCACCAGGGCGTCCAGGGTGTCCTGGCTGCGCTGGAGGGCGGCCTCGCTGCGGTCCACAATGGTGACCTCGTGATCCTCGGCGATCAGGGTCTCAGCGATGGAATGGCCCACCTTGCCATCCCCGATGATGATAATCTGCATGGTTCCTCCCGCCGGCAAAGGGGCCGGCCCCGCCATTATACGACTTCAGGCCCCCTGGAACAACCGATGGGGGGCATCCGTCTGGCAGCCGTTCATGAGGGCCAGGCGCGTCAGGGCCTGGTGCAGGGCATCCAGGGCCTGGTCATCCGGGGTGAAGCCCGGCTCCCACCACAGGCCCTGCAACACCAGCCGCCCTGATTTCCGGTCGCACACCGGGGCCGCCCGGCCCGCCAGGCGGTCGCCATACAGGATGGGCAGCACATAGGGGCCGTAGACCCGTTTGTGGGCGGGGGTGTAGATCTCCCAGGTGTAGTCAAAATCAAAGAGGGCACGGATCAGTTTCCGGTCCCAGAGGAAGCTGTCCAGGGGGGCCAGCAGCTCGCAGCGCCGGCCCGGGTCCGTGATGGCCAGGGCTTCTTTCAGGCTGCCCTCATCCTGGGTAGCCATGTACAGGGTGTCTTTGATACCTTCCACCCGGACCGGCAGCAGCTGTCCTTCCTTCATTAGATGCTCAAAGGCCTGCCTGCGCATCTGTGCCCGGTAGTTGAGGCTGCCCAGGTGGGCGTCGGAGGCCCGGGCCCACAGCAGGCCCACCGCCCGCAGCCGGCGCAGCAGGTGCCAGGCGGCGAAATCCAGGTCCCGGGGGAATGGCTCCGGGGCTGTCAGGATATCCCCTGGCAGCAGGCGCTCCGCCAGGTCGTAGGTTTTCAAAACGCCGTTTTTGCTGTGCACCAGCAGGCTGCCCTCGTTGTACAGCTGCTCCAGCACCGCCCGGGCCAGGGTGGAAGTGGCCCAGTACCAGTTCACCTGGCCTGTAAGGCCCAGGCTGGCTGCGTTCTGGGGCCCGTCCTCCCGGATCCGGGCCAGCACCATGTCCCGGTGGGCCTCTGTCAGCTGCCGGGAGCGGGGGGTGTCGGACCACTGCGCCCGGAGGCGTTTCAGGCAAGGCCAGTCGCCCACCGGGTAGATGGCCAGGTTCTTGTCGAAATGATCCACCAGGTGGCGTTTTTCATACAGCAGGGTATATAGGTAGTCCGGGCGGTAGTCCGCAACCCGGGACAGGAGGGTGATCTCCGGGCTGCGGCCGCAAAGGTTCACCGGGTCAAACTGCAGGCAGCCGGCCTTCTGGATGAAGGCCAGTACCCCGGCCTCCCCCGAAAAGCGGCGGGGCCCCAGCAGCCCCTGGTGCAGCAGGATGAAGCGCCGGGCCTGGGTACGGGTGATCTGAATCATGGAACCCTCCTGTGGTGCCTGTGGAAATCATGGGTGTTCCCGGGCGGAAAGCACAAACTCATTGTCATTTGTATGTGGTCAGGTTATAATAGGGAACGCGAAACCGCAAGGAGGTAATGAATGTACAAGCTGCTGCTGGTCACCAATCAGGAAGAAGTCAAGGAGGCCTACACCGGCATTCCCGATATGAACCGGCTGATGTTTGACCCCATCGCCCTGGCGGAAACCCCCGGGGATGCCATCGATTTTTTGCAGCATCCCGGTGCGGATGCCATCGCCATGGACCTGGGGGAGGAAGAGGCTGCGGCCCTGAACCGCCACCTGGCGGAGCACTATCCCTTCCTGCCCATCGCCCGCACCCACCGCCGGGGGGACGGCCTGCGCAATGAGCTGTCCCTGCTCAGGGAGGTGCTGGACCAGCTTCACGGCGATTTCAGCGATTATGACTACAACCCCGGCCTCACCATGGCCCGGCTGCAGAACGAGGCCCTCCACCGCCTGCTGGAGGAGCGCATCGGCAGCCGGGACGAGCTGGTGAGCCGCCTGCTGCTGTCCCGCTCCCCCATCGTGGTGGGCCGGCCCTGCCTGCTGTTTGAGTTTGACCTGCCCGACGGCGCCCATTTCCTGGGCTCCCGCTGGCACCACGGCTTTGACCGGCTGGACCTGTCCCTCAGGGCCAATTTCTTCGGCCAGCTGGAGGGGCCCCTCGCCTTCACCACGGCCCTCATCAGCCCCCTGCGGATGCGGGTTCTGGCCTGCGCCACCGACGACATCACCGACCGGGAGCTAGATCACCTAAGCGCCCAGGCCCAGCGCCAGGTGCTGGCCGCGGCCGAGCAGGTGAAGCACTTCATGGACCTGGACCTGGTCTGCACCCAGTTTAAGGTGCTGGCGCAGCTGGACGACCTGATTCCCACCAAAACCTGAACCCGGGCCAACCTGGCCTGATGATATGTTCCACAACAATATGTAGGAGGACCGCGTATGAGCTTCTTCAAGAAAATGGTAACCAGCCAGCTGATTGACGTCATCGAGTGGACCGATTCCAGCAGCAACACCATGGTGCACCGCTATGACCGCAACGGCAAGGAAATCATGATGGGCGCCCAGCTCACCGTGCGGGAGAGCCAGGTGGCCGTCTTTGTCAACGAAGGCAAGATTGCCGACGTCTTCCAGCCCGGCCGCTACGAGCTGTCCACCCAGAACATGCCGGTGCTGACGGCGCTGAAAAGCTGGAAATACGGCTTCAACTCCCCCTTCCAGGCAGAGGTGTACTTCATCAACACCAAGCAGTTTCTGGACATGAAATGGGGCACCAGCAACCCCGTCATGATGCGGGACAGCGAGTTTGGCATGGTGCGCCTGCGGGCCTTCGGCATCTACAGCTTCCGGGTGGTGGACCCGGTGGCCTTCCTAAAGGAGGTCTTCGGCACCACGGAACTGATGACGGTGGAAGGCGTGGAGGGCCAGATCAAGCGCACGGTGGTGTCCGCCCTGTCGGACATCATCGCCCAGAGCAAGATTCCCGCCCTGGACCTGGCCGCCAACTATGACGAGCTGGGCCACTTCGCCCTCAACGCCCTCTCCCCCCGGATTGCGCCCCTGGGCCTGAAGCTGGAAAGCTTCGTGATTGAAAACATCAGCCTGCCCCAGGAGGTGGAGGCCGCCATGGACCGCCGCACCAGCATGGGGGTGGTGGGGGACCTGGGCAAATACACCCAGTTCCAGGCCGCCGAGGCCATCAGGGACGCCGCCCAGAACGAAGGCGGCTCCGCCGGGATGGGCATGGGCATGGGAGCCGGCATGGCCATGGGCCAGATGATGCAGGGGGCCATGCAGTCCCAGCAGCAGCCGGCAGCACCCCAGGCCGCCACCGTGGCCTGTGTGGCCTGCGCGCAGCCCATTCCCCAGGGCAGCAAGTTCTGCCCCCAGTGCGGCGCCAACCAGGCCGCCGGCGTCTGCAGCGACTGCGGCAAACCCTTGGCCCCCGGGGCCAAGTTCTGCCCGGAATGCGGCGCGAAACAGTAACCACCACAATAAGCGCCGGCAACGGCGCTTTTTTCATGACAAGGCAAAGGATGATCAATGAGCATGATGGACACAGCGGCAATCAAGGACCTGTTCATGTCAAAAGGCGCCATCAAACAGGGGCATTTCTACCGGCTCTCCGGCCGGCACACCGACTGGTATGTCCAGTGCGCCCGGCTGTTTGAGGACCACGACACCGCGGCCCTGGCAGGCCGGGAGCTGGCGGCGCGCCTTCATGACTACGCCCCGGACGTGGTGCTGGCGGCCGCCATCGGCGGCGTGCTCCCCGGCTGGGAGGTGGCCCGGGCCCTGAACAAGCCCCTGCTGTACTGCGAAAAGCGGGACGGCGCCCTCATCCTGCGCCGGGGCTTTGAAATCAGGCCCGGGATGCAGGTGCTGCTGGTGGAGGACGAGGTGTCCACCGGCCAAAGCATCCGGGAGATGACGGAAATCGTCCGGGCCCTGGGGGGCCAGGTGGTGGCCATCGCCTGCCTGGTGGACAAATCCGGGGGCGAGGCCCCGGCGGAGGCGCCCCTCATCCCTTTGCTGCAGATCAAGGCCCACTACCACCCCCCGGAGCACTGCCCCATGTGCGCAGCGGGGCTACCCCTGGAAAACCTGCGATAGCAGGCGCCAAAATCAATCGTTTTCCCATGCCGCCCGGTGAACCGGGCGGTTTTGTTGTATTTGGCAACTAATTTCCCCATTCGGGAAACAATCGTGATTAAGTCAAAGTAGGGAAGGGTACAGTATATTTACAGCGGTTCGCAACGAACCCGCCAGTAAACAAGTGAAGCGCGAGTGCGCAACCACACCACATTTTAAGGAGGATTTTTATGCGTAAGTTCCTGTCCCTGGCCCTGGTGGCCGTCATGTTCCTGGGCCTGGCGGTCCTGCCTGCCAACGCCGAAGGCGAGGTCGCCATCGAGGTGTTCCAGCTCAAGGTGGAAATCAACGAGGCCATCACCAACTTCACCAAGCGCTACAGCGAGAACACCCCCGGTGTCACCGTCAGCGTGGAAACCCTGGGCGGCGGCGCTGACTACGGCGGCACCCTCAGGGCCAAGCTCCAGGCCGATCAGATGCCCGACATCTTCATGATCGAAGGCAAGGGCGGCTATGAGCTGTGGAAGGAGTACATCCTGGATATGTCCGACGCCGACTGGGTGAAGGACACCGATCTGGCGTACTACTCCCCCGAAGGCCAGGCCGTGGGCTTCCCCATTGGCATTGAGGGCTTCGGCCTGGGCTACAACGCCGAGATCCTGGAGAAGGCCGGCATTGACCCCGCCACCCTCACCACCCTGTCTGCCACCAAGGCCGCCTTTGAGAAGATCGACGGCATGAAGGCCGAACTGGGCCTGGACAACGTGGTGTCCGTGGGCACCTCCGTGGCCGGCGGCCTCTGGTGGGTCACCAGCCAGCACGTGTTCAACGCCTTCTACGCGGGCTACCTGGATTACAACGATGACTCCGTCTACCAGGCCACCCTCAAGGGCGAAGTGGACCAGGAGCGCCTGACCGCATTTGCCAACTACCTGAAGATGCTGTACGACTATTCCGACCCGGACATCCTGGTCAACGGCAACTACGACGCCCAGGTGGCAGCCTTCGCCAACGGCAAGACCGCCTTCATCACCCAGGGCAACTGGACCGACCCCAACTTCGAGCAGCTGGGCTCCACCTTCAAGCGGGGCTATGTCTCCCACAACTTCCTGGAAGAGGAGTCCAAGGGCCTGTTCATCGCCGCGCCCAGCTGGTTTGTGGTGAATGCCAAGGCCAGCCCCGAGCGCCAGAAGGCTGCTGTTGACTTCCTCAACCACATGGCCCTCACCGAAGACGGCGCCAAGTACGTGGTGGAAGAGGCCGGCATGGTGCCCGCCTTCAAGTCCGTCAAGCTGGTTCCCGCAGGGGACTTCTCCCGCGCGCTGGTGGAAGCCAATGCCCGGGGCGGCAACTTCAACTGGTACTTCGGCCAGAACCCCGACGGCTTCAACGTCAACACCTTGGGCCCCATCTTCGAGCTGCTGGCCACCGGCACCGTGGAAGAGTTTGTCAACGACGTCACCGAGGCATTCAAAGGCCTGAACTAAAGCTGGTTCATCGGGCGGGCCCGGGCCTCTTGGCCCCGGCCGCCTGAGAAGGACATACCCCCAAGGAAATCTGGAAGCGGGGGAGGGCTGGTCCCTCCCCCTTTTCCCAAAGGAGGGTGCCGATGAAACGACGCGGTTCCGTTGACTTTCTGTTCCTGTTCCCCTGCCTGCTGGCTTTTTCCATGGTGATCCTGGTGCCCTTTGGCATGGGCATCTACTACGCCCTGTCCGACTGGAACGGGGTGCGCAGTGAAATCAACTTCATTGGTTTTCAGAACTTCAAGTCCATGTTCACCGAGCCGCAGTTCCTGTTCTCTTTCTTAATCACCCTGCAATACACCGTCATCAACGTGATCTTTGTCAACCTGGTGGGCTTTGCCCTGGCGCTGATGGTCACCAGCCAGCTGAAGCTGCGCAATTTCTACCGCGCGGGCTTTTTTGTGCCCAACCTTATCGGCGGCCTGGTGCTGGGCTATATCTGGCAGTTCATGTTCAACAACGTGCTGGTGGTGATGGGCAAGGGCATCGGCCTGCCCTGGCTGTCCAGCTCCCTTCTGGCCAGCAAGGACAGCGTCATCTGGGCCATGAGCTTTGTGAACACCTGGCAGTACGCCGGCTACATCATGATGATTTACGTGGCGGCCATCCAGGCCATCCCGGGCAGCCTCATGGAGGCGGCCAGTGTGGACGGCGCCGGCTTCTTCCGGCGGGTGCGCTCCATTTTGATCCCCATGGTGGCCAACGCCTTCACCATCACCATCTTCTTGACCCTCACCACTTCCTTTAAGCAGTACGACCTCAACTTCGCCCTCACCAACGGCGGGCCGGCCATGCGCTTCATGGGCAAGGCCATCAAGTCCTCCCAGCTGCTGGCCATGGACATCTTCTCCACCGCCAACTCCAGGAACCTCCTGGCGGAGGCCCAGGCCAAGGCGGTCGTCTTCTTCATCGTCCTGGTGGTGTTCTCCCTCATCCAGGTCACCATCAACAAGCGCAGGGAGGTGGAAGCATGAGCCAGATCAATCCAAGCGTCCAGGCCAAGCTGAACCGTGCCGGCCGCCGCCGCATGGTGGGCGAGGTGCTGGTGATGCTGCTGTTTTTGCTGTTCATGGTGCCCTTCTTCCTGGTGGTGCTCAACTCCGCCAAGACCTCGGCTGAGATCATCAACAGCCCGGTGGCCTGGCCCGGGAACTGGGGGCAGATGTTCAAAAACATCGCCACCATCTTCGAAAGCCCCATCGTGCGCTATACCTCGGCCTTCATCAACTCCCTCATCATCACCGTGCTGTCCCTGGCGGCCATCGCCTTCTTCTCGGCTATGGCGGCCTGGGTGCTGGTGCGCAACAAAAAGGGCTGGTCCACGGCGCTGTTTTTGATGTTCGTGTCCGCCATGGTCATCCCCTTCCAGGTGGTCATGTTCCCCCTGGTGCAGTGGTTCCGCATCATCGGCGACAGCCTGCGCCTGCCCCTTCTAGGCACCTACCACGGCATCATCTTCGCCTACCTGGGCTTCGGCTGCTCCATGACCATCTTCATCCTCCACGGCTTCATCAAGGGCGTGCCCCTGGAATTGGAAGAGGCCGCCACCATCGACGGCTGCGGCCAGGTGCGCACCTTCTTCAATGTGGTGCTGCCCCTTCTGATGCCCGCCTTTGTGACGGTGCTGATCCTAAACGGCATCTGGATCTGGAATGACTACCTGCTGCCCCTTTTGGTGCTGGGCACCTCCGGCGGCATGAAGACCATCCCCCTGGCGGTGGCCGCCTTCGCCGGCGCCTTCGTCAAGCAGTGGGACCTGATCCTCACCAGCACCCTCCTGGCCATGATCCCCATCATCGTCCTCTTCCTCTTCGCCCAGCGCTACATCATCAAGGGCATGGTGGAAGGCGCGATCAAGTGATGCGCTGATCAAAAACCATTGGTTTTGTTGGCGCGGGAGATGTCCCGCGCCTCTTTTCTGATTTCCGGGCGGCGCGGGAAGCTGAAGTGCCTGCCGCCCCGCGCTGGAAATGCCGCCGGAATGGATGTACACTGTGTGCCAATGAACAATCCCCCTGAGGTTGAAACGGAGGCAGCGGCATGATTGACCTGCGCAGCGACACGGTGACCCACCCCACCCCGGCGATGCTGGAAGCCATGGTGCGCGCCCCCCTGGGGGATGACGTGTACGGGGATGACCCCACCGTCAACCGCCTGCAGGAGATGGCGGCCCAGGCCACCGGCAAAGAGGCCGCGCTGTTTGTGTGCTCTGGCACCATGGGGAACCAGCTGGCCATCATGACACACACCCGGCCGGGGGAGGAGCTGATTGCCTCCGTCCACAGCCATGTCATCGTGCACGAGGCAGGGGGCCATGCCCGGCTTTCCGGCCTGTCCGCCGCGCTGTGCCAGGAGCCCCATGGCGTGTCCGCGGAGGCAGTGGAAATGCTGGTCCGGGACCGGGAGGACGTGCACAACCCCA
>ENA-UOUL01004582-UOUL01004582.1-bioreactor-metagenome-genome-assembly--contig:-NODE-4582-length-12640-cov-3.788188_pt1 | contig 12640 bp, 9 predicted proteins | sample MGYA00249838_ERZ747220 | MGnify/ENA primary metagenome ERZ747220 (study PRJEB28778, sample SAMN05720191) | bioreactor metagenome | isolation source: Anaerobic biogas reactor | place: USA:Washington...
ACCAGCCGCAGCAACTGTCGTACCCGTTCCGTCCTCTCTTTCTTCGGGGTTTTATCCAACTCAAGGGGGAATGCGACATTATCGCCTACGGTACGCTGCATGAGCAGATTATATCCTTGAAAAATAACACCTACTGTGCGTCGCATGGAAATCAATGCCTTTCCCCGTAAAGACGATAGCTCCACCCCTCCAATGGAAATCGTGCCGCGGGTGGGTTTTTCCAATAAAGAGATGCAACGTAGCAATGTGCTCTTTCCAGCGCCGGATTTACCCATGATTCCGAATATCTCTCCATCCTGTACGGACAGGTTCACGTCGCGCAGGGCCGGGGTTTCAACGCCCTCGGACTGGAAGGTCTTGGTGATGTTCTTGGCTTCAAGCATGGTTCCTCACAGGGAAATGAGCGCCGTGGACGGCTCGATGGAGGCGGCCTTCCAGGACGGGAAAAAGGCGGCCAGGACCGAGACGCCAACGATCAGCAGGCAGGTCAGGGCCAGATGGACGGGGTGCAGGGCCAGCTCGGCCTCCCCGGCCATGTCGAGCAGGGCCAGGACCTTGAGGCTCAAGGCGTACCCGCCGAAATAGCCGATGACCCCGGCGGCCATGCCGATGAGCACGGCCTCGAAACAGAAGATCCCGAAAATCCCGCCCCGCGAGAAACCCAGGGAGCGCAACAGGCCGATCTCCTTGATCCGCTCGTTGACCGAGGAGAGCATGGTCGCCCCGACCATGCAGCAGGCGATGAAGAGGATGACCAGGCTCACGGTCAGAATGAGATGCTCCACGAAATGGACCGAATACATGCGCTGCTTGACGATGGACTGCAGGGCCTGGATCTCGACATCGGGGAGTTTCTCCGCGATCTGGGCCACGATCTCGTCGATGGGGCAACCCGCGCACAGGGCCGAGACCTCCACGAAGCTGACGTGGTCGGCCTGGCCGAAGGCCGCCTGGGCGAAGTCCATGCCCACGAAGAGGACCGAGTCGTCGTCGCTGCCCGTGGGCTGAAGCACGCCCGAGACCAGGGCGATCCGGCCGCCCAGGTCGACGGTCCCGCCCGCCCAGAGCCCGAGCTTCTCGGCCGCCTTGGCCCCGGCCAGGATCTCGTTCTCCGCGACCGGAAAGGCGCCGTCCACGGCCCAATAGCCCTTGAGCACCTTCTCCCGCTCGAAGCGCACCCCGACCACGCCCACGGCCGCGCCGCCGACCCTGGTCATGGCCACCAGTTTGGGCGCCACGACGCTGATGCGGTCGCGGTAGCCGATGGACTGTATCTTTTCCTCCACCTCGCTCTCGCGCAGGTCCGTGACGCCCATGAGCATGTCGCCCATGGAGAAGCCGCCGTAGCTGACGGTCAGCTTCTCGCTTCTGGGCATGACCAGGATATTGGCCCCGTAGGCGGTCAGCTTTTTCTCCAGCGACTCGCCCACCACCCTGGACACGTAGTTGAGGGAGACGATGGAGACCACGCTCAGGGTGAAGACCAGGAGCAGAAGCAGGGTCTTGACCCACTTCTTGCGCATGGTCCGCAGCGGGATGGTCAGGATGTTCACCTAGAAATACCCCTTCCCGGCGACGAGATCGGACACGGCGACGACCACGGCGTCGCCCTCGACGGACCGCTTCAGGGGCGAGGGGTTGCACCCACCCGCGACCTCGTTGATGCGCGAGGAGTGGAATTTCATGCCGCAGTTGTTGCAGACCATGAAGTCCTTGTCCTGGGAATAGCCCTTCTTCTCGCGGAAGCAGACGTCGCAGGCGTCGAAGGCGGCCCGGATCACGCCGTCGGAGCTCTTGAGCACGAAGAACTTGAGCTCGGTTCCGCCATCCTGGAACCGGAAATAGTGGGCCTTGCCGTCGGACACCCGGTCGACCGGGATGGTCACGCGGCCGTTTTCGGCCCTGACCTCCTCATGCTTGGCGAACATGCCGAGAAAGGCCGAAGCCGGGGCTGCGGCCGTCAGGACAAGGGCGGCCAGAAGAAAAACACGGAAAAATTTCATGATGCCTCCAAATTGTGGGACTGGCGCATTGCACGGCACATGCAGCAAAGCACAGGCCATACCAAATCGCTTACCAAGTATTTTCAGAATTATTGGTGTAAAAACTGCATAAGAATGCACATACCGATGTGCAAATCGGACTATTTCACTCAATAATGCACAATTGCGGGAAGGAAAGGGGGCGGACAGGATTCAGCGCGGCAGCAGGGCCAGGGAGTAGCGCTCCACCGGCGCGAAATCGTCGCGCAGGGGCGGCGCGGACGGGACGGGCGCGGTGACGCGGGCCGCCAGGATCGGTGCCAGGGCCGGGTCGTCGGAACCCGCCAGGGTTCGCGCCAGGTCCGGCCGCGGGACGGGCAGGGCCAGGAGCATGAGGTTCTGGATGGTCTCGGGGTCGGCCGGATCGGTCACGGCGAAGACGAGCACCTCGGCGAAGTGCCGGGCCAGGCCGGCGTGGATGGACCGGAACAGGCGTCCCGCCCCGCCGTCCAGGGAGGCGATGACGTTCATGACCAGCGCCCCGTTTTCTTTCACCGCCCGGCGCATGGCTGCGGCGGCCTCCTCGGTGCCGGCCTGGAAGGGGATGGTGTAGCAGGAGCCGAAGACGTCGACGAAGACGAGGTCGTAGCGCTCGGTGTTGCGGTTGCAGAAGGTGCGGGCGTCCTCGTGCACCACGCGCAGGCGCGGGTCCTCGGCCAGGCCGAAATGCTCCCGGGCCGCGCGGGTCATGCCCGGGTCCAGCTCGACGACGTCCACGCCGAGGGTGGACGGGTCCAGGGCGCTGCGCCCGGCCAGGAGCCAGCGCGGCACGGAAAATGCCCCGCCGCCGAGCATGAGCACGCGCCGGGCGTCCGGGACCAGGGCCGGGCCAAGGGCGAAAAAGCGGGTGTAGGGCAGGGCCAGGCCGGCCGGGTCGTCGACGTACATGGCCGACTGGAAGCGCCCGGGGTCCGTGGCCAGGCACAGGAGCTCGCGGCCTTCGTGGTCCAGGCCGCGCACGATGCGGATGTGGTTGTAGGGTGTCTCCACGGTGCGTGCCCCGCTGGCCGCCTCCTCGAAGGCCTGGTAGGAGGCTGACGCCCAGCCGCCCAGGCAGATCAGGGCGAGCAGGGCCGACCGGACCTTCGCCGGGCTGGGGCAGGCCAGCAGCGACAGGAGGAGCATGCCCGCGCCCGTGCCGAGCAGGATGTGGGTGCTCCCGAACCAGGAGACGAGCACGAACCCGCCCAGGAACGTCCCGGCGATGCTGCCGACAGTCGACAGGGCGTAGAGAGTGCCCACGGTCCTTCCGGACGAGGACACGTCCTCCATGCGCAGGCGGATGACGTACGGCGTGACCATGCCGAAGAAGGTGGCGGGCAGGGACAGGAGCAGGATGGCGCAGAGCACGGCGGCCATGTGCAGGCTGGACACGGAGGCGGCCACGGCATCGGCCACGGTCGAATGCAGCAAACCCGTCAGGGCCGTCCCGCACCCGGCCAAGGCCAGAATGGCGGCCAGCCGTTGGCGGCCGTCGCCCGTCAACGCGTCGTTGCAGATCGCATCGAGCAGGTCGAGCAGTTCACTATTGATCGGCGGCGCGTTCATTATTCGGTTCCGCTTTGTCTCGCGGCTTCTTCGACGCATTCGAACAGGGAGCGGCGAATCATGTTTAAACGGTTATATACGGTCTGCGGCGAGCGGTTCATCTGTTCGGCCAACTGGCGGATCGATGACTCGTTGCCGTAGGCGAGAGTGAGCAGCTCGCGCTGTTTTTCGGTCAGCTTGGCGATGCAATCCATGAGGAAATCGCGGCGCCGGCTGGTTCGTTGCGGGCTGATTTCGCACTGTTCGGCCAGCCGCTCGACCAGATCGTTGTCGAACGTCAGGCGATCGCGACCGGCGGTGCGGCGGAAATTTTTCACCTCGAAGAACGCCACGCGGCAGGCCCAGGTCAAAAACTCGCCGTCTTTATCCGTGTCTCGAAACTCGCCGAACTTGCGCCACAAGATCAGGCTTGTTTGCTGGAAAACGTCTTCGGCGTCCGACCAATGCGGCAACAGCGAGAAGATGTATGAGAAAAGGTTGTCGTGAATCCGTGCGAAGAGGCTCACGAACCGCTCGTATCGCAGCGGATTGTCCTCGAGTTTTTCTTCTTGTTCCACCAGAGCGAATTTGTCGACCACCCCTCACCTCCCCAAGCTGAAACATCGCCGCAATCGGCCGCGATCCTTCCTCTGATCGATCCTTCCTCTGATTATAAACGTACAAGAGTCGGGATATTTACCGATTTTTTTGCGTTTTGCGCGCAGCGGGGTTAATCGAGGGGGTGTGAGGGTCGAGCAGACGGATGGTTACCACTCGAGCGTAATTGCAGCGGTGGTCAGGCCCGCCCCGACGGAGCAGAGTACCAGTTTGTCGCCCGGCTGAAGGCCGTTTTCCATCTCGATGATTGCCAGCGGGATGCTCGCGCTGGAGGTGTTGCCGACTTGATCGACGTTTAGATAGAAGCGATCGAAGCCGACGCGGCTTTTTTTGGCGGCGGCCTTGAGTATCCTGCCGTTGGCTTGGTGTGGGATCACCCAGCGAATGTCTTCGGCCTTCCAACCGCTGCGGTCGAGCGATCGGATAATCACGCTGGCGAAGTTGTCGGTGGCCGCGCGGAAGAGGGCCGGCCCGTCGATGCGAATCCAGGGGTCGTCGCCGGATTCGCCGTTGCGAATCGTGTAACCCGGCTCCAAACGTCTGGCGAGATGCAGGCCGCGGATGTCGGAACCGAGCACCACGCGATTGATGCGGTGTCCGGCCGAGCCGGGGGCGAAGGCCGATACGATCGTCGCGCCGGCCCCGTCGCCGAAAAGAAAATACGCGCTGCGGTCCATGCGGTCGAGCAGTTTCGATTGCATGTCGACGCCGATGGTCAGCACGTTCCGCGCCGTGCCGGAGAGGATCATGCCCTGCGCCATGGCGATGGCGTATAGCCAACCGGAGCAGGCCGCGTTCAGGTCGAAGCCGGGCGCGTTCCGCAGCCCGAGGCGGTCTTGAAGGATCGCCGCCGTCGAGGGCATGGCCACGTCGGGGGTAGTGGTGGCCACCACCACGGCGTCGATCTCGCCCACTTCGAGCGGCGAGTGGTCGATTGCCTGCAACGCCGCTCGATACGCCATGTCCGACGGCTTTTCATCGGCGGCGGCCCAACGCCGCTTGTGAATCCCGGTCACTTGATGGATGTAATTGGCGTCGATGTCGGGAAAATCGGCGACCAATTCCTCGTTGGTCACCAGTCTTTCGGGCAGATAGCCGCCAAACCCCAGCAGGACTATCGTCGCCGCGCGCTGCTCGGGCCGCGCCGCCGGCGCCGGTTCGGAGCGGAGAGATTCGGATTCGGCGGCGGCGGCCGGCGGTATCCAATCGCGCATCGAGGCGTCGGCCGTCTCGATTTCCATGACCGGTTCGGTAATCGGCAGCGTTCCGCCGGCGGGGAGCATGAGGCGAACCACCCGCCCGTCGCAGGGGGCCTCGAAATCGTAGACCGACTTCGCGCTGTCGATCTGCGCGAGCGGATTGCCCTTCTGGAAGCGGTCGCCCTCGGCGACGCGCCACTCGACTATCGTGGCCTCGACTTCCGTGGCGCCTTGGGCAGGCAGATACAAAGGCATCTTAAACAACGTGGCGTCCATCTGAGTTGTCAGCGATTCGATGGCTAATTCTCCGCGAGCATGGTGTTTATCGCCGCTTCAATGCGTTGCGCGCCGGGGCGATGAGCAGCTTCCAACTCCGGCGCGAACGGGATCGGCATGTTCGGCGCGGCGATCAGACGGGGCGGCGCCTTTAGGGCGGCGAACGCCTCGCGGCAGACCAGCGAGACGATCCGATCGCCCAGCCCCTGCGTTTCGCCGCTTTCTTGCACCACCAGCAATCGGCCCGTCTTGGCGACCGATTCCAGTATCGGGCCGATGTCCAACGGCTGCAAGACGAATGGGTTCCAGATTTCGATGGAATGCGGCGTGCGTTGCGCGGCCGCCAGGCACTCGTGCACCATTGCCCCGAACGCCGCGACGGTCAGGTCGGCGCCTTCGGAGTAGCGGCGCGGCCGCCAGACGGCTTCGAGGTCGCCGTCGAAATCGATTTCGCCGCTGCGGCTCCAATAGAGTTGCTTGTGTTCGAAGACGATGCAGGGGTTGGGGTCGTAAAATCCCGCCGTCAGCGCCTCGAAAGTTTCCTGTGCGGTGGCCGGATAGAGCAATTTCAAGCCGGGAAATCGCGACCAAAGCCCCTCGAACTCGCCCGAGTGAAACGCCCCCATCGTCACGCCGCCGCCGCAGGGGAGCCGGAAGAGCATGGGGGCGGGCATGCCGGCGCGATAGTACCAAGTGCTCGAGTTCATACCCAATTGCGAGCCGACCTCCGTCGAAAAATCGGCGAATTGGAACTCCATGATCGGCCGCAGGCCGATCTGCGAAGCGCCCAGAGCGAAGCCGACTTGGGCCGATTCGCAGACGGGCATGTCGATCACCCGCTCCGGCCCGTGCCGATCGAAAAGCCCCTTGCAGGTCTTGAAGGCCGAGCCGTACCGGCCCACGTCGAGACCCATCAGGAAGGCGTTCGGATTGTTTTCCAGCAGGTAGTCCAAGGCGCGGCCCACCGCTTCGCCGTTTTTCACCGCCGGCGATTTGTAGGGTTTGACCTTCGGCGGCCGTGCCGGGGCGAAAACCGCCGCCCCGTTGCGGCTCGGATCGGGACGGCCGACCGCCATCGCCCGGTTCAACGCCTCGTTGATCTCCTCCTCGACGGCCTCCTCGATCGACGCCGCGACCGACTCGGCCATGCCGCAGGTTTCGATCAGTTGCCGTCGGGCGGCGGGCACGGGGTCTTGCTCGCGCCAACGGCGCTGCTGCTCCGCCGGCACATACTCGTTCTTGTCGTAGGCCGCGTGCCCGTTAAGACGAAGCGTCATGCACTCGACGATCACCGGCAGCTTGGTCGCTTCCATCGCGTCCATAACGTCGCAAATCGTCGTATACACCTCCCAGGCGTCGAGGCCGTCGATCGTATAGCCCAAGATTCCATAGCCCCGGGCGCGATCGGAAAGATGGCGGCAGTTGTATTGCTTGCTCGTCGGCGTGGAGAAGGAATAGTGGTTGTTCTCGACGAGGAAGATGACGGGCGATTTTTGCACCGAGGCCAGATTGACCGCTTCGTGGAATTCGCCCGTGCTGCTGGCGCCGTCGCCGAGCACGGCCAACCCGAAGGCGTGCTCGCCGCGCCGCCGGGCGGCCCATGTCCCGCCCACCACCAGACTGAGCATCTTACCCAGATGGCTCATCATCGGAAACCGGCGCCGCGAGGCGTCGCCGTGATGGCAGTTGCCCTCGCGGGCGTGCGTCGGACTCTCGGCGTTGGCCATGTATTGGCAAAACAAATCGTAGGGCGCCGAACCTAACAGCAAATGGCCGAGCAGGTCGCGGTGCCAGATCGAAACCACGTCCAGCCCCGGCCGCAACGGCATGGTCATGCCGACGGCCGCGGCCTCGTTGCCCCAACTGTCGGTGACGGTCCCCTTCACATAGCCCTTCTTGAACAACTCCAACAGCCGATCTTCCATGCGGCGGGACAGATACATCAGCGGGTAGGCCAGCGTGTAGAAATCCTCGCGGGCGAGCCGCTCGGGATAGCGGACAAGCTCGGGCAAATGGCGGCCGACCACGTCGCTGCGGGCAAGAATGCCGCCGACCAGCCGGGCTTCCCTGCTGATTACATGACCCGTGGCACTACTAAATGGACGGCGACCGACCGCCGGCGCGCCCGATTGTGTTGTATCCGTATGCGAAGCCAAGGCCGCGCCCTTTCTAATCAACGCTTATTTCGCATAAATAGACGAGTGGTCTGTTCAGTTCGATTTTACACCACGCCATTTGGATGCCGGGAGCGGCACCCATTTTCAAAACACGTTCTTTTGGGGGAACGCATCGAATCAATCCGCCGGGAAGTAGCAATCTCCCCTCGGACAAGGCTCCATTTTTAGAGCAATTGTAACGGTGTGGACGTGGAATGTCACGCCCAGTTGCCGGAGATTTACCAAGAATACCCAGGGATTTACCTAGCCAAAACATGGCTTATAGCGCGCAGCCCCCCGTTTTTCCGCCAATTACCCGGAAGAATCTCGGCAACTCCCCTTGTATCAACCGGCCGTATTGGGTATTTCTACGCAACCTTTTTCAAGATTGCGGGAGAACCACCGCGCGCGACTTCGCGTAGCAGAGGTTTGGCGGCCCGCGATTTGTCGTAAAGCGATCGTCGTTCAGCCCTCGGGCTTGTCAATCTTGGATTGATGGGTTGGGTGCCACTGCCGGCTTGTCCGGCAGTGCTGAAACACGGGTGGACAAGCCTCCCGTGGCACCACTCATTCCATGCTTGACAGAGCACTAGGGCGGCAACGGCGGACAGGGAAGTCCGACCGGACGGGATCGGGGCCTAAGCATCACAAGAGGAAAGGGCCAAGGATGGCCGATATGCAACCGAACAATACCGATCGCCGCGTTCGCCGGAGTTTCTATCTGCGAATGACGGTCGTCGCGGCCGTTGTCGTTGGCTGGTCGGCATCGGCCGTCGCGCAAATACGGCCCGAGCCGCCGGGGATCATGCCCCAGGACGTTGCCGGCCGTTCGCCGGCGGCGCGGGCCAACGTGCCGGCCGGGAGGGCGTCGCACATCCCAACCGCCGAGACGGCGGATCGGGAAATCATGGTCGTCGACGTTCGCATCGTCGGCAATAAGACCGTGCCGCTGGAGAAGATTCTCCCCGAAATCAAAACACGCGCCGGGCGACCTTTCGATCTGGAGCGAATTTCCGAAGACGTGCGCCGCCTCGACCGCACGCGGATGTTCGTCAACGTCGAGACGTTTTGGACCGAGGCGCCAAGCGGCAGGGTAGTAATTTTCGACGTGCTCGAACGTCCCCTCTTGCAGGAAGTAAAGTACGTCGGCTGCAAGCAAATCAGCAGGAAAACGATCCTGAAAGAGACCAATCTAAAGGCCGGCGATTCGCACGATCCGTTCACCGTCGAGGAAGCCCGCCGCAAGATCGAAGCGCTATATCACGAACGCGGCTACGCCGGCGCGAAAGTGACCATCATCGAGGGCGACAAACCCGACGACCGCCGCGCGATCTTCTACATCAACGAGGGAAAGAAACAGCGCGTCAGTTCCGTCAGCTTCGTCGGCAACACAATTGCCGACGACGCGCGGCTGAAAACCCTGATCAATTCCAAACCGCCGTTCCTCTATCTTTTCAAGGGCGAACTGGACCGAAAAGAACTCGACGAAGACGTGGACAAGCTGACCGCCTACTATCGCGGGCTGGGCTTCTTCCGCGCGCGGATCGGCCGCGAACTGACCTACAATGCCAAGCGGGACTGGGTTTCGATCCAGTTCGTTATCGACGAAGGCCCGCGATTTAAAATCCGCAACGTCTCGATCCAAGGCAACAAGCAGTATTCCAGCGAGGATCTGAAGGCCGCGTTGAAACTCCGCGGCGGCCAATACTTCAACCAGTCGGACATGAGCGCCGACATCGGCTCGATCCAGGACAAATACGGCTCGGTCGGCTACGTCTTCGCCGACGTGAAGGCCGATCCCCGCTTTCTCGAAGAGCCGGGACAACTCGATCTGGTCTACAACGTCGCCGAAGGCGAACGGTATCGCGTCGGCAAGATCAACGTCAACATTAAGGGCGAGTATCCACACACCCAACTGACCACGATCCTGAACCGGCTTTCGATCAAGCCGGGCGACGTGATCGACATCCGCGAAATCCGCGCCAGCGAGCGGCGGCTGATGGCTTCCGGGCTGTTCGAGAGCAATCCGGCCTCGGGCCAGGCCCCGAAGATCGTCTTTCATCCCCCCGAACAAGATGAAGAACAAATCGCCGAGCGCCCCGAGCGGCGTCCGCCTTCCGGTTTTCGCGGCCAAAGCCCCGATCCTCAGCCGCGCGAGAGGGTGTTGGACGTCACTCTATGCGGCACGGCGGAAAGAGGGGAGACGGCAGAAGACAGGCAGGGCCGGCGGCCTCGTCCCGACTCCGGCGAGACGAGCGAACTGCAACGCGCGGCTGGCGAGCTTACCCTTCTGCTGGCCGAGCGAAATCGCGCGCATCAGACCCGCGAGCGGCTGAAAAACATGCAGTATTCGCCGAACGCGGGCCAGGTGAATCCGGCCACTCGGACGCGGCCGGCCTACTCGAACGCATCGTCTCCGTCACCGCCCGTCACCGAGGCCGTGCCGGTTCAGCCCGCCGAGCCTTACGGCAATCAGGCATGGCCGCGTCAAGGCCCGACGCGGCCGGTCGAATCGCCCGACGGGACGACTTACGTCCCCGGTCCGATATTCGATCCCGGCTCGCCGGTATACGACGGCCCGCCGGACGGGGCCATACCGCTGCGGACGCTCGACTTCGAAGTCACCGCCCACGAGGCCATGACCGGCCGGATGATGTTCGGCGTGGGCGTCAACTCCGACGCGGGCCTGGTCGGCCAGATATTGATCGACGAGCAGAACTTCGACTGGCAGCGCTTTCCCCGCGGCTGGGAGGACATTCGCAACGCCACGGCCTTCCGCGGCGCCGGACAGCGATTGCGCATCGAGGCCGTCCCCGGCACCGAACTGCAACGATACATGGTTACTTTCCAGGAGCCGTATCTGTTGAACACGGCAATCAGCCTGGGCCTGAGCGGCTACTACTACAATCGCAGCTACCGCGAGTGGTTCGAGCAGCGAATCGGCGGCCGCATCGCGTTGGGCTACCAACTCACGCCCGACCTCTCGGCCAGCCTGGCCTATCGCGGGGCAAAGGTCAACGTCATCGACGCCATCGACCCGGCGTTGCCCGAGTTCGCCGACATACTCGGCCACGATTTGGCGCTGCACGGCTTCCAGTTGGCCCTAACCCGCGACAAGCGCGACAGCGCGTTCTTGGCCACCGAAGGGCATCTGCTGGAGGTTTCGCTCGAACAGGTGATCGGCTCGTTTTCGTACCCCAGGGCGGAAGTCGATTTCCGCAAGTATTTCATGCTCCATCAGCGTCCCGATCGGTCGGGACGGCACGTGCTGAGCCTCGGCGCCAGGGCGGGCTACACCGGCGACAACACGCCGATCTACGAACATTTCTACGCCGGCGGCTTTTCCAGCCTGCGCGGTTTCGCCTTCCGCGGCGCCACGCCGCACGTCTATAGCCCCAACGCCGGCAGAGACGTCTTCCTCGGCGGCCAGTTCCTCTTGCTCGCTTCGGCCGAATACATGTTCCCCATCACCGCCGACGACATGATTCGCGGCGTCGTCTTCTGCGACACCGGCACGGTCGAGCCGACGATCGACAATTGGAGCAACAACTATCGCGTGGCACCTGGTTTTGGGCTGCGGATCGCCGTGCCCGCCATGGGCCCGGCCCCGATCGCGCTGGACTTCGCCTTCCCCGTAGCCTGGGAACCAGGCGACCGCTTCGAAGTCTTCAGCTTCTTCGTCGGATTCGGACGGTAGGAGGCTGGAGGCTGAAGGCTGAAGGCTGGAGGCTGAAGGCTGGAGGCTGGAGGCTGAAGGCTGGAGGCTGGAGGCTGGAGGCTGGAGGAAGAAAGTGGGTGCCACTGCTGGCTTGTCCAGCAGTGCCGGAAAGATGGTTGAACCAGCCAACCGTGGCACCCGAAAACTCAATTTGGCCGGAGCCGTCGGTTAATTGGCCGGCGGCTCGATGTCGATGTTGATGACGTTCCGGCCCTCGGTCACCGTTTCCCGAAGCGGCGAAGCGTCCTTGCGGGAGTATTTCTCGGGCACGAGCCATTCCAGCCTCGGCTGTACGGCCGGGGCGGCCTTCGCTTCCTCGCTGAACTCGTCGGGCATCTCGCCGATGGTGCGGGTGGAAGTGACCGTCACGACGTGCTCGCCCAGCATGGCCCCGTCTTTCGTGTCGAAAGTGGTTAGCTCGAAGGTGCCGTCCTCGTTGATCGCGGCCATTGCCGGTCGACTGCCGTCGATCGGGTTGAACACGATCCGGCCGGTGGTTACCGGCGCCGGCCCTGATACGTCACCTTGCCGGTGACCGCGGCCAGGTCGGGCCGGCTCTGGCCGCAGCCGCCAAGCGACAACGCACAAATCGCGGCAACCGCGCACATCGAGGCGGACAAGCATTTTCGCAACATCGCAATTCTCCCTGTCAAGATTAGCGGAAATGGTAACCGGCCAACTACTGAATCTACACGTTGGCAGGAAAACGGCAACCCCCGCCGGGACGGTTTTTTGGGGTGAATGCCGCACTTTGACGCATGAATTGCCGGCAAGTCACTTCCTGTTCTCCTTGCCAACGGAACTTCGGTTTAAACTCGCTGTTCCGACGTACCGCAACGGTAAAAAACCGCCACGCACCAGTTGGTCAGCAGGATTGCGGATTTCCATTTTAACCAGTCCCGGTCGCTTAGGTAAAAGGCGCAGACAACGAAACATGGAGCATCCTCGGCGCGGGCGACGCGGATTGTTGCTGAAGGGTTTCGCGAGTCTCGTGCGTTTTTGAGTCTTGCATTGATACTTCTCCGTACCTTATGCTATACATTAGAACACGCCAATGTTGATTGTAGCATATACCCCGGCCCAATTTCCAGCGTTTTTTCGGCG
>ENA-UOUL01004583-UOUL01004583.1-bioreactor-metagenome-genome-assembly--contig:-NODE-4583-length-12638-cov-3.746199_pt1 | contig 12638 bp, 4 predicted proteins | sample MGYA00249838_ERZ747220 | MGnify/ENA primary metagenome ERZ747220 (study PRJEB28778, sample SAMN05720191) | bioreactor metagenome | isolation source: Anaerobic biogas reactor | place: USA:Washington...
TCTTAAAGTCCCGCTTCATGCTGGCGAACACCCACGGGCTCTGCGCGGCCGCGGTCATCACCGCATCGGTCCCCGCCAGGACCTCGTACTCGCGTTCGGCATCGTCGTGGACGACCAGTACGTTCAGGTACGGTCCCTTGCGACTGGCGGTGTACTGGAACATCGCCAGGTCGCCGTCCGAGTTGCCGATGGCCATAATGGGCCTGCGCCCGATGTGAAGCTGGATATTGACCGGCTTCATTTCCCGGTCGTCCAGGGAGACAAGCTCCGGTTGGCGGATCAGGACAACGCCCTCCGGCGTCTGCTGGAACTTGTACTGCAGGCTGCTGCCGATCACGTTCTCGCGCGGGATGCCGTAAACCTCTTCGGAGAAGACGCGCATGAACTCGACGCCGCCGCCCGACACGATGAACGTCTTGAAGTCATTGGACTGCAGCAAAGCCAACAACTCCAGCATGGGCTGGTAGACGGTCGCCGTGTAGGGCACGCCGAAGCGGGGATGTTTGGCCGTGTCCAGAAATGCCTTGGTGGTCGCCTCGAATTCCTCTTCGGTCATACCCGCGTGCGTCGCAAAGAGCAGCTTTTCGATGTCTTCCATCTCCAGGCTTGCGAGGGCCTTGCTGTCGGCCTCCAGGACAGCCTGGTACGGCTGGGTCGTCTGCCACTCGGGATGGTCGGGGGCCATTGCCGAGATGCGGCCGAACAGGAAGGCTGCCTGGCTGGGTATCGGCTTCTCGGTCCATAGGGTGCCATCGTTATCGGTGACCGCGATGCGTTCGGCCGGTGGAACGTAGGACGGGCTGGCCGGGTCGGTCACGTCCGCAACGAACTTCAGGATCGATTCCTTCGCCGGTCCGGGGTTCCAGGAGGGCAAAGGGTCAATTGTCGCGTCCGTCTCGGGTATCTGTTTGAGGGTTTCGAGCAGCAGGTCGTAGACCTTCTTGACGCTGGCGACCTCCATCCTCTCGCTCGGCGTGTGCACATCCTGCAGGGTCGGCCCGATGGAGATTGCGTCCATGCCGGGGTGCTTGGCAACGATCGTGCCGCATTCCAGCCCTGCGTGGACGGCAGAAACCTTCGGGTCCTTGCCATACAACTCCTGATAGACACTCTGCATCAGGAGGAGGACCGGCGAGTTTGGATTGGGATTCCACCCGGAATAGCCTCCGCTGAAGGTAACCTCGACACCTGCCAGGTCCCACACGCTGGCGATCATCTGCCCCAGATCAGCCAGCGCCGAATCAACCGAACTGCGCAGGTAGTTTTTGACCTCGACCTTCCCATCCCCGATATTGACGATCCCCATGTTGGTGGAGGTCTCGACAAGACCGGGCACTGCGACGCTCATGCGCATCACTCCCTGCGGGGTGCCGTACAGGGCATTGATCAGTGCTCGCTGGGCTTCTTCCTCCATCACCATTTCCGGACCATCGCTGGCCGGTTCGGCCATCACTTTGAGATCGGGTTCGACCATCGCCAGCTCAGCCTTGACGATCGCTTCGTACCCCTGCACGCCCTCCAGGAATGCATCGACCTGGCTGGCAGGCACGACGACGAGTGCCGTGGCATCGCGCGGGATCGCATTGCCCGCGGTCCCGCTGGCGATCCGGGCCACCCGCACTCCGTACTTGCCCGAGGCCTCCCTGATGAACCGCACCAGCAGCTTGGCCGCGTGGCCGCGGCCCCGGTGGATATCTACGCCGGAATGGCCGCCCGTGAGGCCGCCGACACTCAGCGTGAACGCGGAGCCGGCCGGTGCGGCCGACTCCGCGTAGGTGGTCTCGATCTCGGCGGACTCGCCGCCAGCGCTGCCGATGGTGAACTCCCCTTCGGCCTCCGAGTCCAGGTTGATCAGGATGCCACCCTGAAGCGATCCCGCTGGCAGGCCCATCGCACCGCTCATCGTCTTTTCTTCGTCCACGGTGAAGAGGGCCTCGATCGGGCTGAGGGGCGTCTGCGTCTGCAAGATGGCCATTGCGATGGCAATGCCGATGCCGTCGTCCGCGCCCAGGGTCGTGCCGTCGGCGACTACCCATTCGCCTTCCACGTAGGCCTCGATCGGATCGGTCAGGAATTCATGGGTGCTCTCGGGCGTCTTCTGGGGCACCATGTCCATGTGGGCCTGCAAGATCACACCCTGGCGACGCTCCATGCCTTTGGCCGCCGGCTTCCGGATGATCACGTTCCCCACCTCGTCGACGATCGTTTCAAGATCCAGATCCTCGCCGAATTGCACCAGGAAATCCCGAATTTGCTCCTCATGTTGAGACGGTCGTGGGATTTGGGTCAGCTCGTAGAAGTTCTGCCACACCTCCCGCGGCTCGAGCGTGTCGAGCGCATCCTTGAGAGGAACGCGGGTAGCTTCGGCCGCCGGTGCTTCGGTGGGACGCGCTGCTGACACGGGACAGCCTGCCCCGGGCAGAAGCACTGCGAACAGCAGTATCGTCAGGGTGAGATTCAGTCGTTTCATGGTTTTTGCTCCGATCCTGCACGGAGGCAGGTGCGGCTCAGGGCGACTCAATGCCCTGGCAGTGACGATCAATACCCGTCTGCGCGGTAGTTGCACTCTCCCGTATCGCTGCAGGCCGGTATCGCCGTCGATTCGTCGATCTGTGCGTATGGGTCCCCAACGCCATCCTTGTTGTACTTTGCCAGATTCCGCACACCCGGGACCGGCTGGGGGACGAAATTCCACTCGAAGTCCGAGGTCACGCCTCTTTGCTCGAGGATTTGATCCTCGGATACGGTGATCACCATGCAGTCGAAGGACCAGGTGATGCGCGCGGCTTTTTCCTTTCGTTTCGGATCCCGGCCCTGGACGACGTTGCAGTGCTGCGCCACGCTTTTCATCGCGCACGCGACCGTGTCGTCGGACACCGGGAAGTGGGTGGCGACGGTGAGCCGCGGCTTGGGCTCGATCAGGCTGAGGAGGTGTCCGAAGGCCCCCTGGGCAGTGTGGGAGCTGTTCTGAACCATCTGGATCTGCTGGACGGTAGACGGAGGAACCAGGCTGGGGTCCGCCAGGTGGACCGCCTTCATGGCCCAGATCTCGGCCGGCACGATCATCTCGTGAATGAGCACGTCTACGCCCTTGCCCTCGTTCACGGCATTCTCGACGCAGAGTTCCTCGGGCTTGGTGTCGCTCGAGTAGATCATGGACAGGGTTTTGGCGCCGAGGATTCCGGGAGGCGTCCATTCGAGCTTGTAGCCGAGGGAGCCCTTGCGGGCATGAATCACCTTGAAGTAGGTGATCTTCACCCCGGTATCCTTATTTTCGTAGGCAACGCCACCGGTTTCCCAGTCCAGCTCGATGGGAATCAGGGCGTAGCTGTCGTTGGGATCATCGGGCGCCTCAGGGTCCCCCACGGGCTCGGGTTCGTACGGCAAGCCCCATTTCTCCACGAGAGTCCGCTCATCGGGAGCAGTGGGCGTAAAGCTTGTCTGCTGAAAGCTGAAGCTCTCCGTGTGCCAGCGGCAAGCAGCGCGGAGATGTTCGCAGAAGGCCCGGGTGCCATCGTCGTGAACCTTGCCTGGGAACTTCGGGTCTTCCAGGCCTGACGCCTTGGGGCCGAAGACGTACAGTGGCGACAGCCGGTCCGCAGACGGGCCAAAGCAGTAGATGTGCGTCAGGTCGCTCATGTGGTCGCCGTGCAGATGGTTGATGAAGATTTTGTCCATCCTGCCGAACCCGACATTCATGGCGTTGTAGTTGGTGCACACACCGGAGCCGCAGTCGAACACGAAGTTGTCCAGGGGCGTTTGTCTCTGCTCGTTCCAGCCCACCTCGACAAAAACGCTCATCATCTGCTGTTTCTTGCGCAGATTGCCGGGGATGGAGGACCCCATGAACGTGATTCGCATCTCGTCCTTGCCCAGCAGGGGGATGGTCGAGTTCAGCGGCTCCTTCGTAGCCGGTGGATTCCTGAAGGGGTAGTATGGTGGGAGCTGATCGTAGTAGGTGTACCGCTCCGACCTGACAGGATGGTCCCATTTGCAGGTAGGTCCGTCGGGGCAGGTGCACTCGGCGTCTGCGCACGTGTCTGCATGGGCGTTGCCCAATGCCGGGCCGGCCATGGCGCCACCGATGGCCAATCCGCCTGCGGCCATGCCCGCGAGCTTCAGCGCCTTGCGCCTCGTCAGACTGGTGTGTTCCGATTCGTTGAAGTCGGTCATTTTATTGTCTCCATTCTTTTGGGGTTCTTCAATGTAATGATCGATATGCGTATGTATCCGATGGTCCTCGTCACCTTAGCGCGGTCCCTTCCGGCTCAGCCAGGCACTCGCTCAGGTAGTCCACGCTCCCCATCAGCGCGGCCACCAGGCCGTCTCCTCGGAAGCTGTGGCCCCGGTTGGGCAGCGGGATGAAGCTGAAAGGCTTGTCGGCTGCCTCCAGCGCCTCGATGAAGTTAACGGTGTTCTGCAGGTGCACGTTGGTGTCGGCCAGGCCATGGATCAGGAGCGGCGCGGTCCGCATTTGGTCCACCTTGTCGATCAGGTTCGTGGCCGCATACCCCTCCGGATTTTGTTCCGGGGTGCGCATGTACCGCTCGGTGTAGATGGTGTCGTAGTAGCTCCAGTCGGTGGGCGCGGCGCCCGCAACGCCGCAGGCAAAGACGTCCGGAGCAAAAATCAGCGCATAGAGGGTCATGTAGCCGCCGAACGACTTGCCGTCCGTGCCGATGCGCGTCGTATCCACGTAGGGCAGCGTCCGCAGGTGCTCGATGCCCGCCAGTTGGTCGTCCAGAGCGGCCGCACCCAACTCTCCAAAGACCGGCGTCTCGAATGCGCGGCCGCGGCCCGCGGAGCCGCGGTTGTCCAGCCGCCACACGAGGAACCCCGCCTGCGTGTAGAGCACATCGCGTTCGATGTGATTGAAGATATTGGTCGCGCCGTAGCGGTTGGAAACCATCTGCAGGCCAGGGCCTCCGTACCAGTGGACGACCACAGGATAGTTGCCCGCGGGGTCGAAGCCATCTGGCTTGACGAGCTGAGCGTAGAGGTCCGTGCCATCTGGCGCCTTCACGGTGACGAACTCGCGCGTGACCTCGGGCAGATCCAGAGCCGGCCCGGCAGCCTGGGCTAACGTCTCCACCGCGCTCCCATCTGCCGCCATCACGCGCGTGATGGGCGGCGTGTCGACATCGGAGAACTGCTCCACCAGGTAGCGTCCATCGCCGGACAGCGCAGCGAGGTGGAATCCCGGCTCCTGTGACAACTGCTCGATCTCCCCGCTGGCGACATTCACGCGATAGACCTGTCGCTCCAGCGGGCTGTTTCGGGTCGCGATGAAGTACGCCCAGGCTCCCGCCGGGTCGACGTGCACCGGCCGGCCCGGGGTGAGCAGGTTCCATGCAGTCGAGTCGATCATCCACTCGCCCTGGGTCAGCTCCCGCACCAGCGTCCCGTCCTGTGCGTACAGGTAGAGGTGCATGAAGCCGTCGCGTTCGGAGAGCCACAGGAACTGCTCGCCCTCATCGATGAAGATGGGCGCAGCATAGCGCTCTTCGTTGATCCAGTTGGGATCGGCCTCGGCAATCAGCGTGCGCAGCTCGCCGCTCTGCGGCGTCCACCTGTTCAGCGCCAGCTCCGTGTGGTCGCGGTTCACGGTGATGAAGAGCGCATGGTTGGAGTCCGGCGTCCAGGTGAAGAACGGCAGCACGTACTCAGCATTCTCCGGCAGCGGGACGTCGAGCGGCAGCTGCTCCGACGTCGGCGTGAGCGCGTGCAGCGTGGCGACCGGGTTCGACGTGCCCACGGTGGGGTACCGGGTGTAGCTGATCGTCGCAGGGACGGGCCGGTAGTCCGTGACCGGGTCGTTCGCCACTGCGGTCTCATCCAGGCGTAGGAAGATCATCCACCCGCTGTCGGGCGTCCAGCCGTAGGCCGGCTGCGCCGCGCGGGTCGCGAGTTCCTCGTTGTAGACCCAATCTAGGCTGCCGTTGAAGACGGTCTCTCCCCCATCTGCGGTGAGCCGCTTGGTCTGCCCGCCGTCGAGGCGGAGGAGATACAGGTCGTTGTCCTGGACGAAGGAGATTCCAGCGCCATCTGGGGTGAATGTCACGCCGGTGCGCGGCCTGCTGCCCGTGGCCGCCAGCTTGAGATCGCCCGTGGTCGCATCGAGCAGCCAGAGCCCATCCGCTCCTGCCAGCAGCAGCCTGTCGCCTGCCGGCGACCATTGGGCTGAGGTCACGTCGATCTCGCCCGGGCTCTCGGCTGGATCGAGCAGGACGCGCTTCTCGCCGGACGCGGCATCGTAGCTCCAGAGCACGTCATGTCTGTATAAGGGTTCCACGTAGGCCAACATCGCGCCGCTGGGGCTCCAGTTGAAACCGGATGGGCTGGCTCCCATCAGCGCGCCGGGTGCTGCGAGCATGCGCGGGGTCAAGACGTCCGCGCTTGCGTCCGGCTCTGCGGCCCCCCTCCCCGGCTCCGGGCTCAGCGCCGGCGCGGGCAGGGGAGCGCATGCTCCGAGCAGCAGGCTCGCCAGCAGGAGTGTTGTCAGGATGAGATTCAGTCGTTTCATCGTGTTTGCCCCCCAACGAGATTCAGATGGTCCCTCTTTTGAGAGGAATTCCCGCCGGCGAGTTGTTTCATGTCACTTTCCCGTGATGCCTGCTCTGTTCGCTCCATGGCAGTGTTTGAACTTCTTCCTGCTGCCGCAAGGGCACGGATCGTTCCGATTCGCGACGGCAAACGCGGCCTGACGCCTGGCATCCCATTCGGCAAGCATGGGCATGATCTCCGCTACTTCGCGGCCTGCTCGGTAGAGCTGCGCCATGATCCGCATCGGCTGGTCGATGTGTGTGAAGAAGGCTTTGTAGCCCGCACACAGGTAGTTCAGGCCGGGCTCGCCATCCGGCGTCTCGATGAAACGGTTCTTCGGGCACTCGCCATTGCATGCGAAGCGGACCGGGCATTCCCGGCAGAAACGCGGCAGCGCGTCCCGCTTCGCCGCACCGAACCCGCGCTGCCGGTCGGATGCGACCAGCTCGATCAGATGCCGTTCCTGGATATTGCCGAGCAGATAATCCGGCTCCACGAAGTGATCGCAGGGGTAGACATCGCCGTTGTGCTCGAGCGCCAAGGCATCGCCGCACGTCTCGCTGAAGATGCACACGGACGCGGGTCCCCCCAGCCACGACGCCAGGCTGGACTCGAACAAGGGCATGAACATGTGGCCAACATCCCGGTGCACCCACTCGTCGAAGATGGCAATCAGGAAGCGCCCCCACTGCTCCGCGGTTACCGACCGCTCGGTGACGGTGCTTCCCTCCTGCCGGAGCGTCCGGCCGTCCGCATTGACGCGCTCGACGATGGGGATCAACTGCACCCATTGGACGCGCAGCTCGTCGCGCATGAAGCGGTAGACGTCCAGTGGGCGATCAGCATTGGCCGCGTGGACCGTCGCAAGGATGTTGAAGTCGACCCCGTGCTTTTGCAGTAGGCGGGCCGCAGCCACCACCCGATCGAAAGTCGGCCCGCCTCCCTTATCCACGCGATATGCATCGTGCAGCGGCCTTGGGCCGTCGATGCTCAGCCCCACCAGGAAGTTGTGCTCGCGGAAGAACGCGCACCAGTCGTCGTTCAGCAGCGTGCCGTTGGTCTGGATCGTGTGTTCGATCTGCATGCCGGGCCGCGCATAACGGGCGGCAAGGGCTATGGATCGCCGGTAGAAATCCAGCCCCATCAGTGCCGGCTCGCCACCCTGCCAGGCGATCGTGACCTGGTCGGTGCGCTGTGCCTCGATGTACTGGCGGATGTAGGTTTCGAGCAGCTCGTCGCTCATGCGGAAGCGGCTGCCGGGATAGAATTCCTCCTTGGCCAGGAAGAAGCAGTACTTGCACGCGAGATTGCACGCGGACCCCGTGGGCTTGGCCAGCACGTGGAAGTACGGGGGCGCGTCCTGTAGGGGCAGGGCTTGCCCCTGCCCGGTCGCCGCGCCCCTACCCTCATCCCGATCGTCTGCGGCCAGTGCGGTCATCGGCCTGCTCCAGATGGCGGCGGTTCGAAACCATCGCCTGGTATGCCAAACCCGCTGAGAGCAGGTTCAACCCGCTCGCGCAGGTTACGACAAGCGCGCTTATGAAATTAACAAATCATCCGTGTGACAGCGGTTGTCGTACTGCCGAACCACCGTCCGGCGCCAAAGCACCGGTCTACGAAGCAACGCCCCCTCAAGGGGGCTTACGCTGCATCCATCGGCTCGCCCAGGCCATCACTGCTCGGATAATCTGTCAACGTGCACAACCGTCAGGCGTCCTTTACTGGTTCGCCATCAGGCGGTTGTAGATGTTCTCCGGCGGCTCGTAGTAGGCGACCGGACTCTTGCCGATATCGACCATGACCGAGTAGACCTTGCCGTTGAACTTGTTGTCGCCCATCGCGTAATCTTCGGTGACCGGCGTGGCCAGGTCACAGCCGATGTCCAGCGTCTCGTCCAGCGAGAATGTGTAGGGCACCGTCTTCTCGATCTGGGCCTCGCCCACCTTCTTGTTATTCACATAGAGTGCACCCGTGCCGCCGGAGCCCGGGTCGCCGCCGTCATAGGTGAACTTGTACTGCACGGTCACCCGGCCCGCGGGCAGCGGCTCGGTTGCGGCGATCTGGTATTCCTCGAGTCCGACGTAGTTGTGGCAGTACTTGAGCACGCCGTCCTTCATGTACAGCGTCCAGCCGCCGAAGCGGCCGCCCTGCGCGATGATCACGCCGTTGCCCTTGTCCGGCGCCTCTATGTCCGCGGTGACCGTGTGCGACTTGTTCTTGACGTTGGGGACGGTGTTCTCCAGCAGTTGCGTCATGCCGGGGTAGAACGTCATGGAGGTGCGTCCGCCCAACAGATCTGGCCGCCCGGCGATCTCGGGATTGGTGAGCTGCGTGCGGCGGTCGTCGAGCGGGAAGACGTTGTACTTGCCTGCTTCGATCAGGAACAGCTTCTGCAGCTCGTCGAGCTTCTCCGGGTACTTCTCAGCCACGTTCACGGCCTGGCTCCAATCCGTGCTGCCGTCGTACAACTCCCAGGCGTCGCCTTCCCACGTCACGGGCGCCTTCGAGAACGGAACGACGTGGATGGTCATCGCGCTCCAGCCCTGGTGGTAGATGCCCCGGTTGCCGAACATCTCGAAGTACTGCGTGACGCGGCGGTCGGCTGCCTTTGGGTCGTCGAAGGTGTAGGCCAGGCTGACTCCCTCGATCGGCTGCTGGGTCACACCATGCACCTGCACGGGTTCGGGCAGCTTCGCGGCTTCCAGGATGGTGGGCGCAAGGTCGATCACGTGGTGCCATTGGCTGCGCACCTCGCCCTTGGCCTTGAAGCCCTTGGGCCAGCGCACGGCCATGCCGTTGCGCGTCCCGCCCCAGTGTGAGGCTACCTGCTTGGTCCACTGGTAAGGGCAGTCCATGGCATGGGCCCAGCCGACCGGATAATGGTTGTAGGCCGCAACCGTGCCGAGGTCATCGTAGTGCGCCAGGACGCTTTCGATCGAGTCCGCCAGGTAGTTGAGGGTGATCATCTCGTTGTAGGAACCGCTGATCAGACCCTCGGCGCTGGCGCCGTTGTCGCCGGCGATGTAGAAGACGAGGGTGTTGTCGAGCACACCCATCTCCTCCAGTGCGTCCAGGAATACTCCGGCGTAGTAATCGGTGTGCTCCGCGAAGCCGGCGTAGACCTCCATCAGACGGGCGGCCACCTTCCTGGCGTCGTCGGTCAGCTCATCCCAGGCCGGAATGCCCTTCGAACGCTCGGTGAGCTGGCAGTCCTGGGGCACGACGCCCAGCTCTTTCTGCCGGGCCAGCGTTTCCTCGCGCACTTTGTCCCACCCCTGGTCGAACTTGCCCTTGTACTTGTCGCTCCATTCCGGCGGCACATGATGGGGGGCATGCGTGGCACCGAAGGAGAGGTAGACGAAGAACGGTTTGTCGGGGGTCAAGGATTGCTGCGATCGCACCCAGGCGGTGGCGTGGTTCACCAGGTCCGGTGTCAGGTGGTAGTCCGGGTCGTCCGGCGGCTCGACCGGGGTGGTGCCTTCGAAGAGGGTCGGCGCCCACTGGTTGGTCTCCGCGCCGACGAACCCGTAGAAATATTCGAAGCCTTCGCCGGTCGGCCAGCGGTCGAACGGACCGGACTGGCTCACCTCCCAGACCGGCGTCTGGTGCATCTTGCCGTAGGCGGAGGTGCTGTAGCCGTTCAGCCGCAGCGTCTCCTGAATCGTGGCCGCGCTGTTGGGACGGATCGAGTTGTAGCCGGGCGCGGTGGTGGCGCACTCGGTGATGTTGCCCATGCCGACCGAGTGATGGTTGCGGCCGGTGAGAAGCGCCTGCCGCGTGGGCGAGCAGAGCGCGGTCGTGTGGAAGCGGTTGTACTTCAGGCCCTCATCCGCCACCCGTTCGAGGGTGGGCATGTCGATCGGGCCGCCGAACGCGCTGGACGCGCCGAAGCCCATGTCGTCGATCAGGATGATGACGACGTTGGGCGCCCCTTCCGGCGGGCGCAGGGGTTTTGCTGGTGTCGGTTTCACATCTTTGCCGTACAGCGCGGTGGGGTACGGCTGTTCGATGTCGGGGATGGGCAGGATCTCCCGCCCGCCCGGTCTCGCAGGCGCTGCCAGGGCGTGGCCGCTCGCGGCCAGCGCACCGGTGGCAGCCGCACAGCCCTTCACAAAGTTCCGACGTGAGATTTTCATGGTGCTCCTCCTACATGAACCTTCCTGACTCTCGAGGGGGCGGGTCGCCCTGATCGGCCCGCCCCTGCCATTGGGTTGCTCCTGCGTGGAATCGTGCGCTACCGCACGTTCACAGGGATGTAGCACGTCTCGGTTGCCGCCTCTGGGCCCTCGGAAAGACGGTACAGGATCAGGATCACGGTCGTCGAGCCCCGCTGCGCAAAGTAGTTGAAGGTGTAGGCAACCGGTCCGCCCAGGCCCCCCGTCTCCCGCCGGTCGACCCCCATGGGCGCCAACACGCTTGGATCGACCTCCTTCAGGTTCCACTCGTAGCCCGTTCCCCCTGCGGCCTCGAGGTGGATCTTCAGCGTGTCGCCTGGGTGCAGGTTCTGGCTGCCGCCGCAGCCGTAGACGTCCACGGTGACCGGCTGCGGTGGTGGGGGTGGCGCGGCCTCGATCGTGACGCCTCTCTGGCGCCTCGCCACCGGCTCGCCGCCGCCTGGCCCCCAAACCTGCAACTCGTAGATGACCTGTCCTGCGCCGGGTGGCTGGTCCGTGTAGCCCTCCTCGGACAGGGCGTAGTCCCGAAGGGGATGTCCGTTCCGCACCATGGCGATCCGGCTGGCGTTGCCTTCCACCCTCCACCACACATTCAGGCTTTCGCCCGCGCGGATGGCCGTGCGATCGACATTGAACTCGGCGATGCTGGGCGCGTCAGCCGCCGGGCTCACGGTGACCGTCAACGGCACATCCTGCGTTCTGCCGTCCGTGTGCTGCACGCGTAGCACATAGGTCGTGGTCGCAGGGGGCCAGACCTTTTCGCGACTTTGTCCCGTCACGCCTCTGCATGCGGGACCAGGCGGCGTGCAGAACCACACACCCTGAACGCCTGTCACGTTCCAGTTGAGCCAGGTGGATTCCCCGGCCGTGATCTGGTAGCGATCTGCCGTGAAGGAGATGCCTGTCGCGGGGACGGCGGTGGGCGGTGGAACGGCTGTGGGCGGCGTCGGCAACCTCACCTTGACCCACACCTTCTCGCCGAAGGCCCGGCCGGCCGCGTTCTTCATCTGCCAGAATCCCTGGTAGACCCCGGGCGCCTGCGGCGCGATGAGGTCGACATAAACATCGATCATCTGGCCGGGCTGGACGGCCTGTCCGATCACGAGGGGCATGCCCCCCATGTTCGACACCGGCGTGTTGCCGTTGGCATAGACGAACCGGTAGTCTGCGCCCCACGTGGTGGTGCCGCTGTTGCTGATGCGCCATCCCTTCTCGAGCGCCTGACCGGGCTGCACGACGGGCACTCCGGCCGCGTCATCGTAAGAAAGGTCAGCTTCCCACGCCAAGTCGTCGATGAGCGCGGGCGTGGGGGAAGGGGCTGCGGTTGGCGGCGCAGATGCGGTCGGAGCCGCCGTGGGCTGCGGCTCTTCGGTGGGCGGCGGTGGGATCGGGGTGTACCGGTCCTTCGGGATCTGCAGATAGCGCTCGGCCAGCCGCGCGACCGTCCCGTCGGCCAGGACCTGGGCCAGCGCCCGGTTCAGATGCGGCGCGAGGGTTGTGCCCTTCTGTGTCGCGATGGCGTAGTCCTGGATGTACAGGCTCTTGCCTATCGCCTTCGCCTTGCCTTGTGCCGCCTGCTGCAGGCCGGGCTCGCGGTCCATGATGACCAGGTCGATGCGGCGTGCGGCAAGCGCGGCCAGCGCATCGGCCGGCTGTGAATAGGCTAACAGGTTCGTGGCCGGCATTTCGCCGGTCTGCACCATGTTGCGCAGCATCCAGCTTTCGTACACGGTGCCGCGCTGCACGCCCACCCGGCGTTGCGCCAGATCCTGGCGGCCCCTGATGGCCGTGATCATCGAATCGGCCGCGGCCAGGATGACATCCTCGCCCTGGTGGTACGAGCTGGTGAAGTCTGCCACTGCCCGTCTTTCGTCCGTGACGGCCATCGCTGCGATCACGGCATCGATCCTACCCAACTGC
>ENA-UOUL01004586-UOUL01004586.1-bioreactor-metagenome-genome-assembly--contig:-NODE-4586-length-12628-cov-3.391204_pt1 | contig 12628 bp, 9 predicted proteins | sample MGYA00249838_ERZ747220 | MGnify/ENA primary metagenome ERZ747220 (study PRJEB28778, sample SAMN05720191) | bioreactor metagenome | isolation source: Anaerobic biogas reactor | place: USA:Washington...
CCGACGCGGCGCTGGAGGGCGCTCTCCAGCAGGTGCGCGACGCCCAGGCTCAACGGGCCAAGGCGGCGGCCGCTCTGCCAGCCATTGCGCAGTTGCTCGACGACGAAGACATCCGCGTTCGCCGGGAAGCGGCCCGGGCGGTGCAACACCTCCGCCTACCGGCGGCCTAGTCCCACACCTACAGTCGGGATTAGGGTGCCGCTGCCGGCTTGTTCGGCAGTGGATCTCCTCCGGCCCCTTTGAAACACTGCTGAAGCGGCCCTTCCGTGCCTCCGATCGCGGTGGACAGTCCGCTCGGAACGCGCCTGTCTCCGCATGATTTTCTATTCTCTCGGCAAAACACTTTTCTAACGAGAGATTTATCAAAGTATTGCCGCGCGCACATCAAACGCTCATCCGGCTCGACGATAATTCCAGCGCGATGAAAGTTGCCGGCGGGCCGTCTCGGGCACAGCCGCACACGCCGGCAACGATCGAATCCACCGCGAAAGGAGTTGTCCATGCAACGCTCGGGCAAACGAGTCGGCAGGGCGGACGGAAGAAAAGCGAACAATCGAGCGGCTTTTAGCTTACTCGAATTGTTGGTGGCCGTTTCGATTATCGGCATCTTGGTGGCGATGTTGTTTCCCGCGCTGAACAGCGCGAGGTCCGCCAGCCGGCGGGCCGCTTGCGCGTCAAACCTGCGGCAGTTCGGCATTGGGTTGCACGCCCACGCTCAACGCCATCAGACGTTCTGTTCGGGAGCATTCGACTGGCGGCGCGACGGTTGCGCGACCGAGATAGGCTGGGTGGCCGATCTGGTCAATCAGGGCACGCCGGTTGGCGAGATGCTGTGCCCCGCGAATCCCGCCAGGATTTGCAACACATTTAACGACCTGTTGAACCTCGACGTTTCCGTCACCGACAATTGCGTCGATCGCTTGGGCAGCGCGGCGACGACCAATCCCGATGGCTCGCCTGCTCTGAATCCTTGCCGGGCGATCGTAGAGCAAGGTTTGCCGCCCGGCAGCGAACAGCGGCGGTCGGTGGTGGAACGGCAAATCTTCGCGGAACATTTCAACACCAACTACGCGGCGACTTGGTGGTTGACCCGCACGGGCTTGCTTCTCGACGCCAACGGCAACATCAAGAGCAACAAAGGGGGATGCCAGCCGAGCCGGCTCGCGCGGCATTCCACGCTCGGGCCGTTGACGCCCAGCAGGGCCGACACCGCCTCGGTATCGACTAGTTTCATTCCGTTGCTCGGCTGCGGCGCGGCCGGCAGACCGTTGGCCATGCACGTCGGCGAAAACCCGGCCGGCGCCTTGACGGCGCGCGGCATGACCGCCGGGCCAGCCGCCAATCCGGGCATGGCCACGCCGAGCTTCGCCGACGGAACGCCGCAAACCGGCGTGAACGGCTGGTGGGCCGTCTGGAACGCAACGCTGCAAGATTATCGGGGATTCGCGCCGACGCACTGCGGCGCCTGCAACATCTTGTTCGCCGACGGCGGCGTGCGGGCCTTTATCGACGCCGATGGCGACGGCCTGTTGAACAACGGCTTTCTGCCGACCGCCGAGAACGGATTCGCTTCGGCGAAAACGGAACTGCCGCCCGAAGAAGTAATGAGCAAGTGGCAACTGAGATAAAGAAAATCGATACATAACAGAAAGGGGGTGCTGCAAACTCAATATGTAATCCATAAAAAACCGACACACAACGCAACGCGAGCGGGGTATAGGTCTCGGTCGCGCCGGGCGTACCGATCATGGCCCCGGCTGTCGTCCATATCGTTTCCGCCGCGAACATCGACGACGGAAACAAGTTCAGCGATTCGTAACCAATAACGTCCGAATAAAACTGTGGAGAGTCAAGAATGAACCGTACAATTAAAAAACGCGCTTTTACGCTTGTTGAGTTGCTGGTGGTCGTTTCGATCATCGGCATATTGGTGGCGATGTTGATGCCGGCGTTGTCCCGCGCCCGCGAGGCCGCCCGAGGCGCTACCTGCCAGAACAACCTTCGTCAATTCGGCCTTGGCATGATGTCGTTCGCCAATCTCGATCCCGCCGGGCGGATTTGCTCGGGTGCATGGGATCAGCGCCGCGACGGCTGCTTGTTCGAGTACGGCTGGGTCGCCGATCTGGTCGGAATCGGCGCGGCCAAACCCGGCAATATGTTGTGCCCCTCGAACCAGTTGAAGTCGCTCGAGAAACTGAACGACTTGCTGGGGTTGGGCACCACGACCTCGCCCAGCGACGGTGGTTTCGCCAGCCGTCTGACCGAAGGCCGCTGCGCTCCCAACGCTGACTTGGGGCACGGCGGTTGGACGAATTCAGGCACCGCCGACACACCCTGGTTCGACTACGCCACCCGCATGGTTGTCGAAGACGGCTACAACACCAACTACGCTTCGAGTTGGTACATGGTCCGCAGCGCGCCGAAGTTTTCCGTGGGCGGGGGAAACCGCCCGGTTACCCTCGGCAGCCTGAAGGGATACGCCGGCGCTCTTGGGCCGATTACGTTGCAGATGATCGAATCGGCCGAAGTTCCTTCGTCCACTATTCCGCTGCTGGGCGACGCCGGCCCGGGCGACGTGCACGAAGCCGTGCTCCAGGCCAACGTGGACACCGGCATGGGCTTGATCGCCGGGACTCGGCTGGGCGAATCGTTCAACGACGGTCCTTCGGTTTACGCGAGCGACGACACGATCGACACCATGCCCACCGGCACCGACATCCTTAGCGCGGTTCCGCTTCGTTTGCCGACAAAGAACGAATACGTGGGGGCGTCCAAGGCCGATGGCGGCACCTGGGCATTGGCCGACTTTGCCGGCGCCGACGGCCAGCTCTGGCTGCAAGACCTCCGCGACTGGCAGTGCGTTCACGGCGCGGGCGACAAAGCCTACGTGAACATCCTGATGGCCGACGGCTCGGTCAAGGCGTTCTACGACCTTAACGGCGACAAGTACATCAATCCGGGCTTCCCGGTCACCAACGGCTCGGCCGCCAGCACCGGCTACACCGACGCCCGTTGCGAGATCAATCCGGGCGAAATGTTTGCCGGGCCGTGGCTCGACAAGGCCGTGTTAAAGGGAAGCTTCGAATAATCCTTGAGCGCCGCCGGGCGATCGGTCTGGCGATAAACCTTCCCGTCCCGGAGCGGCAACCCCGTTCCGGGGTGGGACTTTTGAGTTTTTCCGTGTTTCCTTTCCGTGGCAATCATTTCGAGGCGAGTCATTATTTTTACGTGGGAGAACGTCAGTCATGCGACGCAAATACGCTATATTGGGAGTCACGGGTATAATGTCCGCCGCGGTGGTTTTCGCGGTTATTGCGATGTTGTCCGGCGCCGCGACCCAAGCACGGCAGGTAAATCCGGCCGCCGGCGCACTCGCGCCGCGGTGTGCAATCACTGACCCGGAGCAGGATTTGGGCGTGATCGACCCGGCCGATAAATGCCGCCATACGTTCATCATTCGCAACGAAGGGGATGCCCCGTTGAAGATTGCCAAGGCGGGCACCTCCTGTAAATGCACCGTCTCGATGCTGCCGTCGCAAGACATTCCGCCGGGCATGAGCGGGCCGATCGAGATCGAGTCGAAAACCGAAGGCATCGAGGGGCCGTTCTCGCATATCGCCGCTTTTCTAACCAACGATCCGAAACGCCCCCGCTTCGAGTTGAGAATTGAAGGTGAAATCCGCCGCTACGTGTTCGCCTCCCCGCCGTCAATATATTTACCTGACCTGAAAGCCGACGAGCCGGTCGAGATGATTGCCGAAATCTTTTCCGAAGTCTGGAACGAGTTTGCTTTGCAGAATGCGGCAAGCACGATCGACGGCTTAAGCTGGGAACTGATCCCCGCCGCGTCCGAGCAACTTAAACAGCGCAAGGCGAAATCGGGATACACGGCCAAGTTCCGCATTCCCGCCGACAGGCCGGGCAACGATTTTTCCGGCTGGATCGAGTTCGAGGCCGTACCCGCCGGCGCGCAAGGCAAACGACTGCCGGAATGCCCGCGAAAAGTTCACATTGTTCTTGCCGGGAAAAACGCCGCGCTTCGCACGGTGTTCGGGCCGCAAATCGATCACCAAGGCATCGTTCATTTGGGCATGCTCAGGCGCGGCGAACCTGCCAGAGCTAATCTGCTGCTGAAAATTCGCGGTGAGCATCGTGAAATCAATGTTCAACGCATCGAATGCTCGCCGGACTTCCTCGACGTGAAGGTCTACGCGCTGACGCCGGAGCTGGCCCAACAGGGCCTCTACCAAATAAGCATCGAAATTCCACGCGATGCCCCGCCCGGAAGCCACGTGCTCCCCGGCGAAATAGGAACGCTGAGAATTCTGACCGATCACCCGGATATGCCGGAAATCGTTGCTTTGAAAGTATCTTTTGGGGTGTTGAGCGAATGATCGCAGAAATGGAAGACATTCAGGCGACGGAGTTGATCTGTCCGAAATGTTCGGCGAGCAATTCGCCGCAACGAAAATATTGCGCGAAATGCGGTTTTTTGTTGCGGGAGCCGTGTTTCAATTGCGGCCTTGCCTGCGCTGCGGGCGATGAATTCTGCGGATCCTGCGGCGCAAACGTCGCGAGGGCCGCCGCCGATAGAATCGCCGAGGCCGAAGCTGCCATTGACAACGCTGAACGGCTCGCGTTCTCATGCCGCTTCGACGAAGCGATCGCTGTGCTCTCCGCAGTGAGTAAGCACACGCATTCCCGGCTGGCCGAATACGCCGAGCGCGCGAAGACGCTCACTAATCTCTTCAGCGTCGAGCATACTCGCACCAGAAAAGCGGCCGAAACAACCGTCGCGGAGGCCGAACGGCTTTTTGCAGATTGCGATTACGAAGGCGCTGCCGCGCTGCTGCAAAAAGTTCCGCCGCCGATGTTGGCCGAACGAATCGCGGACCTCCAAGGCCGGCTCGACCGGCGGCGCGAGGAGGTAGCGGAGTTAGTCATGGATTTGCAGCGTTCCCTCCAGGAAAAGCGGCTCGACGGAACGCTGCCGAAAATTGAACGGCTGTTGATGCTCAAACCCGATCATTCGCGGGCTAAGGCGTTGGCTGAGCGCGTGCAACAGAGCCTCGTCGCGGCCGCAGGCGCGGAACTGGCTGCGCATCGCTACGACCGGGCGGCGGGACTGCTCGACCAAATACCCGACGCCCTGCTTTCGCCCCGGGCTAAAATATTACGTCTTCGGGCACGGGAACTGGCCGCGCTGGCTTGGAATCTGCGGAACGCGCCGGTCGTCGATCGAACGCTGCTCGCGCTGGCCGAGCGCCTTGAGGGTCTGGCCGAGGGCGACGCGAGCCTGAGCAAACTCTTCGATGCTCTCCGCGACCGCAAGAGGCTGCTGGAGCAACAATCGGGCGGGCCGGTCGCGTGGGCGCGGCCCCCACAAGCAACGCCGCTCGGCGTTCCCGTCGCCTGGCTCGCCGAGTTCAAGCGGATCGAATGTCTCGATTCGCCCCGCACAATCGACTGCAAGCGGAATCCCGGTCGGTTCGCCGTGGCTTGCGGGCTGGGACTGGCCGCGCTCGGACAAGCCGCGATGGATATCGACTTGCTTGCTCTCGGACAAGCCGGCGTGATGGATCGGATGAACAAATTCCTGCGTCCGAAGAGCGTGCGCGCCGCGTGGGGACTCGATGTCGGCTCCGGCGCGCTGAAGGCGGTTAAAATGTCATGGAACGCCGCGAGCAAACGAGCCGTGGTCGAAGACGCCATGCTCGTCGAACATGCAAAACCGCTGCACCACGCCGCCAACGAAATCGAGGAAAACAAACTCATCGTGGAATCACTCAACAAATTGCTCGCCACCCGGCAAATCAAAGGCGATCGGGTTTGCGCCGGATTGCCGGGCTGCATGTCGCTCTGCCGCCAATTCGATGTCCCCTCGGCGGGCCCCCGACAGGCGCGAAAACTGGTCGAGTACGAAACACGACTGCATCTGAACTATCCGCTGGATCAACTCGTATGGGACTATCACTTATTCGGCGGCGGGGAATCAAACTGCAAAAAGCCAAATGGCGGCGGAGGGATGCGAACCGTCTTGGTCGCCGCTAAATTGAAAGCTGTCGAGCGCTTCCTGGAATCATATCGGCAGGCCGGGTTGAGCGTCGAGATGTTGCAGCCAGGCTTCATAGCACTGCACAATCTGTTGACGCACGCTTGCCTGCCTCCGGCCGAAAGCGGTCCGACCGACTGCCCGGCGGTCGTCGGGGTGGACATCGGCTGCCGCTCCACAAACATCGTCGTCAGCGCGGCTGACTCGTTTTGGTTTCACGGCTGCGGCGTCGCGGGCGAACATGTCACCCGTGCTCTGCTCGCCGAGTTGAAGCTTGGCAGGGCGCAGGCCGAACAATTGAAACGGTCGCTCGAATCGGCGGAGTCGTTCAGCGCGGTGGAACGGGCCGTGACCCCGCTCTTTGAAAATATCCTGCAAGAAACGCGGCATTGCATGGCGCTCCAAACCGCCGAGAGGCCGGATCGCCCTTGCCGGCAAGTCTTCGGACTCGGCGGCGGTTTCGCCATGCATGGGGTCTTTCGCTATTTTCGTCGCGGCAAATAGAAACGGCGGCGCCGTTTCGTTACGCTTTGATCCGTTCCGCCAGCTTCGCGTCGACCAACTCGCTCGTCTGGCGCGAGACCTCGCGGGCTTTGGCAAGCAGTTCGGCGCATCGTTGTTGCATGTCCTCGACGTATTGCCGATCGGTGACGTCGGACAAGTTGGTCAACACGTTCCAGACGCCGCCGCGGACGCCGACGAAACCGATCTCGCAGCCCACCGCCGCGTCGGTCAGCGAAGCGGCCAAACCGTGTTCGGCCATCGAGTGGGCGAGCCGCATCGCCTCGAAGCCGGCGACGGCCGTCTGATAGGGCACGTCCACGGCGATTCGCAAGCCTTCCTGCATTTTTGCGGCGCGGTGTTGCTGTTGCTCGGGCGTGCCGGAGGGCAGCCGCATCGCCGCGAGATAGGCGTTGAAGGCGTCGGTGTCGGCGTCGATGCCCGACAGCAGCTTTTCCTTCACTTCCTGAGCCTTCTCGGCCGTCTCCAGCAGCAGCTTAGAGCGTTCGGCGTCGTTGGTCTTGTGCTGGGTGATATTGGCGACCATCGAGGCCAGCGCCGCGGCGAGCGAGCCGGCCAAGGCGGCAATCGAGCCGCCGCCGGGAGCTGGCGTGTCGCGCGACACCTCGTCGATGAACTCCGACACCTTCAGGCCGACCAAGCCCGACATCTTCCGTTCGGGCAGGCCGATTACTTTCTTATCGACGTCGAAGGGCTGCACGTCGCTCAGGCCCATCGAGAAGACGGCGGTTTCGAGAACGTCGCGGACGGGGATGCCGGGCGAGCCGCCTTGCCGCTCGAGATAATATTTGCCCGCCGCCAGCAACGCCCGATAGGGTATCACGCCGACCACTTCGCTGCCGGTGACGGTCAAGCCGCGTTCGGCGGCCAGTCGGCGTGCTTCTTCCAGCACCAGATGCGGCGGGGTGACGTGGTAGTTGGTCAGATTGACCGAAATTTGCGCCCGCCGGTACTGCTCGACGTACCAGCCGATGCCCTTGCAGTAGTCGAACTTTCCGGCGCGGCGGACTTTTTGGCCGACGACCTTGGCCGGATCGGAGAAATCGACCCCGGACTCGGCGGCCAATTCCTTGAGTTCGTAGTCGTGCGCGGCGCGGCAGTGCCCCTCGATTTCGTCGAAGGTCTTGCCGACGAACTCGCAGTTGCCGCAGGGGAAATGCCCCTCGGCGTAAAACATGATCTCGCCCTTGTTGTAATACGGCGACTGGGTTTTGGTTCGGGCGACGCGGCCGCGCCGCCGCAGCTCGAAGGCGATGTCGGTCGCGGCGGCTTTGTCGCGGGTGTTGAGCGTCACGTTGTAGGCAATGAGGAACTCGCGGGCGCCGATGGCCGTCGCACCGGTCTTCGGGTTGAACTTGGCCGGGCCGCAGTCGGGCCGCCAACGCGGATCGGCCAGCTTTTTCGGCAAACCTTCGTATTCGCCCTGGCGAACGTTGGCCAGATTGCGCCGCTCGGGCGAGGCGGCCGCGGCCTCGTAAAAATACACCGGTATCTGCAACTCCTCGCCGACGCGGCGGCCCACGCGATGGGCAATGGCCGCACAGTCCTCGATCGTTACGCCCTCGACCGGCACGAACGGACAAACGTCGGTCGCGCCCATGCGGGGATGCGCCCCGTGGTGCTTGCTCATGTCGATCACCTGCGCCGCCTTGGCGATCGCCTGAAACGCCCCCTCGACGACCGCGTCGGGCGAGCCGACGAAGGTGACGACCGTCCGGTTCGTGTCGGCCCCGGGATCGACGTCGAGCAGTTCGACGCCCTCGACCGCCTCGATGGCGTCGGTGATCTGCTTGATCTTTGCCAGGTCTTTACCTTCGGAGAAGTTGGGGACGCACTCGACGATTTTCCTCGACATTGCTTGTTCCTTCGGGGCGGATAATTTCGGCTGTTTGGAAAGAAGCTGACAACTTCCACGGAAAGTATTGAGTCTTGTCGGGCGGGCAGCGAATGTCAAGTGCGGATGCCGCCGGGATCGGCCCGATGCCGCCGAATCGAAAGGCATTGAATCAACTCCTTGCTGGATAACTACTTACGGGGGGCGAAAATATCCACCTCCATGCCGCTAACGGCGACCTAGAATTAAAAAACGCCTCGTCGTGGGGCGTTGATGCGTGTTTTGAGCCACTCACGCCCCAACCCGCGTTCGTTCGAACGACCACCGGGTGTTCCAAGCTCAAAATACGATTAACCGGTACTTAACCAAATTGGAGAATTACCATGATCGAAGTTCTTCCGCAAAGCGAAGGCAATGTCTTAGCCGTCAGAGCCACCGAGAAGCTGACCAACCAGGATTACAAGGACGTGTTGATCCCCCGCTTGGAAGCGATCATCCATGAGTATGGCCGCGTAAGGTTCATTATCGACTTTAGCACCAACTTCCATGGTTGGAACATCTCGGCCCTGTGGGACGACGTCCGCTTCGGCGTGGCGCACCGCAACAGCTTCGAGCGGATGGCCATCGTCGGCGGAACCAAGGCAATCGAGTGGGGAACCAAGCTCGCCAAGCTGATTATGAACGGCGAGGTGAAATGCTTCCCCGCCGACACCGTCAACAACGCCTATGAGTGGGTAACCGAGTATACGACCACGCCCACCAACACCACGAAGAAGCAGACCAATTACGATCGTGAGTACGTCGAGTACGGCACGACCAACTAAGGCCTTCTCGTGCGGAAAGTCAGCTTACGGTAGGGTGCGTGCTCGCACGCACCCTACTTTTTTGTTTCCGCAACGAATACTACAAAAACCGCGAATTCTTTTCTTCCGACGGCGCGCGAATCGCGCGGCCCCGGTCGCCGGCGCCATGCGGCCGTCCATATCCGCAAGTTTTACGCCGTTCATGGTTCCGTTTGTCGTTCGGCAGCGAGTAAGCCGCCATGCCACCTGATAGCGGAGCGGCGAACGGCGAGCTTCAAGCGCTGAAAGGCCGCGCGATTCGCCGGCGGACGCTTGCCGCATCCCTTCCATGCGGAGTATTGCGGGCCTCGTCGAAACGTGGTAAATTGGAGGTTGTTGCGTTTCCCGCCTTACGCCGTATCACAACTATCTTTGGCATGCCATACCTTACCTTCGTCGGCACACGAAAGGGACAAACTTATGAACGAGATTCTTTCTCAAGCGTCGATTTGCGGTTGTTGTGCGAACCGCCGACGTTTTTTAGCGGCCGGATGCGGAGCCTGCGCCGCCTCGCTGTCGCCGTTTTCGCTCGGGCGGTCTGTGGCGGCCGAGGGGCAAACCGCGCGGCCGCGCGTGCGGTTGATCTTCGCCTGCTGGGGCGTGAAACAGCCGGTGGCCACTTGGCCGCACATCGGTCACGATTTCGCGCCGCGGATCAAAGAAGTGGAGGCGAAGTTGCGGCGCGCGTGTCCGGGCGTGGAGTTGCTGCCCGCTCTTGCCCACTCCCCCGATGATGCCGAAAAACTGCTGGCCGCCGGCGAAACCGACCGCATCGACGGCTACGTCATTTATCAGATGAACAATTGGGTTCGGGCGATGCAGCCGATCGTGGTCTCGGGTAAGCCGACGCTGGTGGCCGACTACAACTACGCCGGCAGCGGCGGGTTTCTGGTCTTCACCGCCGGCCTGAAACGCAAACACGACAACTTCTCCTTCATCTCCTCGTCGAGCCTCGACGATCTGGCCGAAGCGATCAAATGTTTTGAGCTGCTTGGCCGGGGCGGCACGACGGCCGAATTCGTCGCCGCTTGCGACCGACTCCGCCGCGAGCGCACGATGCGCGAGCGGCCCTTGGAGTGCCTCGAAGACCCGCTCCGGTTCGCCGACGTCGGCGATTGTCTCGAAGCGATGAAGCGGTCCAAACTGCTGGTCGTCGGCCCTCCGATGCAAAAAACCCCGGTGAGAAGCATCCGTGAAAAGTTGGGCATCGAAGTAATCCTCACCGGCTACGACGAAATCGCCGCGGCGGCCGAAGCCGTGGACGAAGCCCAAGCCCGCGAGATCGTCGAGCGCTGGCAATCCACGGCGGCCGCCATCGACCTGGCAGACGCGGACGACACGCTGCTGAAATCCGCGCAAAATTATCTCGCCCAAAAAGCGGTGATGAAACAGCACGGGGCCGAAGCGATCACGATCAATTGCCTGGGCGGCTTCTACGGCGGACATCTCAAAGGCTACCCCTGCCTGGGTTTCGTCGAGCTGTTGAACGACGGCCTGATCGGCGCCTGCGAGGCCGATCTGATCTCCAGCGTCTCGATGATCGCCGTGAACCATTTGGCGGGCCGCCCCGGTTTCATTTCCGACCCGGTGCTGGACACATCGAAGCGGCAGATCATCTATGCCCACTGCGTGGCGACCACGAAACCGCTGGGGCCGGAGACGCGGGCGAACAAGTACGAAATCCACACCCACAGCGAAGACCGCCGCGGCGCGTCGGTCCGCTCTTTCCTGCCCGAAGGATATATGCTCACCACCCTGGAAATCCACCCGTGGCGCGAGGAAATCCTCTGCCACCGGGGCAAGGCCGTGGAAAACGTGGTCAACGACCTCGCCTGCCGCACCAAGCTGGCCTGCGAAGTTCAGGGCGACTTCGAAAAACTCTTCACCTTCTGGGACCGGTACGGCTGGCACCGAGTGACCTTCTACGGCGACCTGCTGGAGCCGGTAAAGGAACTCGCCGCCGCGCTGAGGTTCAAGTTTGTCGAGGAAGCGTAATATCCCGGGCCGCCTGCCCTGGAAACGGACGTTCGAATTGCCGCAACAGGAGTTTTCGACGCCCGGCGCGGATGATATAATGGCCGGAGGCTAACAGCCTTCGGTCGAAGAGAGCGCGCGATCAACCCAAGGTCCGAATGTGATTCGGTTCCGACTGACGCGCGCCGCGGAATTTTTGCACCCATATTCATTTTTCGCCAAGGAGACGATCATGCGTAAAACGACTTCCGTGCTAGCGTGCTGTTTATTGTTGGCCGTGGCGGCGATTGCCGCCGATCAGGCGCCGCCGGCGGGGCACCCCGACACTACCGGCTGGAAAACGCTCTTCACCGGCGACCTGTCCGACGCCTCGTTCCCCGAAGGCATTTGGTCGGTCGAGGACGGCGTGCTCACGGCCACCGCGGACAAGTGCATCTGGACGAAGGAGCAGTACGAAAACTTCGTGCTCGACCTGGAGTTCAAAACCGCGCCCGGCACGAACAGCGGCGTCTTCGTCTACGGCGCCGATCCGGTGAATTGGGTGGCCAACTCCGTCGAGATACAGATTGCCGACGACTATGCGGAGAAATGGGCGAACTCGCCGAAGACCTGGCAATGCGGGGCAATCTTCGGCCGCCTGGCGGCGAAGAAATCGGCGGTGAAAAAACCCGGCGAGTGGAACCGCATGACGATCACCTGCCGCGGCCCGATGATTTACGTCGTGCTCAACGGCGAGTTGGTCACCGAGATGGACATGCGGAAATGGACCTCGGCGACGAAGAACCCCGACGGCAGCGATCTGCCCCGGTGGCTCAGCAAGCCGCTGGCCAAAATGCCCACCAAGGGACTCGTCGGCCTGCAAGGCAAGCACGCCGGCGCGCCGGTCTACTTCCGCAACGTCAAAATCAAGGAACTCGGCGACGATCCGGCCAACTAACCTCGTGGGATTCGACCTTGCGACTTAAACTGATTGCCTGCGAGATATTCTACCGCGAGCTGTGCGCCGCCGTGGCCCGATCGGTCAATCAGGTGGACGTCGAGTTTTTGCCGAAGGGGTTGCACGACATCGGGCAGGAGCGGATGTCGGCCCGGCTGGCCGAGGCCCTGGCCGGGGTGGACGAATCGCAATACGAGGCGGTGCTGCTCGGCTATGCGTTGTGCAGCAACGGCGTGGTGGGGCTTGCCGCCCGGAAAATACCCCTGGTCGTCCCCCGCGCCCACGATTGCATCACGCTGTTCCTCGGCGACCGCGACCGGTATCTCGCATACTTCCAAAGCCATCCCGGCGCTTACTTCAAGACCAGCGGCTGGATCGAACGCGGCGAGGGCCTCGTCCAGTTCGGCCGGGATTCGCTGCAACATCTTTCTGGCATGATGGCGAGCTTCGAGGAGCTGGCCGCTAAA
>ENA-UOUL01004593-UOUL01004593.1-bioreactor-metagenome-genome-assembly--contig:-NODE-4593-length-12607-cov-4.109417_pt1 | contig 12607 bp, 9 predicted proteins | sample MGYA00249838_ERZ747220 | MGnify/ENA primary metagenome ERZ747220 (study PRJEB28778, sample SAMN05720191) | bioreactor metagenome | isolation source: Anaerobic biogas reactor | place: USA:Washington...
AACAAGCTGTACTTCGAGCCGTTGACCGTCGAGGACGTGCTGAGCATCTACGAAAAAGAAAAGCCCGAGGGCGTGATCGTGCAGTTCGGCGGCCAGACGCCGCTGAACATCGCCAGCGAGTTGGCGGCGGCGGGCGTGAAGATCATCGGCACCACGCCGGACACCATCGACCTGGCGGAGGACCGCGACCGTTTCCAGGAGATGATGACCAAACTCGGCATCCCGATGGCCCCATCGGGCATGGCGAGCACGACGGAGCAGGCGCTGGCGGTCGCCGACCGGATCGGCTACCCGCTGATGGTCCGGCCGTCGTACGTGCTGGGCGGACGCGGCATGGAGTGTGTGCACGACGAGGAGGAGCTGCGGCGTTACTTCTCAGCCGCCGTCGACGTCACGCCGGAGCGCCCAATCCTGATCGACAAGTTCCTCGAAAACGCGATCGAAGCCGAGGCCGACGCCGTCGCCGACGGGACCGATGCGTTCGTGCCCGCGGTCATGGAGCACATCGAACTGGCGGGCATCCACTCGGGCGATTCGGCGTGCGTGATCCCGCCGTTCAGCATCCCAGCCAAGCACCTCGAAACCATCCGCGAGTACACGCGAAAGATCGCCATGGCGATGAACGTGGTCGGGCTGATGAACATGCAGTACGCCATCGCCAACGACACGGTCTACGTCCTCGAGGCCAACCCGCGGGCGTCGCGGACGGTGCCGCTGGTCTCCAAGGTCTGCGGGCTGTCGATGGCCCGGATCGCCACGCAGCTCATGCTGGGCAGCAAGCTCTCCGAGTTCAACCTGGCCCTGCGGAGGATCCCGCACTTCGGGGTCAAGGAGGCGGTCTTCCCGTTCAACATGTTCCCCGAGACCGACCCGCTATTAGGCCCGGAGATGCGGTCGACCGGTGAGGTGCTGGGCTTGGCGGATTCGTTCGGTCTGGCGTACTTCAAGTCGCAGGACGGCTGCCAGCAGCGACTGCGACCGAGGGAACGGTGCTGATCAGCGTCTCGCCGCGCGAGCGGCTGGCCGTCCTGGAGGCGGCCCGGCGTCTCCACGACCTGGGCTTTAAGATCAAAGCCACTGAAGGCACCCGTAACTTCCTGGCGGAGCACGGCATCGAGGCGGAACTGGTCCAGAAACTGCACGAGGGCCGGCCCAACGTGGGCGACGCGATCAAGAACGGCGAGGTCCAGCTTGTGATCAACACCCCCGTCGGCAAGCTCTCGCAGTACGACGACTCGTACATCCGCAAGAGCGCGATCAAGCACAAGATCCCGTACATCACCACCGCCACCGCGGCCATCGCCGCCGCCCGGGGCATCGAAGCCGCCCGGGCCAGCCGCCCGTGCGTCCGATCGCTACAGGATTACCACGCGAACATAAAATAAAATCATAAAACTGGCGACCGTAGGTGGCAGAAGTGGGAGATTTTGGCGAGAACCTCTGTGAGAAACCGTCGTATATTCTGTTAGAGCCAGAACACAAGACATCGTCAAAATCGCTTTCTTTGCAGAATCCTCCTCCACTAGCCCGTTCGAAAGAACGGGCTTTTTTACGCGCGGAGAAGTAGTCAGAATCGATAAGCTTAACTGATAAAGTCAGTTACAGACTTCGGCGCATCCTGCCTGGATGAGGACGGAGGCCAAGTCACGGCCATCAACTTCGACATCGGCCACCACGAACGGGGTCTGATCCAGGGCATAGAGCCGCTGTGAATCGTTCCGATGGATGTTGTGGAGACTGATCCGACGGGCGTCTTTGAGGGTGGCCAGGGCGAACTTCCGGGCCTCGGCGCCGGGATCGCAGAAAAGGGCGCCGGTGCAGGAGGAGCAACTTGGGGGTTTGATCTCGCGGCAACTGATGCCCGCGATCTGCACAAACACCTGCCGGCCCAGCGTCGGGTGGGACGACTGGAGATCGGCCTTAAACAGATCGCCCCGATAGACCTTGACCACCCGGCCAATGGCCAGGTTCTGACCGGGGTCGGCTTGGACGTCGACGGACGGTTGTTGCGAAGCGCATCCCGCGACAAGCAAAGCCAGTCCTAGAATGGGCAGACCGCGAACCGCCAACACACCACCCCTCATTGCTTTGCCAACCACTAATCTCCTCCCACTGTGGCATTCTGGAACTGTCGGGCCCACTCCACGTGTGTGCCGTCAATTCATTATACCCTAAGCCGACAGATCATCCATGATCCGCATCAAGGCCCGACGAGGCGTCCATCGGAGCGGGACAGCCGCGGCAGATGGACGACCGACTCATTAGCCATAGTCCAACCCCTGGCAGAAAAGAACCAATCGACGAATGGGGAGAGGCAGGAGACTGATTGCTGTAAAAGGTGGGGCGGGCGGGCCTTGGGGGAGGCAACCCAAGAACCCGCCCGGGGGGATCGTGACGGCCATAGGCCGCCAACATCTGCTCAATTATACGCACGTTACCGTGCAAATGTTCAAGTTGGTAAGTTCAGCGTTGTTTTCCTAATCTATTATATCCCCCTAAAATCCCGACAGCAGATTAACCACGGAACTATTTTGCTGGCCGATCAGCGAAAGGGCTGAGACCTGCGCCTGCATGAGGATGTTCTGCCGGGTGAGCATCGCGGTCTCGTAGGCATAATCGGTATCGCGGATCGACGAGATGGCCGAAGACACGGCCTCCTCGGCGTCTGAGAGCATGTTCTGCATGCCGCCGACGGTGTAGGTCTGGAACGAGCCGACATTGGCCCGAGCCCGTGCGACCTGGAGGGTGGCGGCCTCCGCGATTCGCGCGGCCTCGGCTGGGTTGTCCAGGGCGTTGCGGAGGCCCCCGGAGGTGATCTGCGAGAGGTACCCCAGCGTGCCATTGCCCAGCGTGCCGGCGGACATGCCGCTGATGCCGATGGTGAAGGTGCTGGAGGCGGATGGGCTGATGGCGAACGTGGCCCCGCCGGACCCGATGGTGAATTCCTCAGACCCTCCCGCAGCCGAGGCGAAATCCTCGTCGAGGGTCAGCGTGCCGGAGATCCCGTTGACGTTGAAGGTGACGTTCAAACCGTTGACGCCGGTGTTCTGGCCGTTGATGGTGACTTCGGCGTCCTCGCCGGTGTCGCTGGTGACGCCGCCGGTCAGGCCGAAGCTTCCGGAGACCACGTCGACGGAGACGAACTCGTCTTCGCCGGTGTACTGGCTTTGAAGGTAGAGGACGTTGTTGCTGGCGACGGCGGCGACTCCGGTGCCGGCGGTATTGGCGTTGATCGATGAGGCGATCGAGTCGATGGTGGCGCCGCTGGCGAAGCTGAGGCTGACCGAGCCGAGATTGCCGGTGACCTCGATTTCGACCGCGTTGGTGACGGTGGCGGCGGAATAGGTCATTTGTGCCTTCTCGGCGGCCTGTTCAACTTCAACGTTCAAGGTCGTGTTGGTGACCGCGGTGGGCCGGCCGGTGATATCCACATCGGTGATCTTGGAGCTGTCGACTCCACTGGTGTTGATCTCGTGGACGCCGCTGAAGATGTTCTTGCCGTTGAAGGTGGTGGTTCCCAGGACGCGGTTGATGGAGGCGACGGCCATGTCGATGGCGAGTTGGTTGGCCTGCTTCTCATCCTCGCTCATGCCGGTGTCGTTGGCGATTTCCAGGCTCAGGCTGTGGATTTCCGAGACCATGTCCTGGACCTCGGAGAGGGCGCCGTCGGCGACGTTCATCATGGCGTTGGCCCGCGTCGCGTTATCGGAAGCAGCTTGGATGGCGGTCAGTTCCGAGGCGAGCTGGCTGACGGCGATCAGGCCCGACGGATCGTCCGAGGCCTTATTGATGCGGTACCCGGTGGTCAGGCGGAGCATCGACTGCTGCTGGGCCATGGTCGTGCGGTTCATGGCGTTCAGCACGCTGTAGAAACTGCTATCCAATCCGTATCCGGACATACGATCCCCTCCCTAAGTGCCGCACCCGCAGCCATTTAAGACCCATTCGGCCGGGTTGCCCCCGTTGTTGTCAGAGGAATGCGTGCCTCGTCGATCGGGCCTCGTCTATAGGGAAGATAAGATACGACGACCGGCAAAGTCAAATCGGGCGGGAAAGACGGGCGATGCAGATTTCAGGCGGAGGGAAGCTCGAATCTGCAGACGGGGTCGTAGATCTGGCCGCCCAGGCGGCGGGCGATAAATTCGGACTTCAGGAGGGCGATTTTGAGGGTGGGACAGAGGAATTCGACCTCGCGGTTGGATTCGACGGATCGGCCCATGCCTTCAAGGATCAGAAAGTCGCAGGCGCGGGCCCGGTCGGCGCATTGCTCGGAGACGGTGGTCAGGTCCAGCAGCGGCTCGCCGGTACCGGAGGCCAGGGTGGTCAGGCGCCCGGCCCAGAGCATGGCGTCGAGTTCGTCGTCCACGGCGCGGAGGCGGTTAAGGACGATGTTGAGTTCGTCGATCGCGATGTCGTTGAGGGTGGCCAGGCTGTTGGCGACGAGGGTCACGCGGGCGGCGCGGCGGGCGAGGTGCTTGGCGAAGGGCACGGCGCCAAGAACCACGTCGGCGCCGGCGTTATCGACGAACATCATGACATCAGAGAATCGGCCGTCGATCAGAAAGTCGGTGAGCCGGTCAAGGTGATCGATCAGCCATGGGCGCCGGCGGAGGTTGCGGCGGGTCGCGAAGAAGTCCTGGCCGCTGCTCTGGTAGGCTGCGACGAAGGCCAGCGACCCCATGTCGAAAATGTTTCCGGCAAAGACGTTGCGGACGAGCACCTCGATCAGTTCGCGCAGGTCGGCGTGTCCGGCGAGTTCGCCAACAAGGGCTGGGTAGAGGGCGACGGCGCGGTTGTTCTCAGCGTCCTTGATCGCCTTGTACGGATCGGGGAAGCCGTGCTCGCGGAGCAGGCCGTCGCGGAGGTAGTCGAAGACGATGTTGCAGCGGCCGGCGAAATCCTCGGGATGGGCGGCCAGGCGGTCGACGCCGTCGCAATACTCGCGGGCAAAGCGATCGGCGCGCTCGCGCTGATCGGGCGTGGCGGCCTGCTGGTACAACAGCGGCATGAGCGTATCGAGGTGGTCGCGGAAGTGCTCGAGCCAGTGGGCGCGGGCTTCGGCGTCCGCCTCCAGATCGATCGGGCCGGGCTTGTAGCGGTCGGGCTCTCGGATCAGAGGGAAGACGGCCACGGCTATTCTAGAGCCCGTCGAACCGCTTCGGCCAGGTCGATCTTGCCCTCATAGAACGCCCGGCCGATGATGGCGCCGGCCACCGGCAGATCCTTGAGCCGCTCGACATCCTCGAGGCTGGTCACGCCGCCCGAGGCGATCACTGGCACGTCGGTGGACTTGGCGACCAGTTCGACCTGCTCAAAGTTGGGGCCGGCGAGCATGCCGTCCTTAGCGATGTCGGTATAGACGATGGCGGCCAGCGGCCACTTGCTGACCTTGCGGGCAAGATCGACGGCGGCGAGTTTGGTCTGTTTGGTCCAGCCGTGGGCGGCGAGCAGCCCGTCGCGGGCGTCCATGCCCAACACGATCTTCTCGCGGAAGTCGGGGTCGTGGACGATCTCGGTGAACCACTCCCAGTCCTCAAGGCTGCGCGTGCCGATGATCACGCGGTCGGCCCCGGCGTCGAGAAGCCGCTGAATGGTCCGCTGGTTGCGGACGCCGCCGCCGACTTCGACCTTCAGGTCGGTCGAATTGAGCACGTCGCGGATGACGGCGGTGTTGTAGACCTGTCCGGTCTTGGCTCCGTCCAGATCGACCATGTGCAGCCAGGCGGCGCCGGCCTGGGCGAACTGCGAAGCCACGTCGACCGGGCTGCGGTCGTAGTCGATCTGCTGGTCGTAGTCGCCCTGAATGAGGCGAACGACCTTGCCGTCGCGGATGTCAATGGAAGGCAGTATGTCCATCCGTTCGATCCCTTCTCTCAGAATGCGGCGAAGTTGGCCAGCACGCGGCGTCCGGCCGGACCGGAGCGGTGCGGCTCAAACTGCACGCCGAAGACCGCCTCGCGGGCCACCACCGCCGCGAAACGTCCGCCGCCGTCGCCGTGGGCTACCGCCACCCGGTCGTCCAGCGGGACGCACTGGCGGCGTTGGCGGAAGTGGAACCTGGTGCCCTGATCCAGACCGCTCAAAATCGGGATCGGACGATCCCAGCGGACCGGCAGCAAGCCCTCGTCCGGAACGGCCGACGGCAGACTCGATCCGGCGGCCAGCGGAGCGACCTTGCCTCGCAGCAGGCCCAGACCTGTATGCTCGCCGTCGGCGTAGATCACGTCGAAGAGCAGCTCCAAACCGGTGCCGATTCCCAGCAGCGGCCGGTTGCCCGAGGCAAAGTCGAGGATCGTCCCGATCAGTCCGTTTCGTCGGATCGCCTCGGCTGCGCGGGCGAAGCTCCCAGCGTCGGGCAGGACCAGCCTGGCCGCCCGCTCCACCTCGACCGGGGCGCAGACCACCCTGGCCGAAGCCCCGACGGCATCGAAGGCTTCCAGCAGCGATGAAACGTCCGGCGTTCCGCAGTCAACGATGGCGATCATGAGGCCACCCGTATCGGCGTCAGGACGGTCAGAGGCTCAGGACTACCGCGGCGTCCTGAGGATCCAGAACTCGACGCGACGGTCGGCGGACTTGCCCTTGCCGGTCGGGCGATGCTCGCCCACGCCGCCGGTGACCACCTGCTTGGCGCTCAGGCCGTGCCTGGTCATGTAGCGGGTGACTTCAGCCGACCGGGCCAGCGAGAGGTCCAGGTTGTCCTTCCAACCGCTCTTGCGAATCGGATCGGAGTCGGTACAGCCGATGATGTAGACGTCACGGCCCGGGAAGCTGCGACGGATCTCGGAGATCACCTTGTCCAACCGTCCCGTAGCGCCGCCCTTGAGCTTGGCCTTGCCCGAATCGAAGAGCACCTGCGTCGACAACGAGGTCATGGTGACCCCGCCCCGCTCTTCCCACCCAGCCGGAAGCGGCGGCTGGCTGCGGGCCTTGTCCAATGCCGCCTGAAGCTGATTGCTCTGGTTGCGGGCGGAGGCCAGGGCGTCGCGGGCCTGGGCCAGGTCCGCCTCCTTGGCGTCGAGATTCTCGTTGCACGCCCGGAGCTGATCGGCGAGGGCCTCATTTTCGCCCATCAACTGCTCGATTTGCGCCTTTTCCTTCTGGCAGCATCCGCCGACCAGGGCCACGAGGGCAAGAAGCATCGCCAGGACAGAAGGTCTTGCGTTCACGACTACTCCTCCAAACATCTGACCATATGGACTCAACGACCGTTGACCGAATACGACTTGATCGACTCTCCGCTAACCGCCCTGCACCAGAGACGCCAGACCGGCGACCGACGTGCTCAAGTAGTTGACGAACCTATCATAGAACAACAGGCAAAACAAGGCCCCGATGGCAATCCACGGTCCGTAACTCAGGGCCCGAGACGTTTTCCACAATAGTAACAACGCCACGCCGAAAACGCCAATGACCGACCCGGCGAAGAAACCGACGATCGCCACCGTCGAGCCGGCCCCGGCGGCGACGGCGGCCAGGATGTAGATGTCGCCGACGCCCATCGCCTCCTTGCCGAAAACGAGCGTGAAGAAGATGCGGACGGCCCAGCCGAAAAACGCCGCCACCACCACCCCGTGCAGCGCAGCGGTCAGGCCCATCACCGGCTGACGGCCGGCGACGGTTGCGTGCAGCAGGCTATCCATCGCCGCGGCCATGCCGGGCCAGAGGGCGGGCAAGACGAGCATCAGGACCAATCCGAGCGTGGCCGGCATCAGGTCGGCCAGTTCGCGGACGGCCTGCCGGCGGGCTTCCGGTTTTTCGTTTTCGATCGCCTCGACGATCTCGACGTCCGAGGTCCGCTGAGGAATGCAGCCGATGATGATGGCGAAGAAGATCCAGCCCAGACACGACCAGGCTCGAAGCGTGTAGTCGTCGCGGGCCGGCGAACCGACCATGCACCAGACGATCAGGGCCAGTCCCAGCAGCACGTAGAGCACCAACAGCATGGTCTGCCACGCGGGCATCGGCGGCGGGGCCTGATCGCCTCGCGGCTCCTCGCCGAACTGCGGCTCGCGGACGATCTGCTCATCCCCTTCCTCGGGCGCAGCACCCGTGCGGCGCGACAGCACCAGCCGCCGCAGGAACTCTCCAGCCACCGCGCCGAGCGAACCGCACAGCGCGTAGAGGCCGGGCGCCGGCCACAGGTACGCCTGCTCGCTGCGCCACCCGATTGCCCATCCGATCAGCGAGGCCGCCACCATCACGTAGACGATCCGAAGGTCGATCAGGTAATACTGAATGTCGAGCACCGAGATCACCACCAAACCGCCCAGCAAAAACAGGTGGGCGACCAGGATCGGAAAGTCAATCACCGGATCGGTCAGACCCATGTGCATGCCGGACTTGCCGAACGCATCGTAGATCGCCACGAACAGCATGGCGGTCGCCGTCTCGACCAGCGCATAGCGAATGCTGATCGGCTGTTTGCAGCGGCGGCACCGGCCGGCCAGCAGCAGCCAACTGAGGATCGGGATGTTGTCGAACCACGCGATCGGACGGCTGCACGAAGGGCAGTGCGAACCGGGATGGACCAGCGACTCGTCCCGCGGCAGACGGTAAATCACCACGTTCAGGAAGCTGCCGACGCAGGCCCCCAGCACGGCCACAAATGCGATCAAGACCATCTCGGGCATCATCAACGGTTACATCCGCCGAACCGGCGTCTCCTTCTGCCAAGTGCCGTCGCCAAAGACGTGAAGCACCAACCGCCCGCCGCGTCCAGACTCACTCAGCCGCCCCTTCGCGCCGCGCCGCCGCCTTCGCCTGCAAGGCGTCCATGCGATCGCGTATTTCCTGGGCCATCCGCGAGTTGGGAAATTCCTTGATGATCTCGCGGGCCACCTCCAACGCCTGGTCCCAGAGCTTCTCGGTCACCAGCATGCTGAACTGCGTGCCAAGGTTGTGCAGCTTGTCGCGGAACACGCCGCGGGCCGATTCCTCCAGCGCCGCCACCTCGTTGGGCGTGAGGTACTTGTCCAGTTCCTTGAGAATCTCGATGGCCCGGTCCACCTCGCTCCGCTGCACCGCTTCGTCGCACTGCTGGAGCAGCCACTTCTTGTGCTCGTTGCGGGCCCGCTCGAGCCGCTCGGGCAGCGAGCTGACCTCGACCTCGTCGGGATACCGGGCGACCAGGGCGTCGATCTCGCGCGAGGCCGCGTCCCAGTCATGGGCCACGAACAGGTCATTGATCCGCGCAACGGCCACCGAGAGACTCTGCTGCCGCTCGCGTTCCCGCGAGTCGCGGACCCGCTGGCGAAGCTGCTCAGCCTGCTCGTGGTAGCCGAAACGCTCGGACATCTGGTCGGCCAGCGACAGCGCCCCTTCCCAGTCGCCCTGGTTCATCTCCTCCTCGATCGCCTGGAACAGCGCGTCGCGGTCGTTGTCGCGGAACGCGATCGACTTGGCCGCATCGGACAGCAGGATGTTGTCGCGGATCTTCTCCAGTTCGTCCGCCATGTCGTCCAGATGTCGCGAGACCCGGTTCATCACCTCGACGCTGCGGTGCGTGTTGTCCTCCAGGGCGATCAGCAGGCCCATCAGGCCGTACAACCCCAGGGCCACGCCCAACACCCCGAGCACCACGCCCCACCAGATCAGATTGACCCCGCCCGCGCCGACGAAAACAAAGACCATGACCGCGACAACCGACACCGCCAGAGCCACACCGGCCAGCGCCCGATACCCCACCATTCGCGGTTGAAAGTCAGCCATGTTCGTTCTCCTGCCACGTTCGCCGCAGGCAGCGACCGGAAAATCCCGTCCCGATAAGGCCCGATAACCCATCCGCCTACTAGAATAGGGCCAGCCGCCCCCCCTGTCAAGCCTCTGATGTCACGGAATTTCTTGCCAGTGAACGAGTTACGGCGTCTGGAGTGTGGCTGCAGATTCTGCGCGTCTGTGGCGCGACGATGAGGATTCTATCGCCATTATTACTAATAATCGATAGTTCACGTTTGTCGTGTCGCCAAGGCGACTCCTGTCGACGTCTCCAGGTAGCCGATCCGCTTCAGCGTGGCTTCAAAATCCTTCGGCAGCCGGGCGGCGAGCCCCTTGGCGAAGGTCGCCGCATGGTTGATCATGTTCAGCAACAGCCGATCGGCGGCGGGATGCACGCTGAGATTCTCAAGGATGTTGAACGTATTCAGGATAAAACGACCGACGCCGAAGGCATGCTGCGAAATCATCATACCCGATGCGTATCCGCCCGGGCAGATGTGTCCGACGGCGAACGCGGCGGCAATGACCTCCTCGGGTTCGTCCTGACCTTCGAACAGGCCGCGCGAGATGACCGGACCGTAGTAGTCCCAGTCCATGATTCCGGGGGCTTGGAGGCCGTCGAAGACGGGATGGCGCTTCGCGACGCACTCCTTGTGGTAGAGCCAGTCGGCGAATTCGTAGTACCGGCCCTTGTTGGCCAAAGGCAGCCATGTGAGGGTGCTCTTGGTTTCCGAAAGAGCCGTGTCCTCGGCAATGAGCGATCCTTTCGGATCGAAGATCCGCAGCCGGCTGATCGACGGCATACCGACCTTGGGCAAAAAATCGATCTCGATCTTTCCTCTGCTTGGACGAACCTTGAACTCCCGTATCGCCGCCCGCTGAAAACCGCCGGCCGCTTTGACGAGATCGAAATCCCGCAGGACGATACGGCCGTTGATCCGGACGTCAAAGACGCGGGTATCGGGCTGGGGAAGGTGGCCTTCGCACATGCCCAGTTCGACGACGTACTCGCCGCTGGGCAGGCCGGACATCAGGTAGTGAACGTTGTGGTAGAACTCCTTGGAAAAGACCTCCCACTCCCGTTTCGGGACGTTGGGGACTTCAAAGTCGCGAATCGACGTGAGAAACCGGCCGATGCGATGGAGTTCGCCGATCTTGGCTCCGCCGAGTTTCTGCCGGAAGACCAGCGGAGAGAGGAAGATCGCCCAGCTTCCGCGGGCGATTTGCGCGACGAGGTTCCGCCAACCGGCGGCATCGCCCTGCACGTCACTGTTCTTGCCAACGACGATAACCTCGCGATTCTTTGAGGCTGACTTGTCGAACGGTCTGCATCGAACGCCGCGCGAGGCGAGCCAGTCATGGACGCTCTGGTCAACCCCCCAGACTCGGACCGCGGATTTGACGGCGGGCAGACCGGCGGGATCGGAAAGACGGAACTCAAGCCGGCCGCCGAAAGGCGCTCCGCCGCATTCCAGATTCGCAGCGAAAGTGTAACGGCCCGCCGGGCCGGAAAGCTTGACGCGCTGGCAGAGCACGGGAACGGCCAGCGGCGTATCGCCGTCCGGGCCGGCTTGGGGAATTCGCACGGTGGTCTTCTTCTCCCAGGCGACGCCGGCGGGCCCGTGGACTCGCAACGTGACCGGATAGTCGCCCGGCGCAAGCACGTCTTCGTTGGCGAGAACCGCCTCCAGCTTGACCTTCCGGCCGGAATAGCCGTGCAGGGGATCGACAAAGAGGCACCACCGCAAGGCGGCCCAGCCGTCGGAAAGGGCGTCGGCGATGCCCGGCTTCAATTCGCGCCAGAAAGTCCAGACGCCTTCGCCGCCGCTGGGATGGTCGAGCATGCCCGTCAGATTGAACCCGCAGATTTTGGGGTTCGAGCGGATCAGGTCGAACCCCAGCAGCCGCTGGCGGCAGTGAAGACGCTGGCTTTCGCGGAGCATGTCTTCAGGAAAGGCGTACACGCCGTCCATGCCGAAACGCTTCCAGTTCGCGGTAAATCGCTCAGCGATGCCGCGGTAGGTCACAGCCCAAACCAGATCGGAACGCATGCCGGCCTGCTCGTAATGCCGGAGTTCACGAAAGACGTTGGAGTCGCTGCCGATGCCGTATTCCGAGAGAAAGACGGGCTTGGTGTCGCGGCCGAGAGTGCGCAGGAATTCCAGAGTGAACGGCGGATGCGGCGCGGCGGGATAGACGTGGGCGTCGCCGACGCCGTGGAAGTACCCGCCGTGGTTCATGTCCCAAGCCGCTGCCGACGCCGTGGCGCCGGGCCCTTCGGCGCCCCACTGGCATTCCCATTCGCGGCTCTGCGGATTGCTGAGTGAACCGATGTCAAGTTGGCCATCCCATCGCCCGCTGCCGAGAATGACCAGCCGCGAATCGTCGAGCGACCGCACGAGCTTGAGGCTCTCGACGGCGTGGCGGAACACCGGGCCGTCGGGCGTCTCGTTGAGCAATCCCCAGATCGTGATGCAGGGGTGGTTGCGGTCGCGCACGATCATCTCGCACAACGAACGGTCGTAGCGCTCCGCCATCTGCGGTGAATCCTCCAAGCCCCAACTGGCCATCGACTCTTCGTAGATCATCAAGCCGATCTCGTCGCAGCAGTCCAGTTGCTCCGGCAACGCCGCGCCGGCCAGAAAACGGACCATGTTGAACCCGCAGGCCTTGGCCAGAATCAGGTCACGTCTCGGCATGCCCGGAGTCGGAGCCGACACCGGCGAACAGCCGCCGGCTGGAAACAACGCCCCCGTGTGCATCGACCGCAGGAAAACGCGTTTGCCGTTCAGATGGAAATACCCGTTGATGACCCGGAAGTCCCGAAAGCCGCATCGTGTGGTCTTTTCATTGAACTCGCTCGGATCACTCGTCCATACGCGAGCGGAAG
>ENA-UOUL01004594-UOUL01004594.1-bioreactor-metagenome-genome-assembly--contig:-NODE-4594-length-12606-cov-5.506904_pt1 | contig 12606 bp, 9 predicted proteins | sample MGYA00249838_ERZ747220 | MGnify/ENA primary metagenome ERZ747220 (study PRJEB28778, sample SAMN05720191) | bioreactor metagenome | isolation source: Anaerobic biogas reactor | place: USA:Washington...
AACGATGCCAAATACAGCGGCATGTTCTTTGACGGCGAGAAATGGGACCACAGCCTGCAGTCCGAGAAGAGCAAGCAGAAGGAGCTGGTGTCCATCATGGCGGAATGGTATGAGAAGGGCTTCCTGCACCCTGAATTCACCACCATTTCCGACGAGCAGGCCAGCCAGGTGGTGCTGGACGGCAACTGGCTCTTCTCCACCTACTACCTGGGCGCCATTGAGCGGGAGATCTTCCAGTTCAACGAGATGCCCTATGAAGTCGCGCCCATCCTGGCCCCGGCCATGAAGGCAGGCGACCCCCATTACATCAGCATCACCACCCAGTTTGACACCATCCCCTACTGGGGCTATTTCGCCGGCGCCGATGTGAAGCACCCCGAACTCATGGCCGCCCTGATGGACTTCATCGTGTCCGAGGAAGCCTCCACCCTGTTCAACTGGGGCATCCAGGGCCTGACCTATGAGGTGGACGAGAACGGCAACAAATACTACCTGGAGGACTTCGCCACCAACAGCGACCGCCGCAAGGAGGTGGGCCTGGGCAACTTCATGGACGTGCGCTACATCATGCTCAAGGCCCGGGACACCGAGTATGCCTCCGCCATTCCTCCGGTGAAGCAGGCCATGGACTTTGTGAACCACGCTGCAGCCAGCGGCGAGGCCGCCCTGCGCTTCATCAACCGGGGCACCCCCACCATGAGCCAGGAGCAAAAGGAACTGGTGGCCAGGAGCCTGAACCCCATGAACACCTACGCGGATGAGCAGCTGATGCTCTTCATCGACGGCACCCGCCCCCTGAGCGAATGGGACGACTTCGTGGCCGAATGGCAAAAATACGGCAACATCGAAGAAGTGATCCAGATCTACGAGGAAGGCAAGCAGGTGATCTACGCCGAAGAACGCCGGATCGTGGAGTATGGCAAATAAGCACTGATTCTGAAGACAGACCGGGAGGCGCGGGCAACCGCGCCTCCCGGAATGAAGACAAACCATATCAATGGGGAGTTTCAGAGGGCACAGCCCTCTGAGTGAAATCGTATCGCCCGGCTCTGCCGGGCGTGCGGGGCGGTTTGCGCAGCAAACCTTTCCGCGCATTTTCCATGACCGGGAGCGCAGCGACCAATGGAAAATGCCCGTTCCTCCTAACCGCCAAAGTGTCCGCAGACACTTTGGCGACACCGAAGGTTTGCTGGTGGATACGCCAGCTGAAAGGATGGCCCATGAAGCGCATCTATCCCCACCTGCACCACCCGGAACTGCATCCCGCCTATGGCTGGCGGCCCATCAAGGTGACCACCCGGGCGGACCTGGGCCACACCATCCGCTTCATGTCCCTGCGCAGGCTGCCCCAGACAAAGGACGGCCGCCTGATCCAGATCAGGGAAGCCCTGGACATGTACATCGACCGGCTGAAGCTGGGGGGTGTGCTGTGGATGTTTTGCGATGTGCTGAATGCCAGCAACCTGGATGCGTTCCTGGAGGAGGTGAAGCGGCGGGGCGCCTACCTGTTTGACATCTGGGGCTATGTGCCCGGCTCCTATGAACAAGGCGTGGACTGGGGGGAGTACCAGGTGCCGGAGGAGGTGCACCAGCTGATCATGGACAAGCTGGGCCCCCATTTCATCGGCTATGACAACGGGGAGCAGGACGGCCGCTACATCGGCGCCTACACCTCCCAGCAGTGCCCCGCCATCCAGGATGTCAGCTTCCAGCGCAGCCGCTTCTATGACTATTTTGAGCTGATGGCGGACCACCTGCAGCACGCCACCACCGCCCTGTGCTCCCTGAACTACTGCCATTATTTCGCCAGGGAGCACAATGTGTTCATGCTGGGGGCGGAAACGGCCCAGGCCCTTCCCAACGCCAACCTGTGGTATGCCTATTTGCGGGGCGCAGGCAAGCAGTACGGCCTGTTGTATTTCGGCAATGCTTCCGTCTACAACCGCTTCAGCTGGAAGACCTATGACATGAAATCCGTCACCCCCTATGAGGGCTATTCCTGCGGACCGGGCCACGGCACCAGCATCTCCCTGCTGCGGCGGCTGATCTACCTGGAGTATCTGTACAATGCCGACATGCTGGGCTATGAGTCCAGCCTCTTCACCACCCGGGAGAACATGGAAAAGGTGCGTCGGAGGGAGCCCCTCCCCCATCCCAGGGAGCTGGCCGCCCAGGGGGACAAGCCCCTGGATTTCTCCGGCGACATGGTGTTGACCCCCCTGGGGGAGGTGCAGCGGGGCTGCATGGACCTGGTGGAGAAACGGGGGCTGCCCGGGCCGCTGCACACGCCGGTTGTGCTGTACATCCACCACAGCTGCGGCTTCACCATGCCCAGGCACCTGTACACCAGCCAGGTCTTCCGCAGCTGGGGGCAGATGCCCTATTCCAAGGGGGACCACCAGCTGCACGCCCTCTTCAGCCTGCTGTACCCGGGCTATGAGGACTCCGGCTTTTATGCGGACGAGCGCGGCTTCATGAGCCCCACCCCCTACGGGGACTGCGCCGACGTGATGACCTCAGACCTGCTGCCCGCCAGCCTCCATCAGTACAGCCTCTGCCTCTTGGCCGGGGACCAGGCCCTGGACAGCGAGCAGGTGGACAAGCTGTCGGACTTCGTGACAAAGGGCGGGCAGCTGCTGGCCTTTGCCGGGCAGCTGGACAAGGCCGGGCCCCGGGTGCTTGAGATGATGGGATTAAAGGAGCTGGGTCCTGCAGAACGCTATGAGAAGGTCCAGGTGGTGTTTGCGGGCCAGGCCCCGGGGGGTGCTGCCCGGTTTACCGAGCAATCGATGCACCTGCACACAGCCCGCCTGCAGGAGGAAACCCAGGTGCTGGCCAGCCTGGCAGACGGCAGCCCGGCGCTGATTCAGACCCGCCTGGGCCGGGGCAGCATCACCCTGTCCCTGACCCCCTTTGGTCTGGCGGACACCCGGAACAGCCAGCCCTTTGAGAACCTGCCCAACCAGTCCATCCCCCTGCAATACCCCCTGCTGCACCATATCCGCCACCTGCTGGACCAGGCCCTGAGCGCCCAGCAGCTATTGCAGGTGGAAGGGGAGGGCCTGGGCTGGTGCGTCAACCTGCGGGACCAGGGGCTCTTGACCCTCACCCTCTTCAACAACGCTTGGACGGATATACCCTTCCAGTTTTACCTGGCCTGCGGCCGGGAACTGAAGCGGACGTCTGTAGCCATCCCCGACACCGACCCGGCCATCCTGGGCTATTACCCCCCGGGGATTCAGCTGCAGCCCGGCGCCGCCAAACAAGAGGGCATCCTGCCGGCCGGGCAGATTGCCATGTGGGACATCCATTTTGAAGCCCAGGACCTGGCCGTCCTGCCCCCGGTGAAGGCGGAGGACCTGTCCGGCAAGCTGCTGGTCAGCCTGCGGCCCAGGGACAACCTGCTGCGGGACCTGTTGATGATGCCTGCCCTGCGCAACTATTTCCGGGGCATCAAACTGGATGCGGAATGGCTGCAGGAGCAGGACCTGTCCCACCTGGCCCGCTGCGGCCGCCACCTGAAGCGCCACAACCTGCAGGTGGTGGTGGATTTCTCCTCCCTCATGGACCACTATCCCCACATGTCCCTGCTGTACAACATCCGGGGAAAATACGAGGAAAACATGGCCCGGATGGCAGCCAGCCTGGACAAGGCCCGGGCCCTGGGGGCCAGCCACATCATCCTGATGGCCCACAGGAACGCGGAAAACCATTTAAGCCATGAACAGGCCCTGGGGATGATGGCAGACAGCCTGAAGCGGCTTGCGGAGATGGCACGGAAAAAGGGCATCACGCCCCTGATTCAAAACGGCACACCCGCCCGCATGGCCCACAGCCTGGAGGAGACCGGCAAGGCCTTCTCCCTGCCCCTGGCCTTCAACCTCTCCCACGCCCTGCTGTCCGGGGACAGCCCGTCCCCCGCTACCCTGGCCGATGTCCGGGCCCTGCTGTTGTCAAAGCCCCTCCGGGACGAGCTGGGCCAGCTGTCAGACGCCCACCTGCCCCTTCTTGGGGAGGAGTTTGCGCAGGAAATGAAGCAGCTGCTGTCCGGCATCGACCTGACCCAGATGGATTTCATCTGCCTGGATGCGGTGTACCCGGATTTTGAGGCCATGTACCTGGACCGGGCAGCCTGGCTGAAGCTTCATCCTTAACTCGCCGCCATCAGACAGGGCGCCGGCTGCCTCCCATGCAGGCCGGCGCCTGTTTGTAATAATTTTGCAATCTGCTGGGCTTAACGGTATACTATGCCGGTAATGAAGCAGGAGGGAGGGCTGGCGGCATGGATTGGCAAGAGGCTGTAATTCTCATCCCCTCCCTGCACCCGGACGAGAAGCTGCACGCCTATGTGAAGGACCTGATAGCCCATGGTTTTTCCCGCATTGTGGTTGTGGACGACGGCTCCGGCCCGGCATACAGCCACTTTTTTGAGGAGTTGAAGCAATACCCCCAGTGCGATGTGCTGGGCTATGACAGCAACCAGGGCAAGGGCTATGCCTTGAAGCACGGCATGCGCCATGTGATGCGCGCCTGGCCCGAGGCCCCCGGCATCATCACCGCCGATTCCGACGGCCAGCACACCGCCCCGGACTGCATCAAGACCGCCAAGGCCATGCTGCTGCATCCGGACAAGCTGGTGCTGGGCAGCCGGGATTTCGCCCTGGCCCACATCCCCCCCAAGTCCCGCTTCGGCAACCGCATGACCAGCTTCTTTTTCAAGATCCTCTACGGCAGCTGGCTGCCGGACACCCAGACGGGCCTGCGGGGCATCAGCCGGGAACTGCTGCCCCAGATGGCGGAGATCCCCGGCTACCGCTTTGAGTATGAGATGAACATGCTCATCCACACCGCCGGCTGGCGCATCGGCTTTGAACTGGTACCCATTGAAACCATCTACCACGACGCCAACGAGGGCACCCACTTCAGGCCGCTGCACGATTCCTTCCGGATCTATAAGCTGCTGCTGGGCAATTTTTTCAAGTTCGCCTCCGCCGGCGCCCTGTCCACCCTGCTGGACCAGGGGCTGTTCAACCTGTTGGAGCGCTGGCTGGTGCCCTCCCTCTTCCGGCATATCCCCGGCCTGGCCCTGGCCAGCACCGTGATGACTTCCACCGTCATCGCCCGGGTGTGCTCTGCCATGTTCAACTACCGGGTCAACCGGCAGTTCGTCTTCCAGGTCAAAAAAAGCAGGGGTTCCCTGCTGCGCTACGGGATCCTGGTGGTGGCGGTGATGTTTGCTTCCGCCATCCTGGTGGAAACCCTGCACATCAGCCTGGGCATGGACACCGGCCTGGCCAAGATCTTTGTGGACACCTTCCTGTTTTTTATCAATTACCGCATCACCAAAGCCTGGGTATTTGCCTCCCCTGACGAAAGGACCAACAAACCATGAAAAAAACCACTGTGTTTCTGCTGATTCTGGCGCTGATCATGTCCGCCGCCCTCCCCTTTGTCCTGCCCTCCGGCGCCCTGCTGCAATCAGAGCGGGAGCGAATGCAGGAGGAAATCTGGGAGCGGGAGGAGGCGCAAGAAAGCGGCCTGCTGACCTTCTTGCTGCCCAGGGCCCAGGCAGAGGAGCCGGCCTTCACCCCCCTGCCCATTGATTTTTCAGAGGGGCCTAAACTCAATCCCAACGGCTTCACTGACAGCGGCTACCTGGACGACAGCATCGAACTGCGCCTGGAGACCCTGGAGCAGGACGGCGTGGAATACCGCATCGCCCGCATCAACATTGCCCACCCCAGCCAGCTGCGCACCGCCACCGCCGGCAAGCCCGGATCCAGCAAGGTGGCGCTGATTTCCTCCATGGCGAAGAAATACAACGCGGTGCTTGCCATCAATGCCAATTACTACAGCAACGACCCGGTGAAAACCAGCTTTGAGTACCGGATGGGCGAGAAAATCCGCAACAAGTTCAACTCCAAGAAGGACCTGCTGATCATCGACGAAAACGGCGACTTCAACCTCTTCCTCAAATCTGCCGAAGAGGACGTCCAGGCCTTTTTGGATGAGGGGCATGAGATCATCAACGCCTTCACCTTCGGCCCCGCCCTGGTGAAGGACGGCGAGATGCAGACCATCGATCGGGACTACGGCTACAACCCTCATGGCCGGGAACCCCGGATGGCCATCGGGCAGATGAGCAAACTGAGCTATGTCATCGTCCTGGCTGAGGGCCGCAAGAAGAACTCCCAGGGGGTCACCCAGCAGGAGCTGGCCCAGTTCATGCTGGACCTGGGCTGTGAGCAGGCCTTCAACCTGGACGGCGGCAATTCCGCCACCATGGTCTTCAACGGCAAGTACTACCAGCGCAAGACCAAGGCCAACGAGCGGGCCCAGAGCGACATGATCTATTTCGCCAGCCTCATGGGGGACTGAGCCATGCACGAAGACGCCCTCTCCTTCCCCTTCCTGGGCAGCCAGGTGTATGCCTACGGCCTCCTTGTGATGCTGGGCGTCCTCCTGGCCATGGGCCTGGCCCTGTTCCTGACCCGGAAAAACAGCCGGGAGCAGCAGGCAACAGCCCTCACCGCTGTCCTGGCCCTGCCTTTGGGGCTGATTCTGGCCCGGCTGATGTATGTCTTCCTGGACCCCACCTTCCGGCCGCTGCTATCTATCAGCAACGCGCTGAACATCACCACCGGGGGCCTGTCCATGTTTGGCGCCCTCATGGGCGCCGCCCTGGCCGCCTGCATCGCTGCGCGGCTGACCAGGGTGCCGGCTGCCCGGATGCTGGACGTCACCGTCGCCGCCCTGCTGGCCTTTTTGATTCCCGCCCGCCTGGGGGAAGGCTATACCGCCCTGGGGGTCAGCCGGCCCCTCACCACCCCGTGGCTGGCGGACAGCTTCTTGGCCCGCCAGGACGATTATGACGCCTACCTGCGCACCTACCTGCTGGAGGCCATGATCGCCTTGATTCTGCTGGTGATCCTGCTGCGCTTCCTCCGCAGGAAGCCCCGTCACGGCAGGGCCTTTGCCCTGGCCTGCCTGCTCTTTGGCATCACCCAGACCCTGATGGAAAGCCTGCGCTACGACGGCCACATGCGCTTCAGCTTCATCGGCGTACAGCAGGTGCTGGCGGTGACCCTGTTTTGCCTGGTGCTGATTGTGCTGGCCGTCCGCCTTTTGAAAGCAAACCTGGCCCGGCTCCTGGCCGTCCTCAGCCTCATCGCCGTACCCCTCTCGGTTGCAGGCGGCGTGGGGGTTGAGTTTTTAATTGACCGCTCTGAAATGGGCAAGCTGATAAGCTACGCCCTCTACCTGCTGGTGCTGGCCATCCCGGCCGCCCTGGGTATACTGATGCTGAAACAGGAGGAACGCCTTGGACAAAGCACAGATTGAACGCATCAATGAACTGGCCCGCAAGCAAAAAGCCGAAGGCTTGAGTGAAGCAGAACGGGAAGAGCAGGCCCAGCTCCGCGCCCAGTACATCCGGGAGATGCGGGCCCACATGGAGGCCCAATTGGAGATGGTTCTGATTGAGAACGAGGAAGGTGTTTATGAGAAGCTTCAAAAAAAGCAACAATGTGATTAAGCGCGCCCTGGCCCTTAGCCTCATGGCGCTTTTGCTGCTGGCCCTGCTGCCTGCTGGCGCTGCCAGTAACAAGGTGCTGTATAACGCCAAGATTTCCACCCTCTTTCCCAACAGCACCACCAATGTCTACGCCAAGCCCGACACCAGCAGCCAGGTGCTGGCCAATTACAAGCCCGGCCACCCCATCCAGATTGTCGAGGTGCTGCCCAATTTTGTGGGCATCCTCCAGGGCAGCAAGACCGGCTATGTCCTGCGCCACCGCATCATGGACCCGGTGGCGGTGGATTTTGCCAACACCCCCCGCTTTGGCACCGCGGTGAACCAGTATTATGCCGTCGCCACAGGGGACATGGTAATCCGGGCCGAGCCCGACCCCAACGGGGAGGTTCTCATCACCCTGACAGAGGGCGCCCACGTGGGCTTCCTGGACGTGGAAAACGGCTGGGCCCGCACCATTTTCAAGCGCCAGTACGGCTATGTGGACACCCGCAGCCTGGCGGAGCTCATCATGGTGGCCCCCGCCCCGGAGGAGGGCACCCCGGAGATGCCCATCGCCGTGTACAACTCCTTCTATGACATCTCCGAAAACGAGAACAATATCAACCGCATCAACAACCTGGTGGTGGGTGGACAGCGCCTGTCCAAGACCCTCTCCCCCGGCCAGCAGCTGGACTTCAACAACGAAGTAGGCCCCTTCCGGGCTTCAAACGGCTACCTGCCCGCCGGCGCCCTGGTGGACGGCGAACTGGTCTTTGACGTGTACGGCGGCGGCTCCTGCCAGGTGTCCAGCACCATGTACAACGTGGTGCTGCAGCTGTCCGGCCTCACCGTGCTGCGCCGCGCGCCCCACGGCACCAACGGCATCAAATACCTGCCTCACGGGGTGGACGCCTCCAGCGGCAAATTGAACTTCGTCTTCCGCAACGACTATGACTTCCCCATCCGGATCACCTCCCATGTCCAGGACGGTTCCCTGTTCCTGGCCATTTATAAGGACACGCTATGAAAAAACCCATCGCATTCCTGCTGTCGATCGCCCTGCTGCTGCCTGCCCTGGCCCTGGCCGGGCAGGCCGCTGAGGAGCCCGCGCTGTACACCGGCCAGGTGAAGCTGGACCTGCGCATCCTGGCGGAGGCCGACCTGGCTGCCGTCAGCCTGGGCACCGTGCCCAAGAACCGCATCGTGGAGATCCTGGACGTGGACCCCTTCTGGCTGAAGATCCGCTACAACGGCATTTCCGGCTTCATCCGCCGCACCTCCATGATTGACACCAGCGTCAAAACCGTAAACCCCGCCATCACCCCGCCCTACAGCACCGTGGAGTGCGAATGGCTGGCCTGGGTGAAGGGGGAGGCCCCCATCCTCAAGGCGCCGGACGCTAACGCCGAGGCCCTTATCACCATGTATGACGGCGCCCGCCTGGCCCTCATCGACATCACCGACGGCTGGGGCCGCCTCATCTACCACCGGCAGTATGCCTACGTGAACACCAACCTGCTCTCCGAAATCCAGCCCGTCAACAAGGCTGCCCATCCCGGGGATGATGCGCCCCTGGCCGCCTACACCAGCTTCTACCGCATCACCACCGACGACAGCAACAAAAACCGCATGGTGAACCTCCAGGTGGCCTGCGACCGCTTTGAGCTGTACACCCTGGCAAACGGCGACATCCTGGACTTCAACGAGCACATCGGCCCTTACTCCCCCCGGGTGGGCTACCTGCCCGCCAACGCCCTGGTGAAGGGGGAGGTGGTGCAAAGCTACGGCGGCGGCACCTGCCAGGTGTCCAGCACCCTGTACAACGTCATCCTGCAATTGCCCGGCTTTGAAATCGTCCGGCGCCGGGCCCACGGCCCCTCCGCCGCCCCCTACCTGCCCCATGGCGCAGACGCCGCCGTAGGCAACAAGGTGCAGAACTTCATCATCCGCTCCAATTTCGACTTCCCCGTCCGCATCGACGGCACCGCCCAGGACGGCGCCCTCACCATCGCCGTCTATCGCGCGGATTAGGACCGGGTTTTCAGGGATTGTTCGGGGAGCCGTACGGCTCCCCGTTTTGTTATGGGGGATGGGGACGGGGGACGTAGGAACGCCGGTGGACGGCAGTTTGAAAACTGCCTTCCCCCGGACCCCCTTCCTGAAACTTTTAATATGAGTTCTTGCAAATGAATAAAAAAAGCGCCGCATGGTGATGTGACGCAGGGTTGGTGTTCAATGACAGTTCAGAGCAATTCCTGGTGAGCCTCCAGGACGATTTCATGGATAGCTGCGTCAGTGAGGCTGTGGCCCGTGCCCGGACAGATGTCCGCCAGGAACTCGATGTTGCCCTTGGGGCCTTTGATGGGGGACCAGGTGAAGCCCTGTACCTGCCAGCCCAGGCCTAATACATAATCCCGGATGTCCTTCAGGACCGCCTCGTGGGTGGCAGTCTCCCGCACCACCCCGTGCTTGCCCACCTGCCCCCGGCCCGCTTCAAACTGGGGTTTGATAAGGGTCAGGAACCTGCCCCCCTCCCCCATGACGGCGATGGCGGCAGGGATGATCAGTTTGATGGAGATGAAGGACACGTCCATCACGGTAAGTTCAGGCTTTTGCGGGAACATCTCCGGGGTCAGGCTCCGGGCGTTGGTGCGCTCCATCACCGTGACCCGGGCATCCTGGCGCAGCCGCCAGTCCAATTGCCCGTAGCCCACGTCAATGGCGTAGACATGGCGGGCCCCCGCCCGGAGCAGCACGTCGGTGAAGCCCCCGGAGGCGGCGCCGATGTCCATGGCCACCAGCCCATGAACCGTTGCATGAAAATGCTGGAGGGCCTTCTCCAGCTTGTGGGCACCCCGTGAGGCCCAGCCTGCATCCTCTCCCCTTAAAATCAGGTCGTCTTCCGGCAGCACGGTTTCAGAGGCCTTGGTGATCTTGCGCTCCCCCACATAGGCCCGCCCGGCCAGGATATAGGCCTGGGCCTTCTCCCGGCTGTCCGCCAGGCCCCGGGACACCAGGGCCACGTCCGCCCGCTGCTTCACGCAATGGCCTCCCGGCGGCGCAAAATCTCCGCCGCCAGCTGCGGGGCGTCCAGGCCGCATTCCTTCAGCAGCTCCTCATGGCTGCCGTGGGTGACGAAGCGGTCCTTCAGGGCGAAGATGTGCTCCGGCAGCCGCAGCCCCCCCTGGACGCAGTGCTCGCTGATGGCGCTGCCCAGGCCCCCGGCCAGGGCCTGCTCCTCCAGCACATAATAGGGCATGTTCTTTAAGGTGAAGTCTTTTAAGCAGGCTGCATCCAGAGGCTTGATGCTGGCGGCGTTGATGACCTGGGCCTTGGTGCCCTGTGCCGCCAGAATCTCCCGCGCCTTCAGGGCTTCGGACACCATGGGCCCGGTGGCCACCAGGGCCAGTTCCCCGGCCGGGGTCAGCCGCTCCCAGCTGCCCGGGGTGAAGCCGGCATAGGGCAACTCCTGCATCCCCGGGCTTTCGCTGCGGGGGTAGCGGATGAAGACCGGGCCATCATGGCTGAGGGCATGGTCCAGCATGGCCTGCATCTCCTCAATGCTGCGGGGGTTATACACCTGCAGCCCCGGCACATGGCGCAGGAAGGCCGCGCCAAAGACCCCGTGGTGGGTGGGGCCGTCGGCGCCCCCCATGGCGGCCCGGTCAATCAGGAAGGTGACCGGCAGGTTCTGCACGCAGACGTCCACCACCACCTGGTCGTAGGCCCGCTGCAAAAAGGTGTCGTACAGGGCCACCACCGGGCGCATCCCGGCCACCGCGAGGCCGGCGGCCATGGTGACAGCGTGGGCTTCCGCGATGCCCACATCAAACATGCGCTCCGGGTAGGCCGCCTGGAAGGGGCCCAGGCCCGTGGCCTCCACCATGGCGGCGGAGATGGCCACAATGCGCGGGTCCTCCTTCGCCAGCTGCACCAGGCGCTCCCCCGCGGCCTTGCCAAAGGAGCGTGCGCTGCTGGTTTTCCTGGGTTCCCCGGTCTCCGGGTAAAAGGGGTTGACCCCGTGGGTGGACCAGGGGCGTTTTTCGGAATACTCATAGCCCTTGCCCTTCTGGGTCACCACGTGGACCAGGACCGGCTCTGAAAAACGCTTGGCCCGCTTTAAAATCTTCTCCATGCTGTGGAACTGGTGGCCGTCGATGGGGCCGATGTAGTGCATGCCGAAGGCGGAGAAGAAGCGGTCCTTGATGAAGAAATTGCGGAAGGAATCCTTGGTGCGCTGGGACAGCTTGTAGAGGAACTTGCCGATGAGGGGCACCTTCAAAAAGAAGGCGGACAGCTTGCGCTTGAGCTCCAGCCAGGCGCGGCTGGTGCGCATGTAGTTGAGGTAGTTGCTCAGCGCCCCCACGTTGGGGGCGATGGACATCTGGTTGTCGTTGAGCACCACAATCAGCCGGGTCCTGTCGTGGCCCAGGTTGTTGAGGGCCTCATAGCACAGGCCCCCGGTGAAGGCGCCGTCCCCCACCACCGCCACCACATGCTCGCCGGTGCCCTTGAGGTCCCGGGCCCGGGCCATGCCCAGGGCGGCTGAGATGGCGGTGGAGGCGTGGCCGGTGCCATAGGCATCGTGGGGGTTCTCCTCCAGTTTGGGAAAGCCCGAGGCGCCGCCGTGCTGGCGCAGGCGCACCATGGCCTCCTGCCGGCCGGTGATCAGCTTGTGGGCGTAGCACTGGTGGCCCACGTCAAAGATGATCTTGTCCCTTGGGCTGTCAAACACCCGGTGCAGGGCCAGGGTCAATTCCACCGCCCCCAGGTTGCTGGCCAGGTGGCCGCCGTTCTCGCTGACCACCTCCAGGATCTTGTCCCGCAGCTGCTGGGACAGATCCTCCAGCTCTTTGATTTTCAGGCCTTTTATATCCGCCGGCTCGCGAATATCACGCAAATCCATGGACGTCCTCCGTTTCACATGTTTCCGTCCGTATATTGTACCACAACCGGCGCATCTTCAGTGGGTTAGTGTAAAGTTGTTGTAGGCGGGAACCTCCCCATACAGGGTGACGCAACCCGGTCTCCGGGCAGGTTCACCCGCCCCCGCGGGGGCGGGTGAAAAAAGACATGAAAAGGGAATGATTCCT
>ENA-UOUL01004596-UOUL01004596.1-bioreactor-metagenome-genome-assembly--contig:-NODE-4596-length-12604-cov-3.127325_pt1 | contig 12604 bp, 9 predicted proteins | sample MGYA00249838_ERZ747220 | MGnify/ENA primary metagenome ERZ747220 (study PRJEB28778, sample SAMN05720191) | bioreactor metagenome | isolation source: Anaerobic biogas reactor | place: USA:Washington...
TCGGGTCTACCCCAAGCGCCAGTGGCCGTCCCTGCAGGCCAGGGAAGGCTTCTTGGACTTGGAGCACTTGGACAGAGACATCATGCGAGTGTGTTCTCCCTTACGATGGCGGCATTATACAGGCATCTCGCGGTATGTCAAATCGCGAACGCGCGGGTGCGCCGCGCCACCAGCGCGTTCAGGGTATCCCTGTAGCGGACTCCCTGTCCCCACTGCATGCCCGGCGACGTGGTTCCGCGCTCTACTTCATTGCGCCCGAAGATTGCGGTGACGCTCAGGCCCAGATCGCGGAGCAGTCCGGCCAGCAGATCGGCTGCAGCATTCATCTGCGCTTCGGTAGGCGTATGGAGATCGAAATCTCCTGCAAGTGCGACTGCCACCCCGTCCGCATCTACGGCAGCTAGCCGGGACTGATTGACCACGGCTTCGAGTGACTGCGTCCGGTAGGTCATCCCGTTGCCAGTGACCAGGTAGTGGCAGGCAATGCCTGTCCGGCCGCGCCTGGTCTGACGTTTGGCCAACTGGGCAGGCGTCACATCGCCAGATGTTGCCGTGTGGTGGATGATGATCCGGCGGATGTCGCCCAGTGCCCGTGTTGGGGCGGCTTTTGTGGCCAATCGATCCATCTCATCGCGGACATCCTGCACTGCGGCTGTTTCGAAGTCGCGCTCGACCGTTGCGGACTCCAACTGGCCGCCGATCTCGATCTCCAGGGCGTTTGCCTGTCCCAACAACTCTGCTGCAGCCTGCCTGGACCTCGCCACTTCGCCGTTCCGGCCGCTCAGCGATTCAAGCCGTCCTTGCGCGTTGGCGATCTGTGTGCGAACCCCATCCAGCTTCTGAACCGCCGCCAGCAGGGTGTTCACCTGTTGGCGCAGCGTTGTGATCTGGCCGCGCACTTGCGACACATCGACACCGGCGCCGGGCGCAGGATTGTTCAGTGCGGCTTCGAGCCCATCCAGCAGATCGAGCAGGCTCTGCCCTCGGTGCTCCGCACCCTCGGCTGAGCCGGTACGGGTCCCGGGACCGTGTGTGCGCCGGACGCGGCACGCGCGGTAGACTAGGGGTGTCCGTCGGGGTTCGCAGGATCCGATGTGACCGGGGGGTAGCGCGAAGAAGAGTAAGCAACTACTATGCGTTCGGTAATGAGAAAGTAAAGTTCTCATGAGGCGACGCTGGAGCCTCCGAGAATCGCGCGACGACGGGGTAGGGATGACGGCACCACAGCAGGTGGAGGCGACGACTTCTGCCGCACGCCGTTCTGCGCAGAACCTGGGACAGGCCATGGGCCGACGCTCCTCGGCGCCGTTGTTCGTCGTGCCGGATTCCCTGGCCGACACGGGGCGTCCGCGCGTCCGCCGTGGGGCCGGGCACACGCGGGCCCGCGGCTACCTGGTGAACTACCTGCGCTGGCTCCGCGTTTCCGACCTCCTGGTCATCGTGGTCGCGCTGGGCATCACCACCGTCACCCGCTTCGGGTTCGCGCAGGCAGACCTGGCGGCCACGGGGATCGGTTACACCGAGCTCGGGCTGATCCTGACGATCGCGTGGGTTCTCATGCTCAACCTGCACTCGGCCTACGACGGCCGGTTCACCGGTCACGGGGTCCAGGAGTACCGGCAGGTCTTCCAGGCCTCTCTCATGCTTTTCGCCGCCCTGGCGATCGGCGCCTACGCGCTGAAGGTGGACGTGGCCCGCGGTTATGTCCTGCTGGCCTTCCCGCTGGGCACCCTGCTGCTGCTGGGGTCCCGCTACGTCGCCCGTCGCTGGCTCGTGCGGCAGCGCCGCGCGGGCCGGATGTCCGACGGCGTGCTCCTGGTCGGCGACCGCGACAACGTGGAGCAGCTCGTCGTCGCGCTGCGCCGAACCCCCGACGCCGGCTACAACGTGCTCGGTGCCTGTGTGGACGACGCCCCCGTGGGCAGCAAGGTCGCGGGAGTCCCGGTGGTGGGTTCGGAGGGTGACGTGCTCCTCCGGGCCGTTGACCTGGACGTCGACGTCATTGCGGTCTCGTCCTCCGCCGGTCTGGGGTCCGCCGGTCTGCGACGGCTCGGCTGGGCGCTGGAGGGCACCGACGTCGACCTGGTCGTGGCACCCGGCATCATGGACGTCGCCGGGCCTCGGGTGCGCACCCGCCCGGTGCAGGGACTGCCGCTCATCCACGTGGATGCCCCCACCTTTGAGGGGCCGACGCTGGTCCTGAAGAACTTCCTGGACCGGGCGAGTGCCGCTGCGGGCCTGGTGCTGCTGCTGCCGGTCTTCCTCGGGCTGGCGCTGCTGATCCACTCCCACGACCGCGGTCCCGTCTTCTTTCGGCAGGAGCGGGTGGGCCGTGACGGGCGCACCTTCAAGATGCTCAAGTTCCGCACCATGCACACCGAGGCCGAGGACGCGCTCCCGGCGCTGATGGCCGCCAGCGAGGGTGCTGGACCCCTGTTCAAGATGAAGGCCGATCCCCGCGTGACGGCCGTCGGTCGGGTGCTGCGCCGCTACAGCCTGGACGAGCTGCCTCAGCTGATCAACGTGGTGCGCGGCGAGATGAGCCTCGTCGGCCCCCGCCCCCCGCTGCCGCGCGAGGTCCTCACCTACGAGGCTGACACGAGGCGCCGCCTGCTGGTCAAGCCCGGGATGACCGGGATGTGGCAGATCAGCGGGCGCAGCAACCTGTCCTGGGACGAGTCCGTGCGTCTCGACCTCTACTACGTCGAGAACTGGAACCCCCTGCTCGACCTGATGATCCTGTGGCGCACCGTCCGCGTCGTCACCCGGCCTGGCGAGGCCGGCGCCTACTGACCCGGTCGACCGCCCGCAGCCGCGGGTGAGGGTGCCGATACGCTGACCGTGTGCTGGCTGCCTACGTCGCTGAGATCAACCCGGACGACCCCCTCGCAGGGCTGGTGGTGGGGGAGCGCCCGGAACCGGAGGTCCCCGACGGGTGGGTCCGCGTCGAGGTGCGGGCCGCCGCGCTGAACCACCACGACGTGTGGTCCCTCAAGGGCGTCGGCCTGCCGCCGGACCGGTTGCCGATGATCCTGGGCTGCGACGCCGCCGGCGTCGACCAGGACGGGCGCGAGGTGATCGTGCACTCGGTCATCTCCAGCCCCGGCTGGACCGGGGAGCAGACCCTGGACCCCCGGCGCTCGCTCCTCTCCGAGCTGCACCAGGGCACGCTGGCCGAGCAGGTGGTGGTGCCCGCGGGCAACCTGGTCCCCAAGCCGGCCGACCTGTCCTTCGAGGAGGCGGCCTGCCTGCCCACGGCGTGGCTCACCGCCTACAAGATGCTCTGCGTGAACGGAGGCCCCCCGGGCTCCACCGTCCTGGTCCAGGGCGCCGGCGGTGGCGTGGCCTCCGCCGCGATCGCGCTCGGGGCGGCGACCGGCTATCGGGTGTGGGCGACCAGCCGCGACGAGGCTAGACGTCAGCGGGCCCTCGAGCTGGGGGCCGAGGCGGTCTTCGAGCCCGGCCAGCGGCTCCCCGAGCGGGTCGACATCGTGCTGGAGACCGTCGGGGCGGCGACCTGGTCCCACTCGGTCTCCAGCCTGCGTCCCGGGGGCACCGTCGTGATCGCGGGTGCCACGTCGGGAGACGCTCCGCCGAAGGCGGAGCTGACCCGGATCTTCTTCCAGCAGATGAGGGTCCAGGGCTCGACCATGGGCAACCTGGAGCAGCTGCGCCAGGTGGTGCGGGTGGTGGAGCAGACCGGTGTCCGTCCGCTGATCGACCGGGTGATCCCGTTGTCCGAGGCGGCGGACGGCCTCGCCGCGCTGGCCGCGGGTGAGGTCTTCGGCAAGGTGGTGCTGACCCCGTGACCGGCGCTGCTGACGCGGCACCCGGCGGAGGCATGGGCTACCTCGGCCCGGCCGGCACGTTCTGCGAGGCGGGGCTGCGGCGCCTCGACCCCGAGGCCGCCGCGACCGCGTGGCCCGCCCCCAACGTGGCGGCGGCCCTCGAGGCGCTCCGCGAGGGACGGCTGGAGGCGGCACTGGTGCCCTTCGAGAACTCCGTCGAGGGGTCGGTGTCGGCGACCCTGGACGAGCTGATCCGCGGCACCCCCCTGGTCATCACCGGCGAGGTGCACGTGGAGGTGGAGTTCGCGCTGATGGCCCGGCCCGGGACCGCCCTGGCCGACGTCCGTCGCATCGCCACCCACCCCGTCGCGCACGCGCAGACCCGTGACTGGGTCAGCGCCCGGCTGCCCGAGGCCGAGGTGATCCCGGAGTCGTCCACGGCGCGCGCTGCCGTGCTCGTGGCCGCCGAGGTCTACGACGCGGCCATCGCCGCGCCCCTGGCCGCCGAGCGGCACGGGTTGGACATCCTGGTCGGCGGCATCGCCGACCGGCCCGGCGCGGTGACCCGGTTCATCCGGCTCGCGCGCCCCGGGCACATCCCGCCGCCCACCGGGGCGGACGTGACCACGGTCGTCGCCTACCTGCGGCGCAACCACGCGGGAGCCCTGCTCGAGCTGCTCAACCAGTTCGCGATGCGCGGCGTCGACCTGGTCCGGCTGGAGTCCCGTCCCACGGGTGAGGCGCTCGGACAGTACTGCTTCGCCATCGAGGCGCTCGGACACGTCAGTGAGCCCCGCGTCGCCGAGGCGCTCTCCGGGCTGCGCCGCGTGTGCGCCGACGTGCGCTTCCTCGGGTCCTACCCCCGCGCCGACGGGACGCCCACCCGGGTCCCGGACGAGGCGACGTCCACGGCATACCTCGACTCCCGGGAGTGGCTGGAGAGCCTCACCGGCCCCTAAAAACGACCGGGCGCACCGTGTTGCGCCCCACGAGGCCACCGAGCGCGTCGTGTGGCGCTCCCAGCCCTGACCGGGCGCGTCGCGTTGCCCTCAGCCTCGCTCGGTGGGCCGGATTTCCACCACGCGGCGCGCTCGGTGGGCCGGATTTCCACCACGCGGTGCGCCCGGTGGGCCGGATTTCCACCACGCGGTGCGCTCGGTGGGATGGCGGGTGTGCGCCCGCCGTATGGCGTCGCGGCGCCTCAGTGGTCGACCTTGAGCCACTCCTGCCAGCCGGCGTGCAGCACCAGCCAGGCGATCAGTCCGTAGCCCGCCTGCCCCGGGTGCACCCCGTCACCGGCCGCCAGGTCGGACTGCCACTGGTCGTGGTCCTTGAGCGGGTGGAAGCAGTCGACGTAGGGCACCGAGCGGCGCCCGCACACGTCCGCCAGGGCATCGGCCAGGACACCCAGGCGGGCGTTGACGTCGGCGTCCAACGTCGGCGTCGGTCCGACCACGAAGGTGCTGATGCCGGTCGTCGTGGCCTCGTCCAGGATGTTGGCCAGGTTGAGGCGGGAGCGTGCGGTGGTGATCCCGGCCGTGATGTCGTTGGCGCCGACACCGACGATGAGGCGCCGCTCGGACCGGCCCTCCCACCGGGGCGTGCACTCGGTGCGCCAGCGCGTCATTACCGCGGCGCTGGACTCCCCCCGGACCCCCAGGTTGTAGGCCGTCAGGTCGGCGTCCTGGACCGGGCTGCGGCCGACCACGCGGCTCACCCAGCCCAGGGCCTTGGGGTCGCCGTAGCCGGCGACGAAGCCGTCGCCCACGAAGCACAGGCCGATGTCACGGGGGCCTTCGGCGACGTGGAACTCGGCGCTGGGGTTGAACTCCACGGCGGGCTCGTCCTCGTCGGGTGTCACGCGTCCTCCCTCACTCGTCGTCATCATCGTCCGACCGGGCCAGCCAGGTGGCGAGCCGGTCCACCGCCGCCTCGAACTCCGGGTGCAGGTCCACGAAGGTGCGCAGCTGCTCGGAGAGCCACTCGAGGGTGACCTCCTCCTCGCCACGCCGGGTGGCCAGCTCCTCGATGCCGCGGTCGGTGAAGTACACAGGCGCAGACTAACCCGCCGAGGCCTCGACGTCCTTGTGCCACGACTCGGTGACGTAGACCGTCGTCCAGCCCATCGACGTGTAGAGCCCGTCCGCGCCGGTCGGTGACTGCGCATCGACCTCGAGCCCGACCCGGTTGCGCCCCCGGGCGGCGGCGTCGGCGATCACGGCCCAGAGCAGGGCCTTGGCCACGCCCCGGCCGCGCGCGCTGGAGTGCACCCCGATGTACTCCACGTAGGAACCGTCCGGCACCGGGTTGCCCTCGGCGTCCAGCCGTCCGGTGACGGTGGTGCCCACCAGGGCGCCGGCCGGCGCCCCGTCGACCTCGGCCAACCACCAGTGGTCCCACCGGTGCCCGGGGTCGGCCCGCAGCCGGTCCAGGAACTCCTCGAAGGTCTCCCGGTAGCTGTTGAAGTGGTCGGCGAAGGACTCCTCGAGGATCTCGTGCACGGCGTGCAGGTCGTCGTCATCGGGCAGGCCGACCGCGTCGTCGCGGCGGACCCGGTGCACCACGACGCCCTCGCGCGGCTCAGGGTGGTCCGTGGCCTCCTCCGGGGTGACCGGCCGTTCCATCTGCCACCAGGTGCGGACCAGCCGGAAGCCGGCGGCCTTCAGCCACCGGTCCTGACGCTCGTCGTCCTTGAAGGCTCCTGAGTCCATCTGCGTGGCGGCCAGCCCCCGGTCGCGGGCGATGTCGGCTGACGTGGACTCGGCCAGCGCGAAGGCGTAGGCGGCCACCGGTTCGGCGATCTCGGGGTCGAGGTCCGGGTCGACGGTCACCCCGACCAGGACCCGTCCTGCCGCACGGTCGTGGCAGCTCACCCAGGCGCGGGCGGCCCCCTCGGGGTCCCGGATCAGCCAGTGGGTGCGGGTCACGGCCCCGCGCCCGGTCACGTCGGCAGCGACCTGCTCGCTGTCGGCGCCCGGCCAGCCCCGCGCCTCCTTCTCGTGGCGGCGGAGCAGCCGGACCAGGTCCTCGACGTCGTCCCCGGTCGGTTCCCGCGCCGTCCAGCCGGCGGGCAGGGCAGCAGAGGACGGGGCGACGGCGGGGGAACTCATGCCGGCATTCTTTCAGGACGCGCCCGTGGGGCCCACTCGGCCCGGGTCAGCGGTCGAAGACCTCCCGGAGGAGGGACGCCTGCTCGACTGCGTGCACCTTCGTCGAGCCCGTGGCCGGGGAGGCCGAGGCCGGACGGGAGACGACCCGCAGGGGCCGCTCCTCGCCATACTGCGCCATCGCCTCGGGCAGGTTCAGTGCCATGTGGGACCAGGCGCCCTGGTTCTTGGGCTCGTTCTGCACCCAGACCAGTTCGGCGTCCGGGAACGCCTTGACCTGCTCAGCGACCTCGCGGCCGGGCACCGGGTAGAGCTGCTCCACCCGGATGATCGCGGTGCGGTCGTCCTCGCGCTTGGTGCGCTCGTCCTCCAGCTCGTAGACCAGCTTGCTGCTGGCCAGGAGCACCCGGTCGACCTTGGCCGGGTCCAGCTCGACGCGGTCCGGCAGGACGGGCTGGAAGGTGCCCGTCGTGAAGTCCTCCGGGCTGCTCCCGGCGCCCTTCAGGCGCAGCATGGCCTTGGGGGTGAAGACGATCAGCGGCGTGCGCGGGCGGGCGAAGGCCTGCCTGCGGAGCAGGTGGAAGTATGACGCCGGGGTCGAGGGGTAGGCGACCGTCATGTTGTCCTCGGCACAGAGCTGCAGGTAGCGCTCGATCCGGGCCGAGGAGTGGTCGGGTCCCTGTCCCTCGTAGCCGTGCGGGAGCAGCAGCACCACCGAGGAGTTCTGGTTCCACTTCTGCTCCGAGGAGGAGATGAACTCGTCGACGATCGTCTGGGCGCCGTTGGCGAAGTCGCCGAACTGGGCCTCCCACATCACCAGGGCGTCGGGGCGCTCCACGGAGTAGCCGTACTCGAAGCCCATCGCGGCGTACTCACTGAGGAGCGAGTCGTAGATCCACAGCTTGGCCTGGTCGTCGGCCAGGTGCAGCAGCGGGTTCCACTCCTTGGCGGTCACCTTGTCGGTCAGCACCGCGTGGCGCTGCACGAACGTGCCGCGCCGGGTGTCCTGCCCGGCGAACCGCACGGGCGTGCCCTCGACGAGCAGCGACCCGATGGCGATCAGCTCGCCCATGCCCCAGTCGATGCCGCCCTCGCGGGTCATCTGATGGCGGCGCTCCAGGAGCTGGGCCAGCTTGGGGTGCACCGTGAAGCCCTCGGGGATGGCCACGAAGGCGTCGCCGATCCGCTCGACGAGCTCCTGGGAGATGCGCGTCTGGCGCGGCTTGTGCGGAGCCCGCTCGTCCTCGTCCTGGGCCCGGGGCCGGTCCAGCTGCCCGGTGGTGCCGTCGTCCTCGCCCTTCAGGGCCGCCTTGGTCTCGGTGAAGACCTGCTCGAGCTGGCGCTGGTAGTCGCGCAGCGCCTTCTCGGCGTCGTCGATGGTGATGTCGCCGCGGCCGACCAGGGACTCGGTGTAGAGCTTGCGGACCGAGCGCTTGCCCTCGATCAGCTCGTACATCAGCGGCTGGGTCATCGAGGGGTCGTCGCCCTCGTTGTGGCCCCGGCGCCGGTAGCAGACCATGTCGATGACGACGTCCTTGTTGAACGCCTGCCGGAACTCGTAAGCCAGCTCGGCCACGCGCACGCACGCCTCCGGGTCGTCCCCGTTGACGTGGAAGATCGGCGCCTGGACCATGCGGGCCACGTCGGTGCAGTAGACCGAGGAGCGCGAGGACTCCGGCGCCGTGGTGAAGCCGACCTGGTTGTTGATGACGACGTGGATCGTGCCGCCGGTGCGGTAGCCGCGCAGCTGCGAGAGGTTCAGCGTCTCGGCGACCACGCCCTGCCCCGCGAAGGCCGCGTCACCGTGCAGCAGCACGGGGAGCACGGTGAACTGTTCGCCGGCGAGGTCGAGGCGGTCCTGCTTGGCCCGGACGATGCCCTCCAGGACCGGGTTGACGGCCTCCAGGTGGGAGGGGTTCGCCGCGAGGTAGACCCCGGTGGCCTTGCCCTCCTCGGTGGTGAACTCACCCTCGGTGCCCAGGTGGTACTTGACGTCACCGGACCCCTGCACCGAGCGCGGGTCCTGCTTGCCCTCGAACTCGCGGAAGATCTGTCCGTAGGACTTGCCCGCCAGGTTGGCGAGGACGTTGAGGCGCCCGCGGTGCGGCATCCCGATGCAGACCTCGTCGAGGTCGTCGTTGGCGGCCTCGGTGAGGATCCGGTCGAGCAGCGCGATGACCGACTCGCCACCCTCGAGGCTGAACCGCTTCTGACCGACGAACTTGGTCTGCAGGAAGGTCTCGAAGGCCTCGGCCGCGTTGAGGCGGCGCAGGATGCGCAGCTGCTCGTCCGGCAGGACCTTCTCGTAGGGGACCTCCACGCGCTCCTGGATCCACTCGCGCTGCTCGGGGTCCTGGATGTGCATGTACTCGATGCCGACCGTGCGGCAGTAGGAGTCGCGCAGGATGCCCAGGATCTTGCGGAGGGTCAGGCGCGGGGTGCCGCCGAAGCCGCCCGTCGGGAAGCTGCGCTCCAGGTCCCACAGGGTGAGCCCGTGGTTGGTGATGTCCAGGTCGTGGTGCTTGCGCTGGCGGTACTCCAGGGGGTCGGTGTCGGCCATCAGGTGGCCGCGGACCCGGTAGGAGTGGATCAGCTCCTGCACCCGGGTGGCCTTGGAGACGTCGTCGTCGTGGCTGGCGGTGATGTCCGCCGCCCAGCGCACCGGCTCGTAGGGGATGCGCAGGCCGGTGAAGATGTCGTCGTAGAAGCCGTCCGCACCGAGCAGCAGCTGGTGAAGCACCCGCAGGAACTCCCCGGACTGCGCGCCCTGGATGATGCGATGGTCGTATGTCGAGGTGAGGGTCAGCACCTTGCTCACCGCGGCGCGGGCAACCGCGTCCGGGCTGGCTCCCTGCCACTCGGCGGGGTAGTCCAGAGTCCCGACCCCGACGATCGTGCCCTGGCCGGGCATCAGGCGGGGGACGGAGGAGACCGTGCCGATGCCGCCGGGGTTGGTCAGCGAGATCGTGGTGCCCTGGAAGTCCTCGATGGTCAGCTTGCCGTCGCGGGCCTTGCGGACGATGTCCTCGTAGGCGCCCCAGAAGTCGCCGAAGTCCATCTCCTCGGCGCTCTTGATGTTCGGCACCAGCAGCTGGCGGGTCCCGTCGGACTTGGGCAAGTCGATGGCCAGGCCGAAGTTGACGTGCGCCGGCTCGAGGAGGGCGGGTTTGCCGTCCTGCTCGGTGTAGCTGTTGTTCATCTCCGGCATCGCGCGCAGGGCCTTGACCATGGCGTAGCCGATGAGGTGGGTGAAGGACACCTTGCCACCGCGGCTGCGCGCCAGGTGGTTGTTGATGACGATGCGGTTGTCGATGAGGAGCTTGGCCGGGATGGACCGCAGGCTCGTGGCGGTCGGCACCTCCAGGCTCGACTCCATGTTGGTGACCGTGCGCGCCGTCGCACCGCGCAGCCGGGTCACCTGGGACTCGTTCTGCGGTCCGGTCGACTTGCGGGCCGGGGCGTCGCGCGGTGTCGGCGGGGGCCCGCTCGGCTCCACCTTGTCGGCCGGCTTCTTCTCGTCGACCGCCTTGTCCGGCTCGGGCTTGGTTTCGGCCGGCCTCTCCGGCTTCGGCTCCGCGGCCTGGGAAGCCGGCTTGGGGTCGGGCTTCGCGGCCGGCTTGGTCTCGGCCTTCGCGGCGGGTGCGGGCTCGGACTTCGGGGCCGGCTGCGCCGCGGGCTCGGCCTTCGCGGCGGGCTGCGCCGCAGCGGCCGGTGCGGAGTTGGTCGACCCGGTGGGTTGCGCACCGTCCTGGGCGGCGAAGAACTCACGCCAGGCGACGTCGACGGATGAGGGGTCAGCCTCGTAGCGCTCGCGCATGTCCTCCACGAGCCACTCGTTGGCCCCGAAGTCGGCTAGGGGGTTGTCGCTGCTCAGGGACTGGTTCGCCACGGCGTGCGCGCCTCTTTCTCACAGGTAGTCGGCCGAACTTGTGCGTGGCCCAGCCTATCCCCGACGGGGCACATCTCGCGCAACGGGTCAACGGCTCAGGCGATGTCCTTCCGCCTGGTCAGCACGAGGCCGATCAGCGTCATGACCGCGGCGTACGCCAGCAGCGTCAGCGCACCGCCCCACCAGGTGAGCTGGTCGCCTCCGCCGCCCATCGCCTCGGCCAGACCGGGGTCCACGCCGGAGTAGAGCGAGAGGGTGGCGGTCGTGGCCTGGCTCGGGAAGAACTTGGCGAGCACGTCCCACCCCTCGAAGAAGGTCAGCGCGAAGCCGACGAGGGGCTCGACGATGAGGGCGAAGGCGATGCCGACGAACAGCGCGGCGACCTGGTTGCTGATCAGCACGCCCAGGCCCAGGCCGATGAGCCCCCACACGACGAGGATCAGGGCCATCAGGGCGAAGGTTTGGCCCAGGCCACCCACGTCGGGCAGCAGCGAGCGGCCGGCGGTGGCCAGCAGGATGCCACCACCGACCAGCGCGCCCAGGATGTGCGCCACCGCGTTCACCACGAGCACCACGACGAGAGAGGCCACCTTGGCGAAGATCACCTGGTGCCGGCGGGGTCCGGCCAGGAAGGTGTTGGAGATCGTCTTGTGCCGGAACTCCTGGCCCATGCTGAGCACCCCGATGACCAGGGCCAGCATGTAGGCGAACTGGATGCCACCGGAGTAGATCATCCGGACCAGCGTCAGCTCGGGGATGGCGTCACTGACCTTGATCATCGCCTCGCCCACCGGCATCTCGCCGTAGAGCGTGAAGTAGCCGGTGAAGGCTGCGAACAGCGCGCCGACCAAGAACATGGCCAGCGCCATGCCCCACCACATCCGGGTGGTGAAGTACTTGCGCAGCTCGGAGCGGATCAGGTTGCTCATCGGTCGCTCCCCTCCGGTGCGTCGCTGCCCGGCCCGGGCGATGGCGGCGGTGGGGCGCCCGTGGGTGGTCCCGCCGGGAGCGCACCGTCTGTCAGGTTGCGGTTGCGGTTCTCCGGCGACTCGGTGAGCTGGAAGTAGAGGCGCTCGAGGTCGGTGCGCAGCACGCGCAGCTCGTGGACCGGCACACCTGCGCCCAGCGCGATGTCACCGACGCGCACCAGGTCGCCGGTGACCACGCGGACCGCGCCGGGTCCCTGCGCCGGCTCGTCACCGGCCTCGAGCCCGGCCGCGCGCAGCGCGTCGATCAGCCCCCGGGAGTTGCTGGTGCGCACCAGGGCGGTGGTCTCGCCGTGGAGCTCGTCGATGGTGCCCTGCCGTACGAGCTGCCCGTTGGCGATGATCACGACGTCGTCGACCGTCTGCTGCACCTCCGACAGCACGTCCAGCAGGCGCGACATCGTGCCGGCGTCGTCAACATTCGCCGGCCGGTGCAGCGTCACGACGGCATAACCGCGCGGCGTCAGGCCCAGATCGGCCAGCACGGGCGACGCGGCCGCCCGCGCCCGGTTCGCCAGCAGTGTGTCGATCATGACGTTGCCGACGAAGTGCACGCGCTCGTCGGGCACGCCCTCGTGCCGCAGGTTCTCCAGCCCGCTCGGCTCGGACACGAACAGCAGGTCGGAGATGGCGTCCGTCAGCACGCGGTTGATCTCTTCCGGCATCGTCCGGTCGAAGCTGCGCAGCCCGGCCTCGACATGCGCCAGCCGCACGCCCAGCTTCACGGCCACCAGCCCGCACGCGATCGTGCTGTTCACATCGCCGACAACCACGACCCACTCCGGCCGGTGCGCGCGCAGGACCGGCTCGAACCGCTCCATGATCTGGGCGGTC
>ENA-UOUL01004597-UOUL01004597.1-bioreactor-metagenome-genome-assembly--contig:-NODE-4597-length-12600-cov-3.021480_pt1 | contig 12600 bp, 13 predicted proteins | sample MGYA00249838_ERZ747220 | MGnify/ENA primary metagenome ERZ747220 (study PRJEB28778, sample SAMN05720191) | bioreactor metagenome | isolation source: Anaerobic biogas reactor | place: USA:Washington...
CAGCGTGGCCACCTGCTCGCCGGTGATGATATCGAGCACGACGGCCGCGCTCTCGTCCGACTGGGGATTGCCCTCTGCCGGATCCGCGCCGATGACATAGGCGCGATCGCGCTGGGGCGGCACATGGATGGTGACGGATTGCCCTCCGTGAGCGATGCGATCGCGATCCTGCGGATTGTCGTGGGCTTCGCGGAGTTCACACCGCTTGCCGACTGCGACGGCGATGGAGTGGGCGGGGTCGCCGACGCCATTATGGTGCTGAGGTGTGTAGTGGGGCTGCTTGACTGGCCTATCGGCTACGGAGGTCGGCTTGGACCAGACGGACAGTGGCTGTTGCTGGTGTCGGCAGGGAGCTTCGTGATGGGGCACGATGGTGACGTTGCGAATGAGCGCCCGGCTCACGATGTGTACCTCGACGATTTCTGGATTGGTCGGTGTGAGGTGACCAACGAGCGGTACGCGGCGTTCCTGAATGAGGCGGTCTCCCCTGATGTTGGGGCCTGGCTTGAAGTCTAGGACGAGGACTGTGGCGTCGAGCTTGTCGGGAGCAGCTACCAGGCGAAGAGCGGGTCGGAGGACTACCCGGTTGTCGAGGTGAGTTGGCACGGGGCGACGGCGTACTGCGACCACTACGGATACTCGTTGCCGACGGAGGCACAATGGGAGTATGCGGCGCGCGGGGCGTCGGCCTCCGAATACCCGTGGGGTGACGTGTGGGATGCCGACCGCTGCTGCAACACGGGAAACCGGGGCCCCGGGGGCAAGGCGGCTCCGGTCGGCAGCTATCTGGATGGCGCGAGCTGGTGCGGGGCGCTGGACATGGCGGGCAACGTGTGGGAGTGGTGCGCGGACTGGTATTCGGCCGCCTACTACCAGGTCAGCCCCGGGGAGAATCCCCCAGGTCCCGATGAGGGCGTCGCGCGGGTGTATCGTGGCGGGTCGTGGCTGTTGGGCGAGGACTTCTGCCGCTGCGCCCGTCGGGTGTCCGGCGCCCCGGCGATTACCTGGGACGATGGCGGTTTTCGCGTTGCCCAGGCGGTGGAGGGGCAGTGAGCGCGCGCGGCTGCTGTGCTCACTTGTGCTCGAGGCGCAGGACACCGTCCCAGTCTGCGCCGGGTGGGGTCTGGATAAGCTCATGGCATCTTTGCAGGTAGACGGCGGCAGGTCCGTCGGCGGGGAATGCGGCAAGGGCTCGCTCGAATGCCTCGGCGGCGTCCGTCCACTCGCGCCGGAGGTACAGTTGCAGTGCGGCGTCAAAGAGCTCGACGAGGCGCCTGGCTTCGGCGCTTGCTGAGACGTCGGCAGGGGAGATGAGTTCGAAGATACCCACGCATTCCTGCTTCCCTTTCACCGCGACTGCGCCAAGGGGCCTGTAGCAGAAGGCGTCTCCCGCGGCGTCGCGGGTTGTCTCGCTCACGATGATCGACGTGCCGTAGATCTTGTTGACGGCCTCGAGGACGCCGATGATACGCCCCTTGACCAGGAGCGGGACACCGAGGATGGAGCGGGTGCAGAAGCTGGTGACCTGGTCGACCTGGCCGCAGCCAGCCGCGGCCACGCGCGCCTGGCGCTCGGCATGTCCCCGCGTGCGACGCTCAGCCTCCAGCGCGTCGCCCAGGCGCGCGCCCTGGTGTCGGGCCGCGACTACGTCGTGCCCGACGACATCAAGGCGCTCGCCCCGCCGACCCTCGCCCACCGGCTCCAGCTCGCCTCCGACGCCGCGATCAGCGGCACGTCGCGCACCCGGGTGGTCCACGAGCTGCTCGAGCGCGTACCGGTCCCCAACGCCCGCACGCCCGGCTGACCGTGCTCACCCGGGCCGGTGCGCTCCTGCTCGCCACGGCGGCGGCCCTGGCGGCGCCGGCCTGGCTGCTCGGACTGGTCGAGCTGTGGGTGCTGGCGGGGGCGGCGGTCCTCGTCGTCGGCCTCGCGCTGGCCTGGACCTGGCTTCGCGGCGAGCCGGCGATCGAGATCCGCCGGGTGGTCCACCCCACCCGGGTGCACGTCGGCCGGACGGCCCGGGTGGAGGTCACCGCGACGGGCGGGGCCCGCCGCGCCACCCCGGTCGTCACCCTCGTCGACCCGATCGACGGGCGCCGCGGCGCCCGGCTCCGCCTGGCCCCGATCGGGTCGGGCGAGGTCCGCCGGGCCGCGTACCGCCTGCCGACCCGCACCCGCGGCGAGCTGCACATCGGTCCGATGTCCGTCGAGGTCGACGACCCGCTCGGGCTGGCGCGGCGCACGGCGACGGTCGCCGAGCGGGTGCGCGTCGTCGTCCTGCCCCACGTCGAGCCGATCCCGTCGGCCCCGGCGCCCACCGGGTCCCAGCCGCTGGCGGGTCACGCGGGCCGCCCCGCCGCCGGACGCGCGGGCGACGAGTTCCACTCACTGCGGCCCTACGTCGTCGGTGACGACATCCGCCGCGTCCACTGGCCGTCGACCGCGTCGGCCGGCGACCTCGTGGTCCGCCAGGACGAGGAGCCGAGACAGGGCCGGGTGACCGTCGCGCTCGACGTCGAGCAGTCGCGTGCCGCGGCCGCGACGTTCGAGGCGATGGTGTCGGCGGCGGCCAGCGTCGCCGCCGCCCACTGGCGTCGCGGCGACATAGTCCGCCTCGTCACCAGCGCCAACGAGGACACGGGGTGGGTCACCGGCCAGGCCGCGTTCGACGGCCTCCTCGAGCTGCTGGCCCTGGTCCACCGCACCGGTCGGTCCGACCTCGACCGGGTGCTGTCGACCACCGACGCCGGCTCCGACACCCTGGTCGTCGTCGGCGGTGACCTGCCCGACGAGGTGGTCGCCTCGATCGGACGACGGCGGGCCCGTCGTCACGGCCACCGGGCGGGGCTGACCACCGTGCGCTTCCTGGACCGGCCCGTCCCGCGGACCGGACCGGGGCGGACGGCTCGGGTGATCGACGTGGTCCCCGGGGCGTCGTTCCCCGCCACCTGGGCCGCGGGGGTGGCGTGAACCGCTGGACGCCCCGCGTCGAGGAGGTCCTCCTCGCCACGACCACGCTGGTCGCGGTCGCCTCCTTCGGGCGCCTCTTCGAGGACCGCGCCGTGGTCCTGCCGCTGCTCGTGTCCACCGTGGTCGCCCACGTCGTGATGGCCGTGGCCCGCCGGCTCGACTTCGGGGCCGCGGCCACGTGGACGGCGGCCGCGGTGGGCTTCGTGGCGGCCACGTCGATCCTCCTCTACCCCCACACGTCACGGTTCGGTCTGCCGGGGCCGACGTCGCTGGAGACCGCCCGCGCCGACCTGTCGGCCGCCTGGCACCTGTTCTCCGACGTCACCGCCCCCGCCCCTCGCTCGCGGGGGTTCCTGCTGGCCTCGTCGGCGACGATCTGGCTCGCGGTGGGGCTCGCCGACTGGGCGGGCCTGCGGCTGCGGACCACCGCCGAGGCGGTCCTCCCCGCGGTCGCCGTGTTCTGCTTCACGGCGATCCTCGGCGAGGGGCCCGACGGCGTCGCCCTCGCCGTCGCGCTCGCGGCCGCGATCGGCGCGTTCGGGGTCGCCCAGCGAGCGCGCCGGTCGGCCACCGACGACACGTGGGTCGCCGACGGAACGCGTGCCGGGTCCCGCTCGGTCCTGGCCCGGGGCCTGGTCGGGGTGGTCGCCGCGTCCCTGCTCGCCGGGGCGCTGGTGCCGCGGCTGCCGGTCACCGCGCAGGAGGCCGTCCTCGACTGGCGCGGTGGTGGCGGGCCCGGCGACCGGGTCACGGTCAGCCCCCTCGTCGAGATCCGCGGTCGGCTCGTCGAGCAGTCGGACCGGACGGTGTTCACCGTCGTCGCCGACCGCCCGGCGTACTGGCGGCTGACCTCGCTCGACCGCTTCGACGGCGAGACCTGGGGGTCCGACGACTCGTTCACGGCGGCCGACGGTGAACTGCCCGGTCGACCGCCCGACGCCACGTCGACGCCACTGGAGCAGACGTTCCACATCCGGTCCCTGGGGAGCCTGTGGGCACCGGCGGCGGCCACCCCCGTCGAGCTCCTCGACACGAGCGAGGACCTCCGCTGGAACGGTCGGCTGTCGACCCTGATCGTCAACGCCGACGCGTCGTCGATCGACGACGCCACCTACACCGTCGTGTCCCAGATCCCCGATCTCCACCCCGCCGACCTGAACGCGCCGCTCCCCCGCGAGCTACCGGCGGACGTGGCCGCCGCGACCGACCTCCCCGACGACCTGCCCGAGGACGTCGTCGTCCTCGCCGCGAACGTCACCCGCGGGACGTCGACCCCCTACGAACAGGCGCTCGCCCTCCAGGACTGGTTCCGCGAGTCCTTCGAGTACGAGCTGACGAACACGCCCGCCGGCCACGACGAGTCGGCCATCCTCACCTTCCTCGAGGCCCGCCGCGGCTACTGCGAGCAGTTCGCGGGCACGTACGCGGCGATGGCCCGGACGCTGGGGCTGCCCGCCCGGGTGGCGGTCGGCTTCACACCGGGCGACCCGTCCTCCGACGGGCGCACCTACACGGTCCGGGGGCGCAACGCCCACGCCTGGCCCGAGGTCTGGATCCCCCGGGTGGGGTGGGTGGCGTTCGAGCCGACGCCCGGCCGCGGCCAACCCGGAGCCCAGGACTACACCGGCGTGGAACCCGAGCAGGACGAGCGCGAGGGGCTGCCGGTCCCGCCGACGACGGCCCCGACCGCGACGACTGCCCCCGGCCCCGGGCCGGACGTTCCGCCACCCACCACCGTGCCCCCCTCGGAGCGCACCCCCGAGCAGACCGCCTCGTCGCCCGGCGGCTCGACGGGCCCGTGGCGCGCGATCGCGATCGCCCTCGGTGCGGCCGCGGCGCTGGTCGCCCTCGACGCGGCGGTGATCGCCCTCTGGCGACGGGCCCGGTCCCGTCGCCACCGGCTCGGCCACCCGGTGCGGGGCGCCTGGCGCGACGCGGTCGCCGCCCTCGCCCTCGCGGGCACCCCACCGACCCCCGTCGAGACCGACGCCGAGTTCGCCGCCCGGGCCGCGCCCGACCTGGGCGACGACGGCGACGCGCTGCGCGACCTCGCGGCGCGGGCCACCGAGGCCACCTGGTCGCCACCGGAGGCGGAACCGGCGACCGCCGGTGGCGTCGAGGCCGACGCGCTCGCGTCGCGGATCAGCCGCCGGGCCCGCCGCGACCTGGGCTGGCGACGGCGGCTGCTCGCCGCGCTCGACCCCCGCACCCTCGCCGTCGGCTGAGCCGGGGCGACGCCGGGATCAGTCGTCGTCGCGTCGGAGCCGGTCGCGGGCCCGGTCGGTGGCCCCGCGGATGGAGTCGCCGAAGCCGTGGTCGCGAAGGGACTCGGTGAGCTGCTGGACGCCGGCCCGGCCGAGCTTGCGGAGCGAGCGCTCGAACCACAGGGCGGCGCCGAGCATCACCACGAAGCCCAGGAAGGCGACGACGAAGCTGTGCTCGAACGCGAGCGCCGCGACCAGGACCACGACCCCGACCGCGAACACCGCGCCCGCCCACTTCATCAGCCGCAGGTGGTGGGCGTAGACGTTGTGGCGACCGATCTCGCCCGCGAGCGCGGGGTCGTGCTCGTAGAACTGCTGCTCGATCTGCTGGAGGATGCGCTGTTCGTCTTCCGAGAGCGGCATCGGCGGGCTTCCCTTCACGTCACCTCCGGGGAAGTCGGGCCGCGCCCCGGGGGTGCTCACACTCTCGCACAGGGGACGAGGCCCTACAACGCGTGGTCGGAGGTATCCGCGCCGCCGGGTTCCACCTGGTCGGGGCCCCATTGCTGGTCGCCCCGGCGACGCACCCGGATGCCCGTGGGGGTCGCCAGCGACGCGGGGACGACCGCGTCGGCGCCGAAGCGCTCCCGGGCCCGGTCGATCGCGTCGGTGGCCCGCTCCCAGGCGTCGTCGTCGCCCACCGGATCGGGGCCGTCGACGTCGAGCAGGCTGAGCTGCTCGCCCCCGCCGTGGCTCCCCGGCGCCACCAGGTTGCCGACCCCGACGCCGAGCAGCCGCACCCCCTCGCCGACGTCGACCGCCGCGAGCAGGTCCTTGGCGGCCCGGGCGACCGCCGGCCCGGTCGCGACCGGAGCCGCCGGCGTCGTGCTGCGGGTGATGGTGCGGAAGTCGCCGAAGCGCACCTTCACCGTCACGGTGCGGGCGACGCGCCCCGCGGCGCGGAGTCGGGCGGCGACGGCATCGGCCATCCGCACCACGTCGGCGCGCAGGGCGTCGGGGTCGCGGCGGTCGGCCGGGAACGTCTCCTCGTGGCTGATCGACTTGAGCGGCTGATCCGGCTCGACGAGGCGCGGGTCGCGACCGTGGGAGAGATCGTGCAGGTGGCGGCCCTGGGCCCGGCCGAGCGCGGACTCCAGCGTGGCGAGCGGCAGGGCGGCCAGGTCGCCCACCGTCGCGACCGCGTACCGGTCGAGCCGGGCGCGGGTGGCGGGGCCGACGCCCCAGAGGGCGGCGACCGGCAGCGGGTGCAGGAACTCCAGCTCACGCCCCGGCTCGACGACCGCCACGCCCGGCCCGAACACCGGTCCGTTCCGCGACGCCGTCGGCTTGGCCGCGCCCGTCGCCAGCTTGGCGAGGAACTTCACCGGGGCGACCCCGACCGAGCAGGTGAGCCCCTCCTCGTCGAGGATCCGGGCGCGGAGGGCGGCGGCGATCGTGGGGCCGTCGCCGTGGAGCCGGCGGGCCCCGGTGACGTCGAGGAACGCCTCGTCGAGCGACAGCGGTTCGACCAGGGGGGTCACGTCGCGCAGGATCGCCATCACCCGGGAGCTCACCGCCGCGTAGTGCGCGTGGTCGCCGGGCAGGAACACGGCGTCGGGGCACAGGCGTCGGGCGCGGGTCGACGGCATCGCCGAGTGCACGCCGTAGGAACGCGCCTCGTAGGACGCCGCCGCGACGACGCCGCGCGGGCCACTCCCCCCGACCACGACCGGACGGCCCCGTAGTTCGGGGCGGCGCAGCAGCTCGACCGACGCGAAGAACGCGTCCATGTCGAGGTGGAGGATCGTCCGCTCGGCCACGGCCGTCAGTCCGGGTCGAGGCGGGCGACGCGCAGCCCGGCGACGGTCGTGCCGTCGACCCGGTAGCGGTAGGTGCGGTCGTCGTCCCACGGGTCGGCGAGCCAGTCCGACACCGGTTCGCGCACCCAGCGGGGCGCGTCGTCGAGCAGCGCCCCGCACTCGGCGGTGGCCACGAACCTGGCGGTCTCGACGATGCCGTCGGGGTCGTCGATGTGGAGGTCGCCCTCGTACGTCACGGCGACGTGCACCTCGACCCTGAGCCGCCAGGCCATGTCCGGCGCCTCCGCCTCGACCCGGTAGGCGGGCCCCCGCCAGTGCGTCACCCGGAGGCCGGTCTCCTCGGCGACCTCCCGGGTCAACCCGTCGCGGAGCGTCTCGCCCTCGTCGATCACGCCGCCGGGCGGGGTCCAGTCGACCCGGCCGTCGCGACGGCGGTTGCGCACCAGCAGCAGACCGCCCTCGGAGGCGACGATGCCCCCGCCCACGAGCCAGTCGCGCACCGTGGAGCCCGCCGATCAGACCGGGATGGACGAGTCGAAGCTGACGCCGGCGTCGAGGCCGTCCCACCAGGCCCGCTCGCTGGCCATCGGGTCGTCGACCACGTCGACCCCGGCGGCGGCGAACCGCATCGTCGCCCGCCGGCCCTCGTCGTAGGCCGGCCACTCCGGCACGTCGTCGGGTCCCGGATCGTCGGCGCCGGCCGCGAACGACGTCCAGGCGTCGCCCATCTGGCGGGCCAGCCGTCGTCGCTCGTCGGTGAGGGCGCCGACGAGCACCTCGGTGCCGGGCGCGTCGAGGTTGTCCCAGGTGTAGGGCAGGTCGAGGGCGTGGCACGAGCCGAGCAGGTCGGAGCGCTCCGCGAACAGGTACATCCGCACCCGGGCGCCGTGGCGGGCCTGGGCCTCGGCCAGGCGGATGGCGGGGATCCGGAACACCAGGTCGGTCAGCAGGTCGAGCCAGCGGTCCGGCGCCGGCAGGGCGCCGGTGCGGGCGTCGTACGCGGCGAGCAGGGAGCCCGGCTCGCGCCCCGCCGACGTGGAGTACGCCTCGGCCCGGGCGCGGAGGGTCTCGGCGTCGACCTCGGCGAGCCCCGGGCTGATCAGCGGGAAGAGCTTCATCTCATCGAGGGTGGTGCCGACCAGCAGGTCGACGCCGGCGGCGGCACCAGCGCGCACCGCCTCCAGCGGGTGCCCGGGCACGGCGTCGGAGCCGAGCATCGGCTGCCACGGCAGCCCGAACGAGCCGTCGTCGTCGCGCCCGATGGCGCCCTGGGCGGCCAGCACGTCGTCGAGCGACAGGGCCCGCAGGGCGTCGAGGTCGTCGGGGGCCACCCCGGCGGCCGCCGCGAACCGTCCGGCGACCGTCCCGGCGTGGGCGTCGGAGTGGACGTTGTGGGTCGAACCGCTCTGGAGGATCGCCCGGTGGAACAGGCCCGACGCGGTGGGCGCGCCCAGGAGGGCACCGATGCTCATGGCCCCGGCGGACTCGCCGAACACGGTGACCCGGTCGGGGTCGCCCCCGAAGGCGGCGACGTTGTCGCGCACCCACTCGAGGGCGGCGATCTGGTCGAGCAGGCCGAAGCACCCGCTCCCGTCCGCGCCCGGCACGCGCAGGTAGCCGAGCGCCCCGAGCCGGTACCCGACGGCGACGACCACGACGCCACGCCGAGCGAGGGAGCGGCCGTCGTACCAGGACATCGAGGCAGTGCCGGTCTCGAAGCCGCCACCGTGCAGCCACACCATCACCGGGGCCGAGCCGTCGAGGTCGGGGCTGAACACGTTCAGCCGCAGGCAGTCCTCCGTGTAGGTCATGCCGTGCATGCCGAGGGCGGTCTCGAGGATCGAGGGGTTCTGCGGCGCGGACGGACCGGGCCGGGTGCAGTCGAAGGGCTCCGACCACGGCTCCGGCGGACGGGGCGGGGCGAAGCGGCCTGCGCCGTCGGTCGGCGCGCCGTAGGGCACGCCGAGGAACACCCCGCCGTCGCCTTCGGCCCGCCCGGCGACGGGTCCGTGTCCGGTGGTTCGCACCGTGGTCGTGGTCATGGGCGGCGTCCCCCTGGATGCTCGAACGACCGCCGACTCTAGGGGCCGACCGGCACCGTCGACGTTCGTCAGGACCGAGCTCGGCGCCGGTGCAGCACCCGGTCGCGGATGCCCCACCAGGTCACGAGCCGGAGGCCCTCCCCCATGATCGAGAGCGACATCTTCGACGTCCCCTTGACGCGGTCGCGGAACGTGATCGGCACCTCGACGACCCGGCGGCCGGCGCGGACGAGCGAGTAGGCCATCTCGATCTGGAAGCCGTATCCGTAGGTGGTGATGGCGTCGAGGTCGAGCGCCCGCAGGGCGTCGGCCCGGTAGGCGCGGAACCCGGCGGTCGCGTCGCGCAGCCCGGCGTTGAGGCAGAACGAGGCGTACGCGTTGCCGAGCCGGGAGATCAGCAGCCGGTGCCGTGGCCAACCCGGGACGCTGCCGCCGGGCACGTAGCGGCTGCCGATGGCCAGGTCGGCACCGTCGTCGAGCGCGGCGAGCAGGTCGGGCAGCGAGTCGGGGTCGTGGGACAGGTCGGCGTCCATCTCGACGAGGACGTCGTAGCCCCGCTCGAGCCCCCAGCGGAACCCCGCCCGGTAGGCCGGCCCGAGGCCCTGCTTCTCGGGGCGCCGGAGCACCTCGATGCGACCCAGCTCGGCGCCGATCGCCTCGGCCCACTCGGCGGTGCCGTCGGGGCTGTTGTCGTCGACGACGAGGACGTCGGCTTCGGGTACCGCGCGCCGGACGCGCCCGAGCACGTCGTAGATGTTCTCGACCTCGTCGTAGGTCGGGATGATGACCAGCACCGACACGCGCTGCACGATACGAGGCGCCCGCCCCGGGTGGGGCGACCCCCGGGCCCGGCACTACCGTCGGACGCCATGGCCGCCGACGACCCGACCCGCGGAGCCGCGCCCGGCCGCGTCCCGGTCCCGTCGGCCGCGCCGCCCACCGCCGCCCGCGTGCTCGCCGTCGCGTCCATCGTGGTCTCCGGCCTGTGCGGCGGGCTGATCGGCTACGGCGTCACCGACCTCCAGACCCGGGCCGGCGACGGTTCCAGCGGCGGCGCGGTGTGGCCGGCGGTCGGCGGGCTCGTCGGCGCGGTCGCCGCGGCCGCCGGGGTGGCCGTCGTCGCCGTGCTGGTGCTGCGGGCGATGACCGAGTGGCAGACGATCGTCGACCGGGCCGCGGCCGAGGGCAGGGAGCCCCCGCGCCGGCGAGACGTCCGCCGGTCCTGACCCGGTGTCCGACCCCGTCGACCGGGAGGCGCTCCGCGACCTGGCGGTGACCGTCGCCTCCCGGGCCGCCGAGGACGTCCGCGCCCGCGCCGGCGCGCCCGACCTCCGCATCGCCAGCAAGTCCTCCGCCACCGACCCGGTGACCGAGGTCGACCGGGCGGTCGAGGCCCGGCTCGTCGCCGACCTGCTCGCCGCCCGGCCCGACGACGGCGTCGTCGGCGAGGAGGGCGCCGACCGCGCCGGCTCCAGCGGGGTGCGGTGGATCGTCGATCCGATCGACGGCACGGTCGACTTCATCTACGGGATCCCCGGCTGCAACGTGACCGTCGCCGCCGAGGTCGACGGCCGGGTCGCCGCCGCCGCCGTGGTCGACCCGCTCCACGGAGACACGTTCGCGGCGGTGCTCGGCGGGGGCGCCACCCGCAACGGCGAGCCGATCTCGTGCACGACGGTCGCCGACCCCGCCCTCGCCCTGATCGGCACCGGGTTCGGCTACGACCCCGCCGAGCGGGCCCGCCAGGCGGCGGTGGTCGCCCACGTGCTGCCGCGGGTCCGCGACATCCGGCGGATCGGGGCGGCGTCGGTCGACCTGTGCTGGGTCGCGTGCGGCCGGCTCGACGGCTACTACGAGCGCAACCTCAAGATCTGGGACTGGGCGGCCGGGTCGCTCATCGCCTCGGAGGCGGGGGCGGTCGTCGCCGCGATCGGCCATCGTCGCCTGCCCGAGGACCTGCCCGCCGCCACGATCATCGCCGCCGGTCCGGCCCTCCACCCCCTGCTCGCCGACCTCGTGGTCGCCGGCGGCGAGCCGCTCGACTGACCGTGGCGCCGCGCGGTCCCCGGAGGAGCGCCGGATGAGGCACGATGCAGGGGTGGCGACCCGCATCCTCACCGTCGAAGACGACGAGCGCATCCGCACCGCGGTGAAGCTGGCCCTCGAGGACGAGGGCTGGAAGGTCGACGAGGCCGACACCGGCGAGGCCGCGCTCGAGCGCTTCTCCCAGTCCCCCAGCGACGTCGTGCTGATCGACATCATGCTGCCCGGCGTCGACGGCTTCGAGGTCTGCCGCTCGATCCGACGCCTCAGCGACGTGCCGATCATCATGGTCACCGCCCGCGACGACACCCACGACATCGTCGCCGGGCTCGAGGCCGGCGCCGACGACTACCTCACCAAGCCGTTCGCACCCAAGGAGCTGTCGGCCCGCATCCGGGCGCTGCTCCGCCGGGTCCGCACCACCGACAGCGGCGCCACCCACCTCCGCTTCGGCGACCTCGAGATCGTCCCCGAGGAGGGAGTCGTGCGCCGCGGCGGCGACGAGGTCCACCTGACCAAGACCGAGTTCCGCCTGCTGCTGGAGCTGGCCAACAGCCCCGGCCGGGTGCTGTCGCGGGAGGTCCTGCTCGAGCGGGTGTGGGGCCACGGGTACTTCGCCGACGGTCGCCTGGTCGACGTGCACGTCCGACGCCTGCGCACCAAGGTCGAGGCCGATCCGGCCAACCCGCGCCACGTCGTCACCGTGCGCGGCCTCGGCTACAAGCTCCAGACCTGACGCGGTGGCCGGCCTGCGCGCCTGGCGCGCCCTGCCCGCCCGGCTCGGGCTCCGCGCCCGCATCACCTTCACGTTCGCGGCGACCACCGCGCTGCTGTCCGCCCTCATGGCGGGGGCGACGTTCGGCCTGACCCGGGAGAACCTGGTCAACCAGCGCGAGGCGTCGGCCACCCGGCAGGCCCGCCAGAACGCGGAGACGATCGCCCAGCAGGTCGACGCCAACCCGGTCGACGAGCTGATCCGCGAGGCGATGGGCGAGCTGGGCACCCCGACCAGCTCACGGCCGATCGTCGAGGTGCGCGACGGCGACGGGTGGCGGCCGATCCCGCTGCGCCCGACCACCGGCGCCGAGGCGATCCCCGACGAACTGCGCGCGACGGTCGCCGACGGCGTACCCGCCCGGATGATCACCGACGTCGGCGGCGACCCCGAGCTGGTCGTCGGCATCCCGATCAACGACGATGCCGCCGCGTACTACGAGGTCGTCTCGTTCGGCGAGGTGCAGGACACCCTCCGCTCGCTCGCCGCGTCGCTGCTCGCCGCCTCGGTGATCACCACCCTGGTCGGCGGCACCCTGGGCTACTGGCTCAGCCGCCGCACGCTGCGTCCGCTCAGCAACGTCGGCCTGGCGGCCGAGGCGATCGCCGGCGGCCGCCTCGACACCCGGCTGGAGGGCACCGAGGACCCGGACCTCAACGTGCTGGTGTCGTCGTTCAACCACATGGCCCAGGCGCTCGAGGAGCGCATCGACCGCGACGGCCGCTTCGCCTCCGACGTCAGCCACG
>ENA-UOUL01004598-UOUL01004598.1-bioreactor-metagenome-genome-assembly--contig:-NODE-4598-length-12597-cov-6.432987_pt1 | contig 12597 bp, 14 predicted proteins | sample MGYA00249838_ERZ747220 | MGnify/ENA primary metagenome ERZ747220 (study PRJEB28778, sample SAMN05720191) | bioreactor metagenome | isolation source: Anaerobic biogas reactor | place: USA:Washington...
CCGGGCCATGCTTTAGCCCCGGGCAGTCTGTCGCAACAAGGAGAGAAACGATTGAACATCTTGGGAATTGGCCGCGCCGTGCCGGAGCAGGCCATCACAAATGCACAGCTGGAGCAGATTCTGGACACCTCGGATGAATGGATCAAAAGCCGCACCGGCATTCAGGAGCGGCGGGTCATGAGCTCCCAGAACCTGACAGCATTGGCCGTGGCCGCCGCCCGGGAAGCCCTGGCGGATGCCGGGGTAGCGGGCGAGGAATTGGACCTGGTCCTGGTGGCCACCACCCTGGGGGACTACCTGTTTCCGTCCCTGTCCTGCCTGCTGCTGAAGGAAATCGGGGCTTCCTGCCCCGCCATGGACCTCCACGCCGCCTGCACCGGCTTCCTGTATTCCCTGCAAACGGCCGACGCCTTTTTAACAAGCGGAAAGTCCAACCGGGTGCTGGTGGTGGGGGCGGAGGCCATCTCCCGGATGGCCAACTGGAAGGACCGGTCCACATGCGTGCTGTTTGGGGACGGCGCAGGCGCCGTGGTCCTGGGCCCGGGGGAGGGGCTGCTCAGCATCCACCTCCACGCCCAGACCGACCAGGAGCTGCTCTTTGCCCATTCCCCCCAGGGCAACTGCCCCTACACCCGGATGGAGGATTGGGACGCGGAGGCGGGCCTCACCATGTCCGGCCAGGACGTCTTCCGCTTCGCGGTAAGCCAGTCGGAAAAAGACCTGCGCACCGCGGTGGACGAGGCCGGGCTCACTTTTGAACAGATCGACTGGGTGCTGCTGCACCAGGCCAACCGCCGCATCCTGGACACCGTGCGCCGGCGCCTGAACCTGAACAGGGAGCAAATGCCCAGCAACATCCACAAAACGGGGAACACCTCGGCGGCCAGCATCCCCCTCCTGTTGTGGGAGCTGTACCACACCGGCCGCCTCCAAAAGGGCCACACCCTGGCCCTGAGCGCCTTTGGCGCGGGGCTCACCAGCGGCGCCTGCGTGCTGCGCTGGCAGAAGGACCCGCCGGAAACGACCATCGAAGCACCGGACCTGTTTTCTGACGACAGCGACACCTGACCCCAAGTGGAACCAGGCGCAAGCCTTTTCCAGATAAAAATGTACATTCAGGAGGAACACCACATGGATATCCAGACCAAAGTCATCAACGCCCTGGCCGAGCGCCGCGGCAGCGACCCTTCCGAAATCACCCTGGAGACCACCTTCATGGACCTGGCCCTGGACAGCCTGGATGTGGCGGAAATGGTCATGGACCTGGAGGACGCCTTCAACATCACCATCGACATCACCAAGGTGAAGGGCACCGTGGGGGATTTGATCGATGTCATCAAAGAGGAAGCAAAATGATTGTAACCAGGGTCAACGAGCTCTTCGGGCTTGAGTACCCAATTTTTCAGGGGGGGATGGCCTGGGTGGCAGATGCCCCGCTGGCGTCGGCTGTGTCCAATGCCGGCGGCCTGGGCATCATCTCCGCCATGAACCTGGACGCGGACTACCTGCGGGATCAGATTCGCCAGTGCCGGGAGATGACCACCAAGCCCTTCGGGGTCAACATCATGCTCATGAGCCCCCATGCGGAGGCCTGCAGCCGGGTGGCGGCGGAGGAGAAAGTCCCCGTGGTCACCACCGGCGCAGGCCTGCCGGGCCGCTTCATTCCCATGTGGCTGGAAGCCGGGGTGAAGGTGGTGCCGGTGGTGCCCTCGGTGGCCATCGCCAAGCGGGTGGTCCGGGAGGGGGCCTGCGCCGTGATTGCCGAAGGCTGTGAGGCCGGCGGCCACATCGGCGAACTCACCACCATGACCCTGGTGCCCCAGATTGTGGACGCCGTGCCCGTGCCGGTGATTGCAGCCGGCGGCATTGCTGACGGCCGGGGCGTGGCCTCGGTGATGATGCTGGGGGCGGAGGGGGTGCAATGCGGCACCCGCTTCCTGGCTGCGGATGAATGCACCGTGCCCCAAAGCTTCAAGGACAAAATCATCAGTGCCCGGGACATCGACACCATGGTGACGGGCCGCCGCCTGGGCCACCCGGTGCGGGCTCTCAAAAACAGCTACATGCTGGATTTTGCCAAAAAGGAAGCGGACACCTCCATCTCCAACGAGGAGCTGGAAAAATTCGGCTCTGGCGCCCTGTGGCGCGCAGCCAGGCAGGGGGACATGGTCACCGGCTGCATCATGGTGGGCCAGGCGGCCTCCCTGATAAAGGAAACCATGCCCGCCCGGGAGATCATCACCACCATGTTTGACGCGGCGGAAACGCTGCTGTCCGGTACCGCCAAATGGGTCTCTTAGCCTTTGTCTTCCCCGGCCAGGGGGCGCAGCATGTGGGCATGGGCCAGGCTCTGTGTGCCCAGTCCCCGGCTGCCAAGCTGGTGATGGACCAGGCTGAGAGGCTGATGCCGGGCCTGATGGACCTGTGTTTCCAGGGCCCCCTGGACCGGTTGACTGAAACTGCCACCGCCCAGCCGGCCCTGTTTGCCGTGAGCCTTGCGGCTGCCGCCGCCGCCCGGGAAGCCGGGCTTTATCCCCAGGCCTCCGCCGGCTTTTCCCTGGGGGAATGGACGGCCATCGCCGATGCCGGCATGCTGCCCTTTGAGGAAGCCTTCCATCTGGTGAAGCAGCGGGGACAGCTCATGCAGGCCTGTGCGGAGCGCCAGCCCGGCGGCATGGCCGCCGTCCTGCGCAAATCTGCCCAGGAGGTGCTGGACCTCATCCAGGGCCACGAAGGCGTCCACGCTGTCAACTTCAATGCCCCGGACCAGGTGGTGGTGGCAGGCGCCCACGAGGCCCTGGACCGCTTTCTGGCAGACATGAAAACCCGGGGCGTCCGGGCCATGAAGCTGAATGTGGCCGGCGCCTTCCACTCCCCTTACATGGCGGAGGCGGGCCGTGCCCTTGAAACCCAGCTGAAGCATGCCCGCTTTCAGGAGCCGGCAATCCCCGTGTACAGCAATCTCAACGCCCAGCCCTACCGCAGGGAGCAGGCGGCAGACACCCTGGCCCGGCAAGTCACCTCCAGCGTTCTGTGGGTGGACAGCATCCGCAACATGGCGGATGCCGGCTGCGACACCTTCCTGGAGCTGGGTCCCGGCAAGGTGCTGTCCGGGCTGATTCAAAAAATCCTGCCGGAGGCCCGGGTGCTTCAGGCGGAGGACCTGGCGGGCATCCAGGCGGCTGCCCGGATGATTGGAGAACACGCATGACCATGAGCGCTACAACTGCCCTCGTCACCGGGGGCTCCCGGGGCATCGGCCGCGCCATCGCGCTGGCCCTGGCAAAACAGGTGCCCAACATCGCCATCTTCTATGCTGGGCGCCAGGACGCCGCCCAGGACACCGTGCAGCTGCTGGAAGCCGCCGGGGCCCGTGCCCTGGCTCTTCAGTGCAACGTGGGGGATGCAGAAGCTGTGAAGGCCGCTGTGGCCAAGGTGAAGGAGGCCATGGGGCCCGTCCACATCCTGGTGAACAACGCCGGCATCACCAGGGACGCCCTCACCCTCCGGATGACTGCGGAGGAGTTTGCCCAGGTCACCCAGGTAAACCTGAACGGGGCCTTCCACCTGATCTCCGCCTGCTACCGGGACCTGATGCGGGCGGGCTGGGGCCGCATCATCAACGTGGGATCGGTCTCCGGCCTCATGGGCAACCCCGGCCAGGCCAATTATTCCGCTGCCAAGGCAGGGCTCATCGGCCTCACCAAGACGGTGGCCCGGGAACTGGCCACCCGGGGGGTCACCGTGAACGCGGTCTGCCCCGGCTTCATCGACACGGACATGACAAGGGCCATGGACGAAGCCACCCTCAAGGAAGCGGCCCGGGCCATCCCCGCAGGCAGGCTGGGCACCGCAGAGGACATCGCGGAGGCCGTCGCCTTTTTGTGCTCGGACAAAGCCGGCTACATCACCGGGGCGGTGCTCCAGGTGGATGGCGGCATGTACATGTGAGGTAAACAATGAATCGTGTAGCAATCACCGGCATGGGCATCATCTCCCCTCTGGGCCATGATGTGCCCAGCTTCTGGCAGGCCCTCATCCAGGGGGAATGCGGCATCGGGCCGGTCACCCGCTTTGACACTGCGGAATACAAGGTGCACATCGCGGCAGAGGTGAAGGGCTTCAACCCCGGGGACCACGGCATGGAGGTGGGGGAAGCCCGGCGCATGGACCTGTTCACCCAGTATGCCATGGCGGCCGCCCACCAGGCCATGGCCCAAAGCGGCCTTAAGGGCCAGGTGGACCCTGGCCGGCTGGGGGTGAACATCTCCAGTGGCATCGGCGGCATCGAAACTTTCTTTAAGGAGTCGGAAAAGCTGCTCTCCCGGGGCCCAAACCGGGTGTCCCCCCTGTGCATCCCCATGATGATCGGCAACATGGCCGCCGGCAACGTGGCCATCCGCTACAACGCCCAGGGCGCCTGCGTGCCCCTGGTCACCGCCTGCGCCACCTCCACCCATTCTGTGGGGGAAGCCGCCCGGCAGATCCGCCACGGCTATGTGGACGCCGTCATCACCGGGGGCAGCGAGGCCTCCGTCAACCCCATTGCCATTGCGGGCTTCACCAACTGCAAAGCCCTGTCCGAGGCCAATGAGCCCCTGGCCTCCAGCCTGCCTTTTGACGCCCGCCGGGCCGGCTTTGTGCTGGGGGAAGGGGCCGCGGTTCTGGTGCTGGAAAACTATGAGCACGCCAGGGCCCGGGGCGCCCGCATCATCGCTGAAATCGTGGGCTACGGCTCCACTTGCGACGCCTTCCACATCACCGCCCCCCAGCCGGAGGGCACCGGGGCCACCCGGGCCATCCTCGAGGCATTGAAGGAAGCAGGGCCGGAGGGACTGGACAGCCTCTACATCAACGCCCACGGCACCGGCACCCCCTTAAACGACAAGACCGAAACCCTGTCCATCAAAAACGCCCTGGGGGAGGAGCGGGCCAGAAGGGCCGCCGTTTCCTCCATCAAGGGGGCCACAGGCCACATGCTGGGTGCCGCAGGCGGGGCTGAACTGATCGCCACCGTCATGGCCCTCAACGAAGGCGTGCTGCCCCCCACCATCAACCTGCAGCAGCCCGACCCCGAATGCGACCTGGACTATGTGCCCAATGTAGCCCGGAGTGACCGGCGGGACCTGGGCCTGTCCATCTCCCTGGGCTTTGGCGGGCACAATGGCGTGCTGGCGGTGAGGAGGGGACCATGAACATCAAGCAGTTAAAGGACATCATCAAAATCTTTGAGGACAGCAGCCTGGTTGAATTGCGCCTCAGTGAGAACGGGGAGCAGATCGTGCTGAAAAAGGGCGGCGCAGCCGCCCCCCTGCAGGCCGCTGCCCTCCCCCCGGCTGCGGCAGCAGCGCCCCCCGCGCCGGCCCCGGAGCAGCCCCAGGCAGGCGGGGTGGATTTCAACCGGATCATCGAGGTCACCTCCCCCGTGGTGGGGGTGTTTTATGAGGCCCCCGAGCCCGGCGGCAAGCCCTTTGTCCAGGTGGGAGACCTGGTGCAGCGGGGGGATGTGCTGTGCCTGATTGAGGTGATGAAGCAGGTCACCGAGGTGACGGCGCCCCAGAACGGCCAGGTGGTGGACATCTGCGTCAGCAACGGCAACGTGGTGGAATACGGACAAACGCTGGTGAAAATATGCTGAACAAGGAACAGATCAAAACCTTCATGCCCCACCGGGAGCCCATGCTGCTCCTGGACCAGGTCCAGCTGGATGCAAAGGGCCAGTCCTCCGGCGCCTACCATGTGGAAGGGGACGAGTATTTCCTGCAGGGCCATTTTCCGGACCATCCCGTGGTGCCCGGGGTAATATTGTGTGAAATCATCGCCCAGACCGCCGGGGTCCTGGTGGAGGAGGAGCTGAAAAAAGGCCTCCTGTCCCTGTTCACCGGCATGGAGCAGGTGCGCTTCCGGCGCATGGTGCGACCCGGGGACACCATCCACACCACCTGCAGCATGATCCGCGCCTCCGGCTCCCTGATCAAAATCAGGGGGGAAGCAAGGGTGGAAGGGCAGCTCTGCGCTGAAGGCGTATTCCTGCTGATGCTGCGGGAGAAGGACGCATAGCCATGTTTTCAAAGCTGCTGATTGCCAACCGGGGGGAGATTGCGGTGCGGATCATCCGGGCCTGCAAGGAGATGGGCATCCGCACGGTAGCCATCTATTCCGAGGCCGACAAGGACGCCCTCCACGTCTCCCTGGCGGATGAGAGCATCTGCGTGGGCCCCGCCACCAGCCAGCTGAGCTATTTGAACCAGCAGGCCATCATCTCCGCTGCCATCAACACCGATTGCAAGGCGGTGCACCCGGGCTACGGCTTTTTGTCGGAGAACCCGGAGTTCGCAGAATTATGCGAGGACAGCGGCATCAAGTTTGTGGGCCCCTCGGCCGAGGTCATCCGCCAGATGGGCAACAAGGACACCGCCAAGAAGACCGTGGCCCGGGCCGGTGTGCCCACCATCCCTGGCCGGGAGGACGTGAAGGACCTGCAGGAAGCCCGCCAGGCGGCGGAGGAAATCGGCTTTCCGCTATTGATTAAGGCCCGCAGCGGCGGCGGCGGCAAAGGCATCCGCTTTGTGGACAGCATGGAGGACCTGAAACCGGCCTTCACCACGGCAGCCCGGGAGGCCAGCAGCAGCTTCAACGACCCGGCCCTGTACATGGAGAAAATGCTCACCCGGGTGAAGCACGTGGAAGTCCAGGTGCTGTGCGACAAGGAAGGCCACGTGATCTGCTTCCCGGAGCGGGACTGCTCCATGCAGCGGAAGCACCAGAAAATTCTGGAGGAAAGCCCCTGCGCCGTGATGAACCCCCAGCAGCGCTCCAGGATGCAAAAGGCAGCCCGTCAGGCGGTGCGCGCCCTGAAATACGAAGGGGTGGGCACCCTGGAGTTCCTGCTGGATGAGGAAGGCAATTTCTATTTCATGGAAATGAACACCCGGCTGCAGGTAGAGCACCCGGTGACGGAGATGGTCTGCGGCATCGACCTGGTGAAATGGCAGATCCGGGTGGCGGCAGGCCTCACCCTGCCCTTTGTCCAGAAGGACATCACCCTGGGGGGCCACGCCATCCAGTGCCGCATCAACGCGGAGGACCCCATGCGGGATTTCGCCCCGGCCGGCGGCAAGGTGGACATCCTCCACATCCCCGGCGGGCCCTGGGTGCGCTTTGACACCGCCCTGTACCAGGGCTACACCCTGCCGGTGCACTACGACAGCCTCATTGCGAAACTCATCGTCCATGCCCCCACCCGGGAGGAAGCCATCCGCAAGATGCAGGCGGCCCTGTGTGAAACTGTGATCGAGGGCATCGACCACACGGCCCTCTTCCAGGCGGACCTGCTGGCGGAAACAGCCTTTGTGGACGGCAGCTACACCACCGACTACCTCAGCCGGAGAAAGGCGCAAGATGCTGGATAAGTCCCTGTTCAAAAGCCCCAACCTGGCCCTTGAGGAGGCCCTGTCCAGGGAGACGCGGCAGCCCCAGGTGGTGTGCCCCGGCTGCAACCGCACCGTCAGCCAGCAGGTGCTCAAGGACGAATTGTACACCTGTGCCCGCTGCAACTACAGCCACAAGATGTCTGCCCGGCAGCGGATTGAGATGATTGCGGATGAAGGCAGTTTCCGGGAACTGGACCTCCACGTGGTCTCCCAGGACCCTTTGGCCTTCCCGGGCTACCAGGAGAAGCTGCAGCAGGCCCGGCAGCAAAGCGGCGAATCCGAGGCGGTGGTCACCGGCCTGTGCCGCATCGGCAAACAGCCCTGCGCCCTGTTTGTGTCGGAGCCCGGCTTCATGATGGGCTCCATGGGGGCCGCGGTGGGGGAGAAGCTGACCCGGCTGTTTGAACTGGCCACCCGGCGCAAACTGAGTGTTGTGGGCTTCACCATCTCCGGCGGCGCCCGGGTGCAGGAAGGCATCCTGAGCCTCATGCAGATGGCCAAGGTGTCCGCTGCCGTCAGGCGCCATGCCGATGCCGGGCTCTTATATGTGGCGGTGCTGTGCGATGCCACCACTGGCGGCGTGGCCGCCAGCTTTGCCATGCAGGCGGACATCATCCTGGCGGAGCCCGGCGCCCTCATCGGCTTTGCCGGCCCCCGGGTGATTGAGCAGACCACCCGGCAGAAACTGCCCCCGGGCTTCCAGCGGGCGGAGTTCCAGCTGGAAAAAGGCTTTGTGGGCAGACTGTGCCGCCGGAACGAGCAGAAGGAAACCCTGCGCAAGCTGCTGTACATGCACTCGGAGGAGGCATCATGAGCCTGATGAAACAGGTCCAGCAGGCCAGGAACAGCCAGCGGCCCAGCGCCCTGGCCTACATCAACCTGCTGGTGACGGATTTTATCGAATTGCACGGGGACAGGCGCTTTGCCGACGACCCCGCCGTGGTGGCCGGCATCGGCATGTTTGAAGGCCGCTGCGTCACCGTGCTGGCCCTGGAAAAAGGCGTGGACAACGCCGACCGCCTGCGCCGCAACTTCGGCTCCGCCCAGCCGGAGGGCTACCGGAAAACCCTCTACCACATGCGCCAGGCGGAGAAGTTTAAACGGCCCATCCTGTGCCTCATCGACACCGCCGGCGCCGCCTGCGGCATCGGGGCGGAGGAGCGGGGCCAGGGCCAGGCCATTGCGGAAAACCTGTTTGAGATGATGGGCCTCACCGTGCCGGTGATTTCCATCATCATCGGGGAGGGGGGCAGCGGCGGCGCCCTGGCCCTGGCCTGCGCCAACCGGGTCTACATGCTGGAGAACGCCATTTATTCCGTGCTGTCCCCGGAGGGGGCGGCCAGCATCATCTACAAGGACGCCGGCAAGGTGGAGGAGGCCTGCGAGGCTTTGAAACTGACGGCCCAGGACATGCTGCGCTTCGGCGTCATCGAAGGCATCCTCAAGGAGGGGCAGGACATGGTCCTGGCGCCGTCCAACATCAAAACCGCCTTCCAGGAGGCCCTGAAGGAGTTCCGGGGCATGAAGGCAGCGCAGATTCAGGAGCAGCGCTACGCGCGCTTCCGCAAGCTGGGAGGGATCTTCTCATGATTTACCTGGTCACCGATTCCACCGCCTGCATCAGCCGGGAAGAGGCCCGCGCCCTTGATGTGCTGGTGGTGCCCATGCATTTTATCAAAGGGGGCAGGGAAACCCACCAGGAAGGCTTCATTGAGGACTGGCAGCCCACAGGGGCGGAGCGCCTGGCGGAGTACAGCACAGCCCAGGCCCCCATGTCCGCCTTCAGCGAGCTGTTTGCAAAGCTCAAGCAGGAAGGCCACAAGGCCCTGTGCCTGCTGATCTCCTCCCGCCTAAGCGGCACCTACCACAATGCCCTGAAAGCGGCGGAGGAGGCAGGGCCAGATTTCATGGTGGTGGATTCCAGAACCACCGCCGGGGCCATGTACCTGCTGCTGCGGGCGGCCCGGGTGATGCTCAATGAAGGGCTGAGCCTGGAAGACTGCCTGGAGCGGCTGATGGCCCTCCGGAAGCGCACCCGCACCATCTTCACCATCCAGGACATGGAGCCCCTCAGGCGCTCCGGCCGCCTGGGCAACATGCGCTCCTCGGTGTCCACCCTGTTAAACCTGCGCCCCCTTTTGACCCTCCAGGACGGCAGCGTGGTGAGCCACTCCCTGGCCCGGGGCAAGCAGGACCAGTTGCGCCAGATGCTCCTGGGCCTGTCGGGCAAGCCCCGGGAGGTGGTGGTGCAATCCTGCGGGGACGAGGAGGCGGCGGACACCCTGGCCCGGAAGCTCAACGAGATGGGCATTAAGGTGATCCGGCGCCAGATCAACATCGTCCTGGCCATCCACCTGGGCCTGCCCATCCTGTCCACCGCCTGGATTGAGGGGGCGCAGTAGACTTTTCATACTGGACTCAATCTTTAACGCTTCCATGAGCACGCCCTGCGTCAGGCTTCACTCCACTACGTTTGCTGCCGAGGCAAGCTCGCCAGCGCACTACGTTCCGGAACCCTTCCTTCCGCTTGAAAGCAGGCTTTCAAGCGAGAGGAGGGAACCCGAAGCGGACGCCTCCGCCGTGCTTGCACGGTGGAAAGGGAGCGCAGGGAGTCCCGACGAGACTACGCCTCCCTCTCTCAGCTTAGCGGAGACAAAAAATTGCTCGGCCCATGAGTGCGTTAATTCATTCGTCCAGTATTAGCCCGCCTGCTGTTTCTGCCGGCAGGGCACCAGGCTGTCGATGCGCTTGATGCCCAGGTCCTTGAGGTGCTGCACGGCATCGTCATAGACCCCTGTGTCGGCATAGCGGGCGGGGTCGTGGGCGTCCAGGCCGATGATGGCGGTGGCGCCCTCCTGGGCGGCAATTTCCCAGAAGCCCGGGGTGGGGTAGCCGAGGCCGGTGCGCCAGGACTGGGGATAAAGGCCGGCCAGGTTGTACTCCAGGGGCAGGTTCAACTGGATGGCCGCCTGGATGATGTCCCGGCTGGCGGCCTTGCAGTCCGCATCAAAGCGGGGATAGCCGATCATGAACAGCTCCGGGTGGGCCAGGGCGCAGAAATGGCCTGTCCTCATCCCGGCGATGGTGTGGTCGGTGTAGCGGCGCAGCAGCCGGGGGCTTTTGATGGCGCCGAAATAGACATCCTCAATGGGGTCATCATAATGGCTGCCCAGGATCAGGTAGTCCAGCTGGTGGGTCTGCACCAGGTCCAACAGCCAGGGGTGGTAGGGCTTGTAATACTCCGCCTCCAGGCCGATGAAGACTTCAATCTCCCCGGCATAGTTTTCCCGCAGGGACTGGCAGGAGCGCAAATAGTCCGGAAACTCGGTGACGTGCATGCGCATGCCGGATACCTGGCCCTCGTGGTCCGGGAAGGGGCTGTGGTCGGAGATGCCCAGCTGGCGGTAGCCGGCAGCGATGGCGGCCTGGACGTATTCCTCGTCCCGGCCGGTGGCGTGGTTGCACCTGGTGGTGTGGCTGTGAAAATTGGTACGGATGGCGGTGGTCTCCTTCTCTGGCAGCAAGGCAGCCGGGGCTGCGGATAAATTGAGCGATGCCGGCGTCTTCATGGACGTGCTGGCCACCATATTATACACATTATGCCGGGGATTGCCAGCATCAAGGGGGAAAATGACAGAAAAAAGCCGGGATATCAGGTCCCGGCGTATATCGACGAAGTGACTGAGGTCACTTCATCGGTTGGAGGGAACGGGCATTTTCCCTTGTTCACTTCGTTCACGGCCAGGGAAAATGCGCGGAATGGTTTGCTGCGCAAACCGCCCCGCCCGCCCGGCAGAGCCGGGCGATACGATAAGGGTCAGAGGGCTGTGCCCTCTGAAACTCCCCTGGAGTTCGTGTGTGTTAGAAAAACGCCGAGATGCAGGATCTCAGCGTCTGTCTGGTCAAGGGGTGTGCTTCCTCAGGCCTGCAGGCCCAGGCGCAGGATGCGCTCCACGTCCTCCTTGCTGCCGGCGCCTTCCAGGGCTTTTTTGCCGTTGACGAAGAAGGTGGGCACATAGTAGAAGGGCTCCGGTGCCTTGAAGTTGGGGGTCTTGTGGACGTCCACCAGCTCCACCAGGACGTTTTTCAATTCCGGCTTTTCCTCCCGCAGCTCCTTCATCCAGGCCTTGGCATGGGTGCAGGCGGGGCAGCCTTCAAAGTGGTACAGGGTGATGTTTGACATGGTTTTCATTCCTTCTCATTGCATTTTGCAGGCACCTGATGATGCCGGAGCCGCTTGCCGGAAAGCACCCTTCCCGCGCCGGCTGATGCCAGTATACCCGCTTGTGCCGGTGTTGATACACCCGGCGTGCAAACAATTATAAAATCAAGCTTTCCTGGTGTTGACGGCGGATTTTCGGACAGATTTTCCGTTTTTGTCCAGTGGTGTTTAACACCACAGAAAAGGAGCCTGTTGGCTCCTCAGTGAATGAAGACAAACCATATCAACGGGGGAGTTTCAGAGGGCACAGCCCTCTGAGTGAAATCGTATCACGCGGCTCTGCCGCGTGTGCGGGGCGGTTTGCGCAGCAAACCATTCCACGCATGTTCGTCGGCCGGGAACGAAGTGACCAGGCGAACATGCCCGCTTCTCCTAAACGACAAAGTGTCCGCAGACACTTTGTCGACACTCAAAAAGGAGCCCGCCGGCTCCTCAAATGATCGCGGTTATTATTGCGTCAGGCGGTGTGCTTGACCCGGTCGTGCTCCTCGGCCCGCTTGCCGTCGCCCCAGCGGTCCATGGTGCCCACCAGGTAGCCGGTGATGCGGCGGATGCGCTCAAAGGGCTGGGCCTCAAAGGTGTAGTCCAGGGCCACCTCGTCCCCCTCCACCTGGATGGCGATGCGCTTGGGTTCCCGGCCAAACTGCTCCCGGGCACGGTTCAGGTAGGCGTTCAGCTCCTCCTGGGGCAGGGCGCCCCCGGTGACAACAAATTCACAGGCCATGGTATCCTCCTTGGTGCAGGCGCAAACAGCGCCGGATCTTCGTTTATACTAAACGCACTCTTTAATGCTTCCATGAATCGGTCTGCGTCAGGATTCACTCCACTTCGTTCGCTGCCAGGACAAGCCTGCCAGCTCACTATGTTCCGGAACCCTTCCTTCCGCTTGAAAGCAGGCTTTCAAGCGAGAGGAGGGACCCCGAAGTGGACGCCTCCGCCGAG
>ENA-UOUL01004599-UOUL01004599.1-bioreactor-metagenome-genome-assembly--contig:-NODE-4599-length-12596-cov-3.465133_pt1 | contig 12596 bp, 9 predicted proteins | sample MGYA00249838_ERZ747220 | MGnify/ENA primary metagenome ERZ747220 (study PRJEB28778, sample SAMN05720191) | bioreactor metagenome | isolation source: Anaerobic biogas reactor | place: USA:Washington...
TGTCCAGGTCCAGCCCGCCAGCGTCGGAGATGGGCAGGCCCCCGGCGGCATCGGCGGCGGCGTCGGGAAGGGCAGTACCGGCAAGGCCACGGGTGGCGGAGCAGGTGAATATCGTACCCGTCTGCACCATGCAGCTCGCGGTGTCATCCCACACCTCGTAGTCCACACGGTCGGCGTTCATTTCGCCAGCCGTGAGTTCCAGGTTGATGGTGCCGCGTCCATCGGCTAGCTTGGTCGCTGTACCCACGGTATCCCAGGTGAGGTCCGAGTCCTGCATCACCTTGGCGGTCACGGTCCCCGGCGCGGTGATGCGCGTTCCGTCCGTCTTGTAGAGGCGAATCGGCAGAATGAACGCTTGGTTCTTGACTGGTAGAGCCATCTAGACCACCTTCCATCCTGCCGGGTACACCGCAGGCGACCAGGTATTCGCATCGATAAGCGACTCGTAGACCGCCCCCTCGAACGTCACCCTATCACCCGTGTTATAGGCGTCCTGAGCGCCGGTAGGCTGCACCCACTCATCAGGCGTGTCGCCCGTCACAGTCCGATGCACCTTCCACAGCGCCGGAGTCACATCAGGTGTCCAGTCTGCTTGTGTCGTGTGCCCCTGCACGCACTCAACGATGGTCCCGTCCCAGGCGTAGAGGTCGCCTGCGGTAACGGTCAACCCCGGTCGCCAGGGGTCATAGAGCGGGGCCAGAGCGGCCACGGTGGCATCGTCCAGTTCGTCCATCGTCACCTTGACTTGCACAGAGAGACGAGCGGCAAGACGCACAGCCTCAGTGGGGTCTTGACGCTGGGATTCGTAGTGAGCATCTAGCTCTTCGGCGGTCATTCCCCGCTGCGCCGTCTGCACCAGTTCCCCATCCACCAGTTCGTAGGTGGTGACGGTTTCGGTCGCGGGGTCCATAGCGATGCGCTGAATGAGCTTGCCACCTTGATATGTGTCATCTGTTCTCATCACGTCTGCCTCAGTCGTATCCAGGGAGCCTTGTTCGCCGTAGAATTGTTTAGCCCAGACAGCGGATTGTCCGCCAGCGCCCCAGCCGGATAACTGCCCGTTCCGGTTAGTTCATGCGAGTTCGTGGTGTTGCTTCCATATTGTCCCGCGGACAAAGTGCCTAGCGTCGAAATGCACTCGATTGATGTGTTGGCGCTCACATAGCACCCGGCCCAATACAGGCCAGCGGGTAGCGTAACAGCCGGGTCTAGAGTCACCGTCTTAGTGCCTGACGTATCGGTGGACACTTCGCCGGAATCGATAAGACATATAGACGGGGTTAGGTCTGCCGCTGATGCCCACACACCATATTTGATATTCCGTCCGGTGCCGGTGTCTTTGATCTCTATTATGATTTGGTCGAAGGTCATAGAGCACCAGAGCAGCAGCGGTCCCCAATTTGGGTAAGTTACGTCTATGGTTTTAGCACTCGAGGCCAACGGCAATACGCCGGTCCCAACATAGAGCCCGCTCTTGGGGCGCCACAGCGGACCAGGGAACGGCACTACAGCGCCCACACTTTGGACCGTCGCCTTCTTGCTCGCCGCCGTTCCGCCAGGGTCGTCTACCACATACAAGAGGTCGGTGGACTCTACCGCCGTCAGTTCGTCGAGTGCCGTGACTTTTGCATCAGCCATCTAAGCCTCCAACAGAAGTTGGTCGCTGGTTTCAAGGAGCAAGTGATCGTTAGTCTCCAAGAGCAGGGCATCCCCCCCAGCGGGTGGCGTGTAGAACGGGACCACGGGCTGAACAAGCCAGGGAGCGCCTATGTACTGATGCTGCATGTCAGCCCCCTATCGAGTAGGCGACGCGGTAGTTGCCCTGGAGCCATGCCCGGCACTCATCGCCGTGGTATTGCGGCCTGACGATCATCTACAGCCCAGCCTTCTTCGCCAGCCGCCACAGCGCCACCCGGAACAGCGATGCGCTGATAGGCTGGGCGCCGGGGTGCTTAGCCTCCAGCAGCCCCAGCTTCGCGCAGCCGTCGACAGCTTCCTTGAGATCCGGCGCGTAGGTCGTCACGACGTTGCGCTTGGCCCAATCGTCGGCCATGCGATCGAATGTGGTCTGGTCCATGTCCTCCTCCTCATCATAGATATCCAGCCCCTCGATGCGCCCCCACACGGCCCCGCGAGCGTTCATCTGCGCGATGGTGCAGGTGCCGACATAGTGGGCACCGGGGTAGGCGTTGTTCGGCCCGTGGTATCCGGCCTCGATGGTTGTGTTGTCACCGATGTAGATAGCGATGTGTGTCTTGCGGCCCATCGCCGGGAACCAACAGCAGTCACCGACTTTGCTCGGTCGCGAGAGCTTGGTCGCGAGCTTCCAGTAGCCGTCTGCCGTATCCCTCCATAGTTGCTTGCCCTTGTAGAGCACACCAACGTCACGGCAGAGCGCGTAGAGCAGGCCGGAACAGTCGATGTCCAGGATGGAAGTCTGCTCAGGCCCGACCACGTACTTTCCCTCTTCGCCCAGGCCATAGCGCATGCCGATGTAGGTCTTGGCCTTGGCTGCGAAGTCGGTTGCTTTGCTCATCAGTTACCTCCCTGCCCGTAGGCCATGCCCAGCGCACAGTTCCGGCATCCACCTGTCACCGGGTCGATCTCGGCGTGACGGCATTGGCGCAAGATCATCTCTTGCAAGGTGTGCACCTTCCCTTGCAGCTCGTATAACGACCGCTCAGTTTCCTTCTGCTCTTTGTCGCGCCTGATGGAGTCCGCCTCGAGGAACTTGTTACGCTCCTCTAGGGCCGAGATGTACTTCTCACGCTCCACGTCGGTCTGCACTCGATAGCGCGAGCGCAGGATGGCGAACGCACTCCCGCCCGTGCCGAGACCGCCGAAGATGAAGACGAGGATGGTCACCCACAAGGGGATACTCATAGAAGCCCCGCCTTCCGCATCTCCTCCACCGACATGGAGAGACTTGACCGCTCCGGCATCCTGCACCACTTGGGGCCGCGGATGCGCCAGATGAGCTCGTACAGGCCGCCCAGCAGGCGGTGCCGCATCTTGATACGATGTCTGTTGCTCACTGGTCCACCTCCGGGTAGCAGTGGGTCAGGCCCCCGGACGGTCACACGTCGCGGGGGCTCTGTCTTGAGCGGTGTCTAGCGGGGTTCTAGTGCAGCGTGATGCTCCACGGAACGCGGTAGTGCGTCATGATGAACGCCCAGCAGTCCTCTGCGGAGACGACCTGCATATGTGTCTGAGGTGGGTACCAGCGGGTCGATTCGAACAGGGCGTAGCGCATGCACTCGGCGAATTGCTCGGCCGGTGATGTCCACCAGTCCGTTCCGCCGTAGCCGTAGCTGTTCATCCAGGCGATGCGGGCCTGCATGCTCATGACGAACCAGATTTGATGCGCGAACTCGTGAGCCACCACGACGCCGAGGACGGGGTTCTCCTCATCGTAGATGTCGTGGATCAGGATGTGCCCATGCCAGGCTGCGCCGAAAGCGTCCGCGCCGTAGCCGGACAGGTCGCTGAGGAAGGTCAAACTGACGCCGCCGTACTGGTTCAGGCGCCGCTCGACGGACTTGTAGGGCATCCGGCACTCTTCGATGGTGTGCTGAGCGTATGCCTGCTGTTCCGGTGTCCCGCCTTGGATGGTGATGGCCTGTGCCGGGGCTGCTAGAAGTACTAACAGCAGCCCCGCACCGACCGCCATCGCGATACGATGGTAGATACTCACGCTGGGTAACCTCCCGTGAGTCACGCCCCCGGCCGCTGCAACGGTGCGGGGGCCCTTTCCCATCATGATAGCAACTACATTGGAGAAAAGCGCTAGGCCGCTTCGGTGCTGAGGAACTGTCTGTCGAATAGGAGACCCTGAACGCTCCCGGTCGCCCCTGCGGACGCACTGCGGAACTCCAGGACGTGATAGCCCTCCTGCACGCGCCCGTTGCTGTCCTTGGCGATGAAGGGCAAGAGGTCGAAGTCGCTCACGTACGTCAGATCGTTCAAGTCCGCTATCAGCACGTCATCCAGGTAGACCCGCACGGTTCCAGGAACAGATGACTCGCGTATGCCGAAGTCCAGACTGTGGGTGTGGTTCGGGGTCGAGTGCGTATGGTCACCGATGGTCACGCTGTGTGAGTGATCCCCGATGGTCACGCTGTGTGAGTGATCCACGATGGTCACGCTGTGAGCGTGGTCGGGGACCGTGACACTGTGAGAGTGGGCAGGATGTGCGTGATCGGGAGTCGAGTGGGTATGAGCCGGTGTCGTGTGCGTGTGACCGCTGAAGCCATAGCGCGTGGCCGTAAAGAGATAATTTCCATCACCGGCAGTGCTCATCCGCACCCTTGCCCACAACTGGACGTCATTGTACGAAGTGGTCGTAACGACGGCAGAGCCGTAATCACCATTGGCCATACTTGAAAGCGACCCACTACCGACCGAACTCCCGCCACCTCCTGCAGCCGTGCGAACATCATAATCGAAACTCCTACTGCCCCCCGTGAAGTTTCCGATCTGAATATAGATGTACTCAGCAGCGCGATCAGTCGCATTGATCTTGATTTCATACCAAGTAGACGAGAGGGCCGGTCCTCTGGTCACGCTAGGAAGCGTCTTGATATCCGATACGGTACTGCCACTCGTATCGCCGCCGCCGCTGGGAGTCGTAGAACCTCCGCCGGTGGGAGTCGATACACTCGTAGTAGTCGGCGAGGTGCCTCCGCCGGAACTGGTCGTGGGCGTTGTGGCCCCGCCGGACCCGGTGGTTGTCGATGTGCCTCCGCCGGAACTGGTCGTGGGCGTTGTGGCCCCGCCGCTACCGGAGGTGCTCCCGCCGCCGCTGAGTGCCGACTTGGCGAAGGTGCGCATCCCGCCTATCTGGTAGCGCAGCCGAAGATCAATGAGGTCCGCCCCGTAGGCCACGAAGAATAGGCATTCAGCAGGGGTGTCCACCCCGGCGGCCGACCGCTCGAACTGGCCTTGGAAGTTGCTGTTTGTGTGCGTCGGGACGCCCTGGTATGCCTTGCTGAGTGTGGAGAGTTGCTTGCGGGTCGACTCGACGCGGTCGAAGTAGTCTGCGGCCTTGGTGCCGACAACGAGCGTAGCGTTGGCGCTGCCGGTGTCGCGCTCGATCTCCAGGATGCGGAGCGACAGGTCGCGGTCCTTGTAGACGAAGTGCCCGGTGTCGCCGGGAGAACACAGCGCCGCGGCCGCGGCCGTCACTTCCACGGTGTAGGACTTGACCGCGAACTCGGTTTCAGCGACGGCCTGCTGGCACTCAGCGATGAGGGCGGCCCGGCTCTTGCATTCCTTGTTGATGTAGGTCCCGCGCCGGATGCCGTACTTCGCAACGGAGGTCTCCCCGTCCTCTACGCCCGTGCCGTCCACCGTGACCATGAGTTGATACTCGCCTTCCCCGTAGCCGAGGCCGGTCACGCGGTTGACGATCTGAGTCCGCACCTTGTGCTCGTTGAACTTGGTGATGTTGCCGCCCTCGCCGCGACGGAACTCCAGGATGTTGTTCGCCCGGAGGTCCTGCCCCACTGAGGCGGCATGCGTGACGGTCTTGTTGATGGGGTCGTAGGCCAGCTCTCCCCCGACCGCCTTGCGAACGGCCGCCAGGGCTTCCCACAGGGTCGCAACATCGAAGCGCATGGAGATGAGGTTGGCCGTGGTCACGACGAACTGGGAGAACCGCGTCTTGACGGCCGCCACTTCTACCTCTACCAGATGGTCGTTCGCAGGATCCAGCCCGGAACAGGTAAGCGTGAGGTCGCCCGATACGTCGATAGCAGTGGTACCCACGACGAGCGAGGTACCTGATTGCTCATACTGCACGCCGTTGATACGGACTATCGCCTCCGCCCCGGCCCCGCCCGCTTCGAAGGTCACGCCCACGAGTGGGCCGTTGACCACGCGCCCGACATAGTCGCCCACGTTGGTCGACTCGATGTAGCCCGTCTCGACCGTCCAGACCCCGTACTTCTCGAGCGCCCCGTCGGTGTAGGGGATGGCTGCCGCGCGGGAGTCCATGCTGCACGTGACGGTGTACCCGCTGTCGGGTCCTATCTCGTAGAGCCGCACGTCGTCGAACTGTGCCACGGCTGAGGTGCCGTCGGTCACGAGCACGATCTGCACCTTGACGCCCAGAGCCACCACGTCGCCGGTGTCGACCTCGTGGAAGCTGCCGTCCTTGGTCGAGAGGTTGGTCACGGCCGAATCGACCGTGCTACCGTCGGCCTTGGTGAAGCGGAACTTCACCCCCACGTCGCCGGATTCGCCCACGGCGGCCAGTATGTCGATCTTGACCCGGTAGGACACTCCGGGGATGCATGCCCGGTCGTCGGACACCGATTCGTCTGACCCGGCGTCCGCCTGCCAGACCCGCCTATTGCTCACAAGCTCCGAGGTCCATCCGGTCGGATGCGTCCAGTTGGTCGGCAGACCGTCAGCGTCCAATATGCCGAAGCCCGCGTTTCTCACCGCGCGTCCGATGCGACCGGCCAACAGGTCGGCCTCTATCTCACTCGGGAGCCGGTTTAACCACGTGGCCGGGCCCGGCGAATAGTTGCTCTGCAAGTTGGCGAGGTCGTCAGCCGCCGCGTCTACGCCCCGGAAGGTGATGCCCGTCTCGAGGTCTGCGTCTGAGTCGGCCACCACGTACCGATATCCGTCCCAGTCCACGTACCAGCCGTCGTCGATGTAGCTGACCCGGCTCTCGGTGGTCCCGTCGGCAAGGAGGTACTCCTGCGGGATGGACACCTGTTCCAGCGCGTATGCGCCGTTCAGCTTCTTGCGCCATTTGACCTTCGCCTTGACGACTCCGACGAAGGTGAGGTCGGGCCCGTACACCTTGAGGTAGGGTGACGTGGCCCGTGCGGGCACGTAGATGCCGCCAGCCACCCCGTCAAGCGCCGCTTGGCCGGGGACCATCGACAGAGTGACCGGCGTCATCGGTCCCGCCTCGATGAGACTGCCCTCAAGCGCCGCCTCGGCAGGAAGCGCCAGCAGCAGTTGCTCCGTCGCCACGCTGCCGCCGAGACCCTCAAGAGCCGCCCCTTGCGAGGGAGCCATGGGGATGTTCGTCACGCCGCCGGCGCGAGCGCTTATCCCTTCGGCGCTGCTCTCGGCGGGCCGTATGGAGAGCGCGGTGTTGGTAGTGATGCCGGCCGCCGGTGCCTCGGCCGCCGCTTGGCCCCAGAGTGCGTCTACATCGACAGGGACTGTGGACAGCGGCGCAAGAGCCACCAGGAAGGCGTGCTTCGCGCTGGACGATGCCGACAGGGTGCAATCCTTATTGCCACTGGCACCAGCGGTCTCCTGCGCTACGTCTGCCGCGAGCAACCGGCCGTAGTACCCTTGGTCGTCAACCCGCTCGGTCATAGTGGACCATGAGCCGGTTTTCGTGGACGAATCTGGCGACCCCAGAAACACAAGCATCGCGTTCGCTACCGATGTAGTAACGCCCGCCGCGCGCAGAGTGGTGTTGTTCGAGCTGTACGGGGTGTTGGAGTAGACGTTTACCGGATCGCCCGAAGCCACGCAACCGCTGTAGGCAAGAATGCATCCGCTTTGAGAGCACCTGAGGTCGGTCTGCCACGTATACAAGGCCGGTTCACTGGACGCTCGCTTCCAAAAGATCGACCAGCGGTGTCCTTTCTCATTCGTGTGAGTGGCGATAAGCGTCCAGCCGGACAGGGTAGTGATGGCTGGAATGTTGAGCTCGTCCTGGTCCGTAGGCTTCAACAAGCACAGCAGAATATCGCCATCAGCCGTGCCGGCAGGCTTACTGATGGTGAGCGCATTAGCGCTGTTGTCGTATGCAGAAGCCGCTGCTCTGAACGCGATGGCCATGATCTAGGCCGCCCCGCGGCGCTTAGGCCACCCGGATCAGGCCGAGTCCGTAGACCGCGTCGCAGGCCACCTGGAAGTCACCGTCGGTCGAAGACTTGCTCCCGCCGAAGTCGATGAGGCACATGAGCGGGTTGGAGGCGGCGGAGGCCGGAGTCTTGTCCACGACCACGGCGTAGGCGGCCGTGATGGTGGAGTCTTCCCACACCACGTCGTCGGCGTCGATCTTGATGTAGGCCGCACCTGCCTCTTCCCATGTGGCGGTACCATCGGTGATGTCCTCGCCGGGGGCGGTCGGCCACGTGGGCTCCGTGTCGGCGTGAGACGTGCCCGCCACGATGCAGCGGTAGACGTGCCCGTTCGCTGAGGCAGGACGCACCAACTGCCCGACCTTGTAGGCGGTGCCGACCGCCCAGGCCGGAGCCGAAGCGTCGTCGATGAGCGTCACCGTGACGTTCGTCATGGCCTTGCCGCCCGTCGCATACTCGCCCCCGGCCCCGACCTCGTTCGTGAGGTCATCTTCGTACTCCCACGACGAGAGGTCGGGAGAGGCCGAAGAGGTCAGGAGCATCATGTACCAACTGTCGGCGTTGACGTCCACCTCTTTGTTAAACGCTTTGCCCAGGAAGTTGTGGAAGAAATGAACATTGGCGTCAGCCATGATGGTCTCCTTACTCGAAACGCCGCCGGTAGCGGCAGGTCAGGGTGAAATCGGTCGATGTGCGAGTGACGGTGTTGGTCCCGACCGCAAGCGGCGGGTAGTCGGATGTTGCGGCGGTGTTGGCGAAGTCGGTCACGCCGTCAAGAGATGGAGTCGCAAGATCGGTCTTCACGAGTAGGACGTTGCCGGTTACGAGTGCGCCCTCGTAGGTGTACTCGTAGATGTTGGTCCCGTCGGTCACCTGGAAGCTCAGACCGTCCGGCATGTCGCCGGTGAGTTCGCACTGCCAGATGGGATAGGTGACCAGATCACCGTCGTTGCTAACGGTGTCGGAGAGGCCGGAGATGACCTTGCTCTGCTCGCTGGCGTCCTCCCAGTAGCCGACCCGCTCCCATCCCCAGTTGAACTCGGCGACGTGCATCACGTAGGGGATCTTGTCCAGGTTCACGGGGAACCTGCCGGGAAGCGCCAGGGTGCGCAGGCCCGAGAGATCGGTGATGGTGAAGAACTTCCAGCCCTTGCGCGGGTTGGCGGCGGCCTTCAACGCACTGAGGTTGGTTATGAGGTCCGCGTGGTCAGTGCCTATCACGGCGCAGTCGAACTCCATCTGCCCGAGGTCGCTGTCTCTGATTACGGCGTCGTCCGGCTGGAGCTTGCCCGGTACCCACACCCGGTCTGTGACCGAGGGCACGAGGTCATGCACGCCGGAAACGCCTCTGGTCACCAGCCCTAGAGCGGATAGGTCCGTGCTGTCGAAGACGATGTTGCTCACCAGTCGCTCCTAGAAGTCGTATGCACGGACTGTGGCGATCTCCTCCAAGAGCGGAGCGAGTTCGCGGGCCAACTGCCGGGTGTCGATGTTCTGCTGGACACTGCCGTCGGAGCGCAGGAGGATGTCAAGACGACCGTTCCACCCGCCCGGTGCCGACGTGTTGCGGATGTTGGCCGCGGTGTAGGACGAAGCGTCTGCCACGGCATCCCAGCGCAGAGGCTTCACCAACATGCCGGGAAGCGGGCTCAGCCACTTGTCCACCGTGGAAAGCGGCCCCGTCTTGGCGGGAGAGTGGAGTTGCAGATAGTCGGCTGCGGTCTGCGCCGCCTGCTGAGCGGCAAGAGCGATGATCGGCAGGGCCTCCAAGAGACCTTGCGCGAACGAGGTCCCGAGGGTGTACCCGGCGTTCTGGTAGTTGAACTGCTGGTCGAGCAGCCGGTTCTGGTTGTCGATGACCGTCTGCATCATCTGCTGGTACTTGACGACCAGGTTGTCTATCTCAGCCTGTGCGGCGGCCCGGGCGGCGGCCTGCTCCTGCTGGATGGCTCGTATCTGAGCCTCGTACTGAGCCTGAAGTGCCTGCTCACGCTGCTTCTGCGATTCCTGCTGAGCGCGGCGCTCCTGCTCGAACTGCTCCTGCTGAGCCTCACGCTGAGCCTCGTATTGCTTCTGAAGCGCCTTGCGCTGGGCGGCGATGGAGTTGCTGTACGCGTCCTTCTCCGCATCGAACTGCTTGCGCATGGCCTCGATGCGGTCGTTCAGAGCCTCAAGCTCGGCTTCCTGCTGAGCCCGGAGTTGCTCTGCGGCGGCTTCCTTCTGCTCTTGGAGCCGGTCGATCTGGTCCTCGCGGGTCCAATCCTCTTCCTGCTCGCGCATCTCATCGTGCGCGTCCTGGATGAGGGTCTTGAGTTCGTTGATCCGGGCGATATCCCCGGAGGTGTGCCCCTCTTGGCCCATGAGGATGCGAAGCTCGTCCTCGTACTCGCCGACGGTCCGGGTGCTCTTGTTGCGTACCCGCTGGCGATCGACGGCCTGCTGCCCGCCCTGAATGGCCTCAATCTGGCTCGTGTAGTAGTCGTCGAGAGCTTTCAGCGCGGCCTTCTGCGCATCCTGGAGGTCGTCGCGTTCCTGGTCTAGAGCGTCAAGGATGCTCTCGCGGTTGGTATCGAACTGCTTGCTCAGCCGGTCTTTCTGTTCGTCAAGCGCCTCGCGGGCCAGGTCGTACTCATCGGAGAGAGCGTCGGCCAGGTCGTCCTGCCGGTCAGACAGGGCCTGGTTTTCGTTATCGAACGCCTCGGAGAGCGCGTCGGAGCGGTCGCGGTAGGCATCCTCGATGAGCTGTTGAGACTCACCGATGGCGGCCAACGTGTCGGAGAGTTGCCGGTCGATGATGTTCTTCTCGGCCGAGAACATGGACGAGACGTTGGAGATGGCCGCGTTCGCGTACTGCATGACCTGGTCGGCCGAAGTCGCCTGGTCCATGAGGTCAAGGTTAGAGGTGAACTGTGCCCCGATACTGCCCATGAGGTTCGGCAGGATCGCGCCCTGCCGGGTGAGCCAATCGGAGGCTTCCCCGGCGAGGTCCATCATGGCGCTGAACTGGCTCGCAGCCGCGGCCCACCGAGAGAGGGTGCTTTCCAAGTTCACTCGGGCCAGGTCATCGGCCTTCTGCCGTAGCCCGGCGAGCGTGACGTCAAGCTCAACGACGTTGGTCTGGAGCTCCGCCATCTGCTCGCTGGTGGCGCCGGCCTCAATCATGAGCATGCGGAAGGCGTTGGCGGCGTTCCTCTGAGCCTGGACGGCGTCTATCTGGTCATTCAGTTTGCGGATCTGGTCTTCCGCCGAGTAGCCCTGGACCGTCAACTTCTCGAGTTGCGCGGCATACAGCCCTGCGGCGGCAGCGGCCCTCTTGTAGGCGGCCTCAGCCGCTTTCGCCGCCTGCTCCTGCGCGGGAGTGTAGGTGTACGTGCTCGCGCCGCCCGTGAAGCTGCTGTATCCGAAGTAGCTGTCAGGGGCCGTTATGCCCCCGTCGGCCATGACCCGCTCCGGCCGACCCGTCCCGTTGTAGGCCAGAGTGACGCCCGGCATGAGCAGGCCGCCCTGGTCGTAGGTCGAGACGTGGACGTGGTCGCGGTGCCAGGCCGACTCGCCGGCGTACTTGAGCACCGACTTGGCCGGGGTGTACGGCCGCCAGCCGGTAGACGGCTTCCAGATGCCGAGCGGGTTGTGAATGATGTACTTGACGTCCTCGTTGGGATTCATCATCGCAAGCCAGGCAGCGGCAGCCGCCATCTGCGAGGAAGACCCGCCGAAGTCGAAGGCGTGGCCGGTCGTGTGATCGGACTTGTACGGCCGGTATGCCCGTCCTCCCATGAAGTCGACCCCGCCGTCGAAGGCTTTGACTGCGTTCCACACGGCAACGGCGGTCGCCACCATACCGGCGAAACCGGTAGCACTCGGGGTGACGACCCCGGCAGCACCGGGAGACTTCATCCAGGCGGAGGCGAGGTCGTAGAGGCTCTGCATACTCACGTTGCCGCTGTGGGGCATCGATATGCTCTTGTCCCCGTAGACGGGCAGCATCGTCGGCGGTATGAGACCGTTCGGCCCGACGGTCGGGCTTTCCATCCCCTCCCACGGACTGAGGAAACCCCCGCCCGCGAACGCACCGAGCATCCGCCCGGTCTGCTCCCATATCTGGATCGACCGCGGCCGTTTCTCCGGGGCCAGCGGTATGAACGCCTCGCCCTTGGTGCTGGGCTCTGCCCACTGCACCAGTCCCCGCGGTCCTACCGGCCGCTGGATGGTGGCCTGCGAGGGCAGGAAACCGCCAAGCGCGTACTGGAGCAACTGATGGCTGGCAGCCACGGAGACGATCTGAATCTGTTTCGCGCCTAGAGTCTCGAGAATCGGGTTGAGCGCCTTGGCTACTTCCTCGCTGTACCCACTGACCGCACCGTAAACCGCCTCGCCGCCGTCCCTCAACCTGCCTACCAGGGCATCGACGATCTCCTGCCCGGCCTTGGCAGATAGCCCGCTCACGGTCGCAGAGTAGTTGCCCCACTCCTCGGCCGCTTCTTTCGAGCGGCGGTCGGCCATCTCCTGGAGAATCGTGAACGCACGGTCCCGGTCTTCCTTGCTTCCCGCGACCAGTTCCTCAGCGAGCTTCTGTTTCTGCTCGGGAGTGAGCCCTGATTCGAGGATGGCCGACTGGACGCGCTCGGGCAGGAACGCCATGTTGGCAAGGTAGTCGTCGGACTTCTCTATGGCCTCTTCGAGCGCAGCCGTGATGTCGTTGATGCTGAGTTCGGCCTGCTCGGCAGAGACCTTGACGGCCTCCACAGCCTCTTT
>ENA-UOUL01004601-UOUL01004601.1-bioreactor-metagenome-genome-assembly--contig:-NODE-4601-length-12590-cov-3.180852_pt1 | contig 12590 bp, 10 predicted proteins | sample MGYA00249838_ERZ747220 | MGnify/ENA primary metagenome ERZ747220 (study PRJEB28778, sample SAMN05720191) | bioreactor metagenome | isolation source: Anaerobic biogas reactor | place: USA:Washington...
GCCAGCCACATGCCGCGACGATTCTGGCCCAACCGGGCATAGTGATCATCGCAAAACGCCCGGCCACCAAACATCCTGGCCGCGCCAGCAATCGACTTATTGCACACGCAGCAAGTTTCGCCCGCCATAAGTGCATTCCTCCTTTGAAGAGACGGCCTCTGTGATTGCCAGGGGAGAAATCGAGCCGGGCCCTGCCGGTCGGGCTACTTCAGGCGTGCACGCACCTGGCCGATGATGAATTCGTTGGTGGTGTGAATGCCGGTGGCAGCCTTCGAATAGATCAACTCGTCATCGACGGTCACTTCGTACCGGCCATTGCCCGAAGGAATCAGCACGATCGACTCAATGGGGTGTTGCCCTCCGACGAAAGGCTTGAATGTGTTGACCAATGTTTCCGCCAAACTGACGGCCCGAGGCGTGTAGTTTCACGCCACACAAAATTCAACCGAGATACGCATGTTTTGTACTCCGTGCCTGGATGGGGTTTGTTTCAACCATGCGCGGGCCCCGGACTGTTTTAAAGTCCAAACAGGGCGCCGCGCTGGCGGTAATAACTTGCGGACCGGCGAACGAAGGCAGATAAATTCCGCGACAAGACGCGGGCGGAGCCGGATCTCCCTTTACAGAATCGGCCGATCGGGCTGGCGCGCCTGGGCAAACTGGGATTCGAGTTCTGCGCGTCGTTCCGCCGAGGCGCGCTTGCCCTCGTCGATCACCATATTCAACCGCTGCTTGATCGTCTCCTGCATGTCTTGACCCGACTTAGGCGCCATCAGTGTAGTTACCGCCGCGCCGGTCAATGCACCCAACAGCAGACCTTCAACAAACTTCCCAACGCTCATGTATTGCTCCTTCTTACCGTGCAACCGGTGAACTCACGCTCGTCGATAAGGCAGCGCAAGTATAGCATATCGCTCCCCCGGTCAAAAACAGTTCCGGCGCCATGGAGTCCGTGCTAGAGAGATGCAACCATATAGAGGTCGCCGCGCTTGAAGTCCTGGGCCTCGTAGTACCGGCGCGTGCCGATCGCCGAGATCACGGCCAGGCGATCAAAACCGGCCAGGCGCGTGCGCCGCTTTGCTTCCTCTATCAACTGACGTCCAAGTCCTGAGTGCTGGGCTTCGCCAGCACTGTCTGAACCAATGCTCAACGCTGGGCCGTACACATGCACCTCGCGGATCATGGCTGCACCAGCGATTTCCGGCATGGCTGCCCACACTTCAGCAACTTCCGGTGGAACGGAGCCATCCGGCCTGAGATGGGGCAGTGACAGGCGCAAGAAGCCGGCCAGCCTGCCGTCTGTGGTTTCATAACTCATGAAGAGCTCGCGGGTCGTATCCGTGTCGTAACCATACTCGACCAGCACCAGTGATGGCTCGTCGAAATGCGTATCGCGTATCTCCCGGCAGCGGATGCAGGAGCAACGCCGCCCGGTCTGGCCGAGATGTTGCTGCACCAACTGCCTGAGATTGGAGCGTTTGCTGCCGGCCACAATATCATCGGCTGGGATGTCACGAAACACCCGGTTGACCCGGCAGTATGGAGGAATCGTTACCTTGCAATCTGCCACCAGAGCGACCAACTCATCATCCGTATAGGGTCTGAATTGACCGGCGTGCCACAAGTCATACAGGACAGTGCCTTCGATGATGGAACACGGATAGATCTTGAGCTCATCAGGTCGAAACGCAGGGTCCGACCAAAGGCGGGCAAAATCCTCCCGATCCGATTCGGGCGTCGCGCCGAGCAGATTGGGCATCCAGTGCAGGTGCAGCTTGAACCCACCTGCGCGGAGCAACCGCACTGCGCGGCGCGCAGCAGCCACATCGTGTTCTCTCCGATTGAGAGCCAGGATGCGATCATCCAGGCTCTGCACGCCCAACTGGACCTTGGTCACGCCCAGCCGCCGCATGTGAGCAACCTCAGCCGGCGTCACCCAATCGGGGCGGGTCTCAACCACCAGGCCGACGTTGCGATGCACAGCGTGCTCGTTCTGGGCCTGCGTTGCCTGCAATGTTGGCCAGTCAAGATCCTCAACGCCCGCGTCGCTATTGTCCTGAGGCGCTGTCTCTTGCGCCGCTTCGTTCATTGCCTGGAGACAGCGCTGCACAAACCATTGGCGATACTGCTTGGAGTAAGCGCTCCAGGTGCCGCCGAGAATCAGCAACTCCACCTTGTCGGCCGTGTGGCCCATTGCCTTGAATGTCGCAAGCCGGGTCATCACCTGCCGGTACGGATCAAAATCGCACTGAGCCGCACGGCGCGCACCGGGTTCATCCGGCAAATAGCTCTTGGGCATGCCCTCGGCGTCCGGACAGAAGATGCAATGCCCCGGACAGCCGGCAGGCCTGGTCAATACGGTGACGGGCGCCACACCAGATGAAGTCCGGACCGGCTTCATCTGCAGGCGGCGCATGACATGCCGCTCGAACGGCAGTTCTCCCGTCGATGTGAGCTGCTTGTAAGCATGAACAAGGTCGATCTTCGAATAGTACCCGTTCTCTCCCGCCTCCACCGAAGCCTTGTCGGCCCTCGGATGCTGTGCTAAGATGCGCGAGAGGCTGTGTCCGTCCCAGTGCTGTGCGCGACGCACGGCATCGAAGATCGACTCCAGCGTCTCTCGATGTTGCGCTACATCAAAATCGCGGCCCCGTGGCCGCCATGTCCGTCGAATGTTGGTATCCATGCAACCTCAGACCGTCGCAGCGCTCTTGGCGCTGAATCAGCGGTTCTACGCCCGTTTCGCCGGCGACTTTGCCCGCACGCGGCGATCCTGGCCTCCGGGCTTCGACCGTATTTTACCTTATCTGCAGACTGCTTCCAACGTACTGGATTTGGGCTGCGGAAATGCCCGTCTGCTCGCTTTCCTGGGAGCGAGCAAGTGGCAAGGACAGTATGAAGGGCTGGACAGCAGCGAAAACCTCCTCGTAGAGGCGCGTGCAACCGCCCGGGCGCAACCCCAGATCCCCGCGCACTTCATCATCGCGGACCTATTCACCGGTGACTGGACCCGGGCCGTTGGAGGCCCTCACGACGCGCTGGTCAGTCTCGCCGTTTTGCATCACATCCCTGGCGCCATGAATCGGAGGCGTTTCCTGATGCAATGTGCGGAACTGCTCGGGCCCGGCCACCACCTGATCGTCTCGACCTGGCAGTTCATGACGTCGGAACGGCTGCGCAAGCGCATCGCGCCTTGGGAAGCAGCTGGGATCGCAGAGGCCGATGTGGAATCAGGGGATTATCTCATGGGCTGGGGAGAGGGTGCGCCAGGTCTCCGTTACTGCGCGTTCATCGATGAGCCTGAGCTGGTAGATATGGCAACCGAAGCAGGTCTGAGCTGCACTGAGACCTTCTTCTCCGATGGCCACGAAGGAAATCTGAATCTCTACGGGGTGTTTACCGCCAGGTGAAGCGCCGGCCCCCACTGGGCGGACTGACAATGTCACCGGGCTCGTCCGGACCGCCCTTGCGAATCTGCACGCGCCAGGTGTAATCAACCCCTGCGCTGCCGGTGGGTCGATACTCGCCCGGCAATCGCCAGGATGTACTCTTCGTCCACCAGGTAACGATCGGCGTCTCTTTCTCCGGTGACTTTAGCGTCACCACGTACCATTCATCCTGCGCCAGCACACCCACAGATGTCCAGCTTAGCAACGCCGAGTCTTCACTGCCGATGATCACAGCATCGCCAGGCGTCAGGAGCCGAGGCGCGGCCAATCCTGGTGTCGGCGTGGGCATGTCAGGCAAAGGGGTGACAGGGACTGTCGGCGTCGGGGTTGGAGTCGCGGGTATCAACGGGATCAACAGGGCGCGGCCGATATGTAGCGTCTCGCCCGGCTGCATGCCGTTTGCCTGCATGATCCAATCGATCCGTGAGTTGTGGCGCTCTGCCAACCCGCTGATCGTGTCACCCGACTTCACAGTGACCATCAGGCCTTCCGGTCCGGGCGTTGTGGTGGGTCCTGCGCCACCCAATCCGCCGACCGCGGGTATCAACAGTTCCTGGCCCACGCTCAGCCGCCCGTCAGCGGGCAAACCGTTGGCCTGGATGATCTCGCCGATGGTTGAACCATAGAGGCTCGCAATCGCGTAAACCGTATCGCCCGACTTGACCGTGTGCCGGATCGGTCCGACCGGCGTGAGTGGCGGAGGAAGGGGCGTGACTGCAGGCAGAGCAGTCGCAGTCGGCGCCGCCGTGGGCCGGGGCGTGGCCGTTGGGTCATCCAGCGCAAGCGCTGCCATGAGGGCGACGGTCGGCGTTGCGATCGTCCGTTGTGAGCTGAGAGCGTTCTGACGCGTGTCCGGTGACTCAGGTGCATGCAACCACCAGACAGCCAAAACTCCGGCAATTGCAGCGAAAAGAAAAAGGTCGGCCCAGGGCAGGCGCAAGCGACGACGCGGTGCGGTTTCAAGAACTGCACCGCAGAGGAAACAGGTTTCCGCTTTCTGAGCAACTCGTGTCCCGCAATGGGGACAACTACGTTGTTGGCCGTATAACGGCCGGGGTAACTCCGGCTGGCTCATATGTAAAGAGATTATAGCAATCCGTGACCCTTAACGCAAATTCCCCTGCCCGCGCAAGGGATCGCGCCGTCTCCATTCCAGGACAAGCAACAGCAGGATGCCAACCAGCCCCAACCCGGAAAGCAAGGCTCCGGCCACCCTGGGAGGCGTCGGCCCGAAAGACACGGCTACCTCATGCTCCCCCGGAGGCACGTCCAGGGCAATCAGACCGTTTGGCCCATCCGGCCTGATCTCAACGGGATTGCCGTCGATCGTTCCACGCCAACCCGCGAAATAGTACGTGTAGAAGCGCAGGGTGACTCCAGCGTCCGAGCGCACCCGAGCCCGCGCAAACAGCGCGCCGGCATCTTGCTCCAGGATATCACCCGCTCCGGACGAGATCGCAGCTTTCTTCAACGGCTCACCAGCCAGATATTGAGCGATCAGCGGTGAATCCTCATCTGCGGGCAGTCGTTCGGAAAAGCTCGTCATGCCCCGCATATTTGGGAAAGTCATCTCGAAATCCAATACGGCAAGCGGGCTTTCATCCACCGGCCGCAAAGGGACAAGCTCAGGCTGTATGTAAGGCAGGCTGACCAACACCAACACCAGTGCGATCACATAGATATAAGGACTCGGCACTCCCACTGTGGTCGTGTTGTCGCGGCTGCTCAGCCAGTTAACACCGGAGGCAGCAAGGAGCGCGCCGGTAAACACCGTCACCGACAACAGCCGCCAAGGAAACTGAACCATCGCAAGAAGCGGCAGGACATCCCATAGCCGTCCGGACAGGGGCGTCATCATGAAGATCGCAATCGCTGTAGCCATCACAAAATACACGGCAAGCGCTCGCGGCATCGGATGCCCGGCCCGTTTGCCAAACGCTGCCGCAGCCCCCAAGGCGCCCAGCACGAACGCCACGATGCCTATCTGAAAACTCATCCCGTCGCCGGGACCGTCGACCGAGTAGCCGTAGCCCCACGTCGGATCGAGAAATTGGCTGGGATAGACGAAGTGCAGGCGGTAGCTGTAGGTTTCATTCACCCACTGCCATTGGGCCACGCCGGCTCGATCCAGGAGCAGAGGAACAAAGAAGATGCTGGCAAGCAATCCGGTCAATGTCAGTGCGAGCAGCGTCCATCCGGTGGCCGGCGTGCGGATCTGTGCGAAAAGACCCTGCCCCGAGGGCCGACCTCGCCCAAGATCACGCAGGAATAATACGATCAGCAGACCGGCCAGCAAGGGAACAAAGGTTAACGTTGACACCGTGTGAAACAGCATCAAGGCGGCCAGGGATAGAGCGGCAAGTGCGGCACGGCGCGGACCGGGATCTTCCCACAGCAGAAGGAGCGCCAGCGCGGTCCAGGGCAGCCAGGCCATCGCCATGAATTCGGCCAGCGCCGCGCGAACGTAAATCTGTGACAGGTGATAGGGGGCGTAGGTGAAAGCAAGACTGGCAACCACTGCAATCGCCGGCCTGAACCAACACCGGGCTAGCCGGTATACGCCTGTGGCACCGACCAGGAAGCCGAGCGCCCAGGTGGCTTTGATTGCGGTCGCGAAGCCCATGCCCAGAAGATGAAAGACCTCTCCAACGTAGTAGGCCAGTGGTGCATAAACCAGGAACGTCGGGTAGCCAAAGCCCACGGAGTGATCCGGCCCCCAGATGGGCCACAACGCGCCCTCACGAATGCTCTGGTCAAACTCGACGAGGAAGAAGATGCTGTGCCGCGCGTCGTGCGCCTTCATGAAGTAGCTGGGAGCGAGCAATGTGAGCATCGCCGGCACTGCGAGAAGCAAGGCAAGCCACAGATGGCGATCCACACGACTGATTCGCAAGCGAGCATTGCGATACGCCGCAATGCGTGATAGAGGAGACGTCGAGCCGGTCGAATGGTTGGATGAGGTGTTCATGCCGTGGTCAGGATCGATCCTCACCGATGACGCGTGCGCCGCGCGGCGTGTCCTTGCCGGGAGCGAGGATCACCCCGCCTCCGCCTGCGCCCAATGCCTTGTCCAGCGGGCTTCCGTCCGCTTGCTCATGGCCAGATGAAGCTGCTGCAGACTTCTCGAGTCGGCTCATGAACCCGCGCAGAATCTCCACTTCGACAACGGTTACGCCGTAGCGCTCGCTATGTACGAGCAGAAAACGGCTCATGTCGAGCAGGAACGCCCTGCGAAGACCAGCGAGATTGCCGTACGCACGCCAATCCAGCGGAAGGTTGTCTTGCAGGAAGACCTGGCAGGCGGGTGTGCGGCTTCCTCCAGCCGCATAGGCCATGATTGGCTTCTCCGTGCGCCGCGCCCACCAGAGTTCGAGGCCGACCGGGGCGGCGATGTCACGGCCGAGCACCAGGGCGAACAAGTGGCACTCAGCCACAGAATCGATATCCGGCGTACGTTTGATGATCCAGCCGACGTTTACGGGAAACTCCGCAAGAGCGCGACCGAGAAGTTCTCTCGCCCCATCTTCTGCGGGCGCAGCACTAACGAACAGGCGAACCTGTGTTGCCACGGGGTGAACCTCACGAACGATCTATTAACAGCACGGGGCATTATATCACACGCGCTTGTTTGCCCGACTGCCCGCCTGGCGGTAAGATCATAGCACTTTCATCCGGGCAGGAGTCACAGAATGTCACAATTCGATCTTTCCCTGGTCCGCCGTCAGTTTCCGGCGCTCTCACTGATTGACGCCGGCCGGCCCGCGGTCTACTTCGATGGTCCAGGCGGCACGCAGGTCCCGCAGCGGGTGATCGACGCCATGTCGCACTACCTGGTTCATACGAACGCCAATCATGGAGGCGTCTTTCGCACCAGCCGCGAAAGCGATGCGTTGCTGCACGCCGCGCATGAAGCCATGGCCGACCTGCTCAATGCAGCCTCGCCGCGTGAGATCGTCTTCGGTCCCAATATGACCACCCTGACGTTCGCGATGAGCCGCGCAATCGGACGTGACCTCAAGGAAGGCGACGAGATTCTCATCACGCGGCTCGACCACGACGCCAATCGCGCCCCATGGCAGGCTCTGGCCGAGAAGGGGGTGGTCATCAAAGAGGTCGACTTCGACCCCCGCGACTGCACCCTCCGGTTGGACGATCTGCAAAGCAAGCTCAGCCCGCGAACAAAGCTGGTGGCGGTCGGTTATGCTTCGAATGCCGTCGGCACAATCAACCCCATCGCTGAGATCGCTCAGATGACCCACCGGACCGGCGCACTCCTGTGGGTGGATGCAGTGCACTACGTCCCGCACGGACCGGTGGATGTGCAGGCCCTCGGATGCGACTTCCTGGTATGCTCGCCCTACAAGTTCTTTGGGCCGCACTCGGGCGTACTGTGGGGACGCCTCGACTTGCTGGAAAGCCTGCGTGCTTACAAGGTGCGTCCTGCCGGCAACGAAGCGCCCGACAAATTCGAGACCGGCACCCAGGTCCACGAGGCGCAGGCCGGCGTACTGGCCGCGGTGGATTACCTGGCGCAACTGGGAGCGCAAGATGCAAGCCCGGCTGAGGGACAATTCTCCGGCTTCGCCGGTCGACGCCTGGCACTGAAAAGGGCCATGGCAGCCATAAGAAGCTATGAACGCGAACTGTTCGCGGCCTTCACCGAAGGTTTACTGGCCATTCCAGGCCTGACCTTCTACGGCATCCGCGAACCCGACAGATATAGCTCGCGGACCCCCACCGCTGCCTTCCGAATCGAAGGAAGGCACCCGGATGAAGTCGCGGAGCATCTCGCACGGCGCGGCGTGTATGTCTGGTCGGGCAACTTCTATGCCATCGCCGTGACAGAGCGGTTGGGAGTCGAGGAGCGAGGCGGCATCGTGCGCGCGGGGCTGGCACACTATAACACACGGGAAGAAGTGGACTATTGCCTGGCGTGTCTCCGAGAAATGGCATAAGGCCGGTATTCCCGGCGCAAACCGGCTTTGGTCGTCATGCAGACAGACGGCCAGAGCCGGTCTCTACGATTCCGCAGCCAGAATATTGCCTGCCTCGACTACAGCGTTCTCCACCCATCTTTCGAACGGCCAGTTCGGCGCGGCCACCCAACGCAGCCGTTCGCTTCGTGGAGGCAGTAGCACGACCCTGGCAGAGCTGGTCGAGAGCGCCTCGATCAGATCGAGCGTCACCTCGCCCTCCAATGCGCCGGGGAGCATCACATCCGACGGCGCCAGGATGCCGGACGCACGGGCCAACGCATCTCCCGGTATGGCGGGTGGGTCATCACCCAGTCCTTCCAGCATGGCCACCTGCGCGGCCGCGTTCAGCCCCATCGGCCACAGTACTGCGTCGGGGAATGCTGAGCGCAAGGCCGCGAGGAGCGCAGCGCCCACCATGCCGTCATCACCATCAATGACAGCCAGCGCTTTGGCAGGACTCCGTTCAGGTTCAATCTCCATGCCTGATTCGACGGCAACCATTGGTAGTTCCTCTCGACGATACTGTCGCACCCCGATGTCGGTAGGCGGCTCGGCCACAGGGGCGAAGAACGACCCCGCGGGCAGAGCGCCGGCCGGCGCCTGTGCGGCGACCGGTGCCAGTGAGACCGAAGGCACAGGTGGCGTGACTGAATGTACAGGTTGCGAGACCGAAGGTACAGATGGCGAGACCGTGGGCACAGGAGACGCAGCCGGAAGCGGTGACCCCACTGCCGGACGCTCCGCCGCCAGCCAGCGCACATCCCCGCGCAGCGTAAGACCGTGCACCAACGTCCAAAAGAGCGCAACCAGGGCGGCAGCGATCGCACCCGCCACGGCCGCACGAACTCCTCCAAGCGCAGCTGCGGACTGCCAGTTCAATGCCATGAATGCACCGAAACCCGCCGCAGCAACAACTACCACCGAACCGACGAGTACAGCCGCGGTGAGGTAGACGCGGCGGATAATCGCTGCCCTTTCACGGTAGCCCTGCGTGCCAGCAGCACGCGCGCGGGTCTGTTGCGACCACCAGTGACCCCACCAGGACGGTGCGCCCACCAGCAAGAATGCGGCCGAAGTGGCAAAGCTCTGCACCCACTGTGCTGCAGTGGCGCTGCTGGCGTCGGCGCCTAACAACACCTGCAGGATGAGGCGAGCAAATTGCGTCAAGCCGTACCAGAACGCGGCCAGCGAGGCAGCTGACAGCAAGTAGCGCACTGCCCGGCGGATCGTTGCAGTCCGCGGCCGCTCTCCTCCCCAGGCGGCATCGACGCGCGCACCGCTGGAGAAGCTGATCCACATCACTGCGGCAACCGGCAGATATGCCAGTGCCCAGGACCAGTCAAAAATTCCGAACAAAGGCCGGCCGGCTGCACCCTCAGGCCGGCTGATGGCGCGCAAGATGACCTGCTCTATCAGATAACCCAATGCGACCAGGGTTACGAGCGTGGCAGCCAGCACCCCGGCGTAGCGCAGCAGGACGCGGCTGAGCGCGTTCACCTCCGGGGCAGGATGCACGCTTGCGGCGCGATTGGCCACGCCCCATGCCAGGCTGGCAAGCGGCAGTCCGAGGACTAATGCCGCCAACGCACCTGCTGCGGCCAAGTGCCACGACGTATCGCCGCTTAAGGGGGTCAGAAGGAGGCGGATGCCCACACGCAGGAGCTCGCCGCCGCCGCCAAATGCCAACCCGGCGCCAGCCAGGGCTGCCAGGTAGGTGTAGGCACGCCGCCACCTTGCAGCGCGGCCCTGCTCTTGTCCCAAGTCCCCGTCACGACGAGCCTCGTACCGCAAGTACAGCCAATACGCCAGGGCAGCCACTGCACCGGTCACCAGAGCGACCGGCCAAGCCGCCTCTGCGGCCAACCCATCCATGCCGCCATTGAGGAAGGCAGTGACCACAGCGCGGATCAGCAACCAAAGCTGGCCAACCAGTGCGGCCGCGGCAGCCAGCCGCCCCATGTAGAGGTAGGCCTTGCGCTCAGGTGACGCGCGCTCGACAGCTGCGGCCATTGTAAGAGGCCGCGCGGCCTGGTTCGCCATCACAATATGAAAAATCCAGGTGGCGAGTGCCAGCAGAAACAGGAGCAACCACGGCAACGCAGACGTGCTCAGCACGCCTCCCGGCGGCTCAGCGCCCAACAGCGAGGCCACGCGGCCACTAACAACGCGCCACAAGAACGAGACCAGGCCGGTTAACGAGACCACCAGACCAAACAAGGCCACGCTGTACAGATAAGTCCGCCGGCTACGGCTCATGAGGCCGCCTCCTCCCAATAAAAAACGCTTGCAGCATCAAAACGAGGGAACTCAAGAATAAGTTCCCTCGCGCACTTTTGTCCGTAGCCTGGCATCACTTCCAGCGCGTCAGGATGGTTTCCCGCTGGAAGAGCTTGACACCCAGGTAAACCAGGACCACGTCCGCAATGAGAACGATCAACGCGCTGATCCAGAATGTCGTGCTGTTGAGCTGGATGAACCCGGCCATCGGACCGATGAAAAGGATCATCAGCGGCACAATGATCAGGCTGCCCAATTGCTCCGCAGCACGCGGATCCGACGTCCGGCTGCTGACGATGATGCCCACGTTCACAGCCATGATGGTCAACAGCGGCGCAAGAACCAGCATGGCAACCAGCCACATGGGATTGACAAAGATGTCGAAAACCCTGTCACTGACCGCGAAGATGCGCGCTCCGATCAGGAACAGCGCATAGCTGACCCAGGCAGTTACGATCCCGGGGAGTGCAGCGGCCAATCCCTTGGCCAGCAGCAGCTTGGTGGTGCTGATCGGTGTGGCCAGGAGTGGCTCCAGCGAGCGGGTCACCTTCTCCCCAACGATGCTGTAGGCCGCGATGGTGACAGGCACCATCAGCGGCATCATCAAGAAGAGCACCAGGAAGTTGGAGGCCATGACCGACTGCATGGCCTCGACCGGGCTGAGCTCCGCAAAGATCGGATTGTTCAGCATCCGGCCCAATTCCTCATAATCGCTCTGGCTGACCCCCACACGCCCCATCAATGCGAGCATAACCAGCGGGATGGCCGTCATCAGCAGCGGCACGAACAACACGACCGACAACACGAGCTTGTTCTTGCGGACCTCAGCCCATTCCTTCTTGATGATCGTCATCACAGCGTTCATTGCGCACCCCGCTGATTCTCAGCATCTGCGTGGATCAGGCTCAAGTAGACATCCTCCAGGGAATGCTTGAGCTCATTGACAAACTGAACGTCTGCTCCGTGCTCGATCAGAGCCCGCACGATGGCCGGGTTCTGGTTTGCCGGATCGCTCAGGCTGATGACCAATTGCAGGGAGCCGCCATCCTCAGGCGCCAGCGGCTGCACATGCTTCACACCCGGCACACTGCTCACGACGCGAGCCAATCGATCCGGTTGGTCGATCGGTGCCAGTTGGACAACCGTTTGCCGGCCAAACAACTGCCGGCGCAAGGCATCCGGCGCGTCGACTGCGATCAGCCTCTGTTTGAACACCCCAATGCGATCACAGAGCCGCTCGGCTTCATCCAGGTTATGAGTACACAGGAAGATGGTCCGGCCCTGGCCGCGAAGCGTCTCGATAAACTCCCGCACTGTTTTTGCGGACTCAGGATCCAGGGCCGCCGTGGGTTCATCGAGAAACACAACGGGCGGCTCGTGGAGCAGCGCGCGTGCAATCGCCAGCTTCTGTTTCATCCCCTTGGAAAAAGTGCCGGCTTCGGTGTCACGGCGGTCCCAGAGATCCAGCAGGCGCAGATACTTCTGAACCTGGCCGCGCGGATCTCGACAGCCATACAATTCTGCAAAGATCTCCAGGTTGTAGCGGGCGCTCAGGCGCTCGTACAGCCCGGGGGACTCGGTCAGAATCCCCACGCTCGCGCGGATCCGCTCATCCTCCCGGCCCAACTCAAGGCCGTTCACCCAGGCGCGGCCGCTTGTGGGTGCTATCAGGCCGGTGAGCAGGCGCACCGTCGTCGTCTTACCCGCGCCGTTGGGACCCAGAAAACCGAACACTTCGCCTTCGCGCACCTGCAGATCCAGGCCGTCGACCGCGCGAATCTCGCGGCCGTCGCTCCGAAAATGCTTGGTCAAGCCCTCTATTCTGATCATTGCTCCCTCATGAGAACGCACACATTATCTAGCAATACGAAAGAAATCCGTCCGGGTT
>ENA-UOUL01004607-UOUL01004607.1-bioreactor-metagenome-genome-assembly--contig:-NODE-4607-length-12580-cov-4.604095_pt1 | contig 12580 bp, 12 predicted proteins | sample MGYA00249838_ERZ747220 | MGnify/ENA primary metagenome ERZ747220 (study PRJEB28778, sample SAMN05720191) | bioreactor metagenome | isolation source: Anaerobic biogas reactor | place: USA:Washington...
AGGAGGCCGTGTACCCCGTGCTCGCCTACCCGTTCCGGCTGCAGGCCTACGACACCGGCCAGTGGGAAGGGTGGGAGCCGCTCGGATACGGCGGCAGGGGAGGCGGTTCGGGGCCGGTCTTCTACACGACGCAGAACGTGGAGACCTATCTGCATCTCCGTCCGGTCGAGGAGGGGGGTGGGAGATCCCGATCGCAGCTGACCGCCGTCGTGGCTGTCGCGGTCGCTGTCGTCGTCGTCGTCGTCGGGGCCGTGTCGTGGGCGCTGGTCCGCCGGCGTTCCCGGCGCGAGGAGACGCTCGAGTAGGCCGAGGCTCCCCGTCGCGCCGGCAGACGCGCCGGAGTGGTCGTCATGGAGCGTGACGAGTCCCCGTTGCCGGCAGCGTGAGCTGATGAACCGCTTGACGGAGAACCGTCCCGCGGAGAGAGGGGAGAAGCCGCCATGAGTGATGTCGCCGTCGTCGGAGCGGGAGCCCAGGGCAACGTGATCTGCGGAGTCCTCGCGGGAGCGCCGGAGGTCGGCCGCATCCTGCTCGTCGACCTGGATCCGGACCGGGCGGCGGAGGTCGCCCGGTTCGTCGACTCCGCCAAGATCGAGGTCCGCCGGGCGGATGCTTCGGACAGGGCCGAGCTCGTCGGTCTGTTCTCGCAGGGCCGTTACGACCTGGTGGTCAACGCGACACTGCCGGCGTTCAACCGCCAGGTCATCGAGGCGGCTCTGGAGGTCGGGTCGGACTACCTCGACATGGCCTCCAACGAGATGCTCGAGGAGCGTGACGGCACGCGGGTCCTGGTGGAACAGCTCGAGTACGCCGGGCGGTTCGAGGACAGGGGTCTGACGGCGATCATCCTGGCCGGCGGCGATGCCGGGCTGGTCAACGTGATGGCCCGGGAGGCCGCCGACGAGCTGGACGAGGTCGACAGCATCAGGATCAGGGATTACGGCGTCACGGAGTGCGACGAGCCGGTCGCCGGATGGTCGTTCCCGACGTACATGGAGGACTGTGCGGCCGAGGCCGTTTACTGGGAAGACGGGGAGTACAAGTGGGTGCCGCCCTTCTCCGGCGAGGAGGACTACCACTTCCCGCCGCCCCTGGACGTCACGGGCACGGTCTTCTTCCACTGTCACGAAGAGCCGGTGACGATCCCCGCCTTCCTCGGCAAGCCGGTCCGCTACGTGGACTTCAAGATGGGCGACCCCGGCAGCGCGATGTGGCGGTTCCTCATCGAAGGACTCGGATTGATGGACGAGACACCCGTGGGGGGCGAGGACTGCGGCCTCAGCGTGAAGGACGTCTTCTGCGCCCAACTGCCGAAGACCCTGACGCCGCAGCGGTGCATCGAGCTCGTCGAGTCCGGACGGATCAGGAGCCAGCCCGTGCTCGCGGTCGACGTCGTGGGCACGAAGGCGGGCGAGAGCGTGCACTACAAGATGTGGACCGACAGTCCGGACATCGGGAAGGCGTGCTCGAGGATCCCCGGGGCCAACGACATCTCGTGGATCACGTCGATCCCCGCCTCGATCCTCTCGCTGATGCTGCTCCGCGGCGAGATCCGGCGCACCGGGGTGTTCCCGTGCGAGGTGCTGGACCAGGCCGAGAGGAGGACTTTCTTCCGCGGGATCGCGGAGTGGGACGTGGTCATCCACAAGCAGGTGACGACCGACATCTGAGTACGCGCCCCGGTCCTCTGCGACCGGATGGCCGTGTCCCCGGGGGCGGCGCCGGAGCTGTGGGCGTGGCCGAGGGGTCGACCGGCGGGGAACGGGCGCGACGCGCAGGCCGGGAAGGAGCGGATCACGATGGGCAGGCCACTGATACGCCTGTTGGGCGAGGAGGAGCGGGACACCCTGCACGAGCAGACCCTGCGCGTGCTGGAGGAGGTCGGCGTCGCCTACAACACGCCCGCGGCTCTGGACGTGCTGGAGGGGACGGAGGCCGTCCTCGACCGCGACGGCCTCAGGGCGCGACTGCCGCGCGAGCTGGTCATGCGCTCCGTGGAGGCGACGCCGCGGAAGGTGCTGCTCGCCGCCCGCGACCCCGCCCACGATGTGGTGCTGGGGGGCGGCGACCTGAGCTTCACGAGCGACGGCACGGCGACCTACGTCCTCGACGACGAGACCGGCGCGCGCCGCGAGGGCACGGCCCGGGACCTGCGGACGATCACACGCCTGTTCGACGCGCTGCCCGACGTCGACTACGTGTGGCCCACGATCTCGGCCCGCGATCTCGACCCGTTGACGGCCAACCTCGAGATCGAGGCGATCGCGTTCCGCTCGTGCAGCAAGCATGTACAGGACGAGGTGCGCGGGCCTGAGTACGTGGCGCCGCTGCTCGACATGTTCGCCGCCGTCGGCGGCGCGCCGGTCGCCGAGCGGCCGGTCTTCTCGACGATCAACTGCACGGTGGCGCCGCTCGCCCACGACGGCGCCATGACGGAGGCGAGCATCGGCCTGGCCCGGGCCGGTGTGCCGATCGCGATCATGCCGATGCCGCTCATGGGAACGACCGCGCCGATCACGGTGGCCGGGGCTGCCGTCATCACCCTGGCCGAGCTGCTCTCGGCGGTGGTGCTCTTCCAGCTGGCGGCGCCCGGCTGCCCGCTGATCGCCTCGCCGGAGCCGGCCTCGGCCGATCTGCGCAGCGGACTCTACGTGTGCGCCTCTCCCGAGGCCGCCGCGACCGTCCTGGCCTGCATCGAGATGGCCAAGCAGGTGTACGGGCTGCCCACGCAGGGTGGCGGCATCGGCGGCGACGCCAAGGCCCCCGACTTCCAGGACGGTATCGAGGCGGCCGGCGTCCTCGACGCCCTCGTAGGCGCCGATTCACTCGTCGGAGTGGGCTGCACCGACGGCGCCCAGACCACCAGTCTGGCCACGATCGTGCTGCATCACGACGCCGCCGGATTGGTCAAGCAGCGTCTGCGGCGGCCGTCGTTCACCGTCGAGAGCTGCCTGGTCGACGACATCCGCACGGTCGGTCCGGGCGGGCACTATCTGGGGCGGTCCAGCACGCGCCGCCACGCGCGCGACGCATGGCAGCCCGATGTGCTGCGGCGCGGGACGTTCGAGGCTACGCGCGGCCGCACGCTCGTCCACGACGCGCTCGAGCGCGCGCGGAGCCTGCTGGCGACCCACGAGGTCGCGCCGCTGCCGGACGACGTCGACCGTCATCTCGACGACGTCGTCGCCACCCATCGGCGGCTCGCCCGGCGCAGCGGTACGGCGTGAGGCGAGGCGCGCGGGGGACCGCCGGCGCCGGCGTCGTGGACCCATGCGGGCGAAACGCGGGCCACGGGCGGTCTCACGCGGTGAGCCGGAGTGCCGCTCTCGCGATTAAGCGGCGGTGTGCGGGAAGTATGGCGGAGGGGGTGGGATTCGAACCCACGAGCGGGTCGCCCCGCTGGCGGTTTTCAAGACCGCTGCCATCGACCACTCGGCCACCCCTCCGACAGGGCCAGTGTACCAACGGGGATGACCCGACGCTCGGTCACGCCGGCGTGTCGGGGCCCGCAGGGGGGCTCCGGGGCGCGAGGGTTGTCCGCCCGCGCCGGGGTCTGCGATACTCCCGCGCGTGAACACGCTCGTCATCGCCTGCTCGGACGGCCGCGTCGCCGGCTGCCTCGAGAGCCTCCTCCGCGAGGTCGGTCACCCGAACGCGAACCGCATGCTGGTGCCCGGCGGGCTGCTTCTGCTCACGCGACCTGGGTCGGAGCGTCGGGTCGCGCTCGCCTGTGTGCGGGAGATCGTCGAGGCTCACGACGTGCGCACGATCTTCCTCGTGGCGCACCAGGACTGCACCGCCTACGAGCGGGCCCTCGGCGGCCTCGGCTTCGACCAGCGGGAGCTGCTCGAACGGGACCTGCGCCGCGTCAAGACGCTGCTCGAGACGACCTTCGCCGCCGTCGACGTGCACTCGTACATGATCCCCTGGTGCGAGAACGGCGCCGGCGCCGCCTACGGGCCGGCGGTCCGGATCGACTGACTGCAGGCCGCCGCGACCCGCGGGCGGCCGCCTCTTCAGCGGCCGATGACGTCCCGGCCCATCAGGGGGCGCAGCACGGCGGGCACCGCGATGCTGCCGTCGGCCTGCTGGCAGTTCTCCATGATGGCGATCAGGGTGCGGCCGACGGCCACGCCGGTGCCGTTGAGCGTGTGCACGAAGCGCGGCCCCTTCTCCGTGCGGTAACGGGTGTTGAGGCGCCGCGCCTGGTAGTCGGTGCAGTTGCTGCAGCTGGTGAGCTCCCGGTAGCGCTGCTGGCCCGGGAGCCACGCCTCGCAGTCGAACTTCTGTGCCGCCGGGGCGCCGAGGTCGCCGGCGGCGATGTTGACCACCCGATACGGGATCTCCAGGCCCTGCAGGATCTCCTCCTCGGCCGCCAGGATCACCCGGTGCTCGGCCTCGCTCTGCTCCGGGGCGCAGAAGCTGAACATCTCGACCTTGTCGAACTGGTGCACGCGCAGGATCCCGCGCGTGTCGCGCCCGGCGGCGCCGGCCTCGCGCCGGAAGCAGGTCGAATAGCCTGCGTACCTGATCGGGAACTCGGCCTCGTCGAGGAACTCCTCCATGTGGATCGCGGCCAGCGGCACCTCGCTGGTGCCGACCAGGCAGTCGCCGTCCACCGTCTCGTACACCTGGGCCCGGTCGGTGGGGAAGAAGCCGGTGCCCCACATCGCCTCCTCGCGGACGAGCACCGGCGGGATCACGGGGCGGAAGCCTCTCCTCTCGATGATGCCGAGCGCGTAGTTGACCAGGGCGAACTGCAGGCGCACCAGCTCGCCCTTGAGGTAGGCGAAGCGCGAGCCGCTCACCTTGGCGGCGCGCTCCATGTCGATGAGGTCCAGAGCGAGGCCCAGGTCGAGATGGTCTTTGGGCTCGAAGTCGAACTGCGGCGGCTCCCCGACCTCGCGCAGGACGACGGAGTCGTCCTCGCCGCCGTCGGGCACGTCCGGCAGCGGGATGTTGGGCAGGGCGAGCAGCATCTCCCTGAGACGCGTCTCCGTCTCGGCGAGCGCCGCCTCGTGCTGCTTGATCCGCTCGCCCAGGGCACGCATGGCGGCGATCGCCTCGCCGGCGTCGCCGCCGGCTCTCTTGACGGCGGCGATCTCGTCGCTGGCGCGCTTGCGCTCGCTGCGCCGCGTCTCGACCTCCGTCAGGAGCCGCCGTCGACGCTCCTCGACGGCGAGGAACTCGTCCAGCGACGACGTGGGTTCGCCCCGGCGGGTCAAGGCTCGGCGGACGATCTCCGGGTCGGAGCGCACCATCTTCACGTCGAGCATCAGTCCACACTCCTCGCGGTCGTGAGCGGCCGTGTCGCACCTCCCCGTCGGATCCCGGGGCGGCTGTGGACCATGGTATCGCACGCGCCGTCGCCGGCGGTCGGCATGTGTGGCGGGCCGCGGTCGTCGGCGCGTTCGGGGGCGTGCTACCCTATCGCTGCCTTTCGGGCTCATGCAGCGACGGAACGGGGGCGGTTCAATGCGCAAGGTCGTACGGGGTCGGGTCAATCGCGGCGCGTGGGTGGCGGTCCTTCTGCTCGTGATGGGGGGCGTGCTCGGCGCGCCCGCCCTGGCGTCCTCGCCGGCCGCGGACCCGTCCCCGGCCGTGAGCGCCACCGCGGCGCCGGCCGCCGCTGCGGCTGCCGACGCCGCCCCGCCGACGCTCACCGCCGTGCTCTCCGCCGCCGCCGTCGTGTTCGGCGACGCCGTGACCGTGACCGGCGCACTCGAGCCGGCGGCCGAGGGACAGGCCGTCGTGATCAGGCTCGACGGCGTCGAGGTGGCCTCGGCCGTCACGGACGCCGACGGCGCGTACCGCGCCAGCTTCAGGCCGCAGCGTGGCGGCGCGCTCGTGGCCGAGCTCCCCGGCTCCGACCCCGCCGTGGTCAGCCCTGCGGCCGCGCTCGCCGTCAAACCCAAGGCCGGCGTCTCTCACGGGCAGCTCGTGCCGTTCCTCCCCTCCCAGTTCGTGCTGAAGGTCACGCCGGCCTCGTACAGCGGGGTCGTGACTCTGCGGGTGGTCCACCGCAAGGCCACGGTGGGGACGTACAAGGTCCGCGTCCGCGACGGCAAGGCGGTCTTCCGGGCGCCGCTCCGCGGCGTCGACGGGTTCACGCTCACCTTCTCCCTGCCGGCCGCGGACGGGCTCGCCCGGCGCACAGTGCAGGCCAAGGTCACGCTGCCGGCGAGGACGCTGAAGGCCGGCGCCCGCGGTCCGTACGTCAAGGGGATGCTCACCGGGCTCAAGCGCCTGAAGTTCCACGTTCCCGGGCTGGGCGTCGGTTTCACCTCTCCGGTCAGGGACGTCGTGATGGCCTTCCGCAAGGCGTACCGCATGCCGCGGTCCTACGTCTTCGACGCGGCCTGCTGGCGCAAGCTCGACCGGGCCAAGCGCATCAAAGTGCGGTTCTCGAGCCCAGCCACCCACATCGAGATCGACAAGACGCGGCAGATCCTCACGATCGTCAAGGCAGGCAAGCCGTGGGGCATCATCTGCGTCTCCACCGGCGCCACCGGCAACACGCCGGAGGGCAGGTTCCGCATCCAGCAGAAGCATCCCTACACGAGCACGCCGTACGGCGGGACCATGATCCGCACCATGGGGTTCCTCGGCAACTACGCCATGCACGGGTGGCCGGACGTGCCGCCGTACCCGGCCAGCCACGGCTGCGTGCGCGAGCCCATCTGGGCCTGCTACTGGGTCTACGACAACTCCTGGGTCGGGGAGACGGTGTACGTCTACCGCTGAGCGGCCCGCGCCGCGGACGGCCTGCCGCCGCGGGCGGGCGGCGTCACGGCCGCGGCACGAGTTCCGCGGCGACGCGCTGGAGCACGGCGAGGCCGGCGGCCAGCGTGGTCCCGGCCTCGTCGCGCTCGGGGGTGAACGACGTGACGGTCAGCGCGACGACGTCGAAGCGTTCCCGGACCAGGTCGATGAGCTCGAGCAGCTGCCCGGCCGAGAGCCCGTTCGGAGCGGGGAAGGTCACGCCGGGCGCCGCCGAGGGATCCAGCACGTCGATGTCGACGTGAAGGTGGAGCGGCGGCGCCTCGCCCGGCTCGAGGCCCGTCGCCACGCGGCGCTCGGCGGCGAAGCCGTCGAGGAGCGGCGCCAGGGCGCCCTGCGCCGCCCGGCGCAGCAGCTCGTCGCCCTCGATCACGCGCACGGCGGACGCGAGCAGCGAGTCCCGCTCGCGGCGGTCAAAGTCGCGGCCGCCGGCGTGGAGCACGGCCGCCTCCGCCAGCGGCGCCATGACCAGCTGCTGCTCCACGGCGTCGCGGTGCGCGCGGCCGCAGAGCATCGCGAGCGGCATGCCGTCGAGGTAGCCGCTCTCCGTGGTGTCAGGTGTGTTGAAGTCGCCGTGCGCGTCGAGCCAGAGGAGGGAGGCCTCCTGCCTGCCGCCGCGCTGCAGGCCGGCGCGGACCCCCAGGGTCACGTTGCAGTTGCCGGCCACCACGAGCGGGAACGACCCGTCGCGGAGCGCCTCGGCGACCGCCGCGGCGACGCCGCGGTCCACGTCCAAGACCGCGTCCAGCTCGTTGCGGAAGGGCGCCGCTCGCCGGACGCCGACCACATCCACCTCGTGGCCGCGGGCGCGCAGCGCCTCGGCCGCGCCTGCGTCGAGGTAGACGCCGGGGCCGCGCCCGCTGCCGACGTCGGCGCGGCCCAGGTCGTAGGGGACGGCGATGAGCGTGATCCGCATGGCGTTCCTCAGCCTCCGGCTGTGGGCAGGCGCTTCTCGAGGGTCAGCATCTCGTCGTTCTCCGGGCGCCGGTCGAACCCGTGCCCCCCGTACAGGTGCAGGGAGGGTCCGTCCACGGCCGGCACACGGGCGACCAGCCGGGCGAGCCCGCGGTCGATGGCGAGGCCCTCGACCCAGTCGAGGAGCTGGTGGGCCACGCCGCGCGCCTCGAAGCCGGGACTCACGCAGATGCAGCGCACGACACAGGCGTCGTCGTCGGTCTCCACGGCCACGAAGCCCCCCGGCTCGTCGCCGCACTGGGCCACGAACACATCCGCCCGCTCGAGCAGCTCCATCACGTCCGCGGTGCGGTAGCGCTCGGGGTGGCCGGCGCCCTCGGCGAGAGGGTGCAGGGTCTCCTCGGCCAGAAGCAGGAGCATGCCGTGGTCGTCGGGGCCCGCCTCCCGGATCTCGCATCTCATGCGTTCCATCTCGACCTCCGGACGCTCGCTCTCCACGGGGCGCCGCTCATGTCGGGTACGACCCCAGGACCTTGAGCCACGGCAGCTTGCAGGCGAGGCACTTGACGGCCTGCGCCACCGGCTGGCTCTCGATGCCGCCCTCCATGTCGATGATGAAGACATAGTGCCCCAGCGCGCGTTTCGTCGGCCGGGACTCGACCTTCGTGAGGTTGACGTGACGGTAGGCGAACTCGCTCAGGATGAGCAGCAGGCTGCCCGGCTCGTCCTGGTCGATGCCGCAGACGAGGCTCGTCTTGTAGCGGCCGCCGAGGTCCTGGGGCGCCGGGTCCCGCGCCACGAACACGAACCGCGTGGCGTTGTCCTCGGCGTCCTCGATGTCCTCGGCGGCGATGTGGCACTCGTACATCTCCGCCGCCAGCCGTGTGCCCACGGCCGCCCACGGACGGTCGACGCGGCTCACCCGCCGCACCGCCTCCGCGGTGGAGTCGGTGGCCTCGTGCTCGACGTTGCCGAGGTGGCGGCGGATGAAGTCGCGGCACTGACCGTAGGCGTGAGGGATGCTGATCAGCTTGGTGATCCGCTCCAGCGGGATCTCCTGCCTGGTGATGAGCATCTGGTGCACGGGATGGGTCACCTCGCGCACGATGGTCAGGTCCTCGAAGCCCCAGACGAGACTGTCGAGCGTGACCGGGACGGATCCCTCGAGCGCGTTCTCGATCGCGACGATGCCCAGCGGCGCCTCGCCTGACTGCACGGCGTGCAGTACGTCGGGGATGGACGGATAGGGGAACGGATGGAAGTCGCCGTCAGGCATGTGCGCCAGCAGCGCCTCCTCGGTGAAGGTGCCCTCCGGGCCCAGGAAGGCGATCTTGTCGCCCGCGTGCACTGTGCGCTCCTCCTCCCGTGCGTCGTCGCGTTTGTGGGGGAGAGGCTATCAGACCGCACGGCGCGGCTCCTCCGTCGGCGGGGCGTCCCGGGGTCGCCGACGGAGGGCGACGGGCGCCCCGCACGGCAGCGGGGTCATCGTCGCGGGGCGTCTCCCCGGGGCGGACCGGAGGGCGGCTCCCACCCGAAGTCGGCGGCGTCCGCGGGCGCGTCGTCGTCGGTGGCGGACGGGGGCGCCGCGCCGTCGACCGCCTCTCCCAGAGCCTCGAAGGCCGCCGCGGCCGCGGGCGACGGCCTGACCGTCTCGGCCGGCAACTCGACGGCTGCCGTCGGCGTGTCCGCGTCGGCAGGCGGCGCCTGCTCCGTCTCTCCGTCCCGGGCGGCGGGCGGCTTGTCCTCAGGGAGCGGCGCCCGCCGGGCCCGGGGGCTCTCTTCCCCGGCCGCGAGCGGGCGCGGGACCGCCGCCTTCATCACCTCGGCCTCCTCCGGCGAGAGGTCGCGGTCGGCCACGCCCTTGATGACGTGCTTTACGTAGAAGCGCGTGAAGTCGCGCGCCGTGATGGCGCTGATCACGACGCCGGACCGGTACGTGTCGAGCAGTGCGAACGAGGCGCTCTGCTCGCCACCGGTATCGCGGAACGCGTCGTAGCGCACGATGCCGTGATGGGTGAGCGTGCGGTCGAGGCGCTGTCGCTGCTCGTCGAGCTGGTCGGTGAGGATCTCCACCGCTTCACGCAGGTTGCGGACACGGCTGTCCAGATCCTCGGTGTGGGCGACGATGTCGCGCTCATCATGGCGCCCGAGCACCACGGTCTGCGCCCGGCGCAGGCGGCGGAGCCGTACGGCCAGTACGACCACCGTGATCAGCAGGGCGGCCGCGAGGGCCGCCGCCCCGAGAGCGATGTACGGGGCGATGTCGCGCAGGGTCCCCACGCGTCTATTGGAGCTGCAGGAGCAGCTTGTAGGTGGCGGAGTTGTTCGTCTCCACCCGTTCGCCGGGGACAGGTCCCGCCGTGACGGAGAGCCGGATCTCCTTGCTCAGCGCCTCGGTGGGGATGGCGAAGCCCGTGATGGTGATCCCCTGGGTCTTGCCGGCCTCGATGACGGCGATGACCGCCTGCTGGCTGATGCTGTCGCCCGCGCCGCCCGGCAGGATGAGCTTGGCCACCACGGGGACGTTCTTCTCGACCACGCTGCCCTGGTTCTGGACCTCGACCACGAACGACAGGTCGGGTGAGGCAGGGACCTCGTTGGTCTTGCCGCGGACGAGCTTGAGATCGCCTGTGCTGCCCTGGGCCGTGACGTCGATGAGCGCCACGCCGTGGATGCCGGAGAGCTTGGCCGACTTCCCGATGCTCTCCAGGGCGAGCGTCACCGTGGCCGTGTCGAGCGCCCTCCACGTGAGGAAGAAGGTGGAGGTGGGCACGGCGACGTCGGCGACGCCCTCGGCCGCCAGGGTCTCGCGCGCCGGCAGGTAGGCGAGCTCCTGGTAGTAGGCGTCCGGACCGCTGAAGTAGCCGTTCAATGCGACGATGTCCTTGACGCCGACCTTCTTGTTCTTCAGGGCCTCCGTCATGGTCGTGCGCAACAACGCGAACCCGTTGGCGCGGACCTTCATGCCGGTGGCGAACACGGCGTGTTCCTCCTCCAGTCCGCGGGGCGTCTCGAGTGCCGCCGCCCGCACGGCGATCTCGTCCTGTTTCGCCCTCAGCTGTTCCAGCTTGTCGAGGAGTTCCTTGCGCGAGAGCTTGGCCGGGTTCTCCATGATGCGCGCGACCTGCTTGCCGAGCTTGTCGGAGTCGGCGATCGCCGTGGTGACGCCGTCGAAGTAGGTGCGGTAGGTCCCGACCTTGCGGCTGTGCTGGCAGCTGCGCGCCCACAGGGCGATGCCGAGGACGGCGGCGAACAGGATGACCGCCAGGATGACGAGACGCTGGATGCGGGTGCGACGGCGGTCGCCGGCGGACCGGCGGCGCGTCGAGCGGGAGATGCTGCGGATACTCGCTGATCACATACACCACCGGCCAGCGCGCGGCGGCCTCACCGACCAGCGGCCAGCGGTTGGGATCGGCCTGGACCCGCTGCGACGGGAAATCCCAGCGATCGACGCAGTCCCAGTCGAAATCCGGCGTCATATGCAGCCGCAGCGTCGAGCAGTGGACCACCACGCCGATCGCGTGAATCTGGCCGTCGTTCCGCTCGCCGTGCGCGCGCAGATAATCGAGCGACTGGCGGATGCCCCACGTGTTGAACACGTTGCGGTAGTAATCGTAATAGTCGCGGTCGGGCAGTCGCAGCGCCGCCGGATCACTGATCGCGTTGGCGGCGAACGGCAGCGCAAAGCCGAGCGCCCACCCGCCGAGCAGCCCCAGTGCCAGCAGCGCCGTGAGCGTCCGCGCGGTGGCCCACCGCCAGCGCCCGGCCAGCGTCTCCCCGGCGACCGCCACTCCGCCCCCAAACAGCACCGCCAGCGCGGGCGAGCCGACCATCAGATAGCGCGACTGGATCACCACGGCAATCACGATCAGCGGCCCCCACAGCAGCAGCAGCCACGCCAGCGGCACGCCGATCGCACGCGGCCTGCGCCCCAGCGCCAGCAGCACCAGCCCGGCCAGGATCAGCGTCATCGGGATCGAGATCAGGTATTCCAGGCGCTCCCCAAAGTCGTCCAGTTTGTCGGCCAGGGACGCGACACTGGTCGCCTCGTCCACCAGGTGCCGGTCGAGCAGGATCGGTTCATTCCCGGCCAGAACGCTCGCCAGCGCCAGCGCCAGCACGACGCTCCACACCTCCAGAAAGCTGAGCGCCGCCGCGCGCCACGCCCCCCCATAGCGCCTCCACAGCCGCCGGATGGCATCCCGCCATGATTCAGCGCGCGGGCCGTCATCGAGCAGCAGGACCGTGATCAGCGGCAGCGCAACCAGCAGGGCCGTCGTCAGCTTGGCCAGCGACGCCAGCGCGAGCAGCACCCCCGCCACCGCCCCGCGCCCCACCGTTGGACGGCGCGCCAGCCGGACACTGCTCCACACCGCCAGCGCCGCCAGCGCCTGGTCCTCGACCGAAAAGATTTCGGCGATGAATGCAGAATTGAAAACACAACATTGCAAGGAAGGTCGTCGTCATGATCGATGAGCAGAAAGTTCGAGAGGTCCTCAAACTCGTCCTGGATCCCGAGCTGAAAAAGAGTCTGCTGGATCTGGGAATGATTCGGGATGTCTGCGTGAAAAAGGATCGGGTCAGCCTGACCCTTGCCCTTACCACGGTGAAGTGCCCTAAAAAAGATGCCATCGTGGCTGAGATCGAAGGCACCGAATATGAGTGAGGTGATTCTCTACACCACCGATGACGGCATTACCAGCATTGACCTGCAACTGGAAGATGGCACTGTCTGGCTATCCCAGCTTGAGTTGGCAGAGCTCTTTCAAACCAGCAAACAGAACATCAGTAAACACATAAAAGCCATTTACAGCGATCAAGAGTTGAGCGAAGCGGCAACTGTCAACCAAAAGTTGACAGTTCAAAACGAGGGCGGTCGTGA
>ENA-UOUL01004608-UOUL01004608.1-bioreactor-metagenome-genome-assembly--contig:-NODE-4608-length-12578-cov-4.857771_pt1 | contig 12578 bp, 10 predicted proteins | sample MGYA00249838_ERZ747220 | MGnify/ENA primary metagenome ERZ747220 (study PRJEB28778, sample SAMN05720191) | bioreactor metagenome | isolation source: Anaerobic biogas reactor | place: USA:Washington...
GTCAGCGTCGTCTTGCCATGGTCCACGTGCCCAATCGTTCCCACGTTCACATGCGGCTTATCCCGCACAAACTTTTCTTTGCCCATTCGGCGATCCTCCTCAGTATAATGAACAAGATGTAGTCAAGAGCCCTCGACCAGATTTGAACTGGTGACCCCGTTCTTACCAAGAACGTGCTCTACCGACTGAGCCACGAGGGCATAAGGTGGGCAGGGAAGGCTTCGAACCTCCGAAGGCGTTTGCCAACTGATTTACAGTCAGTCCCCTTTGGCCACTTGGGTACCTGCCCAGATTGTGAAACGCTGCTATCGGCGCCGGCGCAGAGCCGACGGTGGGAATTGAACCCGCAACCGGCGGTTTACAAAACCGCTGCTCTGCCGATTGAGCTACGTCGGCGCTCATCCAGTAGCATATTATACCGTTTTCCCGGTAGCAGTCAAGTCAGGAGCCAAGTATACCGATTTTCGGCCCAAATGTCAAATCATCGGCCTGCCCGACCCAACGCGCCCGGCGGGAGCGTTTGCCCGCCCCGGCCCCGCACGGTATAATGATACCACCATTTCGCCAGGGACGAAATCGGCGGGCGGTGGGGAGGTTGGGCCTTGAGGCAGGTCGAGTTCGAGCAGTTGGTGGCCGAGGCGCTGGATGCCTTGCCCGCCGAGATCCAGTCGTACATGGAGAATATCGTCGTCACCCTGGCCGATTGGCCCAGCCGCGCCGAGCTGGAGAGCGTTGGCCGCGGCTCGCCCTACGAGCTGTTGGGCCTCTATCAGGGCGTCCCGCTCACCCAGCGCGGCCGCGCCTACAACATGACCCTCCCCGACCGCATCGTCATCTATCGCGGCCCCATCGAAGCCCTCGCGCGTCACCCCGATTCGATCCGCTACCACATCCAGCGCACCGTGGCCCACGAGATTGGCCACCACTTTGGCATCACCGACGAGGAGTTGCGGGCGCTGGGCTATTGAGCCGCCGCCCAGCGCTGCTCGTCTTGTGGCCTGTGGCGGAGCGTGGTATAATCCCAGGAATGCGTGAACCAGGAGGCTAGCGTCCAGATATGTCCACCCGGCGGGCGATGCTTGTGCAAGCGATCCTCTACCTTGGCGCCTGCCTGGGCATCATCCTGGCCGTGCAGCAGCTTTGGGAGGCGGAGCGCGGCTTGCAGCACCTCCGCGCGCAGGTGGGCCAGGTCCCCGTGGAGGTCCTGCTGCCCGCCGAGCCGGAGGGCCCGCGGCCCGTTGTGGTCATCGCCCACGGCTTTTCCTCCTCCAAGCAAATGATGTCCCCCTTCGCCTATACCCTGGCGCGCCATGGCTATGTGGCCGCGACTCTGGACTGGAGCGGCCACGGGCGCAACCCCGGCCCTTTCCCCTATGACTGGAGCGCCGTGCATGCCGGCGACAGCGCGCTGACCCGGGAGCTGGAAGCGGTGCTCGCCTACGTCCGGTCGCTGCCCGAGGTGCGGGGCGAACAGGTGGCGCTCCTGGGCCATTCCATGGGCTCGGCCATCGTCACGCGCTACGCCCGCGACCACGGGGAGATCGCGGCGACCATCGCCGTCTCGGCGATCTTTAGCGATGTGCTCCCCGCCCAGCCGCGCAACCTGCTGCTGCTCACCGGCGCGCTGGAGCTGCCGCGTCTCCAAGCCGCCGCCCGCGCCGCTTTCGAGGCCAGCGGCGGCGGCAGCGAGGGCGAGACGGCCGGCGCCCTCGCCGCCGGCGCCCTCGCCGCCGGCGACGCCCGCCGGCTGGTCTTGGTGCCCTGCGCCGATCACGCCACGGTGGCCCTCAGCCCGCGGGCCCTGCGCGAGACCGTGCAATGGCTGGATGGGACCTTTGGACGCGCCAGCGAGGGGGCGGTGGACACCCGCGCCGTCTGGGTGGGGCTCCTGGCCGCCTGCGCGCTGGTCCTCTTCTGGCCCGTCTCGCGCTGGCTCTTGCAGGGCTGGGTCGACCGGCCGGGGCCGTGCCCGCTCGAGCTCGTGGGCGTGCTGCTGGTGCTGGTCATCCCGGCGGTGGCGGCGCCGTTGCTGCTCCGCTGGCTGCCCTATCACACCCTCCCTCTTGCCGCGGGCGACTATGTCATGTCGCTGCTGGCCCTGCAAGGCATCCTGATGCTCGGGCTTTTGGCGGTGACGGGTTGTCTCGATGCGCCGACCCTGGGGCGCTTCTTTTCCGGGCGCGCCTGGTTGGCTGCCGCGCTCCTGACGGCCTGCCTTGTGCTGGCCGTGGGGTGGGCGCTGGACCGGACGCTGCTGTCCGCTTGGCCCACGCCGCAGCGCGCGATCGTCATCGGCGCGGCGTTCTTGCTGGTGGCGCCTTATTTCGTCTGCGCCGATTACGTGACGCGCGCCGGCTCGCGGGGACTCAACCGCATCCTCCCGCTGCTGGCCAAAGCGATGTTGCTGGGTTCACTGGCCTGGGGCGCGTCGACCAGCGGCGGCAGCTCCGGCGTGCTGGTCCTCTTCCTGCCTGGCCTGGCCCTGCTGTTGGCCGTCGGCCAGCTCCTCAGCCGCCGCATCTATGTGCTCACCGGCGAGCCGGTGGTGAGCGGCCTGTTCATGGCCCTGATCTTTGCCTGGCTCACGGGGACCGTGTTTCCCCTCGCCTAATCCCGTCCGTTTGAGAAGCGAAATGAACCATCCCGTTGTGACCGTTTTTGGCAGCGCCCAGATTCCCGAGGGCGATCCCCGCTACCAGCGGGCCGAACTGGCTGGCCGCCTGTTGGCCGAGGCCGGCTTCGCCGTCTGCAGCGGCGGCTACCAGGGCCTGATGGCCGCCGTCAGCCGGGGCTGCCAGGCCGCCGGCGGCCCCACCATCGGCGTCACGCTCAAGACCTTCGACCCCCGGCCCTGCAACCCCTGGATCGATCAGGAGATCAAGGCGCCCTCGTACCTGGCGCGCATGGAGCGCATGATCGGGCTGGGGCAGGGCTACCTGGTGCTGGATGGCGGCATCGGCACGCTGACCGAGCTGGGCATGGCCTGGAGCCTGCTGCAGATCGGCGAGATTCCGCGGCGCCCCTGTGTCCTCTTGGGCGAGGCCTGGTCCCAGTTTCTTACCTTCTCCCGGTCCCACCTGGTGGTGCGCGAAGCCGACTATGCCCTGCTCGCCTGCGCTGCCGACGCCGCCGAAGCGGTCCGGCGGCTCGCCGAGGCGGTCCGCTTGCTGGCCGAGGCGGCCCGATGAACGACAAGCCAACCACCTCGCCGGCCGAGCCCAAGCCCGTCGCGACCTCGGCCAATCCCCCCTTTGGCCTCGTCGATCTCGCCATGTTGGGCGTGACCCTGGTCTGGGGCCTCAACTTTGCCGTCGTCAAGCATACCTTTGCCGAGATGCTCCCGCTGACCTTCAACGGCCTGCGCTTTGTCCTCTCTTCCGCGCTGATGCTGGCCCTCACCCTGCTCATCGACAAGAACCTGCGCGTCCGCCGAAGCGACGTGGCGCTGATCATCCTCACTGGCCTCATCGGCAACGGCCTCTACCAGATCCTCTTTATCAAGGGGCTGGCCCTGACCACGGCGGGCAATTCGGCGCTCTTGGTGGCCACCAACCCGATCTTTATCGCCCTCTTGACCGCCCTCTTTGGCCTGGAGCGGATCACGCCGCGCATGTGGGTGGGCATCCTGCTCTCCTTCGCCGGCATCGTCCTGGTCATCGGCAGCTCGGACAAGGGCCTGGGGATCAACCCGCACACCTTGCCCGGCGACGCGCTCACCTTGCTGGCGGGGCTCTGCTGGGGCGTCTATGCCCTGCTGACCCGGCCCCTGGTGCGGCGCTACTCCCCCATCAAGGTCACCACCCTGTCCATGCTGGCGGGCACCCCTCTGATCCTGCTGGCGGCCATCCCTGACCTGACGGCGCAGGATTGGTCAGCCATCACCCTGCGCGGCTGGGGCGGCCTGGGCTTTTCCTTCTTTCTCTCCATCTCGATGGCCTATATCGTCTATTCCAAGGCGATCAGCGTCATGGGCAACGCCCGCACCGGCATCTATTCCAACCTGGTCCCCGTGGTGACCATGATCGCCGCGGCGCTGACCCTGGGGGAGCGGGTGGGCTGGCTGCAGGTCGGCGGCGCTTTGATCATCCTGGCGGGCATCTATCTCACCCGCGCCGGAGGCAGGCGCTGATGCCCACCCCTGGTGACGTGACGCTGGCCATGACCGTGCACGACCCGGATGGCCGCCTCTATGACCTGACCGCGGCCCATCAGCCCGCGCTGAACGCCCTCTATGTCGGCGTCGTCGCGGTCTATTCGCACTCCACCGCCCCCGCCACGCTGGAGCTCTTGCGCCGGCAGGGCGTGGCCCTCTATCCTCAGGAGGAGGCGGCGGATATCGGGCGGCTGGGCCGGGTGCGCCTGGCTACCGTGGCCGCGGGTTTGGCCCTGGGATGCGACCATTGCCAGCTCGGCGACCACGACCGCATGTTGCACTGGATGATGACCTACCCGGACGAGCTGGCGCGCGCCGTGCGCGAGGTGGCGGCGCACGATTTCCTGGTGCTGGGCCGGACCGACCGCGCCTTTGCCACCCATCCCCCCGCGCAGCAAGAGACGGAGCGCTTAGCCACCCATGCCTATGCCCTGGCCACCGGGCAGGAATGGGATATCACCGCCGGCTCGCGCGGGGTCTCCCGCCGGGCCTATGAGGCGCTGCGGCGCCACTCCCGCGAGCCCAGCGTGGCCACCGACGGCGAATGGCCGCTGGTCATCGGGCACCTGCCCGGCCTGCGGCTGGGGTATCTCGCCGTCGAGGGGCTCGAGTTCGAGACGGCGGACCGTTACGCCGCCGAGATCGCCGCCTTGGGCGGCCGCGAGGCCTGGATGCGGGCGCACTATGACACGTTGCCCTCCTGGTCCTTTCGCCTCGACCTGGCCTATCGCACCGTCGAGGCGATCCGCCGCGCCAGCGACCCCGCTTACCTGAGAGATGTCCATGAATAGGCTGGCCAGTTATCGGCTTCGACTCTCCCGCACCCCCGGGGCGCTCGCCGTGCGCCGGGCCTATGCCCGGGTGATGAGCGGCACCCGCGGCCGCGTGCTGGACCTGGCCCTGCCCGCCGTGGGCGAGCAGTTGCTGCACATGGCGGTGGGCATGACCAACACCTACATGGTGGGCCACCTGGGGGCGGCCTCGCTCACCGCGGTGGGCCTGGGCGACCAGGTGGTGATGCTCCTGAGCGGCTTCCTGGCCGCGGTGGCCACCGGCAGCACCGTCCTCGTCGCCCGCTGCATCGGCGCCAAGGACCCCCAGACGGCCTCGCGGGCGCTGCAGCAATCGATGCTCTTGGGCCTGGCCATGGGCATCCTCTTCACGGTGGTGGGGTATTCTCTCTCCTCCTCCGCCATGCGCTGGCTGGGGGCCGCGCCGGACGTGATCCCCCTGGGCACCTCCTACCTGCGCATCGTCAGCCTCTCCTATGGCATGATGGCGCTCCTGTTTATCGGCAATGGCGCCTTGCGCGGGGCGGGGGATACGCGCTCGCCGCTGGTGGTGATGGGCATCGTCAACGCGGTCAACATCCTGGTCTCGCTGGCCTTTCTGAACGGCTGGGGGCCGCTGCCCGTGTTGGGCGTGCGCGGGCCGGCGTTGGGCTCAGCGGTGGGCCGCACCCTGGGCAGCGTGCTGATCGTGAGCGCGCTCCTCAAGGGCCGCGCGGGGCTGCGCTTCATCCCCGCCGAGCTGCGCCACGTGGACTGGGCCCTGCTGGGGCGCATCCTCAACGTCGGCGTGCCCACCGGCGTGGAGACGGTGCTCATGCGCTTTGGGCAGCTCTCCTTCTCCACCATCGTCGCCGGGCTGGGCACCGTCGCCTATGCCGCCCACCAGATCGCCATGACCAGCATGTCGGCCTCGTTCATGCCCGGCTTTGGCTTTGGCATCGCCACTACCACGCTGGTGGGGCAGCGCCTGGGCGCCAAAGACGTGACCGGCGCCAAGGAGTGCTGCCGGGAAGCGTCGCGCGTCGCCGTGCTGGTGATGAGCGCCGTGGGGCTGTTCATGGTCCTTTTCGCGCGCCAGGTGATGGGCGTCTTTATCAACGATCCGGAGGTGATCGAGCTGGGCGTGCCCTGCCTCCGGCTCTTGGGCTTTGTGCAGCCGTTCCTGATGGGGATGCACATCTATTCCGGCGCGCTCAAGGGCGCGGGCGATACCCGCGCGACCATGGTCATCACCACCGCCAGCATCTGGCTGCTGCGGCTGCCTCTGGGCTACCTCTTTGCCACCGTGTTGCGCTGGGGCCTGACCGGCGTCTGGATCGCCCTGGCCGTGGACCAGATCATGCGCACGGCGCTCTATTGGCTGCGCTATCGCGCCGGGCGCTGGGAACGCATGAAGGTCTGAGTCTAATATCCAACACTAAACCCGCTTGCGCCCAACCCACGGATGATTTGACAGCCCCGATTTTGCCGGTTATAATGGAAGGGAGGCTGCAAGAGTCGGTCTCCCCCCGTTTTGGACTGAATGAGCAGGGTAGCGACTGAGAAGGAGGTGCTTCGCCAGGGTTACACCCCGTGTTCGATGTCGAGTCTTGGTTCTTTGGATGCCTGTGCACTGGAGCAGAGGAGGTTCTTCAGAGATGAGCACCGAGAGACTGACACGACGCGACTTTCTACGCTGGACAACCCTGACTGCAGTTGGCGTGGCCGCCGCGGCCTGCGCCAAACCGGCTGAGCCCGTGGCTCAGCCAACCACCGCACCCGCCCAGCCCACCGCGGCCCCGGCGCAGCCGACCGCCGCCCCGGCCAAGCCTACCGACACCCCGGCCCCCGTGGCCAAGTTCAGCGAAGCGCCCGCGCTGGCCGAGCAGGTCAAGGCCGGCAAGCTCCCGCCTGTGGACGAGCGCCTCCCTGAGGACCCGCGCGTCGTCACGCCCATCGAAAAAGTCGGCAAGTATGGCGGCGAATGGCGTATGGGCACCCTGGGCACGGCTGATAACGCGATCTTTACCCGCAACACCTGGTACGAGGGCATGCTGCGCTGGAACGTCGAGTGGACCGAGGTCGTCCCCGGCGTCGTCAAGTCCTGGGAAGTCGGGGCTGACGGCAAAGAGTTCACCTGGAACCTGCGCAAGGGCATGAAGTGGTCCGATGGCGCGCCGTTCACCGCGGAGGACATGGCCTTCTGGTTCGAAAAGCTGACCAACACGGAGCTGAACCCGGTCTTTTCCAAGACCCTCAGCACCGGCAGCGACCCCATGCAGTTCACCAAGATCGACGACTACACCATCAAGTACACCTTCAAGGCGCCGTACGGCCTGCTCTTGCAGCGCATGGCCTGCCCCAGCAGCGAGTGGTTCTCCCCCAAGCATTACGAGAAGCAGTTCTACCCGGCCTATGCCGACAAGGACGCGCTGGCGGCCAAGGTCAAGGCCGCGGGCGTGGACAACTGGTTCCAGGCCTATGGCGCTTGGATTGACCCCAAGCTGAACCCCGAACAGCCGGTGGTCTATGCTTGGCTGGGCACCTCCAAGCTGGGCGATGGCACGCAGTGGATCTGCCAGCGCAATCCCTATTTCTACTGCGTGGACACCGAGGGCAACCAACTCCCCTACATCGATCGGCAGGTCTATGCCGTGGCCGCCGATGCGGCGGCGATCGGCATGATGGCGCTGGCCGGAGAGCTGGCCTACCAGGATCGGCACGTCGCCACCCTGGCGAACAAGCCGCTCTTTATGGAAAACGCGCAAAAGATCGATATCCGCTTCGTGGATACCCAAGGCTCCAGCATGAACGCCTGCACCATCGCGCTCAACTGGACGCACAAGGACCCCGCGTTGCGCGAGCTGATCCAGAACAAGGATTTCCGGATCGCCCTTTCCGTGGCCATCAACCGCCAGGAGATCATCGACATCATCGGCCTGGGCATCGGCGAGCCGTGGCAATGGGCGCCTCTCCGGCAATCCCCGCTCTTTAACGAGACGCTGGCCAAGCAATACACCGAGTACGATCCCGCCAAGGCCAACCAACTGCTCGACGGGATTGTCCCCAAGAAGGACGCCGAGGGGATGCGGCTGCGGCCCGATGGGCAACAGCTCGGCTTTGTGATGGAGAACTCGAACATCAACTCGGACATGCTGGACATGGTCGTCAAGTACTGGAAAGATGTCGGTATCCGCTGCCTCAACAAGCTCGAGGACCGCTCGCTCCTCTATGAGCGCAAGCGCGCCAACGAGTGCGACATCGCGATCTGGGGCGGCGATGGCGGCATGGACGTGATCCTGGAGCCGCGCTGGTACTTCCCCTACAGCGAAGAGTCCAACTATGCCATGGACTGGGTGCACTGGTACACCAGCGCCGGCAAGGAGGGCTCTGAGCCGATCGAGCCGGCCAAGAAGCAGATGGAGCTCTACGACAAGCTGCTGATCACCCCTGATCTCGAGGATCAGAACGACATCATGCGGGAGATCCTCAAGATCGCGGAGGAGCAGTTCTGGGGCATCGGCCTCTATGTCGGCGGGCCGGGATATGCCATCGTCAAGAACAAGTTCCGGAACGTCCCGCAAAAGTACTGGGGCTCCTGGCTGTATCCCAACCCCGGGCCCCTCAACCCTTGCCAGTTCTTCTGGGACGCCTAGTTCCGGACGCCACGCGATCCGGTTCGGATGGTGCGGCAGCTTCAGGGCAGGACTGACTTGCCAGCGAGGGGGTCTGCTGGACCCCCTCGCGCCTTCTTGAGCACCATCCGGCGCGAGCGGCTCTTCGCGCGGGTCGGCTTTCGTCAGGAAGGAGAGAGATGTTACAGTACTTTGTGCGGCGAGTGCTTCTGATGATCCCCACGCTCCTGCTGGTCTCGATCGTCACGTTCATCGTCATCCAGTTGCCGCCTGGAGACTATATGAGCACCTATGTCGCCAGGTTGATGGAACAGGACGGCATCACCGACCGGGCGGTGATCGAGAGCCTGCGCAAGCAGTACGGCCTGGATGAGCCTCAGTACATCCAGTACTTCAAGTGGGTGACGCGCCTTTTGCAGGGCAACTGGGGCCGCTCGTTCGAGTGGAACAGACCGGTCAAGGAGCTGATCGGCAGTCGCATCGCCTACACCTTTGCGATCTCGTTGCTCACCATGCTGATCGGCTGGGCCATCGCTTTCCCCGTCGGCATCTATTCGGCCATCAAGCAATACTCGCTTGGAGACTATGTCTTTACCGGCATCTCTTTCATCGGAATGGGCACCCCCGATTTTCTGCTGGCTCTGGTCTTTTTGTATGCGGTCTACAAGCTCTTCGGCTATAACGCCGCCGGGCTTTTCTCGCCGGGCTTTGAGGAAGCCCCCTGGAGCATGGCCAAGTTCGTCGACCTGCTCAAGCATCTCTGGGTGCCGCTCCTCATCCTGGGCATCAGCGGCACCGCGGGCCTCATCCGCACCATGCGCGCCAACCTGCTCGACGAGCTCCACAAGCCTTACGTTACCACGGCGCGGGCGAAGGGGCTCGCCGAGGGCCGGGTGATCATGAAATACCCGGTGCGCGTGGCGCTGAACCCTTTCGTCAGCACCGTCGGCTGGGCGCTGCCTGGCCTGATCTCGGGGACGACGATCGTCGGCATTGTGCTGGGATTGCCCACCAATGGGCCGCTGCTTTTGCGCGCGCTGCAATCGCAGGATATGTACCTGGCCGGCAGCTTTATCCTGATCCTGAGCACTCTGACCGTGATCGGGACCTTTTTGTCGGATCTGCTGCTCGCCTGGCTGGATCCGCGCATCCGCTTGGCCTAGGAGGACACGATGACCATCCGCGAGCCAGAGATCTCCGAAGCGCCCGAGGTGGTTGGGGCGCCGCCCACGACGTCCGAAGAGAAGGTCTATGTCGCTTCGCAATGGCAGTTGATGTGGTGGCGCTTTCGCAAGCACAAGATGGCTGGCGTCGGAGGTGTCGTCCTGATCATCTTTTACACGCTGGCGATCTTTTGCGAGTTCTTTGCGCCCTTTGACCCCCTCAAGTTCGACTCCAGGCTGGTCTTTGCGCCGCCGCAGGCGATTCGCCTCCGCAGCGTGCAAGGCACCTGGCATTGGCCCCCCTTTATCTATGGCGTCAAGCAGCAGATCGACCCCGTCAGCTATCGGCGGACCTATGTGGCGGATACCTCCAAGGTCTACAACGTCAGGCTGTTCGCGCGGGGCGACCCCTACAAGCTCTGGGGGCTGATCCCCTCCACCATCCACCTGCTCGGCACAGAAGGCAACGCCGGGCCGATGTACCTGATCGGCACCGATCGCATGGGGCGCGACATGTTGTCGCGGCTGATCTATGGGGCCCGCATTAGCCTCTCCATCGGCCTGGTGGGCGTCTTCCTCAGCCTGATCGTGGGCATCCTGATCGGCGGCTTTTCGGGCTACTATGGCGGCATCTTTGACATCATTGCCCAGCGTATCATCGAGTTCCTGCGCTCGGTGCCGACCCTGCCCCTGTGGATGGCGCTCTCGGCCGCTGTGCCGCCGTTTTGGCCGCCGCTGCAGGTCTATTTCGGCATCACCCTGGTGCTCTCGCTGATCGGCTGGACGGGCATGGCGCGGGTGGTGCGTGGCAAGTTCATGGCGCTGCGCGAGGAAGATTTCGTCATGGCCGCCAAGCTGGCGGGCTCGAGCGAGTTTCGCATCGTGACGCGCCACATGGTTCCCTCGTTTCTGAGCCATATCATCGCCTCGGTGACCCTCTCCATCCCGGGCATGATCCTCGGCGAGACCTCGCTCAGCTTTCTCGGCGTGGGGCTGCGCCCGCCGGTGATCAGTTGGGGCGTGATGCTGCAAGAAGGGCAGAACCTGGCCACGGTGGCGTTGTCGCCCTGGCTGCTGGTCCCCGGCCTCGCCGTGATCGCGACCGTGCTCTGCTTCAACTTTTTAGGCGACGGCCTGCGCGACGCCGCCGATCCATATTCGAGATAGGAGCAAACGATGACAGAAAGAGACCTGCTGATCGAAGTGAAGGATGTGAAGACGTACTTCTTCCTGGACGAGGGGACCGTGCGGGCGGTGGACGGCTGCTCGTTCGACATCCTGCGCGGGCAGACGCTGGGGGTGGTGGGCGAGTCGGGCTGCGGCAAGTCGGTGACGGCGCAGTCGATTCTGCGGATCGTGCCGCCGCCCGGGCGGATCGTGTCGGGGGAGATCATCTTTCACCGGAAGGAAAAGGGGAACAAGGCCAGCTCGGTGGTGGAGCAGGTGCGGTTGCACGAGCTGGACCCGCGGGGCCCGGAGATTCGGGAGATTCGGGGCAACGAGATCGCGCTGATCTTTCAGGAGCCGATGACGTCGTTGTCTCCGGTGCACACGATCGGCGACCAGATCATGGAAGCGATCATCCTGCACCAGAAGGTGGACAAGGAAGAGGCGCGGAAGCGGGCGATCGACGTGTTGTCGCGGGTGGGGTTGCCCAAGCCGGAGCAGCGGGTGGACGCGTATCCGCACCAGTTGTCGGGCGGGATGCGGCAGCGGGCGATGATCGCCATGGCGTTGTCGTGCACGCCGAGCATGCTGATCGCGGACGAGCCGACGACGGCGCTGGACGTCACGATCCAGGCCCAGGTGCTCGACCTGATCCGCAGCCTGCGCGACGATCACAATATGACTGTGCTGCTGATCACGCATGATATGGGCGTGGTGGCCGAGATGACGGACAACGTCACGGTGATGTACGCCGGCACAACCGTCGAAGAGGCATCCACCGAGGTCCTGTTCGCGGAGCCGCTGCACCCCTATACCCAGGGCCTGATCGCGTCGATCCCGGTGATGGGCGAAGTCAAGGAGCGGCTGGACGTGATCCCCGGCACCGTCCCGAACCTGATCGATATGCCGCCGGGCTGCCGGTTTGCGCCGCGTTGCCGGGCACGGATCGAGTTCGGCCTGGAAAAGTGTATGGTGGAAGAGCCGCCGATGTTCGAAGTCAAGCCCAACCATTTCGCGCGCTGCTGGCTGTATGAAGGCGGGGGCGATGAAGCATAGCAACGACACTCTGGTCGATATTCGCAATCTCAAAGTCTACTTCGACATCAAGGGCGGACTGCTCAAGCGCACGGTGGGCGTGGTGAAAGCCGTCGATGGCGTCGATCTGGAGATCAAGCACGGCGAGATTCTGGGACTGGTGGGCGAATCCGGCTGCGGCAAGACGACCGTAGGCCGCGCCCTGCTGCGCCTGATCGAGCCGACCGATGGTGCGATCTACTTCGACGGCCAGAACCTAGCCGCGCTCAGCCAGTCGGAGATGAAACCCTTCCGGCGCAAGATGCAGATCGTGTTCCAGGACCCGTACTCGTCGCTGGACCCGCGCTCGAAGATCGGGGATATCGTGGGCGAAGGGCTGCGCGCCTCGCTAACCTGCCCGCTGATCGCCAACGGTGCGCCGGTCGGCTTCATCTTCTTCTCCAGCATCCGTCCCCACATCTACGAGGAAGCGCACGTCGAGCTGTTCCAGCGTATCGCCGGGCATCTGGCGGTGATCGTCGAGAAGGGGCGGCTGGTGTCGGAACTGGCCGCGCAGAAAGAGGCGATCGAGCGGCAGAACGGCGCGAAGCTCGACCTCGACGCGATCGCCTCGCACGGCTACTGCTTCCAGGTCGATCTGGCGTGGCGCACCCTG
>ENA-UOUL01004609-UOUL01004609.1-bioreactor-metagenome-genome-assembly--contig:-NODE-4609-length-12578-cov-4.089833_pt1 | contig 12578 bp, 5 predicted proteins | sample MGYA00249838_ERZ747220 | MGnify/ENA primary metagenome ERZ747220 (study PRJEB28778, sample SAMN05720191) | bioreactor metagenome | isolation source: Anaerobic biogas reactor | place: USA:Washington...
TAGGGTATTCACAGGGGGAGGTGGCAGGCCTGCTGCGTAAGGAGACCTGGATTCAAGCAATGTTAGGTATTGGGTTAGGATTACCTGCCGGCAAGGCTGCGGGGGCGGCTTACATGGCCAGTGCCAGTACCGACCTGTATAGTTTCCCGGTTATAATTTACCCCCGTACCTATTTAGTTGTTGCCATTGTAGCAATGGTTTTTGTCTGGATAGGACAGCAGTTGGCCATCCGCAAGGTAGGCCGGCTGGACATGGTGGAAGCGTTGAAAAACCAGGACTAAAGAGGAGGATGCCGATGAAAAGTAGAAAAGCCTGGATTATTGGGGGAATCATTCTTATTGCTGTTATAACTGCAGTAGCTATAATAGGGAGCAGTGGTGAAGTGGTGGAAGTAGTCAAGGCCAGTCGTGGAATCTTTACCCTTACGGTTGAGGAGACTGGTTATATGCAGGCAGGCAATGACCGGGAAGTGCAGGCGACTGTGGCAGCCCAGGTACGCGAATTATTGGTTGAAACAGGGGATAAGGTAGTGCCGGGGCAGGTATTAATCAAACTCTCTAGTCCGGAACTAACTACCGAAACTGAATCCGCCCGTTCCCAGCTAGCTCGTACAGAAACAGAACTACAAGCTGCCGAGCTAAGCGTCCAGTCACTTCACCTGGAGCTTAAGCAGGTGGAAAATGTTCTGGCTAGAAAGAAAACCCTGTTGGAATCGGGCGCATTGGCCCAGGCTGAATATGAACAGGCTCAGCTACAGGTGGACAAATTAAGGAAGAGTGTATCTCAGCAGGAAACGGGTGTCAGTGGTTTAAATAAACAGGTGGCAAGTCTAGGTGCAGTGCTTAACAGCCTAGAAGAAAAAGCGGGGGAACTCCAGGTTATTAGCCCGATATCCGGGATCATCCTGGATTTGCCGGTTAAAGCCGGGCAGGTAGTAACACCAGGTACGCTGCTAGCTCAGGTTGGGTCCAATAGTCAACTGGAGGTAAAAACCGAGCTCTTAAGTGATGACCTGCGCCGGGTAAAAACTGGCCAAACCACCTATATTACTGCTCCCATATTGGGTGAGAAGGCTCTGACCGGTCAGGTGAGTAAAATTTATCCCCGCGCTTACGAGAAAACTTCTGCCCTGGGGGTAATCCAGCGTCGGGTGCCGGTTATTATTACTTTAAACCAATCGGCGAATCTGCAGCCCGGATATGAGGTGCGGGTTGCTATCGAAACCCTGCGTAAGGAAGGGGTTATCCTGCTCCCCCGCGAATCGGTACGGCTTACCGAAGACGGACACTACCGGGTTCTGTTGGTAAATGAAGGCCGCATAGAGGAACGGCTGATTGAGATAGGCGAAAAAAATCAGCAATGGGTTGAGGTAGGAATCAAGGTCGGCGAAACCGTAGTCCGGGATGGAAGCCTGGAACTTAAGGAAGGCAGCCGGGTTAAATAAAAATGATCTACGAAATAGATACTTCTACCTGTTCGTCGGTACTGCTGGTGTTTGTCACCCCGGTATGAAGGTAATAATCTTGTCTATCCCCAACTGTTTCTTATTACCGTCCTGAAGGCTTTCGGAAATGGTCAGGACATAGCCGTGCTGCCTGCAAAAATATACTAAGAATAGACATAATTTCATGTTGTTTATGCTCGATTTATGTTATGCTATAGAAAATGTCTATAGATATATAATACATATGCCTATATTACAAATAATATTTTTACTCTCCGAGCTGTGATTATCTACGGCATGAAGCTATGATAAACAGCCTGTGGGTACGTCTGGAAACGAGCGTACCTCCCGTGTTTGGAAAGGAGAAGATAATTGGAGCAATATGCCGGTAACGTTATCCTTTCGAAACGTTGCCGGTATTTTTTATGGAGTTTTGGTGGGGTAGTATATTTGGAAAACGAGATACATTGATATGGAAGCCTGGTTAGGCATAAATACATAAACATAGGTTCAACTCTTGGAGGTGAATAGTAATATAACCTAATATATAATTTCGGATTATAGCAAGATGGTTGCAATTTGAGAAAGTTGTTGGGAGGTAAATTGAATATGAACATAGTTAATGCGACCAGACGACGGGGCTATCTTGCAGTTGTTCTGGCGTTGGTCATGCTTGCTACATCATTTAGTATTTATGTACCACAGGCCCAGGCGGCTATGATTATTACATGGTTTGAACCGACATCTACTCTGGTAAGCGGTGATGCCAGCGGTGATTATTATAAGGTAAACGCTACCATAGAACCTGATGCAGTACACTTCAAATGGAATTTCGGTAATGGGATGGATAAGCCCATTGTTGCAGGTTCTCTGCAAAATGTTACCCTCAGAACCAAGGATGCCAATACGGAAGTTCCCCTGGATAGAGGAAACCCTACAGGATTGGATGCCAATGGGCAAATCATTGCAGGGGATTTTAAATTCACCAAAGCAGGCAGCGGAGGGAATAGCGAACTCAGGCTACTGGAACTGATACTAAAAAGTACTACTCTTCAACAAGGGACTACATATATTGTTGAATTAGGCCCTAATTTAGAAGCCAATAATGGTAGTAAGCTGGAGAAACCCTATTCCTGGGAGTTTACTACCAGTGGAGTAACTGATACAGACCCGCCTACCTGGCCGGATAAAAGCTTGAACATCTCCAATCTGAGTCCCCTGAGTCTTGATTTGACCTGGTCAAGTGCGGCAGACTCCACTGGAGTAAAGCAATATAAAGTATATAAAGACGAGGTTGAATTAGCTACCGTGGATGGTAATACCCTTAATTATAGAGTTACGGGACTTGACCCTGAAACTCAGTACACCTTTAAAGTGGAAGCTAGCGACAGTGTCAACTGGAGTACTGATGGTCCGTCCGTATCAGTAACTACACCAGGGGTAGACAACATTGCTCCTACCTGGCCAGAGGGTAGTAAACTGGAATGTATAAAACTGGGGGAAAAGACTGTAACCCTGAAGTGGACTGCAGCTGAGGATAACTATAGGGTAATATCTTATAAAATCTACAAGGATGGAAAAGACCCAATTAATGTGATGGATGGAGTTACTAGCTGTGAGATTGCTGGCCTTACCGGTGATACCACATATATTTTTAAAGTAGAGGCGGGAGATGAAGCTGGTAACTGGACCAAAAACGGGCCATCTCTGTCAGCAACAACTAGCCTGGATGGAACAGCACCGAACTGGGAGAATGCCAGCATAACGGTGTCGAACCTTTTGGCTGACCGGCTGACTTTGGAATGGACTCCTGCTACAGATCAATTTGGAGTAGTGGGGTACCAGGTATTCCAGGACGGTAATTTAATTGGGACAGTAAACGATGCTAACACTTATAACGTAATCGGTCTGAAACCTACTACCGAATATATCTTCAAGGTTGAGGCTTTTGATGAAGCAGGGAACAGCAGCAGCGATGGTCCCACAAAAGCACTTACAACTCCCCGATGGGAACCTACTGCGGGAGCAGGTTTTTACTATACTCTGACCTTACCTGCCTCGACTAATATCAGTCTTGATGATACCAGTGTCTACAATGAAGTTGACAATCTTATTAATCCTGCGAGTGCCTATTTCTGCTGGGATTTTGACAATGGATTGGATGCAGCACTGGTAGCCAACTTGCAGCTTATCAATATTAAAAATAAAAATAGTGGTGAAATAATTCAGCTTGACCGGGGCAACCTGACTCAGGAACAGCTTAATGCCCAGTTTGCAGATACAATACAACTGGGTGATTTTAAGTATACCAAGCAGAACGAACCGGAAAAAATCCGCCGCTTGGAGTTGAATCTGACCAGCACTAAACTGGCATACGATACCAGCTATGTCCTCGAACTGGGAGTTGATTTGTCGGCTAACAATGGGACCAAACTGGGCCGCAGCTATTACTGGGAATTTAAAACCTGGCCGGGAACCAGTGCGAAGACGCGACTGGCTGTTGGCCCATCTAATAATACCAGCTTTTTAGATGGGAATGGCAACGTCTGGGCCTGGGGTGAGTGTAACTCTCAACAATTAGGGATAGGACATCCCTACAAAAATAAAAGGTATAGTACGATTCCCATCCGCCTGGAAGGGCTCACGGGAGTTGTTGCACTTGCTCCTTCCGGTCATTATATGGCATTAAAGGAAGATGGCACCGTTTGGACCTGGGGGAGTAATACCTACGGGCAATTAGGTAATGGAACAAAAAGCGCCAGTTCAATACCCACTCAGGTACAGGGACTTGCAGGGACAAGAGTTAAGCAGATTGCCGGAGAAAACCGTTGGTCTATGGCACTTGCAGAAGATGGAACAGTATGGACCTGGGGTTATAACAAATACGGGCAGTTGGGGAACGGAACCAAAGTAGATAGTTTAACTCCTGTTCAGGTAAGCGATTTAGGTAATGTCGTTAAGATTGCTGCAAGTAGTAGTCATGGTTTGGCTCTCAAGGATGATGGAAGTATCTGGGCCTGGGGCAGAAATAACGAGGGGCAGTTGGGTAACAATACAAAAGTGGATTCTCTAACGCCGGTCAAGGTCTCCGGTGATAATAAGTATACCCGCATAGGTGCCGGGAGTTATCACTCGGCAGCAATCAAGGATGATGGTACAGTATGGTGCTGGGGTAATGACCAATATGGGATTGGTCAGAAACTGGTACCTACCAGGGTAGAAGGCCTGAGCGGAGTAATCGATATAGGTGTTGGTTCAAAGATGACTTTGGTTCTTAAAGATGATGGAACCGTCCGGGCCTGGGGTAACAATCAATGCGGTGCACTGGGGATAGGGAATAACACTAGTTCCGGTACGCCGGTTCAACCCCAACTTAGCCAAATAGTAGATATAGAGGTGGGGCATCTAACCTGTTTAGCCCTGCAGAAGGATGGTAAGCTATGGACCTGGGGTGCCAATTCGTGGGGGCAGCTAGGGGTAGGAAACACAAGCGATGTTTATTCTCCGGTGCCGGTCTTACTGGACATATCCGATACCAGTCCGCCGCAATGGGCAGAGGGGGTTGAGCTAACTGCTTTAAATCCTACATGCAGCAGTGTGGAATTGAATTGGAGTCCGGCACAGGATGCAGTGGCTTATAAGATATTTACCAATGACCAACAAGTTGCCCTTCTACATTTCACCATGGGAACGAGCTATACTGTTACCGGTCTGGAAGATGAAACGGAGCATACTTTCCGGGTAGATGCCCGGGATGGAGCCGGCAATTATGCCAGCTTAAGTACAACAGCTACTACTCTGCCCGGACCACCCAGACTGCTGGAGGCTAAAACCAGTGCCAGCGGAAGCTTTATTAAACTTTCGTTCCATAAGGACATGAATGACCCGGTCGGCAAGCAGGGGGAATTTCAGGTAATGGTCGATGGGATTGACAATCCGGTAACAGAAGTTAAACTTGACTACAATACCAAAATAATTAAGCTGGTTCTGACTGCTCCTGTACCTGTGGGAGCAGCAGTTACGGTAAGTTACACCCAGGGAACAGTGAGTTCGGTCCAAAATTTATTACTGGAGAGTTTCGCCGGGCAGGCGGTAGTCAACGAGGTGGCTACACAAATTACCGGTGACATAGACATCTCGACCGATGGAAGCAACCAGAACCTGGTGATAGGCAATAATACTCCAGATTCAGTAACGGTAAACATACCCAAAGAGATTACCGGAGCAACTATCAGCGTAGAATCCAAACTTAATGAACCCCAGGGGGATACGGGTACTACTGACCCTCTTCCTGGAATGAATATCTCTGCCAATACCAGCATCGGCCCAAACCCGGTTCAGGTCAACATACCTGCTGGTACCACTATCACTGCTCCTGTGGGCTGGGATGGGATCATAGAATTGCCTAAAGTGCAGGCCAACGACGAGAATGTAACCGTAACCCCAGATCCGGGCAAAACGGCAACAGTCAACCGGGTTATCGAAATCGGCTGCGGGGACAAAGCCCTGGAATTTAACAAAGCAGTTAAAATCGTAATCCCTGGTGAAGCAGGCAAAGATGTCGGTTTTGTACAGGGAGGCATTTTCCAGAAGATTGATAACGTACTGACCGCCACTACTCAGGATGCAGTGGATGCGGAACTACTGGCCAAGGGTAAATTGGATGGTAAACAGGACCAGGGTAATGATATGGTAATCTGGACCAAGCACTTTACCAGCTTTGTTACCTATACCCAGACGATCACCAACCCGGGTGGAGGCTCCAGCGGCGGAAACGGCGATGGAAGCGGGGGCAATGCTGGTGACAGAGACTTCTGGGTGGAGAAATTTACTGTAGTGAAGAATTCTTCCACCAGCTATACCCTGCGTTTCGATTTAAGTAACGGCATGGACCGCGAGATTCCGGGCAACCTGAGCAAAGTCCATGTGTATAAAAAATCGGATCGTACTCTAATACCATATACCACTTACAACTACATCAAACAGGGTACCAACGACAATCCCCCCAAAATACGGCGATTGGAACTAACCTTTAACAACCTGTTCAAGGATGGAGATACCTACCTGGTAGAAATTGACCCTAACTTTACCGCAAATAACGGCAACACCTTTGGAACCATGTATACCACTGAATTTACCATAGGTGCTGGTGGGAACGCGGTTATAGGGAACAGTGATGCGAAAACTGTTTTTGGTACTGCTGGTGGAACCCTGAACGGGGAGAATGCCACTATTGTAATTCCAGCCGGAGCTTTCAGCAGCGATATAAAAATAACCATTGAAAAAGTCAGCAATGTCTCCAGCCTGCCCGGCTTAAGCGGTGGTAAAATAATGGGCAGTGTAGTGGAAATAAAAGCTGACCGCAGCGGTGAATTCAACAAGCCCGTTAGTATAACCCTGACCTTTGATAAATCACTGGTAGACCTAAAGAAAAACCGGGTAAGCATCTACTGGCTTGATGAAAAAACCGGCAAGTGGATTGAGCTAAAGAATGTCAAGGTTGATGATAGCGCAGGGACGGTTAGCGGCGAAATAAATCATTTCACTAAATTTGCAGCCATGGCAGTAGAAAAAACCAAAGAGGAAAAAGAAGCGGAAACAGTACCGGTACTGGCACCAGTTATCAATCTAAATGATATCAAAGGGCACTGGGCTCAAGCGCAAATCGAAAAACTGGTTGCAGCTGGAGCTATCAGTGGTTACCCAGGCAGCACCTTCAAACCGGATAATACCATTACTCGGGCTGAATTTGCTACGGTTCTGGTCAAAGCCTTTAAACTGGAAGCCAAAAACGGCAAAGTCTTTAAAGACACGAGCAATCACTGGGCCAAAGATGCAATTGCTACGGCTGCCGCTCACAGCATAGTCAGTGGTTACAATGCCGATACCTTTGCTCCCGATGAATTCATTACCCGTGAGCAAATGGCAGTAATGATAAGTAAGGCTGCTAAACTGACCGCAATTGAAGGCAGCCAAAACTTCAGTGATACCCAGCAGGTTTCAGAATGGGCACAGGATGCTGTAAACAAGGCCAGTGGCCACAAAATTATTTCCGGTTATCCGGATAACAGTTTCCGGCCCAAGGCTAATGCCAGCCGCGCAGAAGCCGTTACGGTCATTGCCAAAGCATCATAAGGGTTAAACACATAGGGGGATTTCCGGGATTTCCCGGTATCCCCTATGTGTCTTTTTATAATGACATAACAAACCTGCTGAACCAGAGGTTTAATATATAAAGCTGGGGAGGAATTAAATATGTACTTTACTAAAGCGAGCGGAAAACGGACTTACCTGGTTATGGTCATGGCCTTATTCATGCTTGCTGCATTACTATGGTTAGATTTACCCGTCGCACAGGCTGAAAATATGACCATCAGATGGTTTGAGCCAGAAGCTACTCTGATTAGTAGTGATGATAATAGTGTTTCTTATAAAATTAATGCCCCTATAGATCCTGATAAAGTGTATTTAAAATGGAATTTCTCCAATGGACTGGATCGGCCCCTGGCAGATGATCTGCAGTGCATTACACTCAAGACCAAAGATGAGACTACCGTAATTTCTCTAAACAAAGGAACCCCGCCTTTTAAACTGGATAGTCAGGGTGTAGTCGTAGCCGGTGATTTCAAATATACCAAAATAGGTGGTGGCAGTGGTAAAACTGGCGATAAGAGCAATGAATTGAGGCTACTGGAGTTAATACTTAAAAGTACAAGCCTTCAACCCGGAACAACTTACATTATTGAATTGGCTCCGGGATTTCAGGCCAACAATGGTAATACCCTGGGTCTAACCTATTCATGGGAGTTTACCACCAGTGGAAAAGCCCCTGCCGAATCCCTTCCCCCCGCTCAAAAAGAGGAAGTAACGCCTAATACGAATACTAAGCCACTTCCTGAGTTTAATGATATAAAAACGCACTGGGCTCGGACAAACATTGAAAAATTAGTTGTAGCAGGAGCTATCAGCGGTTACCCGAACGGTTCTTTTAAACCAGATACCACTATTACCAGAGCCGAGTTCGCCACAGTCCTGGTCAGGGCCTTTAAACTGGAGGCTGCCAATGGTAAAACCTTTAAAGATACGGTCAATCACTGGGCGCATAATTCAATTGCCGCTGCTGCAGCGGCTGGTATAGTTAGCGGTTACAATGCAGATACATTTGCTCCTGATGAACTTATCACCCGTGAACAAATGGCGGTTATGATAAGTAAGGCGGTCAAACTTACAGTAATTGAAGGAGGCAAAAACTTTAGCGATGAGCAGCATATTGCAGAATGGGCCCGGGATGCTGTAAACAAGGCTACCGGACATAAAATCATGTCGGGCTATCCCGATAATAGTTTTCGGCCTGGTGCTAATGCCACTCGGGCTGAAGCAGTTACAGTTATAGCCCAGGCTTTTCGATAAAGCATGATAGGTAATCTGATTCTTGGAATGACAACTTCAACCGCAGTACATAACCAGCAAGTAGTACTGAACCCGGTGGTGCTACGGTTTTAAATTAAAGGGGAAGGAAATACATGAGTAATTGGAAGATCGGCTTGAGCATTGCTATAGCATTAATCGTAGTACTGATGGTAATAGACCACTTTCATTATTCTCCTCCCGGTTTGGAAGCTGCAGAGATAGAAAAATTGGCAAAGGCACAACTGGAAGACGAAATACCTGATATTCTAAGTTGTAGTCGCCATATTAAAAAAGAGCAGGTAAAGGCCTGTACCATTGAAATATTGGATGTACGGGAACTGGATAATAAAACTTATCTGGTGTTCAAAGTGGATTATTGGCTTAAAGACGCCCAGAAAGATTTTTTGAGTAATAAACGCTATATACTGGGGATGCGCCTGGTGGAAAAAAAGCTGGGGGGAATAGCTCTAAGCCGGGGTGCACAATTTGAGGTTAAATATACCGGTTTCTATCCGGCAGATTGTGGAAGGCATGATGACGGTATTTTTTATGGGTTTTGCAAAGACCCCCGGGTTAGCAAAATATCATTGCGAAGTAATGATTTCGCCTGTGAGCAGGTGATAACTAACCAGGTTATTTTAGCTAATATTCCGGATGGAAGAGATGAGGTCTATCCGGAATTTTGGGATAATCGGGGGCAGCAAATCCAGCCTACCAATGCGATGCGAGTAGCGATTATTGGGGGAAACAATCAAATCTTGCAGCAGTATAATAACCAGCCGTTTACCGGTTGGATTCAGGATTTGGATGAGATTGATTACCTCTCCACCAGCACGGTGGATGCGATATGGATTTTCCCGGATTACAGGCAAAGAGCTTTGCAGGGGGCATGCAGGGCTAAACTTAAAAAATTAATAGATGAAGGGATTCCGGTAATATTTGTGGGTGATAAAGACCCTCAGAATCTAGCCAGGATTTTTCAGATGGCAGGTTCTTGTGACCGGGTAACTAACTCTGAAGACATTATAGCAGTATATGCCGGCACTAATCAGGAAGGCAAAGGACAAATCGGGGTGATAAGCGTGAACGAAGGTATGCAATTTCCTATTTTGCAAAAATCAATGGCCCTGCGCTATCGGCTGGATATTTTTAATAAAGGAGAAACAAGCCAGGAAGAAGGAACTTTGATAAAACTATGAAGATGTTTATTCAGATAGAAGATGCCAGGATGAAAAAATATTCCCGGTTGGGCTTCTTTGTCTTGTTTTGTTTACTGAGCACAATATTTATAGGTTATTTGGCCCTACCATTGTATGCTGATGATGGATTAGAAATGAAGGTGAAAGCAGGCTTTACTGGCTATGCTCGCAGTGGCAAGTTTACTCCGGTACAGGTGATAGTGGAAAATAATGGACCGGGAGTCACTGCTTGTCTGGAGATAAGCACGCTTAGCGGCGAAAAGCAGGTTTTATACAGAAAGGCAGCAGTACTACCTTCGGGTAGTAAGAAAGCCATTGATATGTACATACCAGTAAATGTCGAGCAGGACTATACGGTTAAATTGGTATCGGAACCAGAAAAAAAACTGTTGGCTGAATCCAGGTTAAGGATGTTCTATATCGAGGATAATTTACTGGTTGGAGTACTCGGTCAGGGTGTAGCTGACCTCGATTATCTGGAGGAGATAAGATTACCTGGTTCAGGTCGAAAAACTAACGTTGCCTATTTACAGGAAGATAATTTACCAGTAAATGAGCTGCTCCTGGATAATATCAGTGTCCTGGTTTTTTATGATTACCCTCTTAACCGCTTACCGGAGCAGAAGTCTAGTGCCATAAGAGAGTGGGTAAAAAGAGGGGGAATCCTGGTCCAGGGAGGAGACGGATTCGATTCCTCAGTTTTAGCTGCAGTTGGAAGTAATAATGAGCTAACCGGGGAAAAGGCTGAAGAATTGGCAATAGAAGGCAATAGTATATATCGCTGGCAACTGGGCCGGGGAAAAATTTATCACCTGGCCAATGGTGGAGCCATGGGGATAGAGGGCATGAAACTATGGCAGTATTTGCTGAATGAAGCGGACTCTTCGCCACTCGCCTGGACCCGTAATATAAATGAAACCGGTAACACCCTGGGAACCGCCCTGTCCACTATGCCTGCCTCCGACCTGCCGGCTTTCGGCTGGCTGGCAGCAATATTTTTAATTTACATATTGATACTGGGACCAGGAGCTTATCTAATATTAAAAAGGTTTGACCGCAGGGAGTGGGGATGGGTCGTTATTCCTTTGCTGGCAGTGCTATTGTTTTCTTTTACCTATTTATTCGGATTCAAAGGCAAAGGCTGGAATGCCTATACCAGTATTATTTCCCTGGTGAAGCTGGAAACCAATAGTGACTATGCCCGGGTAAATTCTATTATGGGTACTTTTGCCCCCACCCAGAGTGCTTTTTCCATTGACCTGCCCGGTAATAGTTTGGTTAGCCTTTTACCAGTTGATATTGGTGGGCAGGGAAGCGCTATGACCAACAGCACTGTCCAAGAACCGCCGCTTGCAGCGGTGGTGGAACAGGGCAAGGATACCCGGGTAAAGTTTGATGATACTACCCGCTGGTCAATGCGGTGCATTCGCAGTGAAGCTTTTCTTAACCAACCCGGTGCTATTGCTGGTAATCTGCAGTTGGCAAATGGAAAAGTAAGCGGTACGATAAAAAACCTTACCGGTTATCGTTTAAATGATTGCGCCGTTATCAGCCGTTATAACTATCAATATATAGGAAAGCTGGAAGCAGGAGAATCCGTCCCCATTGATTTTCAACCATATATTTACGGGCAAAAAGGGACAGCCCTGCAAACATTTAAAAGGCTGCAAGAGAATTATCCGGTCAATTGGCCCCAGCAGGACAGAAATATTGGGTTAAGAGACAAAGAAATAAAGAAACAGCTGACGGCCATGGTTGCCCAGTCTTATGATTTTCTTGATAACAGCCTGCTCCTGGTGGGATATTCCCAGGAAGTGATAAAGGGAACTTTTTATGAGAGTAAAACCGAAAATAGATACGCTTTTACCGCATTTACTGCTCCGCTGCTATTAAACAATATTAGTGATGCAGGTAAAATATCTGTACCTCCCGGGATAGTAAATGCGCGCCTGGTAAAGGTGCTGGGTCCCGATTGCCTGCCTGATGAATGGGGTTATAACCTGGAGCAATCGCAACTGATATTTCAAATGGATATGCCCTGTTCGCTTTACGACTGTAGTTTTGATGAAATCCGGATTTTCGTGCCCGGAGTTGATTATCGGATGCAAGAGGCCTTGAGCATAAAAGTATATAACCTGGAAAGCGGCGATTGGGATGAGGTAGGCTGCAAGCCTGCAGGTAGTCTGCTTGACAATGCCCGGCAGTATGTGAACGAAAACGGTTCTTTGCGGATTAAGGTGGCCAAAGTCGCAAATCAACCCTCTGACTATGTTTTCTACTTTCCTGGTCTTACTGTAAGTATGGAAGGCAGCCGTATGAACGTAAAGTCGGGGTCGGATTAGAGCATTTATTAATATAGTTTTAATAGAGAAGGAGGTTCAACAGGGAGTATATTAAGCAAGAGGATTAGAATGGGGAATTGTTTTTAGGAGGATAGGGCTATGCCAATAAAGTTTATATTCCGAAAAAATTCTAGATTAATAATTACCTTGATGCTACTTTTTTCCTTGGTATTTGTTTTATCA
>ENA-UOUL01004610-UOUL01004610.1-bioreactor-metagenome-genome-assembly--contig:-NODE-4610-length-12575-cov-3.606337_pt1 | contig 12575 bp, 10 predicted proteins | sample MGYA00249838_ERZ747220 | MGnify/ENA primary metagenome ERZ747220 (study PRJEB28778, sample SAMN05720191) | bioreactor metagenome | isolation source: Anaerobic biogas reactor | place: USA:Washington...
CATCGATCAGTTGATCGAGATGCTTCCCGAAGGTTCACTCGGTGACCTCGGGCCATACGCCGGCCTGATCGGGACCCTGGTCAACGAGATCACCTGTTCCCTTTCACCCCTTCAGATCAACTTCTCGACCGAGGCCCAGGAGCCCTTCAAGGGTGTCCGGTTCATCGAAGGTCTCATCTGGATCGACCAGATCCGATTCGTTCAGGTTCGGGTCCCCGGTGACCGGATTGCGGTCGACCAGGTTAAGCAAATGGTTAACATAAACAGCGCCGGCGATGGCGACGACCAGCAGGATGCCGACGATAACCAGGCTGACGATAACAGCCGGGCCAAGCGGTTTTTTGCGGCGCGCGGGCGGGGTCTGTCGCTGGACAGGTGCGTAGTGCGATTGATGGCGGTTACTCTTCACGGTCTTCACCTCGGTCATTATATTGCGCAAACACAGCTATTATACAGGAGCCTCGCGATCCGTCCAGTGACAAATCGTCAACAATCCGTTAACAAATTGTCTAGCATGGTCAGCGTATGACTTCTTTGACGACAGTCGCCAAGCGTTTGTTCATTCTTGTTCTGACCAGGTCTTAGGCATTCTCCCGACGGGACAAGCGAAGAATAAGCGCTCCGGCCACAGCCAGAAGAATCAAGAGCAGCCCCAAACCGGCTGTCCCGTTCCCCTCCCCGGTCTGCACCAGGTCTTCTGTAGGCATAGGGGTGACGGTCGGTACGGCTGTCGGCATGGGACTGGCTGAAGGCGCTGGTGTGAGTGTAACGGTTGGCGTGGGTGTCGCGGTCGGCAGCGGGCTGGGTATCGGTGAAGGTGTCGGAGTCGGTGTTGCTGTCATGGTCGGTATGGGGCTGGGTGAGGGCGAAGGAGATGGTGTGGGTGATACGGTTGGACTGGGTGTCGCGGTCGGCAGCGGGCTGGGTGTCGGAGAAGGTGAAGGTGTCGGCGTGGCGGTCGGCACAGGGCTGGGCGAAGGCGATGGAGAAGGAGTTGGCATAGTCGGTGGACTGTAATCTTCCGTCGTCGCCAGGATCCAGCTGGTTTGGGCAGGCAAATTGTCGCGCTGCCAGCCGACCAGAATCGCCGCGTCCGTAACCGGCCCCGCAACCGTTTGACCCAAGCTGTTCTGCTCGAGGTTGCGCCAGACATTCGAGAACCTGTCGGCCAGCCAAAGATCCCAGGGCGTCTCAGCTGCTGCGGTATACAGGATCTGGCATCGCGGCGGCAAGCCGCGATCGGTGACCCGGATCGCGCCTTCGGTCGTTAGGCTAAACAGGCCTTCGTCATGAAAGGATACATCACCGCCATGGATCAGGGTCAGATCGGTCAAATCTGCGCTGGAGCACAAGACCTGGAATCGCTTTTGGACCAGGTAACTTCCCGAGTTTACCCGCACGTCCTGGCGCAAAGTCAAGCCAATGTCCGCATCGAGCAGCCATTTGGCCGTGATGGACGTGCCACCGGATCCGCTGGACATGGTGGCCGCCGGGAACATGGACGTCATGTCACCGGCAAAGGCACAATCTTGAAAGGCGTCGCCGTAGTAGACACGCGTCTGGCCGCCGACTGCGACATGGAGCACGCTGCTCCAGCAGACCTGATCGGAGATACGCGATACATAGCCAAACAGGCCAGTTCCCGGGATGATCTCATCCCAGACAGCCACACCCATGTTGCCGTTATCCAGGACGTCAACGGCGAGTGGATCCAGGCCAGGCTGACCGCCCAGCGTCAGGCGGACGGGATCGTCGAGGGCAGCAGGAACATCGGGAACAACAACAAATAGAATCAACAACAGCAGGACGGGCAGGCACCAGGATAGCTTTCTGATCATGTCAAACCTCCGTCAGAATCGGGAACCTGTCTGATGGGCAGGTCATTCCGAAACGCACCGGCTGCGCGATGCCCCTCGGGCTGACGCAGAGGTTCTGATCTGTTTTTTATTATAACCTTGTTCGCTGGTTTGGCAAACCGATATCGCTTGTGATATTATATATATTATCCACATTTATTCTTATACGTTTTGTTCATGTTGCCTTCGACATGACCCATGCCCGGGAGGTGCTTATGACATCCAGAAAAAATTGCATCAAGCAAGTCAGCGGTTCGGCGACAGAAGTGCTCGAAGCGAGGATGCACCGGCTGCACGAGGAGATTGCGGATTACACGGCACTCAAGGACCAAATCCGGACCGGATTGGACCAAAATGACGCCATTGCCTCGCGTCGGCAGCGCATTCAAGCCGCTATGGGTGCGACGGACCGGCAGTGGCAGGATTACCGTTGGCAACTGGCCAACCGGATCACCGATGCTGCGGCGCTGCAGGCGTACCTGCCGCTAAGTCCCGAAGAGACAGCCCGGATCGCCCGGGTGGCTGCGCAATACCGCTTCGCGATCTCCCCGTATTACCTCAGCCTGATCGACCCGGACGACCCGGCCTGCCCGATTCGCCGTCAGGCGGTTCCCGATGAAGCCGAATTGGATCCGGCCGGCGAGCTGGACCCGATGGATGAGGCCGGCAGCACGCCGGTCAATGGCATCACGCGCCGCTACCCGGATCGCCTGATCGTCAAAGTGACCAACCAGTGCGGCATGTACTGCCGCTTCTGCCAGCGCCGCCGCCTGATCGGCGAACAGGACAAGCACACGACCCCGCACGTGCTGGAGCAGTCTTTGGCCTATATCCGCAGCCACCCGGAGATCCGCGATGTGCTTCTGACCGGTGGCGATGCCCTGATGCTGAGCGACGCGCGCCTGGACTGGCTGCTGGGCGAACTGCGTCAAATCGAGCATGTCGAGATCATCCGCATCGGGTCACGCACACCGGTGACGTTGCCGCAACGCATCACGCCGGGACTGGTCAAGATTTTGAAGAAATACCACCCGCTTTATTTTAATACCCATTTCAACAGCCCGGCCGAGATTACAAAGGAAGCGCGCCAGGCTTGCGCCCTGCTGGCCGACGCGGGCATCCCGCTGGGCAACCAAATGGTGCTTCTGAACGGGGTCAATAACGACCCCTTCGTGGTCCGCAAGCTGAACCAGCAGCTGCTGCGCATCCGGGTCAGGCCGTATTACATCTTCCACGCCAAGCAGGTACGCGGCACGGCCCATTTCTGGGTCAAGCTTGAGGAGGGTTTGGAGATCATGGAATCGCTGCGCGGATCGACATCGGGGCTGGCTATCCCCACCTACATCGTCAACGGAACCGGCGGTCTGGGCAAGACACCGCTGCTGCCGAACTACCTGCTCTATATCGGGCGCGAAAAGGCGGTCTTTCGCAACTGGCAGGGCCAGATCTTCGAGATCGATAACAGCCCGCCGGCCTGAACTGACAAAAGGGCGGCCTTGCGGCCGCCCTGCTTGTTTGGTGCGTTTGTTCGATCAATAATAGGAGATATCGTTAATCAGGTTGGAGATGATGCCGCCAAGGACACCGGCGAAGATGATACTCAGCACGACGCCGATCAGCATCAGGATCAGGTAGGCGCGGCAGAAGTTTTTCTTGTTCGGATTGGTATCGCTGCCGAAAGCCCAGACCAGCAGGAGGATAAAACCGACCAGCGGGATGGCGCTTAAGAGCATGGTGCCGATATACGAGCCAACCGACATGACAGGCGCGCCGCCGGCGGCGGCCGCGTTGTAGGTTTGCTGAGGCGGATAGTAGGTTTGCTGAGGCGGCGCATACTGCTGGACCGGCGGCTGGTTGTACACCGGCTGCTGGGGCGGCGGCGGTGGAGGCGGCGGCGGGGCAGCCTTAGGGGTTTCTGCTGCAGCTGTCGGCGCACCGCAGCTTTCACAGAACTTCGCATCGTCGGGATTTTGCTTGCCACAATTCGGACAGTACATGATCGTTCCTCCCTCTCAAATGACACTCGGCAGATTATCGCCAACAGCCGGCCGTTTCACGGCCAGGCTGGACAGGCCATTTTTTGTGATCAGGCCTTGGGCTTGGGAGCGCCGCAGCCGATGCAGAAATTACCCTGGTTTTCCTTGCCGCATTGGGTGCAGAACCAGCTGTTCTTGTCGGCCGCTGGTGCAGGTGGCGCGGCTTCCTCGACAGGTTGCTCTTCAGGCTGAGACGCCTCTTCCGGCTGCGGTTCGCTCACAACGGGAGGAGCTTCGGGCGCGGCGGGCGGCGGCGGAGGCGTCGGCGGCTGGTAAGCCGCCTGGGGCGGCGCGGCCGGCGCGGCAGGAGGCGGAGGCGGGGGTGCGGTATAGGCAGCTGGCGCGGGCTGGGGCTGAGGTTTGGCTTTGGGTTTTATGAGGCCCATTGTCTTGTCGGTCAGGCCGGCCAAAACGGGCAGGTTGGCGTCTTTGCTCTTGGCCAGGCGCAGCACCGCGATCAGGGCCAACACGAACAGCCCGATGTTCAGCAGGAATCGGATGACGCTGTGAACACTGGTGAAGAAGTTGATCACCTTGTAGGCGTCAAACAGGCCGAAGAAGGCGTTGATCGCGGTGAAGAACCAGCCGACCACCGTCAGGGCCACCTTGTAGGCCAACGTCAGGTAAAAGGCCTGGAACACCTGCCGGGTCAGCCACTGGTCTTTTTCCAGGATCAGGGCATAGGCCAAAAAGAGAATCAGGGCCTCGAGCAACCCGAAAAAGGCCAAGACAAAGCCGAGGATCGCGATTGCCGTGAGGTTCAGGCCGTACTTTCCTTGCGTCATGATCGTCCCTCCATTTCGTCGTAACAGGATCGGATGAATATGGACCTATTTCTTGGATTTGGTACGCTACCAGACTATCACAGAGGGCGGCCGAACGCAATGTTCGGCCGCCCTCTGGCGTTCTTCAGATCGTCTCAAGCGGTTTGACCAGGCCGGTTATCGTCGGCGCGGCTTCGACCGGAGCCGCCCAGCGGATCGCGTTGAGCAGCACACGCTGGATAACGGGCTGGTGATAGACCGGGAATGTCTCGTGGCCGGGACGGAAATAGAAGATCTTGCCGCGGCTGCGCTGGAAGCAGCAGCCGGAGCGGAAGACCTCGCCGCCGGTGAACCAGCTGATAAAGACCAGCGCGTCGGGGGCCGGGATGTCGAAGCGCTCGCCGTACATCTCCTCGTGTTCAAGTTCGAAATGCTCGGGGATGCCGTCGGCGATCGGGTGGCCGGGCTCGACTGTCCAGAGGCGTTCCTTTTCCCCGATCTCACGCCACTTGAGGTTTTGGGTGTCGGTGCCCATCAGCTTGCGGAAGATCTTGGAGCCGTGGCCGGAATGAAGCACGATCAGGCCCATGCCTTGAAGGACGCGGTCGTACACCTTGTTAACGATTTCGTCGCGGACCAGTCCGTGGTGGGCGTGGCCCCACCAGACCAGGACATCGGTCGCGGCGAGCACTTCGTCGGTCAGGCCATGCTCAGGATCGTCAAGAACGGCGGTTCGGGCGGTCATATCCGCCTGGCCGGCGACACAAGCGGCGATGGCGCCATGGATGCCCTCAGGGTAGATGGCCCCGACTGCAGGCATCTCACGTTCGTGGCGGAACTCGTTCCAGATGGTGACGCGGATCGGTTTGTTCATGCGGTCTCCTCCTTCTTTCCGGGCAGTGAACGGCGCACGATCGCGTTCATCTCATCCAGGTGCTCGAGCATGTCTTCGGCCAGGCGGATCTGGCAGCGGGCCCGGTCGAGGTTGTGGCCAGGCCGGTGGATTCTGAAATAGCGGTCGCCGTCCAGGTGGTCGGCCAGGAAGCGCGAGGCCAGCTCGATCGTGATCACGACGGCGCCCAATGCCATGTGGTCGATCTCCGTTTCGGTCAGGGAGGGACCGGCCGCGGCCATGAAGCCGCGCGTGAAAGCTTCGAAATAGTCCATGTTTAGCGAGACCTTGCCCAGGTCGATCTCGTCTTCGGCCGCGTTATTGGCGGCAAAGCGGATGGCGTCGCCGAAATCGTACATCGACAGGCCCGGCATGACCGTGTCGAGATCGATTACGCACAGCGGCCGGCCGTCATCGATGTCCATCAGGATGTTGTTGTACTTGGTGTCGTTGTGGGTGACGCGCAGCGGCAATTCGCCGGCAGCCAGGAGTTCGGCCAGACGGCTGGCCAGTTTCTCGTGGCGACGGAAAAAGTCCAGTTCGGATTTGACCTCAGTCTTGCGGCCTGCCTCGTCGCGTTCGGCGGCGTCAAACAGCTTGCGCAGCCGGTCCGGCGTGTCATGAAAGCCCGGGATGGTCTCGGCCAACCGCTCCATTGGCAAACCTTCCAGCAGGGCCTGGAAGCGGCCGAAGGCGTAGCCGGCACTGACCAGCACCTGGCTGTTCTCAACTTGCTCGTAGGCGACCGAATTGGGCACATAGGGGCAGAGCCGCCAGATGCCGCCGGCGTATTCGGTGTAGATGATCCCGTCCCGGTTGGCCAGGAAATGGATCACGCCGCAGTCGTTTGCGTCCAGCTGGTTGTCAAGATACTCGTTGATCGCCCGGATGTTGTTCATGACCAGCAGGGGATCTTTAAAGACATAGTCGTTGATCCGCTGCAGGATCCAGGTTTCGGTCCGGTCTTCTTCTTCCAATTTCACCTGGTAGGTGTCGTTGATGTGTCCATTGACCAGGCGCGTGATGCCGCAGATGCGGCCGGGCAGGTCGTAAGCGGCCAGCACCGCGCGGATGGTCTTGTCCTGTTCTGCTTCAGTCACGGTTCTTGCTCCTTAGTTTGTTAGCGTATTTCCTCATCGAAAACGACGGCAACTTTACCGCAGTCGCCGGCGGCCATCAGGCGATAGGCCTCGTCGGCCTGGTTCAGGGTGAAGCGGTGTGTCACCAGGTCCTCGGGATGGATCTGCCAGCGCACGAGGCGTTCGACGAGCTCTTCCATCTTCCAGATGCTGGTCACCCAGGAGCCGTAGATCGTCTTCTGGTCGTGGATGATGTCGGGGCTGGGGTTGAACTCCACGGTCCCGCCTTCGCCGACAAAGGCGATCCGGCCCCACTTGCGGGCGGCCCGGATGGTCAGCTGGCGTCCGGCGGTATGCCCGGAGCAGTCGACGGCGCGCTCGACGCCGTTGCCGCCGGTCAGGGCGTGGATCGCGTCCAGGGTGTCGGGGCCGGACACGAAGACCTCGTCGGCCAGCTTTTTGTCGCGGGCCAGCTGGCAGCGGACGGGGTTGACGTCGACGCCGATCAACTTCTGGGCGCCCATCGCCTTGGCCAGCATCAGGGTGGCCAGGCCGACCGGTCCGAGCCCGACGACCAGCACGGCGTCGTTGCCGGAGATGCCGATCTTTTCCAGGCCTTCGTAGACGGTGCCGAAGCCGCAGGCGACCTGGGCGCCGTCGGTGTAGGTCAGCTCGTCCGGCAGCGGCACGAGGTCTTTTTCGTCAGCCAGGATGTAGGGCGCCATGCCGCCGTCGCGCTGCCAGCCATAGGCGGCGCGCAGCGGGCTGGTGCAGCTGATCATGTAACCCTGGCGGCAGTCGACGCACAATCCGCAGCCGGAGATGTGGTAGACGATCACGCGGTCGCCGGTCTTGAAACGGCGCATGCCGGGGCCGCAGGCGACGATCTGGCCGGCCGGTTCATGGCCGGCGATCTTGTTCTGGTAACCTTCCGGGCCTTTGCCGAGGTGTTCGCGGTAGATGGCACGGATGTCGCTGCCGCAGATCGTCGAGGATTTGGTGCGGATCAGGACCTGGCCATGGCCGGGCTGGGGCACCGGGACGGTGCGCAGCGCGACGGTGCTGTCTCCGGGCAAATAGGCGGCCAGCATGGTGGATGGGATGGCATGTTCTGACATATCGGTTCCTCGCTTTCGTTATCCGGTTCAGGACCGGCCAGTGATCGTTCCGTCCAGATCCCAGAGGTCGCGCCAGTCACGGGCGCCGTTCCAAAGAAAGACCTGGCCCTTGATCAGGCGGCAGTCGCAGTCGACCTTGGCGATCTCGGCCATATCGTACTCGCTCAGCGGCGCGCTGTCCAGGACCGCCAGGTTGGCGGCCAGCTGGGCGGGTTTAACAGAAAACGGGATCGGGATCTGGCCGCGCTGCACGGCCCACTTGAGGCAGACCTGGGCGGGATGCCAGCCGCACTCGACCCCGATGCGACGGATCGCCGTCTGCTCCATGTCGACGATATCCTCAGCGGTGCGGTCGCGCTCCGGGCGCGAGGGCGAGCCGAGCGGGCTGTAGCCGACCGGCTGGATGCCGTGTTTGAGGCAAAAGTCGAACAGGGCCGGCTGCTGGAAGGTCGGGTGCAGCTCCATCTCGTTGACCGCCGGCATGATCCGGCAGTCGCGGATCAAGCGTTCGAGCTTGGGGATCGTCATGTTGCTCGTCCCGATCTGGCGCACCAGGCCGGCCTGCTGCAGCCGTTCCATCTGGTGCCAGGTTTCCATGTAGTCGTCGTGATCGTAGGGTTTGGCCGAAGGGTCGTGAAAGTCCGGCGGCGCGCCGCGCGGGTGGATATTGCGAAACGGCCAGTGGATCAGGAAGAGGTCAAGGTAATCGAGCTGGAGGTCCTTGAGGGTCTGCGCAAGCGACAGCAACACGTCGGCCGGCTTGTGGCCGTCGTTCCAAACCTTGGAGACGACAAAAAGCTCGGAGCGGGGCACACCGTCTCGGATCGCGTCGGCCAGGATCGGCCCGATGGAGGCTTCGTTGCCATAAACGGCGGCGCAGTCGATCAGGCGGTAGCCGAGCCGAATGCCCTCGCGAACCGCCTCGGCGACGGTCTTTTCGTCATAACGATCTGATCCGAATGTCCCCAGCCCGATCGATGGCATCGGGCAGCCGCTGCGCAGCAGGCGCGACGTACCGGTCATGGTCCCCTCTTCCCGCCGCCCAGGCGGCCTGTTGGTCTCATATCATGCTACCGTTATTGGCCGTTTCCGTCAATAAGGAAAAGCAGATTCGGACGTTAAACAGGCTCCATGCGGGCGGTCAGACCGGGCTGAAATCGCGGGGGTTCTCGTGCCAGGCCTGGATGAATTTTGTGATAAGATCCGGATCGAACTGGCTGCCGGCGCAGCGTTTCAATTCGGTTAGGGCCTCTTGTGGTGTCATCGCGCGATGGTACGGGCGGTCGTGGGTCATGGCGTCGTAGGCGTCGATGATGCTGACCAGGCGGGCGATCAGGGGAATGGATTCGCCGGACAGGCCTTGGGGGTAGCCCTGGCCATTCCAGTGTTCGTGGTGATTGAGAATACCGAGGGCGACGGGTTCGAGCTCGGAAATGCCGCTGATGATCCGGCAGCCGATCTCAGGATGGCGCCGGACCTGCTTCCATTCGGCGTCGTTTAGCGGGCCGGGCTTGTTCAGGATGTGATCCGGCACGATCACCTTGCCGATGTCATGCAGGATCGCCAAAAGGCATAAGCTGTCCAGTTCGTGCTTGTCGAGCGAAATCATTTTCCCAACCCGAAGCGCGATCCGGGCCATGCGCTGGACATGCGATGAGGTCTCCCCGCTTTTTTCGGTCAGGATCTGGTTTAAGGCCCGGATCAGGTTATAGCGCCAGCTGCGGTGTGCCAGCAGCTTATTCAACTGCATGTCTTCGCTGGCCTGGCGCAGAATGTCGTTGACAGGCTGGTCCATGTCTGTTTTGACCGCGATGCCCCAGGACATGCTGAGCGGAATCATGAGATCCTGGGCCGTGTGGTTGCCGATCGCTTCCTGAATGCGCGCCACGACCTGTTCGGCGATATCCTGGTCGGCTTGAGGAAGCAGGATCATGAAGGCATCGCCGCTCCAGCGGCCGACCAGGTCTTCATGCCGGCAACAGGAACGCATAAGGTCGCTGACAGCAAGCAAAGCGCGGTCGCCTTGAACGGGTCCAAGCGTGTCGTTGATCAGGCTGAGCCCGTCGATGTCCCCGACCACGATCGATAAGGGCAGCTGGCGTTCAGTGTCCAGGCGGTGCAGATTTGTTTCCAGAAACGACCGGTTGTAAAGGCCGGTCAAAGGGTCTGTCTGGGCCTGATCACGGCGGCAGCGGGCCAGTTCCAGGGCATGGTCCAGTTTGACTTTGAGTTCGAGCCGGCTCAGCTCGTCTGCCGGCAGGGGCAGATAGTCCCAGGCGCCGGCTTCCAGCAGCTGGCGGATCGCCTCGTGGTCTGGCTGGGCCAGCGTGACCAGCACCGGAATAGATCTGGTCACCGTTTTATCCTTGCTCGCACCCAGTAAGTTAAGACTTTGCTTGAGATCTTGGGCGCAAAGCAGGCAAAGGGCGGCGTCACTGGGGATATCGGTTGTTTGGGTTACGGTCAGGGCACGTTCAGAGGCGTACTGCCGGATGTAATCGGGCAGCAGCGTGTTGCCGGCTGGATTGATCAGGGCAACGGTCAGCGGTTCGGACTGGGACGTGACAGGATGATTCGTGCGCTTCGGGTTAGGTTTAACAACAGGCATTTTGGTTCCCTCGATGTCTTTCCTTGTCGTCTGGCCAAAGGCCGTATGGGACAACGAAACTAAAGCGTGGCCGGTCAACGACCAGAACACAGCCATTTTAACGATATTCCCGGGGCTATGCAAGTCAGCCCCGGGAATTTGCGCGCTAAATAACCATACGGGTAACCGTCAAAGGCCTTTTTCCAGCTCTTCGACCATCGCCCCGATCGCCTTAATCGTCCGACGCAGGGCGTCCGGTCCCGTGACATCGACGCCGGCCAGGGCGGCGAATGCGACCGGGCCGACCGAGGCTCCGGCCTTGAGCGCGGCCAGGTAGTCTTGAACGGCCGTCTCCCCTTCTGTTTGGATACGGCGGTTGACCTCGGTGGCGATGGTCAGGCCGGCGCTGTAGGTGTAGGAATAAAGGCCCATGTAGTAGTGCGGCTGGCGCATCCAGGTCAGTTCGGCACCGTCGTTGATCTCGACCGCGTCGCCCCAGAAGCGGGTCAGGACATCGCGCTTGATCGCGTTCAGGTCGCTGGCCTGGAGATGCTCGCCCGCGTCAACGCGGCGATAAACCTCACGCTGGTAGGCGGCTTCCAAAAGATGGGTGACGAAGTTGTGGTAGTAAGTGTTCTGGATCAGGGACGCCAGCACCCAGCGCTGGAAGCGCGGATTCGGGTTTTGCTTGAGCAGGGCCTGCATCAGGAGCAGCTCGTTCAAGGTCGAAGGGGCTTCGACCATGTACAGGGACGGTTCGCAGGCCAGGTAGGGCTGGGCAGCCTGGGCGAGCACGAAATGCAGGGCGTGGCCCAGCTCATGGGCCAGGGTGAACACCTCGCTGAGGTGGCTGGTCCAGGACAGGAGGATGTAGCCGTGCACCTGGTAGGGCGAGGCGCAAAAGCCGCCGGTCATTTTGCCGATGTTCTGGGCGTAGTCGATCCAGCGTTCGTCGAAGGCACGCAGCACACCGGCCTGGTAATCCGGGCCCAGGACGCCAAGGGCATCGGACACGACCTGGCGGGCCTCAGCCATATCCATAACCGGGTCGTAGCCGGGATCGCCCGGCAGTGGGCGAAGGTGCTTGTTGGGCTTGAACCCGGGCTCGGCCGGGTGGGCCTTGGCCAGGCGGGCCATGGGATCGATGCTGGGAACTGCGGGCGCATCGCGCTCTGCGAGTAGGCGACGGCCCAGCATCGACCAGAAGTCGGGGTCGGCGGGCGGGATGGGGATCTCGGCGAGCGTGGCGCGAGCGGCGGCCACCAGCGCGTCGGTCTCGGGGGTGCCGGTGGGCTCGAAGCCCACCGAGTTGGTCCGGTCGCGGGCGAGCAGCCGGCGTGCCGAGCTGAGACGGTTGGTGGCTGGCTCGACTCCGGCGTCGAGGGCGGCGGCGGCGTCGTCGACGCGGTAGTCCTCGAGGTCGACCATGACGGCGAGGGCTCGCTGGTCCGGAGCGAGGCGGCGCCAGCCGGGCGGAAAGGTCGTGTCGGGCATCGTTCCACCGGCCAGTTCGATCAGGTTGCGAGCCTCGATGATGGCCGACTCCGGCTCCGCGTCGGCAGGGGAGTGGTCGTCGATCGAGAGCTGCAGGCCACCAGGTCGATCGGCCCAGGTGTCGTCGGTGAGGTCGATCTCGTCGTGGTCGGCATCGGCGCGCCCGGCATCGGCGAGCGGGTGCTGGCCAAGGTATTCCCGTCCGAGGGCGAGGCCGGCCCGACCTATACCGCCCGCGTAATGAAGGTGTTCGAGAAGCGGCGCGAGGCCGTTCTGGGCGTCTTCCGTAAGTTGCGCGATGGCACATTCCGCATCGAGCCTGTCGAACGGCGCCAGCCGGAACTCATCGTAGACCCGGACTACGCCGCCAACGCGAAGAGCGGCGACCTTGTGGAGGTGGAGCAGGTGTCGAGCGGCCGCTACGGGCTGCCGAAGGCCAAGGTGCTCGCCGTGCTGGGCTCGCTGGAAAGCGAGAAGGCGGTCTCGATGATCGCCATCCACGCGCACGACATTCCGCACATCTTCCCCGCCGAGGTCGTCGCCGAGGCCGAATCGGCGCGCCCTGCCACAATTGCCGGTCGCGAGGACTGGCGTTCCATGCCGCTCGTCACCATCGATCCGGCCGACGCCAAGGATCACGACGACGCCGTTCATGCCGAACCCGACACCGACGAGAACAATACCGGCGGCCACATCGTCACCGTCGCCATCGCCGATGTCGCGGCTTACGTCGCAGCCGGCTCGGCGCT
>ENA-UOUL01004611-UOUL01004611.1-bioreactor-metagenome-genome-assembly--contig:-NODE-4611-length-12575-cov-3.052008_pt1 | contig 12575 bp, 10 predicted proteins | sample MGYA00249838_ERZ747220 | MGnify/ENA primary metagenome ERZ747220 (study PRJEB28778, sample SAMN05720191) | bioreactor metagenome | isolation source: Anaerobic biogas reactor | place: USA:Washington...
AATAGGACTGTTATAAAATAAAAAAGCCTTTCGTCTCGTTAAGAGGCGAAAGACCATATTTCCGCGGTTCCACTCTTGTTGAGCCCTGCCTAACGCAGGTACTCCACTCAAATACTCTAACGGTATTACCGGGTATGCCTACATAATTTCAACATACCTGCTCCCGGGCGCAATTTCGAAACGGTTTCATACTGTAAAGAGGCTCTCAGCCGGTGACCTCTTCTCTCTGGCAGCGATTGCAGTTCTACTTATCCCATTCATAGCATTTATTTATGGAATTAATAAAATTATATGCAGCCGGGTTCCTAAAGTCAAGGGGGCAAGTAGGGATGATCAGGCCTTAAGTGTTGTAATCGTGGCCAGAACTAAAAAAATACAACCCAAAAGCCACCCCGTTATTGTGGCGTAGGCAAACCAGGATTTGGCTACTTGCCCAAAAATTATTGATGCGCTTAAACATATACAGAATATAACCGTCCATTTTTGATATTTACTCATGTTTAAACACCTCCCCCGGACGTCATCGGTCATAACTACTACTTTGTTTCCTCGTCTTCAAAGAGTTCCTCTATTCTCAAACGCAAATTGTTTCACGTGAAACATTGGGGAATTTTGGCAGACAAGCAAGAACCGTCCCCACTTGCCCCTTCGGATAAATTGTTTCACGTGAAACAATTGTTTAAAATCGTGCTAAAAGGACCGCGTAGGCCCTTCAGGGTATCCCCTTAACACGCTTATGCTTTTCTGGATGCGACACAGGGTTTCTTCCCGGCCCCAAATAAAAATCAGGTAAGGCAGGTCAGGGCCGTGGGATTTACCGGTTAAGGCGCAGCGCAGGGGCATAAACACATTCTTAGGCTTTAGCTTTAAGCTTTTGGTCAGGGTTTTGATAAACTGCTTAATCTCTGCCGTTTCCTCAAAATCAGGTAACCCGGTGGCAAAAGCCTCTAAAACCTGGTTTACCCCATCAGCTTGTAAAACCTCCAGGCTGTCAGCCTCATACTGGGGAAGGGCAAAAAACTCTTCCAGCTCTGTGCCAATATCCGTCAAACAAACAATGCGGTCACGCAATACCTCTACCAGCAAATCAAGCTGGGTTTTATCTAATTGCGCTATATTCTCACTATAGCCTGACTGCTGCAGGTAAGGCAACATAAGGCCCTTTAATTCCTCATGGTCTTTTTGTTTAATATGTTGCTGGTTAATCCAATTTAATTTATCCAGGTCAAAGACAGCCGGATTTTTAGCCACCCGCTCCAGGGTAAAGGCAGAGATTATTTGCTCCGGGGATAGAATCTGCTCCTCTCCTTCCGGGGACCAGCCTAAAAGGGCAAGAAAATTAAACAGGGCTTCGGGTAAATAACCCATCTCCCGGTATTGTATCAGAGAAGTAGCCCCATGCCGTTTGCTCATTTTCTGGCGGTCGCTGCCCAGTATGAGTGAAATATGAGCAAATTCAGGTCGTTTCAGGTTCAAGGCATCATATATCATCAATTGCCGCGGGGTATTGGACAAATGTTCCTCTGCCCTGATAACGTGACTTATGCCCATCAGCACATCATCTATAACTACCGCAAAATTATAGGTGGGGATACCATCTGATTTTATAATTATAAAATCCCCGATGTTATTACTATCAAAATTAACCCGGCCCCGGACCAGGTCATCCACTACATATATCCGGTTGGATGGTACTTTGAATCGAATAGCTGGTTTTTCACCCTGGGCTCGCCGGGTTTCGACTTCCTCCTGGGTAAGGTGACGGCACCTGCCAGAATAACGGGGCATTTCGCCGCTGTTCATAGCTTCCTGGCGTTCTTCTTCTAATTCTGCCTCGCTGCAAAAACAGTAATAAGCCTGACCGGACTCTAGCAAACGCTCCGTGTATTCAGCATATATATCCAACCGCTCGGTCTGCCTATAGGGCCCATCTTCTCCAGCAACTTGCAGTCCCTCATCCCAGCTAATCCCCAGCCATTTCAGGGATTCTAATATTTCCTCTTCATACTCCCGACGCGAGCGTTCCAAATCAGTATCTTCGCTTCTTATTACCAAATTCCCATTATTATGGCGAGCAAAAAGATAATTAAACAAAGCCGAACGGGCCCCGCCTATATGTAGTGGCCCGGTAGGACTGGGTGCAAATCTAACCTTTAACTTGTTCATAAAGTACCTCCCTTGTGTACCTCGATTATACCACCATAATTAACTTGGCAACCATACCTTGCTTGGCCGCTCCGGTTTCCGCGTCTATTAAAATTCTATTTTCTTATTAGAATTTTGCATAATTCAATATATATGTCACTCTGAGCGATAGCGAAGAGTCGTAGATCCTTCGGCTTTGCCTCAGGATAACAACCATAAATTATCAGGCAATTTATGAGAAACACTAATTGTACAAAATCCTCAAATATATCAAAAGGACCGTCCCCATGATATACTACTCAATCAAGGCCACTGCCAGAGCGGATATACCTTCTTCCCGGCCTTCAAATCCTAGTCTTTCAGTAGTAGTCGCTTTTACATTAACTTGTCCCTTTTCAATATGCAAAACCCGCGCTATATTTTGCACCATGGTTTCTATGTAAGGCGCCAAACGGGGTTTCTGAGCTATTATAGTACTGTCAATATTAATTACGGTAAAGCCGGCCTCAGTCAGTTTATTCCCTATTTCCTCCAGCAGATAGAGACTACTTATACCCCGGTAGCGTTCATCACTATCAGGGAAATGACGACCAATGTCCCCCAGACCAGCCGCTCCTAAAAGGGCATCGCCAATAGCATGCAGTAATACATCAGCATCGGAATGACCCAGTAACCCCAGGGGATAGTCTATCTCTACTCCGCCCAGAACAAGGCGCCGGCCCTGCTGCAAGCGGTGCACATCATATCCGTTACCAATACGCAAAACCTTTCTCCCCTTCCGACTTACATATTTAATAGCGCTTCCACAATAATCAGGTCTTCAGGGGTGGTTATTTTCAGATTATTATAATTACCAGGAACCACCTTGACCCGGCCAATATATTTTTCAAATAAAGCCGCATCATCAGTACTCTTAAAGCCTTCTTCCAGCGCCATTTCATAAGCCTGATATATCTCTTTAAAGCGGAAAACCTGGGGGGTCTGAATAAATACTGTACTGGACCGGTCCAGGGTATTGCCCACAAAGCCATCCCGATCCACCATTTTCAGGGTATCCTTTACGTAAACACCGGGGATAGCTGCCCCCCATTCCTCCGCCTCCTTAATCAAATCATCCAGGAGAGCTAACGTTAAAAGCGGCCGCGCACCATCGTGCACAGCCACATAATCAGTATCCTGGTTTAGTTGCAACAATCCCGCCCACACTGAGTCCTGACGCTGCTTTCCACCGGGAATCACTTTTTTAACTTTACGGTAGCCAAATTTATTTACTATTTCCCTTTCACAGTATTCAATTTCCCGAGGATGGGCTACAATTACTATTTCATCTACAGCCTCATACTTTTCAAACACATCTAGCGAGTAACTTAAAATGGGTCGGGAATTTAAGAGCATATACTGCTTGTTAATTCTGCTTTTCATCCTGCTTCCGGTCCCAGCCGCCGCTATAACAACCCGGAGGTTGTTAGCCATATACTTTCACCTCTTGTGGTTCCTGAAAATGCTGATTAACGCTGCCTGGGACTTCTTCCCGTACTTTACGAGTAAAAATCATCCGACCTGCTGCAGTCTGGAATACACTGGTAACCATGACTTCCAGATCATTGCCAATTTCATGGTGAGCATCTTCAACTACTACCATGGTTCCATCCTCCAGGTAGCCTACTCCCTGTCCGATTTCTTTGCCTTCTTTAATAATGGCTATGTGCATGGTCTCACCTGGGTAGACAATTACTTTTACCGCATTGGTAAGTTCATTAATGTTAAGAACCTTAATACCCTGCAGTTCGGCCACTTTGTTGAGATTATAATCATTGGTAATGATGTAGGCGTTAATCTGCTTACAAAGACGTAATAGTTTGCTATCCACGTCTTTCTCTTCAGGTATATTTCTTTCAATTATATCAATTTTTATGCTGCTATGTTTCTGCATTTTAGACAAAAGCTCCAGTCCTCGCCTGCCTTTATTGCGCCTGATATTATCTGAAGAATCAGCTATATGTTGCAATTCTTCGATTACAAATGTAGGTACCACCAGGCGACCTTCCAGAAAGTTGCTTAAACAAACATCATAAATACGACCATCAATTATGGCACTGGTATCCAGTACTTTCGGGGCTATCAAATGGTTATCGGTTTTCGTTTTGCTTATGGGAGAACGAGGTAGGAGTTTAAGCATATCAGGTGCACGACGAATACCTATCTTTAATCCCATATAACCACTGAGGAAAAATACCCCGACGGTTAAGAAATCCCCAACTCCATCCAGGAGGGAAAGAGGGACGGTACTTAATACTCCTATCAGAACACCCAGGAACAATCCAGAACTTCCCCCTAGTAATGCTTCTGTCGGTATAGCATCCAACATCCGGTTCAGAGAAATAATACTTCTGCGAGCAAGGTTTGTAATAAGAAAACTGCCCAGATAAAAAAACACTGCCGCTACTAACCCCAGGATAGAATTCCATAGCGACCCCAGGCTCAAGAAAGAGCGCACCGTAAATGCTACCCAACCACCGAAAATGAGTGCTAAAAAAAATAGCTTTTTGGAAAATATAAACTTTGTATGCATAATATGCACCTCCATACTAACTATTTTTCTTTAGGAATTGCATAATTATACCAGGAGGATTAAAAAATTCAGGATTAACCTGTATATTGATTACTGTTTAATGCCATAATTTCCGGGAAAGGTCTGGATGAGGAAACTAAAGTTGGAGCATTAAAGATAGACTTGGAAGGTAGACAGGCAATTGACAAGGCTTAGTAGCAACGGCTATAATTTATAAAAATCTCACGCTAGGGGGGCAAGCCTTTTGAAGGACTTGATTTGTGATGAGTTTCAAAATGTTGTAGGTGATCTCCTGATCAGGCACCGCAGCATCCTTGATATCCTTTCCAAGCTCTCCGAATCCAATTGCCGGGTAAACCGGGCGGTAGTCAAGTCAGTAACTGACTGTGGTTGCCTGTCTGTACACGCCAACAAACTCCAGCTACCAGACCAAATTGATTCCTTTGAAGAGTTAAAACAATATATGGACAACCATCTGAAAGGGCATTTATGCCCGAATTGTGAAGAAGTAGTTTACAATGAGCTGGGAAAACTCCTGTTTTATGCTGCAGCACTATGTAACACCCTGGATATCAGTCTCTATGATGTCTTCATAAAAGAGTATAAAAAAGCCAATACCCTGGGTATATTTAATATGACCTAGTATAATGAATTAAGAATTTAGAATTAAAAATTAATAATTGTTTGTGCCCAAGACCTGGTAAATATAAATAATGAATGGCAAATCTAACAAAAAACCGTTTCTGGTAGTTTTACTAAAAACGGTTTTTTATCGCCACGATAATTTTTAATTCCTAATTTAAACCATATATTCCAGCAATTGCTGTTCCTGCATACGTTTGAGACCATTTTTAATGGATCGGGCTCTTACTTCTCCTATACCTTCAACCTCATCCAATTCCTCTATGCTAGCCCGCAAAACATGGGTTAAGAGGCCAAACCGATCTACCAGATTATCGATAATAGTGGTGGGAATTCGCGGTAATTTTTGCAGCATCCGATACCCCCGTGGTGCAACCATCTGATCCAGGTGGCTGCTGGCAGTCCCGAGTGAAAGTAAACGGGCTATAAATACCGAATCGGAAATATCTTCTTCAAATGAACGCATCATGGTGCCCAGCAATTCATGGGGCATTTTTTCCTGGTTATTGGAATAATCCTGAATAATAAGCAGAGCCTCGTCTTCTACATTGGCAATCATCTCGTCCAATTGCATTTTTACTAAGCGCCCTTCACTGCCTAACTCAGCAATATAATGTTCAATTTCGCTGGCAACCCTTAAGACTTTAATACTGCGTTTAAGTACCTCACATACTTCGGATACGGTTACCATATCTTCAAATTCCAGTCCCCCTAGATGTTGCAATTCTCTTATCATAACATTGCGGTATTTCTCCAGGGTCTGCAGAGCCTGATTAGCCTTAACCAGAATAGAGGGCAAATCACGCAGGCGAAATACTATATTACCCTGATAAAGGGTAATAACCTTACGCCTTTGGGATATAGCTACCACCAGTTCGCCAGTCTGTCGGGCTACTCGCTCAGCGGTACGATGGCGTATTCCGGTTTCATTGGAGCGCATATGGGGATCCGGGTCTAATTGCGCATTGGCAATTAGTATTTTCCCGGCATCCTGACTGGTAATAATAGCTCCATCCATTTTGGCCAGTTCATAAAGCCGTGCCGGGGTAAAATCGCAGTTAATATGAAATCCGCCGCTAACTATAGCCATCAATTCTGGAGAATCCCCTACAACTATTAAACCACCAGTATTGGCCAGCAGTATGTTTTCTATACCCAACCGGAATAAAGTACCCGGGGCCAATATTTGTAGGGATTTTCTGAACTGCTCCTGATAGGAATCTTCCACCTGCTCATCCCTCCATGATTAAGTCAATAAATTCTTCTATAGTATTCACCTCAAGTACGTCCAAACCAGTGCTATAGGCCCGATTTCTGTAGGTACTCCCCGGTATTACTACCCTTTTATAACCCATTTTTTCGATCTCTTTAAGCCTGAGATCTAAAAAAGGTACCGACCGGATTTGCCCGGTTAAACTTAATTCCCCCATAAAAACCATATCCGCAGGAATGATTTTTTCCCGGTAACTAGATATGATAGCCGCCGCAATACCTAAATCTACTGATGGGTCTTTTAGAAATACCCCTCCGGTTACCTTAAGATAAACATCGCTGGCACTAAGATTGTAACCCGTCTTTTTTTCCAGTACAGCTATAATTAGAGCCAAACGATTCTGATCAATTCCCGATGCCATACGCCGGGGATAACCCGGACCAGATGTGGCCACCAGAGCTTGAACCTCAATTAGAAGTGGTCTGGTCCCTTCAAAACTGGCAGTTATAGCAGTACCGTTACTATCAGGTAGGGATGAGCTAAGAAATACATAGGAAGGGTCTAAAACCTCGACCAGGCCCTGCCCACTCATTTCCATCAAACCTATTTCATCAGTGGAACCGAAACGGTTCTTAACCCCTCTTAATAGGCGAAATGAGTAGTTCTTCTCGCCCTCAAAATAGACCACCACATCCACCATATGTTCTAAAACCCGAGGACCTGCTAAAACACCATCTTTAGTTACATGACCTACCAGAAAAAAAGCTTTATCATTAGTTTTGGCTATATTAGTTATACGGGCAGTACACTCCCGTAACTGAGAAACACTACCTGGAATAGAGGATATTTCAGGAGAATAAACGGTTTGAATAGAATCAACTATAACTAATTCAGGATTAATCTCCTTAATGTAATCATCCAATAAATCTACATCCTGCTCATTAAGCAGATAAATGTTATCATTATGTATATTAAGCCGTAGAGAACGTAGCCGAACCTGTTTCAAAGATTCCTCACCGGAAAGGTAAATTACAGTTTTTCCATCCCCGGCAACAAAATTGGCTACCTGTAGTAGAAGGGTGGACTTTCCTATACCCGGATCGCCCCCTAGTAGAACTACTGACCCTGGCACTATCCCCCCGCCCAGTACCCGATCCAACTCGCTAATACCTGTGCTTAACCTCATAATATCCTGGTTGGAAATACTAGTAAGAGAAATGGCCTCTAGCTTACGGCTGTGGGAAACAGTTTTTTTTTCATAAGACTCTTCTATCATGGTATTCCAGGACGAACATCCGGGACACTTTCCCAGCCATTTACTACTCACCTGGCCACAACAGCTACAAACAAATCTGCTTATATTTTTCCCCATAAATTTCTCCTTTAGAAATATTATAAATGTAAACTTAATGTAATTTCCAGTATATTTCATTTTATTAGAATTATTTTCCTAAAGGTGACAGCATCATATTAAAAAAATAGAGGCCATAACTGGCCTCTCTCCTACATTAGGCTTTTCTTACTACAATTTTGCCTTCTACCCCGTCAATAAGAATTTTATCACCCGGTTCAACTGTCTTTTTTAGTATCTCTTCGGATACCTGGTCTTCAACTAACTTCTGTATAGCCCGCTTTAATGGCCTGGCACCATATGCCGGTTCATATCCTTCTTTCATTATAACTTCCCGGGCAGCAGTATTTATTTCCATAGTATAGCCGTTCTCCTCAATCCTTTTGGTCAAGTCCCGTAACAGTATTTCAATTATCTGTTTTAATTCTTCGTCATTAAGGTTAGAAAATACAATAATCTCATCAATACGGTTCATTAATTCGGGCCGGAAGGTATGCTTAAGTTGTTCCATAACCCTTTCCTTCATGCGATTATAGTTTTCTGCCTCATCTACGACACTGGTGAAACCAACCTTTTTAGTGGCATTCAGGTCCTGGGCACCGACATTAGAGGTCATGATTATAATGCTATTACGAAAATCTACTGTACGTCCCTGCCCATCAGTCAAACGACCGTCTTCTAATATCTGCAGTAGAATATTAAATACATCTGGATGAGCTTTTTCTACCTCATCCAGAAGAATTACGGAATAAGGTTTTCTTCTGATCTTTTCGGTTAGCTGTCCTCCTTCATCATAACCTACATAACCAGGTGGAGATCCTATCATACGGGACACCGCATGTTTCTCCATGTACTCAGACATATCTAAACGGATAACAGCATCCTCACTGCCAAACATGGCTTCTGCCAAAGCCCGGGCCAGTTCAGTTTTGCCTACTCCTGTAGGACCCAGAAATACAAAGGAGCCTATGGGTCTTTGCGGGTTTTTCAGCCCGGCGCGAGCCCGCCTTACCGCTCGAGATACTGCCTCTACCGCTTCTTCCTGACCAACTACCCTCTGGTGCAAAATATTTTCCAGGTGTACCAGGCGTTCACTTTCTTCGGTAGCTAGTTTGCTTACCGGTATCCCGGTCCAACTGGATACTATTACAGCTATTTCTTCTTCACCTACCGAGCCCCCCTGCAAGGTACGCTTGCTGGTCCATTCCTTACGCTCGTTTTCTATTTCATCACGCAGTTTTTGCTCCTGATCCCTTAAACGGGCAGCCTTTTCGTATTCCTGGGCATTTATAGCTTCTTCCTTTTCTTTGATTAGCTCCTCCATATGGCTTTCTTTTTGTTTTAATTCGTCGGGTAAAACGTAATTAGCCAGTCGTACCCGGGAGGAAGCTTCATCAATTAAATCAATAGCTTTATCTGGCAGGAAACGGTCACTTATATAGCGAACTGAAAGCTTTACTGCAGCTATTATAGCTTCATCTTTAATTTTGACTCCATGATGAGCTTCGTACCGATCGCGCAGCCCTTTGAGTATTTCTATACTTTCTTCCTCACCAGGTTCATCTACCACGATAGGCTGAAAACGCCTTTCCAGGGCCGCATCTTTTTCAATATGCTTGCGGTATTCATTTAAAGTAGTAGCTCCTACACACTGGAACTCACCCCGGGCTAGAGAAGGTTTAAGAATATTAGCAGCATCGATAGCCCCTTCAGCCGCGCCTGCTCCCACTATGGTATGCAGCTCATCGATAAAAACAATCACATCACCAGCCGATTTAATTTCATTTACTATCTTGGTCAAACGATCCTCAAATTCTCCCCGGTATTTGGTTCCAGCCACCATAGTTGATAAATCCAAAGCTACCACGCGTTTGTTATTTAATATTTCCGGTACCTGGTTATCATTTATCCTTTGCGCCAATCCTTCTACAATAGCTGTTTTTCCAACACCCGGATCACCGATCAAAACCGGGTTGTTTTTAGTTCGGCGGGATAATATTTGCACCACCCGCTCTATTTCTTTTTCCCGGCCAATCACCGGATCTAGCCTTTCCTCAGCTGCATCCTGGGTTAAATCCCGGCTAAAAGCATCCAGGGTAGGTGTCTTACTACGAGTTTTCTTTTTGATCTGAGTTGCCCCCATTGGACCTGCTTGTTCCTGGTGCGGGTTAACATTAAAATTAGCAGAGGCTTCCCCACCTAACAAAAGTATAACCTGCTCCCGTACCTGATCTAATCTAACTCCCATGGATATTAAGACCTGACCGGCAACCCCTTCTTCCTCCCTGATTAAGGCTAAAAGCAAGTGTTCTGTACCTACATAATTAACCCCCTGTAATCGGGCTTCGTCAAAAGCAAGATTAAACACTTTCTTAGCTCTGGGGGTAATAGGTAAATCACCAGCAGCCCTTTCGGCATTAATGCCGTCTATCCCTATCAGGCGAGTAATTTCTTCTCGTACTTTTTCCATATCTACACCCATGTTTAATAGGGCGCGGGCTCCTACTCCCTCACCTTCCTTAATTAAACCCAGCAATATATGTTCAGTGCCAATAGCCGGGTGGTTTAGCTGCCTGGCTTCTTCCTGGGCATGAATAACGGCATTTCTGGCCCTCTGAGTAAATCTTCTAAACATACTGATCTCCTCCTGTCACGATATTTTACGCTGGCTTATTTCTTAATTTAGAGTTTTGCATAATTCAAAATTCCTTATATGTCACTCTGAGCGATAGCGAAGAGTCTTAGAGCCTTCGGCTTTGCCTCAGGATGACAACCGTAAATTTACCAGGCAATTACGAGAAACACTAATTATGCAAAATCCTGAATTCTTTATTATCCTTTGGTTTTAGCTAATCTTTCCTGAATAACTTCGGCCCGCTTGACATCACGGTGAAAAGCATCCATTTCTTTACCGGCTTTTTTCTGTAAATGGGCAGGTCTGATAGCTACTACCAATTCATTAAGGGCATATGGCTTTATTTTGGCCAATAGACCCATATCTACTCCCAGGCGAACATCAGAGAGAAGCGCCATAGCCTCATTGGAATTAAGTACCCGGGCACTGCTAAGTATCCCAAAAGCCCGTCCTACTCGATCCTCCAGCTGGTATTTCATATCTTCCGCCAATTTTTCCCTTATTAAGCGCTCCTGCTCCACTACCCGGAGAGTTATACTATTCAGATTATTAATAATATCCTCTTCACTCTGACCCATAGTTATCTGATTGGATAACTGAAAGAAGTTCCCCACTACTTCAGTACCTTCACCGTATATACCTCGAACCGTCATGCCCAGCTGAGCTATGTTGTGAAAAATATGGTTTGTCTGTCCGCTAAATACTATGGCGGGGAGGTGCAACATTACTGAAGCCCGCATCCCGGTACCGACATTGGTAGGACATGAAGTTAAGTACCCTCTGGTATCGTCAAAAGCTAAGTTCAAGTTTTTTTCCAGGTCATCATCTATTTTTTGAACCTGACGATAACATTCTTCCAGCTGCAAACCGGGCAAAAAACATTGAATACGCAAATGATCTTCTTCATTTATCATTATTACCAGGGAACCATCCGAATTAGCCAAAACACCGCGAAAACTATCGTCAAATTCTGCATGATTAGGGCTAATCAAGTGTTTCTCCACCAACATTTGTCGCTCCAAAGCAGTTAGCTGGTTAAAAGTTAGAAGCTCCATTTGTAAAAGGTCTTTATTATCACTTTTCTGCCAGGCTTTTTCTATCTCTTTAAGACACTTCTCCCCATCTTCCCGGTCGAGCAGATGAGAAAAAGGTATTAAATCCAGGTTCCTGGCCAAACGAATACGACTGCTGACTACTATATCAGATTCAGGCCCTTCATCAGCAGCCATCCAGCGGACAAAATTACTATTTAATAAATTGTCAGCTTTCATTACCCTTCCCCCTCAATCCAGTTGTTTTTCAACGTCTTTAATTTGGTCTCTGATTTCCGCCGCCTTTTCATATTCCTCGGCTGCTATAGCCTTCTGTAATTGATATTTTAGTCCCTCAATTTTCTTCTTAATCATAACCTTTTCGCCACCCCGGGCCGGTACTTTACCAATATGACGGCTATCACCATGTACCCTGCGCAAGGTAGGTTCCAGTTCTTTTTCAAAAGCGGTATAACATTGGGAGCAACCTAAACGGCCAGTATTACTTATATCACTTAGTGTTGTCCCGCAATTAGGACAGCTAGCATTCTGAGAAAATGATTTCATATCTTGAAGATTGTAGTTACTAACAAAAAAACTGCCAAGCAAATTGGGCAAAGACAACTGTTTGGCGACATCAAATATAATGCCTCCTTTTTGCGCATAACACTGCTGACACAAATGGGTTTCAACTGTTTTACCGTTATAGACCTGGGTAAAATGAACCGTTGCCGGCCTTTGTTTGCACTCTTCACAGTACAAAATCTATTCCCCCTTATCCTTAATCCATATTCACATAATCAACTAATACTTTCTTAAGCTGTTTAAACAAGGGTTTTCTATACTCCGGTGGCATATCACTAAAACCATAGCTAATAAGATATTTTAAAAGATCACTCTGACCACTGGTAAGTGCATCTTCCTGCAGAAGTTTATCGATAAATACCATCAATTCTTTCCGATCGGTACTACCACCATTTTCCGAA
>ENA-UOUL01004612-UOUL01004612.1-bioreactor-metagenome-genome-assembly--contig:-NODE-4612-length-12572-cov-3.387115_pt1 | contig 12572 bp, 24 predicted proteins | sample MGYA00249838_ERZ747220 | MGnify/ENA primary metagenome ERZ747220 (study PRJEB28778, sample SAMN05720191) | bioreactor metagenome | isolation source: Anaerobic biogas reactor | place: USA:Washington...
GCTGAACGAGTCACCCACGGCCCCTCTGTCGCCTTGCTGCAATACTCATCTATGCGGTCTAGGTCAATCATGGTCTTCCCCCCTCAGCACCCTTACTGGCATAACATTTTCCTCCAGCCAGCGCGCCACCCAGTAAGCCCAGCGATCAGGCGACAGTGACGCCAGCGACACTGCTTCCCATTTGCCGTTGATCTGCTCTCGCACGAAAATATCAGCTTCGTATTGACGCACATACGCAAGCCATATCTCTAAGGTGTCGGATTCGCTCACAGCTTCGCCCCCACCTTCTTGGCAGCAATAATTAGGTCATTCCTGGATGCCGACCCATGTCGCTTCAAATAACGATCATAGATATTCACCGCCTCTACCAACTCCCGCACATCATCCCGCATCTCGGCCTGCTCCGCCTCTGCTACCTCGCGGCCCTTGCGGTAGGCTTTGGGCCAGCGTTTATCGATGGGATTCGTCAATTCCCTCCAAACGCAATAGTCGCCCTCATGTCTCACTTGTGGATCTGAGCCGTCTCGTTGGATACGAGCGTTGTCGTCTATCTCCACCCACTCCACGCTCTCGGCCTCGGCCAACTCGTGACGAGCTTTCTCGGCCTTTTCGATGTCGGGGAAACGTGCGCACCGAAACCACACCCCGTCGATACGCTCCCTGTGCTCATACTCGTCGAGATCGTGTGCCCATCCGTATCTAATGCCGTTGACTTCGTACTCACCTGGCCTCATTGCTAACCCCCTTATGCGGCCCGTTGGCCACGAGTTTTGCTCATCGCCTCTTGCAGCTCATCCTTGGCGTAGACGAAACACAAACACTCCTCGACCGTCTTACCCGTGTTTAGCTCCCGAGCGCAACGAGACACCCTCATGGAGCGATTGCGAACGGCCATCTCCGAAGCCTTGCCGTAGTCGAAGCGGGGGTACATGGTCCGGTAGTTTTCTTCGATTGCCTCCTTGTCTTCCCGGCTCCTTGCCTCCAAGCGCGACTCCGGGGGAAGGTGGCTCTGCTGCCAGCGCCCGTTTTGCAGCCAGGCCCAGAACGCACGCTGGAGACCCTTCCGCATCTCCTCACCGGGAACAGCGTCGATGACCTGGGCCGCCTCGGTTATCTCCTGCCGTTGGGTGATCCCGGCTGTAGAGCCTCCGAGGTATGAATCGACTGCCGACATGAAGCTCACGATGCCACCTCCAGTTGCGCCTTTAGTTGGCGGATGCGTTTCTCGTGCTGTTCACTGGTCGGCCCGGCGTTTCCTAGCAGGCGCTCTGCGAATTCATCAACCTTCCCGGCGTTGCGGAAAATCAGATCGATGGAGTCATAGCGCCTGCCCTGGGGATTGTCGCCCATGTTGTACGGAGTAGCAGCACACCCGTCTATCGCCTCACAGAGACGCTCTACGGTGAAACCCTCCCGCAATCGGGCGATGATCTTCTGTTGCCGATCCCTGGTGAACTGTGCGCTTGAATGTCCAAGAGCTTCCTGCCAATGGACAAAGACCGTCCGAGCATCGGACGTATATATATCTTTAGCTTTAGCTTTATCTTTAGCTTCAGTGCCTACAACGTCTATACCGCGTCCGTACAATGTACATACGGCCTGTTCTCTCTGCTCCCAAGCCTGTATATCCGACTCCGACGGTGCCGGATAATCACTGACCGCTTTCATGTTGCCGGTGAGGGATTGATAACCGGAAAACTTGGGCAAGGCTATGTACCTGAGCCTTCCCGCTCTATACCAGATAACGAGAGCTGCATCGTGCAGTTCTTGGAGCCATCGCTCCACTTTCTGCACTGTTACAGATCCTTTCTGCATCTCCAGCGGGAATATCAACCCAGCCACCTGATAGGGCTCGCCTTCCAAACGGCCGCAGTTATCCGTGTTGGGGATTAGCCAGGTAAACAGCAACTTGCACCAAGGATCAGAAAGATCAGCCACCTGCTCTGATTGACAGATCGCCCACCCGAGATGGCGACCTTTGCAGTTACGCGAGGCCATCAGTCTCCCGGTCCTCTCCCCCCGGACGCTCCCCCTCCCGGTAGACTGCGATAGCAGCATCGAGAGCAGCTTTCGCCCGCTGTTGTCTCTCATACTTCGGCTCGTCATACTTGAATTCATTGAGCATCTGAACTTGCTCGGCATCGCGGTATTCCTCTGCCGCCTCCAGCACAGCCTCCAGCCGCCGCACACGCTCGACTTCGGCAGCGGTGCGAGGTAGGAAAGCACTCTCCAGTGCAATCCTGACGTCCCATAGCCAATCAGTGTATTTCTCCCCCGCCGCAGCAGCCCGCGCCTCCGCCCTCTCCCGCAACCCGCAGCACAGATACCCGTCCTCCAGGTACACACTGGCGTCGGCTGCTGCTTCCTTGGCGCATCCGTCCGTCTCGGCGTGTTTGCAGCCCTCGCAGCAGTACCAGTCGGCCATGTCGATGAGATAGGAGAGTTTCGTGACTGCGTTTGAGGGCATCATGACTGCGCCTCCCGCACGTGCCGCTTAATGCTGGCGACCAACTCTTCCGAGATACGCTTGGAATCACCGCCGATATAACGTTGATACGCTGGCCAAACGACTACACGGTAGTTGACACGCTTACTCATTCCTGGGCCTCCCGCGTCTCGCCTCGGAGCCTGCTGGTCAGAACGGATGCGTCCATGCGCAGCTCGCGGGCCGCGGCCTCGATCTCGGCGTCGCTCAGGACCGCCTCGCCGCGCTCGAGCGCCTCCAGGGCGATGGTGCTCTTGCCGATCCACCCGGCCATGGCGGCCACGCTGGCCCCGCGCTCCAGCCGTATGGCCTTGAGAGCCGCCCCTTCGGCCGCAGCGTCCCGGCGTGCGGGCACTGCCAGGTCGCCCTGCTTGACCCGTTCGATGATGGTTTCCACCACCCCGGCCTGTGCGAACAGGCTCTCGCGCAGCAGGGCCAGCTCTGAGAGTAGGCTCTTGCCGGCGGCCGTCACAGGCGGGTGCTCCTTTGTGGTGTCGCCCACCGCAGCCTCCTTTCTGGCGGCGTTCCGTCGGACCTTGCTGTTCGCGTAGGTGCAGCCTGCCCCCGCCACCGTTATGGGGTGGCAGTCGCGCGTGAGCACCGACACCGCGTCCTTGACGAGCTCGGGCCGCGCCTTCGTGATGTTGGCGAGTTCCTTCCAGGTGACCCGGACCCCTTGGTTCTTGCGCAGGTGGCGCAGGATCTTCTGGGCGACGTCCTCAGCGCTCATTGGCCATCTCCTCTAGCGTCGCCGCCAGAGCCAGCAGCGTGCGCCCCTTGGCGGCGAAGGCTTTGGCATCGTCCCATCCGTAGGGACCGATCATCTCCTCAGGGTCCTCCGCCCCAGGGGGGCAGATCCACACCTCTTTCCATGAGTGATGGATCCTCACATGGAAGTCCTCCGGGTTGGCCCCTGGTCGGTGGAGGCTGCACCAGCCCAGCAGGACCAGGTGTTCGTTCCTAAGCATCCAGCCGACATTCTTCCGGAGGCGCGGAGGCACCTTTGGCCTCCGGGCACCGTTGAACGTGGTGTCGGGCAGCTCGGGCATGTCCCGTTTGATACTTCGGTCTCGGTATATGGGCTGCTTAGTCATGCTTCACCTCCTTTGTGGTGCGCTACGAGATCGGCATGATTGAGGCACTCGTATCGCTGGCCTGCTTCATTAGGATTGGTCCCCAGCTTCGGCGCGGTCGGCTTGCGGTAGGGCCCCGGCGGCTTCCTAACCCCCGCCACCCAGGCACCATCATCGAGGCGCGAGACCACGCTTGGGCCCACGCGCTGAGCCAGGGCGGTGCCCTTCCACTCGGTGGTGACGACCGTCGGCAGCTCGTTGCGGTACCGTGCCTCGATGATGGTGTAGAACGTCTCCTCGACCCAGGACACATCCTTGCCCGGGTGGACCTTGCCCAGGTCGTCGAGCACGAAGACCGGAGCAGACTCGGCCCAGCCCATGCGCCGGTTGGCATCCCCAGCGACGTCCGGGTCGGTGAAGCCGCGGCGGATCCGGGCCATGAGCGAGCCTGCGTTGAGCCAGTAGGCCGGCTGGCGGGCGGCCAGCAGGGCGTTGTAGACGCAGGCGGCCAGGTAGGTCTTGCCGCTTCCGATCGGACCGACGATCAGGAGGTTCGGGCGATGCTCGGCCACCAACCATGCCTGGGCTGTCGCCAGTGCGCTCGCGTTGTGTGGGGCCTCGATGAAGTCGGCAAAGGACACCTCGGCCAGCCGTGAGCCCAGGTCGCCGTCGTGGTAGCGGGTCATGGCCACGTCGAAGTCTCGGCGTTCTTTGTCGGCATCGTCTTCGCGCAGCACGGTCTCGGCACAGGTATCGCAGTAGCGCCGCGGGGGTAGTGCCCGCTTTTCCCCGTCGCCACATGGCACGTAGATCTGCTGGTAGGCGAAGGGCACACCGCAGCGCTCGCACATCACGTTCACCAGTTCACCACTCGCCATCGATGCTTCGTCCACTGTCCCAGGCACGCCTACCTCCTTTCAGGTCGTTCACGACGTCCACTAGGTGCGCCGGGCTCTTGTTTTCAGCAAGAGCCTTCCGGATGGCCTCGCGCAGGAGGGGCGGGTCCACGCCGGCCTTCCAGAGATCTCCGATGGCCTTGGCGAAGTGGCCCTTCTTGGATCCCGTGAGGGTGAACCCAATCTCGCCCGCGTGGTCGACCAGGTAGGCCACCATGGTGCCCGCGTTCTCGGGTGGATCTTCCGGAGGGGATTCAGGCTTCGGCCCGCTGCCGTTTTGTGGGGGTGGGTCATCGTCGAGGTCGATGCCGGCGAATCTATCGTCATCGGGCGCGTCTGCGCCCCCTACGGGAAGTCTTCCTAGATCTCTAGTCTTAATGTCTTCTATGGGGACACCACGGTGTCCCTCCCCTCCCCCACCACGGTGTCCCTCCCCTGGTACACCACGGTGTCCCTCCCCTGGTACAGTGTCGTGTCCCTCTGTCAAGTTCTGGCCCAGGGCCACCGTGGTGTCCCTCAGCACGCTCCACCTCCCCCACTTCTCGTAGTCCTTGTTGAGGCGTAGGACGGCGGGCTGGGAGAAGGTCGGGGGCCTCACTTGGACAATGACGCCCTCGTTGACGAGATCACTCAGACTGCGCTTCAGACCGTTGCGTGCTCGACCGGTCATCTGAAGTAGAAGGCTCTGGGAGATGGGTGCCGACTTCTGTCCGTGGTCGCCGTAGGTGCGGCGTATGATCGCCAGGACGATCTCTTTGTGGGTGGCCGGCATCGCGGAGAGCAGTAGGGCGTCAAAGAGTTCCTTCGAGAACTTGACGAACGGCTCTGGCTGGGGGTTGGCCATCAGGCAGCTCCACCGCAAGCGGGGTCTAGGACCGGTGACGATGGCGTGATAGCCTTCATGCGCACACCTCGGCGCGTTCGAGGTTTGCCGTGCCCCGGGAGTTTGCGCTCGCCGGGGTTCTCTTATGGGTCACAACCATACCGTCACGTGCGCACAAAGCAAGCCATTCGCGCAGCCGTTGGGCTTCCGTTTCTGTGAGGTCTCGCTCACCCCTTTTCACCAGGTTGGCGGTGGTCCGCCCACACCCCAGGACGGAGCCCAGCTTGTTGGGGCCCAGGAGGTCTGTGGTGTGCTCGAGCGGCCGTGAGAGCAGCTCTTCGGGCGTGTACTCTTTGAGCCGCGCGTGGCAATCCCCGCAGGTGAACCGGGCGGCTCTGGCGGCGGCCAGACAGAAGACGGCGCCGCACTCCGGGCACCACCACCGGAGATCCGGCTGGCGGTCTCTCTCGGCCGACACCTCCCGGTGTGTGGGGCGGCGAACGGCTGTGTGGGTCATGGAACCTCCTTTCCTGGTGGCTTCTCTGTGAGTACGCCCTGGCGCTCATCACCGAGGACGTAGAGATCCTCGACGTCGCGCACCACGAGATAGGTCGCACCTGCGCCCTCGATTTCCGCGCGGCGGGCCTCCTGGTGCTCGGACAGTCGCCCAGTCGGGCTCTTGAACTCCAGGTAGACGGTCCAGCCGTTCTTGATCGCGATACGGTCAGGCAGGCCCCGGAGATTGACAGGCGTGATGCCCTGTTGAATCAGCGGATAGGTGAGCCACCCCTGCAGCCGCAGGTACTGGACGCAGGCGTGCTTGAGCGCCGTCTCTGGGGTGACACGGCGTTTGCGCCCAGGGAAGCCGGCCCGCTGGTACTCGGCGGCCGTCATGCGTTCGGCCATCTATGCCGCCCTGCCCTCGGTCTGCCGCTGCTGCGCCTGGTGCTCGTGCTGCCGGATCACGTCCAGCAGCATCTCGTTGCACTGGAGGCACCAGAAGGGGAACGTGGATCCGCCGCCGGGCAGCGGGACCTCGTGCACCGGCGCCCCGCACCGAGGGCAGACGATGAAGTCCCGCGGGACGGCCGAGCGGACGGCCGGGCCGTCTTTGGCGTCCAGGCAGGCCTCGTAGAGTCGCTCGATCTCGGTGGCGTGCCACCAGAGACGCGGGGCCTCGCAGGTCTCACACCGGGCCGCCTGCGTGCGTGCCTCGTCGCGCCGGCGGCGCACCGTCTCCAGAACGGGGTCCCTCATGACCGTACCTCCTCTAGGATCGTCAGGCCCAGGTGGCCCAGGCACTTGCCGTAGGGCGGGGGCATCGGGAGCTTCAGGCCCTGACGGCGACGCATGGCGTCCTCGGCCGCCTCTTTGGTCGCGTGAGCGCAGGTGTCGCACGTCCAGTTGTTTCGGCTCGAGGGGTAGCGCGCGTCGCCCCAAGGCTTGTAGGCGTCTCCGCCACAGGGTGCGCTATTCGCCATCGTAGACACCCCTCAGCTCGAAGCTCCCCAGCTCCAGCACCTTGACCTTGACGGCGCCCTCCTGTTCCCACCAGGTCTCCTTCTCGCCATCCTCCCGTGTCCTTGTGCGCTTCACCCACTTGGCGTGCGGGTCGGGCAGGTAGCCGGTGAGCGTCATTTTGACCATGCGGCCGGCTTCCAGGCCTTGGTCGCAGTAGCTCTCCCACTCGCTCTGCGTCAGCGGGATCTTGCCCGTCAGGCTCAGGTTGACCATGGGAACGTCCCGGCGCTCGGCGGCCGGGAAGATCGTGGGGTCAAGCGTCTGCTGTCGGAAGATCTCACCGGTCTGGCAGCCGAGATGCTCCTCGACGGCCTCCGCACGCCGCCGGAACTCCTCGAGGCTGATCGGGTCGGTGAAGGCCTCGCCGTCGTGGCTGAGGCTCACCGTGGCCTTGGGCAGCGGCCGCCACCACTCGCAGTCGGGTCCACAAGGCGCGCCTGAATGAGGCGGCTCCGGGCAAGGGGCGCCGGAATGGGCCTCGCGATCTGCGTATCCACACCAGCCGTCCGGCTGCACCGGCGTGGGCGTGTCGCCCCACGGGACGTCGGTTATCTCCATCTCGCGGTCGGGATTGTCTAGAGTCTCGCTTGAGGGTTCAGGGTTCATGTGCGCCTCCATGGCTGCTTTTTCTGATTCCCATTCCTCTTGGGTCCGGCCGCACGCCCAGCAGCGGCCGGTCCGCAGGTTTAGAAGGTGTCCGCATCGGCCGCACCGTGGCCGCTCGTTACTCTCATGTTCGGATTGAGACTCGCCCTCAAGACTGCGCTCGCGCCACTGACAGATCTCGCGCCAGTCTTGGTCGGCACGGACAACATGCACGCTCGCGTAGCTACTGAGCTTGACGGGCACGGTGGATGCCGGCCACTTCGATACCGCCAGTTTGAGGGCGGCCTGCTCTGCGTCGTCGCGGTCGTGCTGTGTGCTATAGGACGTCGAGCCCCGGAGTAAGCCCCGGGCTGTTCGGCCGGTGACTGTGACGGTCCAGCGGATCTCGGGTGTGGCGGCGGGCCAGCTCATTCCGTCGCCTCCCGCAGCCGGGCGAGCTCGGGCCGTGTTGTCACCACCGGGATCCCCCAGGCCTGGGCGTTTGCGATCTCGTCACGCACCCCGGTCGAGGGCCTGCCGTCCGCGTGCTGTAGACGGATCACGAAGAGCGCCGCGCGCCTGCAGCCACGCAGCAGCTCGAGCAGTGCCATAGACCGGCTCTGGTACAGATCGATGGTCAGCGCCTCGTCACTCATCAGCCCCTCGAGCATGTCGGCCGCCGGGTTGATGGGGATGTATCCGGCCCGCATGAGGTCGCGGCTCATCCGGGACATCAGAGCCACGTTGGCCAGGTACTGGGCCGGCAGGTCGGTAAGCGGCGCTGCCAGGTACACGTAGAAGGAGTCGCTCATGCTGCCTCCTCTCTGGCCGGCGAGGGTGTGACGTCCAGCGTCACGGCCGGATGGAAGATGGGTCCGTCTGCGAATTCCTCCGGCACCTGCCCCGCCTCGATCTCCCGGCAGATGACGTTGGGCTCCATGAGTGTGAGCCTGCCGTCCCTGAACGCATCCCGGATCGCGCGTGCGAGCTTGTCGGCCTCGGTCTTGGCGGCGTCCTCGGGCACACCCAGGTCACACTGCAGGTGCGCCGCTCGGGCGGACCAGAGATCGCATAGGAATGCGTGGATGTGGGGATGCAGGGGGGCGACAAAGGTCACGCCGTCACCTCCGCTTGCATCTCCACCTGCCGATCCACCTCCGCGTCATACGACGCCCGGCAGCGCTCGCACACGTCGTCCCAGGTCTCACCGGGCTCCGGCTCCACGGCCATGCGCGGGCATTCCCAGTGGCCGGTTACGATCGAGCGGACGGGGCCGGGGCAGGGGTCAAGCATGGTCGCCCACCGCCTTGATCCAGTTCCCCTCGTCGTCACAGGACCACTCGGGGTGTTCACGCTCCCATCCCTGGATGGCCGCCTCGCAGCAGATGGGTGGCTCTTCCCGCGGGTTGCCGCAGGCGCGGCAGACGCAGTCGCTCTTGATCTCGACGGTGTCCACGTCATCGACGTGGCGCCTGATGTTCCCGACCATCGTCTTACAAATGCGTTCATCCTCGGCTTCCGAGAAGGGGTAGTGGTCCGGCCAGACGACCACGCGGTAGTTCACTTGTTGCCAGAGTCGCTCGCTCATTCGCCCACCGCCTTGTGCGCGAAGGTGGTCCGGGCCTTGGTGGTGGCCACGTCATCGAACGCATCCCGCAGCTCTTTGTGGTACCGAAGGTTCCGGAAGGCCTTGGCGCGCTTGTTAACAGAGAGCAGCTCATCCAGCGGCTGGGGTCCCACCAGGCTGAAGTTGTCATCGATGATCTGCATGAGGTCGGTCGGGGCGATCTCCTCCGACTCGCTCTCGTGAAAGGCGAAGACCTCGGCGGCATCCGTGTCTGCTACGCGCAGCGGCCCGTGCTCGTTCACGTACTCCTTGAGGAGCGCGATCCGCGTCTCACGGGCCTGCTCAAGTGCCATGACCTGCCGGGCCAGCTTGCGGGCCTGGTAGTAGGTGGCGGGCGGCGGCGGCGTGGTGCCGTTGTAGCTACGCCATAGCGTGCACTCGCCCGGGCGCCTGAGCGGGCAGTATTGGCACCAGGTGCCGGGCACGTGCTCGCGCCTCAGCCTGCCGTCGAAGTGAGCCTGCAACCGGTGGCCGAGGTGGGCCTTGAAGGCGTCGGTGTCCTCACGCGTGAAGATGGCCTCGCCCTTCTGGGGCAGATAGCGGCCGTATCTCGTCAGCAGCAGACGCCCTTCCACCACCTCGACGTGCGGCAGGTTCTCCAGCACCAGCATGGCGTAGGTGCGCAGCTGGAAGTCGTCTTGCACCTTGCTGTCCGGCCAGATGGCGTGATTGCTTTTGACGTCAGAGATGAGGGCCCGGCCCTCGTCTGCGTCCACCTCCAGATAGTCGATCCGACCGGTGACCACCGCCTGGCGTCCGTCGGGCAGCGGTATGGCGGCCTCGAAGGGCTCCTCGCTCCCGTAGTAGCGGTCACGGTTGAAGACCAGCACCTGCGCGATGGTCTCGGCCTGTGCCGCGATATCCTCGCGCTGCTCATAGGACAGCCGCGGGTATTCGGCCCAGAGACCTGCCAGGATCTGAGGCATGGCGTCCCAGTCCGTCTGTCGCCCGATCCGGTACAGGTGGGTGACGTAGCGATCAAAGACGTCGTGCACGGCCGTGCCTCGCTCGGCGCCGGGGCCGCTGGGTCCCTCTCGGCCTTCCACCGAGAGGGCATAGGCCATGGCCGGGCAATGCTCCTCGAGGTGCCGCAGGTGGGTCTGGCGGATCCGCAGCGTGGTCTGCTGGGCTACGGGGGTCATGACGCCACCTCCTCGGCCACCGCATCGAGCTGCCGTATCAGATCCGTGACCTGGTTCTCCAGGTCCGTGATCTGGTCTTTGAGGCGCTCGTTTTCGTCTTCCAGGTCCTCGAGGCGATAGGCGTACTCGTCGATCTGTTGTTCCACCTGCTCGCTGTACCGGCGCAGCATGGCTGCGGTTAGGGGGGTCATCACACCACCTCCCACTCGGCGTACCGCGTTTTGGTGGGGTGCTCTTGTGCGATGCCCAGGCTGTTCCTGGACTCACCGCAGGCCGGGCACTTCATGTCCGGTATCACCTGGTCGTGGAAGTAGCGGTCGTCGTAGCCGGACACGTGGCTCTTGATATGGCCGCACCCCTCGCACTCCATGTCGGCCCAGAAGTCACGGCGTATCTGGTCGGTGATGCGGATGATCCTCATGACTCAGCCCTCGGCACCTGATCGGTGCTGGCGCTCAGCCAGTCCACGTAGGATGACCAGCTGCCGGATTCGGCTGCCTTGCGCCGGTTGGCCTCCATGGTGGCCACCTTCGACAGTTGCTTGGCCTCGGGCCATGTCGAGGCACCCAGGGCTCGTTTGTACTCGAGCTCCGCTGCGACCGCCTCGCCCGGCATGCCGATCATGTCTGCGAGGGGATCAGAAGGCTCGGGTCTGAGCGGGTCTTCCGTGGGACCTTCGGGGCCGTAGTCTGCCTCCTCGTAGTGCAGGACGTCTCCGCCTGCCCCGATCTGTCGAGCATCCGGTGCCTCCGTTATGCCGTAGAGGTCGGGGTCTGGTGTCTCGTCCATGGGTGGCAGCGCCTTCATGTTGACCTGCCCCTCGATGCGCACGAGTCCTTCGATGTTGGAGCGCAGCGCGGAAGCTTCCTCCTCCATCAGCGGCTCCAGTTGCCAGGAGTAGGCGGCGTTTCCGAAGCGATCGCGGAAGGCTCGTATCAGCACCTTGACCGCGATACCGGCCATGTGTGGCCGGCCGTCCTGGTCGCGGGTCATGTTCTCGATCATGCGCAGCTGGGCGATCAGCGTGGGGATGCTCGAGGCCACCCCGCCCGTGTCCAGCTGCACCACACCGAGTCCGGGGATCTGCGGGACCACCAGACGCATGGACAGTATCGGCTTGCACTCAGCGGGTTTGTCGCCGTTGGGCCGTGCGAACGGACAACGGTGTTGCGTGGGATCCTGGAAGTTGTACTCGCCGGCGCACTCGCGTTCCTCGCCGGTTTCTCTATCAAAGCCGCGTTCGCCGTCACCGCGGCACTTGAGACCCTTCTTCCCGAAACGCTTCCAGGCCACGTCCACCATATCCTCCACGGTGTCGGCGGACAGAAGCGCGGCGAAGCTGGTCGGCTTCTCGCCGAACACCGCCTGATACTCGGGTAGGCGTCGGCCGGTCTGCGGCTCCACGAAGATGATGTAGTCGAGGCGTTTGGGCTGTCCCTTGTCGCCCTTCTCTCCGATCTTGGCCTTGGCCACGATGGGGGCGCGAGGGGATTCTGTCAGTCCTTTGACACCCCATGGCTTCGTCGTGTTGCTCACGATGCCTCCTTCCATGAGCGGCCTTCCAGCACTTTCTGGATGGCCGCGACGGTCACGCCGAACTCTGCTGCGAGCTCGCGGCGACTCGGTTTGATCGGCGCGAGCATGACGGCTCGGATAAAGCGGGCTTTCGCCATAGACAGCTTTGCCGCTGCCCCACGACGGACGTTCTCTGCGCGAGAAACGAGTTCTATGTGGTCCGGATTGACACAGGCGCGGTTGCGGCAGAGATGATCTGGGTCAAGGCCGTCCGAAATTGGACCGTACTTGCGCTCATAGAAAAGCCGATGGGCCTGGACGGTCTTCCCTTTATCGTAGGCACGGCCGTAGCCGTAGGCGTTCATGCCCCGCTGCCATATCCAGCAGCCCGTCTCCTGATCCACGACATACTCGACGGGGGACTTGCGGCGGTTGTGTCCGTTGATGAAGCGGATGGGCTCGCCCTTGACGTACCCACGGCTTCTGTTGGTTTGCGACGCGAGCGGTGTTTCTTGCCCACAACCGCACTCGCATAGTTTGTGTTGCATGGCTACTTCACCTCTGATAGTCTGATGTTGGTATTTAGGTTTAGGTAAGGGCCGCTTCCCGGGCGGCCTTTGCCGTCTTCTGGATCCGTCCGCGGTATCCGGCGATCAGCTTCTCTATGTGCATGAGGCTGGCCCAAGCCCAGCGCAGGATCGAGCACTGCTCTTCGGCCAGCATGTGCTCCAGGGCGATGTGGCCTCTGTGGTGCCGGTACTCGGCCCGGGTGAAGACACCGTCTTCCATGTACTCGTCGAGTTCCGCCAGCATGTGCTCGGTGTTCTCGAGCATGGCGTGGGCGCGCTCGTTCAGATCCAGCGTCTGACTCTTGTGCAGCGCCAGGGCGGCCGGCGGCGCCCCGA
>ENA-UOUL01004613-UOUL01004613.1-bioreactor-metagenome-genome-assembly--contig:-NODE-4613-length-12572-cov-2.573749_pt1 | contig 12572 bp, 8 predicted proteins | sample MGYA00249838_ERZ747220 | MGnify/ENA primary metagenome ERZ747220 (study PRJEB28778, sample SAMN05720191) | bioreactor metagenome | isolation source: Anaerobic biogas reactor | place: USA:Washington...
GGGGGGCTGAGCTTTCGGAAAAAGCTGAGCAGAATCGTATGCGTGACGAACCGGTAGCATCCAAGCGGGGAATTATTTATGATCGTAACGGCAATGAATTGGCCATATCAGTTAGTGCTGATTCAGTATGCGCTTCTCCAGCCGATATTATAGCTTCAAAGAAGGAAAAGGAAATTGCTTATAAGCTGGCAACTTTACTGGATATGGATGAAGAAAAACTCCTTAAAACATTAACTAAAAGAACTTCATTTGTTTGGGTAAAGCGCCAAATAAAACCAGAACAGGCACAAAAACTAAGACAAATGGATTTACCCGGAATCAGGCTTACGGAGGAGAGTCATCGCCAGTATCCCAATGGCATATTTTGTAGCCATGTCCTGGGCATATCGGGGATTGACAATACCGGACTGGAAGGTATTGATAATTATTACGACAAATTGGTTGGAGGAAGTAAAGGCCGCATTGTTATTGAAAAAGATGCCGCTAACCGAAATATACCAGAGGCTACTCATAAATATATCAGCCCCGTTGATGGCACTAATCTAATTTTAACCATTGATGAGACCATCCAGTATATTGCGGAAAGAGAGATTGAAAAGGTCTTTAAAGAGCGTGGAGCCAAGTCAGCGGCAGTAATAGTTATGGACCCTGCTACGGGCGAGATACTGGCTCTGGCTTCGCGTCCAACTTTTGATCCTAATAATTATGGGGAATATCCGAATTCTAACCGCAGAAATTTTGCAATAAATGATGCTTTTGAACCTGGATCCACTATGAAAATAATTACTGCTGCCATAGCTATGGAAGAAAAGGTGGTTGATGGAGAAAGCCGTTTTTTCTGTCCGGGCCATACTAAAGTAGGCAAAGAAACTATTAGTTGTGCTAATCACAAGGCTCATGGAAGTCAAACGTTTGCTCAGATAGTGGAAAATTCGTGTAATGTAGGGTTTGTTCAGGTAGGTCTGGATATTGGAATGGATAAATACTTCCACTATATTAATGCCTTTGGTTTTGGTAAATTGACTGGTATAGACCTTCCTGGTGAGGCTGAAGGAATACTAGTACCACAGACACGGGCAAAGCAGATTGACCTGGCGGTTATGGCTATGGGGCAAGCTAATGCGGTTACCCCTATACAGTTAACAACGGCTGTAGCCGCTGTGGCTAATGATGGAAAACTGATTAAACCTCATTTGGTTAAACAGATTATTGACAACAACGGTAAAGTTATTAAAAAGTATGAACCGGAGGTAGTCCGAAGGGTTATTTCGGAAGAAACGGCTCATCAACTATGCTTAATCCTGGAAGGCGAGGTTACTGTTGGTACTGGGCTAAATGCCTATATAGAAGGTTACCGGGTGGCTGGAAAAACAGGTACTGCGCAGAAGATTAAGCCTGGAGGCGGTTACCTTACTAATGAGCACGTAGCCTCATTTGTCGGTTTTGCCCCTGCAGTTAATCCTCGTCTAGTATGTATGGTGGTAGTCGATGCACCTCAAGGATACCCTTATTTTGGAGGCTGGGTGGCTGCGCCGGTTTTTAAAAATATTATGCAGGATGCTCTAAATTACCTGGAAGTTCCCATGCATAAATCCCAGGAGAATGGCAAAACGCTAGATAAAGTGGAATATGTGCTGGTTCCTGATGTAGTAAATTTACCCATGGCAGAGGCAATATCTTTACTAAATGCCCGGGGATTAAAAGTAAAAGTTAGCGGCAGTGGGAATATCGTATGGCAACAAACACCCCAACCCAGGACTAAACTGCAACCAGGAACACAGGTCATAATATCTATGTCACCTTTTGATAAAGATAATAAAGACGGTGAAGTTACTATACCAGACTTACAGGGGAAATCCATGCGAGAGGTAGCCAAAATCCTCTCTGACCTTGGATTACACCTTATCCCCGAGGGATATGGTCTAGCCTACGAACAATCACCTGCTGCTGGGAAAGTTGTAACCAGAGGTTCAAGTATTAAGGTGAAATTTCAACCAGTAGGTGAGTGACGGACCAACCACAAATAATAACGTTTTCTTGGAGATAACGAAGCCTGAACAACCTGGCTAGTTGTTAGGAGTGAGGAGTAAGGAGTGAAGGGTAAGAGGTAGAGGTAAGATATTTCCCTAACTTTATTTATTTTTTAGGAATGCTTATCGGTAGTTATATGCGGTAGAGATAAAAGGTTAATAAGCTAAAAGGAGGCGAACCTGATGCTATTGGCCGATCTGCTAAAAGGTATTGAATATACCGTTATTACTGGTGAAATAGAGATAGATATCAAAGGCATAGTTTATGATTCGCGCCAGGTTAAACCAGGATATCTCTTTGTCTGTATCAGCGGTTTTAAAACTGATGGACATCTCTATATAGATCAAGCAATAAAAAACGGCGCTTGCGCCGTACTGATTGAAAAGACCATTGACCACATTGATGCGGTTACCGTAATAATGACGGTAAATAATCGGAGAGCTCTGGCTCTTCTTGCCTCCAATTTTTATGACCGACCTTCGCATAATATGAAAGTAATAGGAATAACCGGGACCAATGGTAAGACTACTACCACCCATTTGATAAAAGCTATTCTGGAAGAGGCAGGTCTGAAAACCGGGTTGATGGGTACATTATATGCCCAGGTGGACAACAAAACTATAGATTTTGGACATACTACTCCGGAAGCTCCTGAAGTGGAAAAATTTATGGAAATTTGCCAGGATAATAAGGCTCAGCATCTAGTAATGGAAGTTTCATCTCATGCTCTAGATTTATATCGGGTGGATTGCATAGATTTTAATATAGCAGTATTTACCAATCTTACTCAGGATCATCTGGATTATCATAATAACATGGAGAAATACCTGGCAAGTAAGCTTAAACTTTTTAATATGATAACTCCGGAGAATAAGAATTTTGTTGTCGTTAATGCGGACGATAACTATTCCGGGGACTTCATCCAGGATGCCAAAGCAAAGGTGTATACTTATGGATTAAGTGATAATAGTGATATAAAGGCTACAAATGTAAAGATTGATTTAAAGGGTAGTCAGTTTACCCTTTCTTTTAAGGGTTCAACTACTAACATTAAAGTGAAATTAATCGGTATGTTTAGTATTTACAATGTTCTGGCTGCCATAGCTGTTAGCCTGGGGGAAGGGATTAGCCTTGAAATAATAAAAACTGCATTAGAAAAGGTTAACGGAGTACCAGGACGGTTTGAACAGGTGGATGAAGGACAGGATTTTACCGTAGTAGTGGATTATGCTCATACCCCGGATGGTTTGGAAAACATCTTAAAAACTGGTCGCCAGTTAACAACTAATCGCATTATAACCGTATTTGGTTGTGGTGGGGACCGTGACCGGGGGAAACGACCTTTAATGGGTGAAGTAGCAGCCCGTTATAGCGACTTTTGCGTGGTTACCTCTGATAACCCGCGTAGTGAAGACCCTGAAGCCATAATAAATGACATCGTGCCTGGATTAGATAGGGTTAAAGACTCGCGCTATGCTATTGTTATTGACCGACGGGAAGCTATAAATCATGCTGTACACCTGGCTCGCCCCGGAGATTTGCTAATAATTGCGGGCAAGGGGCATGAAACTTACCAGCTAGTTAAAGATAAGGTGCTTGATTTTGATGATAAAAAAGTTGCCATAGAATTTTTGAAAGGATTGGGCAAATAGTGCAAGTAAGCCTGGATTCCGTTTGTCGTAGTATAAACGGAAGGATTATAGAAGGAAACGATAAGCATATTATAACCGGGGTTACTACTGATTCTCGCAGGGTTGAAGAGGGGGCGCTTTTTATTGCCCTACCCGGAGAAAAATTTGACGGCCACGATTTTGTTGCGACGGCCCTGGCAGAAGGTGCTCGGGCTGTGGTAGTTTCACGGGTTACTGATATTGGCTTTAGGCCAGGTGAAGACAAAACTCTCATTGTGGTAGATGACACTCTACAAGCCTTACAGGCTCTGGCTGCCTCTTACCGAAAATGTTTTGATATACCGGTAATAGCAGTCACCGGTAGTGTAGGGAAAACCACCATTAAAGACCTGATAGCTTTATTTTTGTCATCTACCTGGAAAATCCTTAAAACCCAGGGAAACTATAATAACGATATTGGCCTGCCTTTAACCCTGTTGCAACTGGATGAGAGTTACCAGGCAGCGGTGGTAGAAATGGGTATGTCGGCCTTAGGTGAGATACAGCGTCTGGCGGCTATTGCCCAACCTCGATTCGCACTAATAAGCAATGTTGAGCCGGTACACCTTGAAACCTTGGGTAGCCTGGAGAATATTGCCCGGGCTAAATGTGAAGTATTATCACAAATCCCGGAAGATGGTTTTGCCTTGATTAATGGAGATTATAAACTATTAATAGAAACCGCACGTGAGTATCCTTGCCGAAAATATACCTTTGGCTATACTGCTGATTGTGATTTTCAAGTAGCAAACTGCACAGTAAGAAATACTGGGATGGAAATAAAAATGCGCTGGCAAGATCAACAAGAGACCTTATTCTTTCCCCTGCCAGCCCAAAGACTAGCCCTTAATATAGTAGCTGCTGCATCTTTGGTTCACCTATTGGGTATAGATATGGAATTAATAAAAAGTAGTTTGTTGGATTATACACCCAGCGGTAATCGCTTAAATATCATTAACCTGGATAGCGGCGGAGCAGTTATTAATGATACTTATAATGCCAACCCGGTTTCAATGGCTGCAGCCTTGGAAATTGGTAACGAACTTACCACTCCTGGTAAATACCTGGCGGTTTTGGGGGATATGTTCGAACTGGGTAGCCTGGAAATCGAATCTCATCTGAGGGTGGGACAAATTGCTTATACCGCAGGGGTAGATTTGCTGATAGCGGTGGGCAAACTGGCTCAAAACATTGCCCGGGGGGCCTTGGAAGCGGGGATGAAATCGGATCAGGTGCACCATTTTCTAACCAAAGCAGAGGCTCTGGAATACTTGTATACCCAGGTTGACAACCAGTGGACCCTGCTATTTAAAGCTTCCCGGGGGATGCAACTAGAAACCCTGGTTGATGAGCTATTTGCTAAGGGATATTTACGTAAAGCCATTGAAGAGTAGGGAGGTTTCTGATTGCAGGGATATGTAATAAATCCATTAATTGCTGCCGTAATAGCCATAGTAGTTTCTGTTCTTATGGGACCTTTAATGATACCGTTTTTGCAACGGTTAAAAGTGGGGCAGAATATAAGAGAAGAAGGGCCTGAGCGGCACTTTAAAAAAGCAGGGACACCTACTATGGGTGGCATAATTATTATTACCGCAGTAATGGTGGCAACATTTATAATGGCGGGTAGCAATACTGAATCGCTTAGCGCGGTATTTGTAATGATTGCTTATGGAGCTATTGGATTCTTTGATGATTATATTAAAGTGGTGCTTAAGCGCTCGCTTGGTTTAAGGGCTCGGGAAAAGCTATTGCTGCAGCTATTAATTGGTCTTTTATTTGGATTACTGTTAATTTATTATTTTCATCGAGGTACAGAAATTATTATCCCGTTTAGTGGAACAGTCATTGATTTGAGGTATATGTATATTCCGTTTCTTATATTGGTACTAATATCTGCCTCCAATGCTGTAAACCTGACTGATGGATTAGATGGATTGGCTTCGGGGGTTACTTTCTTTGTTGCCCTGGCTTATGCCATAGTCTGCCTTATGACTTCACACTACCAACTTACCGTGTTTTGTGGTGCTCTGGCCGGGGCCTGCATAGGTTTTTTAATTTTTAACCATTACCCTGCTCGAGTATTTATGGGAGATACTGGTTCTATGGCTTTGGGAGGAGCAGTGGCGGCAGTAGCGGCTATAAGCCGTTCGGAAATTACGTTACTTATTATTGGTGGGGTATATGTAATTGAGGCTCTAAGCGTAATCTTTCAAGTAGTATCATTTCAGACTATCGGTAAGCGAGTTTTTCTCATGGCACCGCTGCACCATCATTTTGAATTAAAAGGCTGGCCAGAAACCAAAATTGTTAAAGTTTTTTCTGTGATTTCCCTTCTTTTTGTTATAGCTGGACTGCTAGGATTTAAAGGTATTGGAATTAGATAGGAAGTGTAGTTACATTGGAATTTAAGGGCAAGAGAATTCTGGTAGTTGGGATAGCCCGGAGCGGAATAGCCGCAGCTAAATCTCTGGCTAGAAGGGAGGCTGTTCTGTTTGCCTGTGACCGAAAGACTAATGATGAGTTAGGGGAGATTTTATTAGAATTAGAAACACTTGGAGTAGAAGCCTATACTGGCAGTTATCCCCAGGTTAGTAAGGATAGATTTGATCTCCTGGTAGCCAGTCCGGGCATACCCCTGGATATAACCCCTTTTATTCAGGCCCGTAATACCGGGGTACCGGTAATAAGTGAGCTGGAACTAGCTTATTTACTTAAACCGGATACCGTAGACTTGTATGCCATAAGCGGTACTAACGGCAAGACTACTACGGTCTCCTTATTACAGGCGATCCTAGCTGCTGATGGCCGTAGAACATTAGCTGGAGGTAATATAGGAGTTCCTCTTACCAATCTGGTGGACAGTATGACTACAGGAGTAATTGTAGTAGAAGCCTCCAGCTTTCAATTGGAAACTACCCGTCATTTTCAGCCCCGTATAAGCGCTTTATTAAACATAACCCCCGACCACCTGGATCGGCACAAAAGTATGGAGGGCTATATTAAGGCCAAATCCAGGATATTTGCCTGCCAGAGCAGTGATGATTATGCCGTATTAAATTATGAAGACCAGCATATTAGAACAATGGCCAAAGATTGCCCGGCGCGGGTTGTCTATTTTTCCAGCCAAAGGGTTTTGGACGAAGGGGCATTTATTAAAGATGGTCTGATATATTTTGTTTTGGATAATAAAGTAATGCCAATATGCTCTATACAAGAAGTCTTCTTGCGCGGGCATCATAATCTAGAAAATATTCTCTGTGCAGTAGCGGTAGCAGCTATTGCCGGTGCCAAAGTAGAATCCATCCAGGAAACTTTGAGAACCTTTATCGGAGTCCGCCATCGTATTGAGGAAGTTGCGGTAGTAAAAGGTGTTCTCTACGTAAACGATTCCAAAGCCACTAATCCGGAATCAGCTATTAAAGCTCTGGAATCTTTTAACGAGCCTATTGTATTGATAGCCGGAGGACGCAGTAAAGGTTCCAGTTTTGAGGAATTTGCCGGTTTAATTAAGGAAAAAGTCAAGGGATTGGTTATACTGGGAGAGGCCCGGGAAGAGATAAAGAAGGCAGTCATGGAGGCTGGTTTTCAGAATATATATGAGGTAAACGATTTTAACACAGCCGTAGCTGCGGCCAGGGAGATGGCAGCACCCGGTGATGTGGTGTTATTATCTCCTGCCTGTGCCAGCTGGGATATGTTTAAGAATTATGAACAGCGGGGAGATTTGTTTTGTCATTTGGTTCAGGCTATGGAGTCAGGGCAAGGAGGGTAAGTGATTGAGGCTTAAAAAGGGACCGCCGGATTTTGTGCTCTTTATAACTACACTGGCTCTAATAGGTATTGGTCTCATTATGGTTTTTAGCTCCAGTGCCGTAACTGCCAGTGTGGAAAATCAAAGCCCGTATTACTTTTTTCAGCGCCAGCTTATTTGGGCCTCAATAGGTTTGCTGGTAATGATAGTAATAATGCGAATTAATTACTTACGTTTAAAAGAGTTTGCCTTTCCTTTAATGATTATTGCTATAGTATGTTTGCTTTTGGTTCTGACTCCACTGGGGGTAGAAGCTAAAGGGTCTACTCGCTCATTGGGGTTGGGCGGGCTTAGTTTTACTCCCTCGGAACTGGTTAAATTAGCGACGGTAATGTTTCTGGCTAAAACTATGGAAATAAATATAGATAAAATAAAATCCTTTAAGAATGGTGTATTGCCATATCTATTAATTATGGCTGTTATATGTGCACTGGTTCTGGCGCAGCCTGACCTGGGAACATCCTTTGTTATTGCCGGTAGCATTTTCTGTATGCTTCTGGTAGCCGGGGCCCGGTGGCTGCACCTGGGCCTGCTAGGTGCGACCGGAGCAGGTGCCGTTGCTCTGGCTATAATTGTTGCACCTTACCGGGCAGAGCGCTTTATTGCTTTTTTAAATCCCTGGAAGTACCCCACTGATCAAGGTTATCAAACTATTCAATCATTATATGCCCTTGGTTCAGGTGGACTATTTGGTCTGGGGTTGGGGAGAAGCAGACAAAAATTTTTCTATCTGCCGGAACAGCATACGGATTTTATTTTTGCAATTTTAGGAGAAGAATTGGGTTTTATGGGAGCTCTTCTAGTTCTTACCCTTTTTCTTCTTTTTATCTGGCGTGGTTTTAAGATTGCTATGAATGCTCCTGATACCTTTGGCAGCCTGCTGGCAGCCGGAATAACCATAATGATTGTATTCCAGGCGTTTGTTAATATAGGGGTAGTATGTGGGGCACTACCGGTCACTGGAATAACCCTGCCCTTCATTAGCTATGGTGGTTCATCCCTATTATTTACTTTAGCCGGAGTTGGTTTACTGTTGAATATATCCAGGTATAGTTCAATTTAGTACGTTAAGTAAAATATATCAAAAGAACCGTCCCCATGATATATGTGAAAGGGAAAATTGCGATGAAAATTATTATTAGCGGTGGGGGAACTGGAGGGCATATTTATCCGGCGATTGCTATTGCCCAGGAAATAAAAGATCGGTTACCCCAGGTGCAAATACTTTATGTGGGTACCAGGGAAGGTATGGAAAGCAAAATTGTACCTCAAGCTGGATTTGATTTTAAAACTATTGATATCACCGGCATAAATCGTTCTTCGCTAATCAAGGCTACCAGGTCCCTTACCAGAATGCCCCGGAGCTTTTTTCAGGGCTGGGAAGTAGTTCGAAATTATAGGCCAGATATAGTTATAGGTACTGGTGGGTATGTATCATTCCCCGTAGTCCTGGCCGCAACATTTTTAGATTGTAAAACTTATATACATGAACAAAATGCCCTCCCCGGTCTGGCTAATCGCAACCTGGCCCGGAGGGTTGATTGTGTTATGCTTACTTTTCCTGAAGCTCAAAAACATCTTAGCGCTAAAGTAATTAAGCTCACCGGGTTGCCGGTTAGACAAGACATCCTTAATGTTGATGCAGGAGAGGCAAGGCAGAAACTAGGCCTTAAAGAGGGTAAGTTTACCTTGCTGGTTTTTGGCGGAAGCCGAGGAGCTATGAGTATAAATCAAGCCATGGTTGATGCCATGCCCCGGTTGCAAAATGAAGATATACAAATTATTTGGCTAACCGGTGAAAATGGCTACGAGGAGATAAAGGATAGTTTAGCTGATAAGGTCAACTTGCATAAAATGAAGTGTAATCTAATCATATCCCCTTATATGAACAACATGAATGAGGCTCTGGTAGTATCAGATTTGGCCGTTTGCCGGGCAGGAGCCAGCACTTTATCTGAACTGGCAGTTATGGGGTTACCGGCAATACTTATACCCTATCCCTACGCTGCTGAGAATCATCAGGAAATGAATGCCCGGGCTCTATTGCAAAAAAAGGCGGCAACTATGGTTATTGACGAGTTTCTTGATGGGGATACTCTTTATCAGAGGCTAAGTGAATTAATGTTTGACCCGCAAAGGCTTAAACAAATGAGCAACAATATGAAGCAACAAGCCCGTCCTAATGCGTTAAAAGATATTATTGACATTATTCTACCGCAAACAAAGAAGTAATTTACCCTTGAAACCCGAAGATAAATGGCCCTGTTACTGGACAAGTCATAGTTATGTAACCACTTTTGTTAATTGTGCATACTATACAGTGTACTATAAACACATTTATAGAAGGAGATGAGGAGATGACTACCAAATCAAAGCAATGGATTCACATGGTGGGAATTGCTGGTGCCGGTATGAGCAACATAGCTAAAGTATTGGTAGAACAGGGACACCGGGTTAGCGGTTCTGATTTACAGAGTAATAGCATAACCAGGAAGCTCCAGGAAATAGGGATCGAAGTATACCAGGGTCATTCTTCCTCTAACCTTAAGGAAGGAGTTGATTTGCTAGTCATTTCCTCAGCTATTCCCCAGGATAATATCGAAATAAAATGGGCTCGGGAAAAAAATATTCCTGTTCTTAAGCGGGGGCAAATGCTGGCCAATATCGTAAATGACGGCAAAGCTATTGCCGTTGCAGGTGCACACGGAAAAACCACAACCACCTCAATGCTATATACTGTCTTAGAAAACTATGGCCTGGACCCTACTTTCATATTAGGCGGAGAGATGCAGGGCAATGGTCTGGGAGCGAAACTGGGTCAGGGAGAATTCTCCATAATCGAAGCTGATGAAAGTGATGCCTCCTTTTTGGATCTTACTCCTTATATAGCTGTTGTTACCAACATAGAAGATGACCATTTAGATTATTACAAATCCCTGGAGAATATACGAAAAGCTTTTAAACTATTTATTGACGAAGTAAAGCCCGATGGTTTTGCCTTGCTTTATAACGGTGATACATCAGTGGCAGAAATTAAAGCACATACCCAAAGTAAAGTTATAACTTATGGTGAAAAAGCTGACTGTGATTATTATATGCAGGATTGGCAGGTTGCAGGAAAAGGCTCAAAGTTTTCCGTTTATCATAAAGGCCTTTACTTAGGTGAGGTAATTCTATCGCTACCTGGAAAACATAACTCTCTTAACGCTCTGGCAACTATGGCTACGGTCCATGAAATTGGTCTCGACTTCGATACCGCGGCCATGGTTTTAAGTAATTTTAAGGGACCTAAGCGTCGATTTGAACATATAGGGCAGTTGAGGAATATTAATATTGTTGATGATTATGCTCATCACCCTACTGAAATTAAGGCTTGCCTGGAGGCAGCACGTAATTATCATCCCGAAGGCAGAATTATTACTATTTTTCAGCCCCACCGTTATTCCCGTACTAAAATGCTGGGTACACAATTAGGGGCAGCTTTTACCGGGGTGGATAAGGTGATAATTACCGATATATACTCGGCAGGGGAAAAACCTATACCCGAGGTTAGTGGTCAGATGGTTTATGAAGCGGCAATAAATGCGGGGTGTAATGCAGAATATTTGTCTTCTTTTCCTATGATAGAGGAGTTTATCCTTAATTCTTTAAGAGATAATGATCTCCTAATTACTATGGGTGCGGGTGACATATGGAAACTGGGTATATCTATACTTGAAAAACTAAATAAAAATGAACTACAAGCTTAAACCTGGCGGAGGTGTTTACTTGGAGACCTTGGTAGTAAGAGGAAAGAAACCTCTTAAAGGGCAGGTAGAGATAAGTGGATCCAAAAACGCTACTCTTCCTATCATGGCAGCTAGTCTATTATCTACAGAGGAGGTAATCCTATCTGGAGTACCTGACTTGGAAGATATAAATGTTATGTCAGAAGTGCTAAGGATACTGGGTGCTAAAGTAAAAAGAGATAAAGATATACTTATAATAGATAGCCGTACAATAGATTCAGTGGAAGTTCCTGAACACATTTCCCGCAAAATGAGGGCATCTAATCTAGTAATGGGAGCCCTGCTGGCAAGATTTAACCAGGCAAGAGTTGCCCATCCCGGAGGCTGCGCTATAGGTAGCAGGCCAATGGATCTTCATATCAAAGGGTTTTTAAACCTGGGCTATGAAATTAAAGATGAATATGGTTTTATGGAGGGAAAGGGTGTAGCCGTAAACGGTAAGGAAATTCTACTGGACTTTCCCAGTGTAGGTGCAACTGAAAATATCATGATGGCAGCAACTATGGCTCCAGGTACTACCATTATCAGGAATTCTGCTCGGGAACCGGAGATAGTGGATTTACAAAACTTTCTTAATCGCATGGGGGCCAGGGTAAGGGGTGCGGGCCTGGATACAATAAGAATTGAGGGTGTAAGTAGTCTGGGTGGGGTCGAACATAAGGTTATACCTGATCGCATCGAAGCTGGAACCTATATGGTCGCTGCAGCTATTACCCGGGGGGATGTTCGTATTGAGAATATGGTTGTTGAACACGTACAGCCACTGATAGCAAAACTGCGCGAGGTTGGAGCAGAAATTAGTCCCTGGAATTCTGGCATTCGTGTTATAGGGACTAATAATATGAGACCAACTGATTTAAAAACCATGCCTTATCCAGGATTCCCTACTGATATGCAGCCTCAAATGATGGCGCTTTTATCGACCATAACGGGGACCAGTATAGTAGTAGAGACTATTTTCGAAAATCGCTTTATGCATGTGCAGGAACTCAGGCGTATGAGTGCCGACATAAAAACTGAAGGCCGAGTGGCCATAATTAAAGGGAAAAAACAATTAGAAGGTACTTTGGTAGAGGCAACTGATTTGCGCGCCGGTGCTGCTCTGGTACTGGCCGGATTATCATCCGAAGGTGAAACTACCATAACTCAGGTAAAACATATTTATCGGGGATACGAAAATTTTGATACTAAGCTACAGGGGTTAGGGGCAGAGATAAAAAAGGACTGAAGGCCTAGAACCTCCAGTCCCTAAGCTTTTGTATGCAGACT
>ENA-UOUL01004616-UOUL01004616.1-bioreactor-metagenome-genome-assembly--contig:-NODE-4616-length-12568-cov-13.367545_pt1 | contig 12568 bp, 9 predicted proteins | sample MGYA00249838_ERZ747220 | MGnify/ENA primary metagenome ERZ747220 (study PRJEB28778, sample SAMN05720191) | bioreactor metagenome | isolation source: Anaerobic biogas reactor | place: USA:Washington...
GGTGCGACGATAATCGGTTACGAATATATCAATCCTGCTGCCACGTTTCAATCCACGCACCCGCGAGGGGTGCGACTGGGTGATGGGGGTTAACAGAGTCTCTCTCTGCAGGTTTCAATCCACGCACCCGCGAGGGGTGCGACCTTTGTAGTCAGGTTGGTAGTGGACAAGCGGTCACGTTTCAATCCACGCACCCGCGAGGGGTGCGACTATTGTTAAAAATCCTTCATCAACTAATTTAATTAGTTTCAATCCACGCACCCGCGAGGGGTGCGACTCCCAATCAGTTTTTGATCGATGCCACCCCTCCGGGTTTCAATCCACGCACCCGCGAGGGGTGCGACCTTTGCCTCGGTCAACTACATCACCTCTCCCCATGTTTCAATCCACGCACCCGCGAGGGGTGCGACGCAATGGCGGCGGTAGTTCCCCTACTAAGCCTGCCGTTTCAATCCACGCACCCGCGAGGGGTGCGACAGGGTTCAAGTCCCGCCTCCGACACCATAATTTTAGTTTCAATCCACGCACCCGCGAGGGGTGCGACGACATCCTCGGCAATACCTTCCCCATACCCCTCAACGTTTCAATCCACGCACCCGCGAGGGGTGCGACGTTCCAACTTTGGGGCCGACAACAAGGTTTATCAGTTTCAATCCACGCACCCGCGAGGGGTGCGACTCTGGAAGATGCAGTCACTAACACCAAGGTTGGAGTTTCAATCCACGCACCCGCGAGGGGTGCGACTCTGGTTCCTCTTTTTCTTCCTCTTTTTTAACGGGTTTCAATCCACGCACCCGCGAGGGGTGCGACAGCCTAGCCGGGTTCGACGAGATCCACCAGCTACAGTTTCAATCCACGCACCCGCGAGGGGTGCGACAGGTCAGAAAAGCAATCGTCGAGCCCCATGTTGACGTTTCAATCCACGCACCCGCGAGGGGTGCGACACGCATCTCATTGATAAGTTGACGTTCATTTTCGTGTTTCAATCCACGCACTCGCGAGGGGTGCGACGGGAAGAACTCCCTGCTGAAACGGTAGTACCTACTGTTTCAATCCACGCACCCGCGAGGGGTGCGACAGGATGGAGCCGGTACCAAGGTAATATCACTGGCTGGTTTCAATCCACGCACCCGCGAGGGGTGCGACCGCGATAAAAAACGTGGAGACAGTTTGCGTTTATGTTTCAATCCACGCACCCGCGAGGGGTGCGACGCGGGGCAGTATTTAAGCGGGGCGCAGACAATCCAAGGTTTCAATCCACGCACCCGCGAGGGGTGCGACCTACTTGGCTCTCGCCTAAAAGTACACTAGGAGAGTTTCAATCCACGCACCCGCGAGGGGTGCGACACGCAGACCGTACAATTCCGTTGCAGATAACACCACTGTTTCAATCCACGCACCCGCGAGGGGTGCGACGGTTTTATTCATGTTAGCGGTATTAGGGGCATATGTTTCAATCCACGCACCCGCGAGGGGTGCGACTATCTGCATACCTTCCATGTCCTCAAGGTCTTGGGTGTTTCAATCCACGCACCCGCGAGGGGTGCGACCATATTTCAAAAAAAGCTTTTGGCAACAACAGTACAGTTTCAATCCACGCACCCGCGAGGGGTGCGACAAGGAGAGAATAAAAATGAGAAAATACACTCTTAAAGTTTCAATCCACGCACCCGCGAGGGGTGCGACATACCCTATAATCTTATCTTTGATAGCTTCTACACCGTTTCAATCCACGCACCCGCGAGGGGTGCGACAATTCGACATCGATATTTTAATATCCTTCTTTTGGTGTTTCAATCCACGCACCCGCGAGGGGTGCGACTCGGCTCTGGCTCGGTACTTTTCCCATATCTTGAGTTTCAATCCACGCACCCGCGAGGGGTGCGACCAAAAAGGCCCAGGCAAATCCCTTGCTAGTTAAGTTTCAATCCACGCACCCGCGAGGGGTGCGACATGACGGACTGACGGAGCAGGAGATCGAGCAGCTGGTTTCAATCCACGCACCCGCGAGGGGTGCGACCCGCGGGCTGTATAACGGTACGACTGGCGGTTGGAGTTTCAATCCACGCACCCGCGAGGGGTGCGACCCGGAAACGGGTTGATTACCTCTATAACGTATGTAAGTTTCAATCCACGCACCCGCGAGGGGTGCGACTTGCCAAACGGCGATATACTCGCATTACATGATCAAGTTTCAATCCACGCACCCGCGAGGGGTGCGACGCTCAAGCTGCCGAGGACGCAGTACAGGCCCGGGAAGTTTCAATCCACGCACCCGCGAGGGGTGCGACTACATCCTCCTCATTGTTTGTTTTTTAGCCTCTTTGTTTCAATCCACGCACCCGCGAGGGGTGCGACAAATCATCCGGCGCAGAATGGCCGGGTTGGAAATGTTTCAATCCACGCACCCGCGAGGGGTGCGACGGCCGGGGTATGTAAAGGTTGAGACGGATGGACTGTTTCAATCCACGCACCCGCGAGGGGTGCGACATTTGACTCCTTACTCACAAGCAAATATATGGGTAGATGTTTCAATCCACGCACCCGCGAGGGGTGCGACGGTCTTTATGCTTCAACATCTATGACAAATTATGTTTCAATCCACGCACCCGCGAGGGGTGCGACTAGAGCAATCTAAAGGTAGTAGTTATGGGGGGAGTTTCAATCCACGCACCCGCGAGGGGTGCGACGCGATAGTATCAACAGCACTGCGTACAACGTCTGCCGTTTCAATCCACGCACCCGCGAGGGGTGCGACAACACTTCACGGCATCGGCGCAGGCCGGTGTCTTTATGTTTCAATCCACGCACCCGCGAGGGGTGCGACCGTCAAGGAGTAGATTGATAAATTGCAATGTTGCTGCGTTTCAATCCACGCACCCGCGAGGGGTGCGACCCCTAGTTTACAATTATCAGACTACTTCAAATCGTTTCAATCCACGCACCCGCGAGGGGTGCGACAGCCAGCCCCTGGAAGGAAGCAAAGTCGAATACATGTTTCAATCCACGCACCCGCGAGGGGTGCGACTCAAATATTGCGATACTGATTCTCTGTTTCTTCTAGTTTCAATCCACGCACCCGCGAGGGGTGCGACGTTTTTAATGTTCCTGGATTATTGCCGGGGCAGGAGTTTCAATCCACGCACCCGCGAGGGGTGCGACTCTACACCCTACTAGTGACGCCTTTCCGAGGTTTTCGTTTCAATCCACGCACCCGCGAGGGGTGCGACTAGATGTCAGTTATGATGATGAAACCAGACTGTTGTTTCAATCCACGCACCCGCGAGGGGTGCGACCCGCCGCTTCTAGCCTTCGATAACCTTTTTCTAGAAGTTTCAATCCACGCACCCGCGAGGGGTGCGACGTAATAGTGGGGGCGCGGCCATAAACGGTAGAGGGGTTTCAATCCACGCACCCGCGAGGGGTGCGACGGCGTGGACAGACTGGTAGTAAATTCTCCGGTAGGTTTCAATCCACGCACCCGCGAGGGGTGCGACGCGCAGGTTGCACAGGTTTTCATGGGCGATCCCTCTTGTTTCAATCCACGCACCCGCGAGGGGTGCGACATTTTGTTTATAAGTCTGGCCTTTGGCGCATCAAAGGTTTCAATCCACGCACCCGCGAGGGGTGCGACCCAGCGATGAATATACCTTCTACGATGCACCGGGTTTCAATCCACGCACCCGCGAGGGGTGCGACGTGACCGCTTCCAAAAAGGCGGTCTTTTCTTTTTGTTTCAATCCACGCACCCGCGAGGGGTGCGACTCAAGAGGCTATTCATCGACAGGCAATACCAGGAGTTTCAATCCACGCACCCGCGAGGGGTGCGACCTTTCTAAGCGTACTCTACGCATGGTGGCAGAACAAAGTTTCAATCCACGCACCCGCGAGGGGTGCGACTCTACCTCTTGGCATAGGTTCACCCCTTTGCTCAGTTTCAATCCACGCACCCGCGAGGGGTGCGACAAAGACCCCAACGACGTAGCAACCGAACCGCACGTTTCAATCCACGCACCCGCGAGGGGTGCGACTCTCAACTGATACTTACTTCCTTCTTTCCATATGTTTCAATCCACGCACCCGCGAGGGGTGCGACGCTCCACCATATGCTATGTGCCTAGCATCAGCCTTGTTTCAATCCACGCACCCGCGAGGGGTGCGACTATTGTATATCGCAAAAAAACCGTAAAGGATAAGTTTCAATCCACGCACCCGCGAGGGGTGCGACAGGCATGTTCTACTGAAGGATAGGTAAATCCGTCCGTTTCAATCCACGCACCCGCGAGGGGTGCGACAATTAATAAAAAAGGAAATGGAGGTCAGCAAAAATGTTTCAATCCACGCACCCGCGAGGGGTGCGACTTCTTCGTATCCTGGAATCCTTTTACTTTCCATGTTTCAATCCACGCACCCGCGAGGGGTGCGACAAGTGTTGGATTACCAGTGCGATTCATTTCTTCTTGTTTCAATCCACGCACCCGCGAGGGGTGCGACGATCGTCAATTATGATCGCTTCCAGATCTTGCAGGTTTCAATCCACGCACCCGCGAGGGGTGCGACAGTCACAGGCTATGCAGAACGCAATTAATCAAATGTTTCAATCCACGCACCCGCGAGGGGTGCGACGACTAGACCATATCAGGGATTGAAGATAATCCCTGTTTCAATCCACGCACCCGCGAGGGGTGCGACATCGATTGGGAACCTTTAAGGCGTGGTCTATATGTTTCAATCCACGCACCCGCGAGGGGTGCGACTGAGCCGATTGATAACGATGAGGATGAGGAGGAATGTTTCAATCCACGCACCCGCGAGGGGTGCGACCCCCACGGTCTTTCATTTTCGTACTGCCATCCAAGGTTTCAATCCACGCACCCGCGAGGGGTGCGACCTGCCCGAAGATCTCAGCGAACTGGTTAATGGTTTCAATCCACGCACCCGCGAGGGGTGCGACTGCACGGTAATTGTGCGCTGTTACCTCCAGCAGTGTTTCAATCCACGCACCCGCGAGGGGTGCGACCCAGGCGGCGAACCCAAGATGCTTAATGCTGGGCAGTTTCAATCCACGCACCCGCGAGGGGTGCGACTTTTCGATACGCGCAAATAGCCTTTCTCTCTCAAGTTTCAATCCACGCACCCGCGAGGGGTGCGACCCTTAGTCACACTTTTGGTTTTCTACGTTTTGAAAGTTTCAATCCACGCACCCGCGAGGGGTGCGACAGTATTGTGGTGCTAGATCGCCGTGCTAATCGGAGGGGTTTCAATCCACGCACCCGCGAGGGGTGCGACTTTGTAACCAGGTGATAGTTTCTGCATCAAGTGGGACGTTTCAATCCACGCACCCGCGAGGGGTGCGACGTATGCAACAGGGCAGAACCATCTACCTTAACCAGTTTCAATCCACGCACCCGCGAGGGGTGCGACAGACCAATATGAGTATTATAAATATTACTGACAGTGTTTCAATCCACGCACCCGCGAGGGGTGCGACTCCACCATATGCTATGTGCCGCGCCGTTGAGCAGTTTCAATCCACGCACCCGCGAGGGGTGCGACGAAATGCACCTTTTACTTCCCTGAAAGTCTCTACGTTTCAATCCACGCACCCGCGAGGGGTGCGACTAAGACTTTCGAGATGTCCTGCACCCGCAAGAAGTTTCAATCCACGCACCCGCGAGGGGTGCGACAAAAGTACTGCCCCAGCTTGCGCCAGGGCTATAGGTTTCAATCCACGCACCCGCGAGGGGTGCGACTTTTAAGACCCTGCAAGGGAGGTAAGAAAATGCTAGTTTCAATCCACGCACCCGCGAGGGGTGCGACTATCTGATTCTTCCATGTTATCCAAGCGGGTCATGTTTCAATCCACGCACCCGCGAGGGGTGCGACTAATAACCCAAATAAAACAAGATTTAGCTATCCTGGTTTCAATCCACGCACCCGCGAGGGGTGCGACATTTTATTTGGTTATAAAGCCCCTTATATTGACTCTGTTTCAATCCACGCACCCGCGAGGGGTGCGACTTATCCCTCCTATCTGTTTCATGATATATTCTACATGTTTCAATCCACGCACCCGCGAGGGGTGCGACCATAAAGATGGTGCCTGGCACTTCCACGGTCTTATGTTTCAATCCACGCACCCGCGAGGGGTGCGACAGGGTGGGGCCGCTTAGTTATAGCTAATTTCCCGTTTCAATCCACGCACCCGCGAGGGGTGCGACCCCCCTGCTGCTTTTAGCCACCGCAAAGCTATTCGTTTCAATCCACGCACCCGCGAGGGGTGCGACTCTTGCCCCACTTAAATGCATACATAACAACCAGGGTTTCAATCCACGCACCCGCGAGGGGTGCGACCAGAACTAAGAGAGAACCATGTCATGCCGTTACTTGCGTTTCAATCCACGCACCCGCGAGGGGTGCGACACAAAAAATAGGAGGAACGAAAAAATGGCTTTTAAGTTTCAATCCACGCACCCGCGAGGGGTGCGACAAATACCAATTCGAATTTCCCGGTCATTTCAGCATCAGTTTCAATCCACGCACCCGCGAGGGGTGCGACTGTTGGATCGTGCTGGTGGCGTCCTCATCCACCAGAGTTTCAATCCACGCACCCGCGAGGGGTGCGACAGCATCCGAAGAAGGCATCGATATATAGCAGTGTTGGAATACACTTGGCGCGAAACACTGTTTAGACAACTAACAAACATATGTCACAAAATCAAATATTATGTGAGAAGCCTCACCAACGCAACGTCGCGAATGAACTAAGGGTTATCCAATCACTTCTGGTTCGCGCTACAAAACCAGTGGCCCTTCCGGATCATAACAAGCTTTCGCGCCCACGTGTTCTACTCTGCGTTTCCAATTAGAACCCAAGAAATAATAACGGAGGCTATCTTGGTTTTTGTCTATGATTGACTCCAAATCATTTCTTAGTTTAACGAATTGCGCCGGTTCTAATAAGCACTCAAAGACGGAATTCTGAACTCTTTGTCCATGGTCGACACATTTTTTTGCTACTTTTCTTAATCGTTTGGCTCCTTCTGAGTCAACGGTACTTACATCGTAAGTAATGAGAACCATCATTGATAATCACTCCTATTTCCAGACAAAAGCCGGATAGGCGTCTATATCACCGCGCAAAAACCTGGCTAGCAAAAGTGCTTGAGTGTATGGGAGCAGCCCTATTGGTATTCTCTCATTCAAATACGGATGCACTATCTCCTCTTGCTTGCGTTTCTGCCAGGCTGCGAGAACATTCTTCCTCGCATCCTTTTTTAAGTACACTGCTCCATTAGGGTTTACTACAAAGTCATCCTTACAAATCTGTTTTCGATTGATTAAAGAAAGTGCCATTCTGTCCCCCAGGTAGGCTCGCAATTCTTCCATTAGGTCTAATGCTAGACTTGGCCGTCCTGGGCGGTCTCTATGAAGGAAGCCAACTGCTGGATCAAGACCCACGGTTTCAAGTGCGGAACGACACTCGTGTACAAGTAGGGTGTAGAAAAGTGAGAGCAAAGCATTAAATTTGTCCAACGGGGGTCGCCGACTGCGTCCTTTCATGAAAAATTCGCTTTTATCTTCAAAAATCAAGTGATCAATTTGCTCAAAGTATCTCTGAGCCGTCTCACCTTCTATGCCCCGAATATCTCCTAAGTTTTTACTTTCAAAGACCTTCTTGGTCTGCCTGCCCATGATGATGATTGCTTGTTCAAAGTTATCTCCAACTTTTTCGGGATGATCACGACGGCCCCTCAGCAGAACAGCTCGGCTGTTGATTATTTTCGCAGCTATAAAATACTTGGCTAATAAAGGTGATTGATTCTCTTCATCGGCTAAGCGATATTGCCGACGCCGCAGTAATACATTCCCACTTTGTGGTCCTTCAACCCGTGCCAGAAATCTTCCGTGCTCTGTTAAGAAACTTACTGTAATACCCCTCTCTGCGCATAACCCCAACAAGGATGGGCTAGCTCCAGGATAGCCGAAGTATACTATAGCTTCGAGGTTGTGGCACGGGATGCGAAAAGTATTTTTATCATCTACCCTAACAAGTATGTTTTCTCCTTCTCTGGCCAAGTAAGATTCGGGGTTGGTCACATATAAAGTATTTAATAACTTCCTCAATAACTCACCTCAGTTATTCTATTGAATAGAAATGTCTTTTAACATCTCATCCCAATACGCCTTACCGCTGGTTTGTAATCGAATGCCCGGCAGACAGATATTTTTCAAGGAACAGGTTCTGCAAACACTCATCTTAATATCCGGTTGGGGAGTTACACCTTCGCGGTATAATCGATGCATTCGCTCAGAAAGTTCAATTACTCTTGACCTTAATTCATCATTCAATGGAACCTTTTCTCGCCTTCTTGTCTCAGCGTAATAAAGATCTCCTTCGCTAAGATGGCTGTTTGTCATTTCTTCAAGGCACATAGCTTGAGCGCACAGTTGAATACGATCACAATCTCCCTGCTTGGTTTTTCCACGCTTATATTCAACCGGTCTTGGCAGGTAAAGACCATGTGCATTCGGCAATGCTATTCCGATTGGTCCCTGCTGTGGTATGAATTCAACAACATCTGCTTCTCCGAATAATCCCAGACGAAGCGATTGTAATCGCATGCTTCGTACTACTATTACACCTGGTTTGTGAGCTTTATAATCGGGGTCGTGAACTCGCTCATGAATCACTCCTCCTTCAGCTGTACGTTGGTTTTCTTCCCACTGCTGTTCAATGTGTATTAAAGCCCACTGCCGTTCACAAAAGGCCATATGCTGTAAACCAGATATGGGTAGAAGTTCATCTTCGGTGTATAGATGTCCCATAAGACTATCTCTCAATCAGTTTGACACCTTCAGGAATCTTGTCCTTGTCAACCACAATCTCATAATCATTGAAATCTCTTGCTGGCTTATTTTCATCGATTCTCTTTACGGAAATAGTATCGAACAATTTTTGAACAGGGGCATTACCCATCTTGGAAGAGTGTTCAAAGATAATTACTTTTCGAGTTCCCATCAAGCCTCTGGCAGCCGAACGATCGTGTTCGAACATATTGTCCAACGCTTCCCAAAATAGGTCTAAGTCATCGGCGGAAAAACCAGTTTGTTCAGCTAAGGGAGAGGAGATAAAACCATGAGCACGATATAATCCATATGGAACCGTAAATTTACGCCCCATAGTACGATTATCACCACCTTGTTTTTCGGCCTCCGCTTCAGTGGCTACTGCCATTCGAGTAATACTGTGCTCCAAAGAAACAATAGGGTCTATAGAGCGGGCGAAAGTAAACTGCACTGGGCCACGTACTTGACCTGCATTAGCACCCGTAGAAAGAACCGCCCCAAAGGTTCGTATATCAAAAAAGTTCTGGCATAAAAACTGCTTAGCTCGATCTATTTCCTTTCCTTGACCTTGACCTTTCTTGTTGCGTTTGGCACCATCTGAGGGGTCACTTGGAGGGTTTTCTAAATCTATGCCTAAACTTATATAAGCTTGAGAGATAGTATTGTTGAGAATTGACTTCTCTTTCACGAAGATCGCATAAGGTGGTTGTTCATTATTCTTGAGTGCTACGTAATTGCGGATTTTCCTTTTCAGACAGACGTCTGTAATGAGACCATGACCTGTTTCAGCATCTACGCGAGGTAAATTGCCTGCATCCGGATCCCCATTGGGATTACCGTCTTTAACGTCAAAAAGAATAACAAAGTCATAACGGTTTTGTATTTTATTATCGGTACTCATATTTAACAACTCCTTAACATTTATTTCTGTGGATTGTCGGCATTGTCATTTTTAGCAGTAAAAAATGCTTGCCTTTGATGGTAATAACCAATAGCAAATCTCCCTTGTTCATGCAGATCAAGATGAGCTGGAAAATCAGTTAACTTACTCATGATTTCTCCTAACAATCGTTCAAAGTTTACAACCCTTCCCTTATTCTCGATTTTAGCAAGATGATGATTCTTCAGCCGAAGAAGGTTGGCAAAAACAGTTACAGGGGTGGCACAGGCTGCCCCATAATAGCGTTCCTTAATAGTTGTATTTATACCTGGATTAGCTTCTTCTTGAATCTTTTCCAGCGTGGCAAACAATCTTCCCAATTGGTATCCAACAGATGGTTGATTAATGTCCAATTCCATAGCAACCTCCTTATGGTTTTGATGGGGATAAAAACGGTAATAACGGTTTAGATACGCTTTGATTAAGGCGGCACGTACAGGCTTTACTCTATACTGTGCATCACTGCGAATACGTCGCAAACAGGCTTGTAATAAAGTGGCTGGATAAGGAGTGCCGTTTAAGATAGAGCGCATAAATTCACCAGCTAGATTGGGAGGTATATTTTCGCTCTTATCTTGGGTTGCAGTATTGACTAGAACTCGCCAAATTGAATAGTACTCTGGCTCTCCAGGAGGCTTAACGATGGCAAAATCATTAAAGTATTGTTTGATTCTGGCAGCAAACTCAGCTATAGTACCAACCTGCCAGAAACGAACGGCAATTCGCGCTGCATTAGGAGCTAGGCCAAGAATATAAAATCGATTAGTTCCCTCGTCCTCTATATAAGCGCCAGTATGTACTGAATCAAATAGCGCTTTCACTTTTTGAGAGCCTGCATCAGGATCATCTTTGTCTGGTTCTTTAAAAAAGAAAGCAAAATCTGATTCAAAAGATGATGGCTTTTCCGACCAAAAAACCGTTGTAGCATCAGCGATATGCATGCGCTGGGTTTTAGATTTTAGTAGGGTATTTAATGCAGTTACATAGGCAAATTCAGTAGATTGAATAACTGGTGCATTATAACCTTGTTCTTTCCCATATGAATCATAGCCACTATTTTTTTGAAAGCCAACCAAACTCTTTGCATCTTTATCAATCGGTGTTCTTCCATGAATCCTTGCGATAATTCCATATTCCCCCGTAACTAAACATATCCCTGATTTACCACTCATACCATCGTTTATTGCATCATCTGTATTATTTCTAAGACTTTTTTTGACATATTCTTGAACCGCAGGTCTACATGGTACTGGTACATCAGAAACCAAGCGAAAAGTCATATTACACGAAAGAACTTTTAAGCATTCCTTAATCTGAGGTGATGCAACTACCTTAGTAACTTCACCTTTATCATAGAAATTTAGGATTGCCTTCACTCCAACATCTTCAAGTAGCTCCTGAGGAAGCGACCTTAACATATTTAGCCATGTTTCGTGTTGTTTGCTAGACTTGCTATCACTTATTGGCAATCCAAGCACATATCCAATATGGTCCCATAACAAAAACGTTGTTTCATAGGCCTTACTTCCGCTTCTGCCTTTTGACCTAGGTAACAAAAAGGTTTTTCCGACTGGTTTATTGTCTATTGTTTCTCTAGTATCTTCGATTTCAATGAACTCGCCCTTTTCATTGATAACTATCAAAAATGGCAATTCCCTTATTTCAAAGCCCTCAGATGCTATATCGCTATCCGTATCCAATACTTTCCGATCATAGTACTCTTTTAATGCCTGTAATATCATCCTCTAATCTCCACCTCCCTCCGGTCGGTGTTAATCACCCCTTTATTAAGTTGGGCACGGAAAAACATCGGCTTAGGGTTGTTGGCATCGTGTTCAAAATCCATATCGTACAACATGTACCCTAAGTCCAGAGTTTCATTAATTGGATCAATCAAATCCTCATCTGGATCGACCAACCGAAAGTCGCAGGCGAATTCCCGGCAGCCCAGGTAAGGCCGGTGAAAGCACTGCCCTTTCTTGGCTCGCCTTTTAAACATAGCAGCATACTTAGCTGGGGTTTCGTCCATTTTGGCAATTTCTGCATGCTCTTGTTGATCTGCCCAAAGTTTTGGTGATACTGAATGGTTTTCTTTTCTTTTCTCTGGAGGTATAAAATCGAAGTAACCATGAATACGATATCTAACATCCCGCAGAAATAGTCCGGCACGTTGCTGACGTTCATCTTCAATGAAGATGCCCATCGGAGCACCCAGCACACCGGACATTTGTTTGGCTGTAGGAGCAGGTATGGTCTTTCCGACTTCATTACGCCGCACGGAAATCCATTTGATTGGGTTAATCACCTCTATTTTGGTCACATTCCACCGAATAGCAGGCTTCCAAAGAATAGCTTCAAATATAGCTCGAGCTGCCGAGGGAGTCATAACATCATAGCTAACCCTTTCCACCTTCATTTCTGGCCGGGTAAAACATGCGTATTCTCCCCATACTTCTAAGCACCAACTGGACAATTCATCATCTCCTTTCCTATAAAATAAATTTGTTAGGATCAAATAGTGGCTCCACTATAAGGCCAACTTCCTCAGAGTATTCAGCATCTGACATAAGGGCAAAAATATCAGGACTTACCTCTACTATCGCCCCCCTTTTCAGTAACTGGTTAAACTCATGATCATAGACATTTACTATATATCGCTGCAGTTTACGCATTAATGCGCGATTCGGTCCAACTGTCTTTAGTTCTTCAATATATTTCCGCCCGACTCCGTAAGGAATTAGAATCCCATGGGTAGATTGGTCGATGAGGCGAAATCTT
>ENA-UOUL01004617-UOUL01004617.1-bioreactor-metagenome-genome-assembly--contig:-NODE-4617-length-12567-cov-26.164612_pt1 | contig 12567 bp, 17 predicted proteins | sample MGYA00249838_ERZ747220 | MGnify/ENA primary metagenome ERZ747220 (study PRJEB28778, sample SAMN05720191) | bioreactor metagenome | isolation source: Anaerobic biogas reactor | place: USA:Washington...
GAGCGTCACGTAAGCGCCATAACGCGGCACGTAAGCGACCACACCGGCCCCTAACCGCCCGCGCAGCGCGCCCGGATTCCGGACCCTAACCCGACACGTGCCGGCAGTCCCGGAAAAAACCCGGACCCCCTCCAGCCGGCCGGCCCTTGATGTTTCCGCCCCTAAAGGGAAGGGTGCAGCGGCCCGACCCGTGCAGCTCTCGCACCCCCCGGCCGGCGAGGACCTGATCGGATTGATCGGATGTGATCGGATCGGGAGACGCCCGGAACGCACCCGGTTAGGGCTCCACCCGACCGGAGGCGGCCGCCCGTATTCGGGGGACTCTGCAATATTGATCGGATGTGATCGGATCGCGCCCATCGGCCCGAGCTACACCCCGGCCGCACACCGGGCCGGGTGCAGCGGCCCCGTCCGGGCGGTTGTCCCTCCCTAAAAGAGGGACACAGACGTAACGCGCTATAGCGTGGCGGGTCCCGGTAGAACCGCACGAGGGAGCCACACAGAAGGCCATAGGGGGACGATCTCCAGCCGGACAGACTCCCGGAAGGGTAGTGGGGAGTATCGCAAGAGTATCGCAAGAGTGGTAGAAAAGCTACACAAATCCGGGATCCTCTCCCCGGGCACCGGCCCCGATCCTGCCCTCGCCCCGGAAGCGGTCCGGGGATAGGCGTTGAACGAGTGGCCGGGGAAGAGTGGCCGTGCAACCTTCGCCCCTGCACCTCCGAGGCACCAGGCACGATCGCCCTGGAGGACCTCCCCGGAGCAGGCACCAGGGACGGATCGAAACGGTGATACGACAACACCGGGAAGGATCACCTATGCGGTTCTCCCTCACGATGGAGGATAGTCTCGTCGAGCAGATAGACGAGGAGGCCCGGCAGACCGGGACAACACGGGCGGAATGGATACGGACAGCCTGCACCGATGCACTCACCACAGAGGCACCAGAGGAGCCCCGGCCCGATCCGCCGGAGCTGATCGACCTTCGATCCCGGGCGGTCTACCTGGAGCAGACGATCGCAGACCTCCGAGCAGACCGGGAATACCTCAGGTCCGAGGTGGCCCGGCTCGTGCAGGAGAACTCCCTCCTTATGCACCGGCTCCTACCTGCTCCGAAGCCCGGCGCGATCTCCCGGTTCCGGCGGTGGCTGTCCGGGAACGGTGAGGAATGAGCCCCGGGTTACGTAACGCTATAGCGTGACCCCTACTCTATCAGGTGCAAGGGGATCACCGGCCGACACCAGGCACGCACTCCGGGAGCGCACCGGCACTTTTGCGGGGAATATTCGTTTACCGCAAGTCACCCCCGGGACGATCCCGAACGGGTACCTAAAACCGCCCGGATAGGGCTCCGCAGCGGCACCAGGCACGGACCGGGAGGACTCGATACCGCACCCTCACAGATTGCGTATAACCGAGGATCTCACCGGCACCCGATGAGAACTATACCGGCGGGAAGATCGGCCGAAAAAGGGACAATGTACACGGGACAGAAGAGGTTAGCGGTCCGGCCCCCGACGCACCCGGTATGTGGACTCAGGACAGCCGGCGCACCCGTGGCGCTCCTCGATGCAGGCCGGCCGGTCTTCCTTGACCAGGCGGTGATCGATCGGCCGGTCGAAGTGCAGGCACCAGGCGCACCCTTCGAGGCCCGACGGCGGCACCCGGGACAAGACAACCTCCATCACCCGGACGGTTGCGAGATGGACTCGTTCGGGATCTCCCGGGAAGACCTCGCAGATCGCAGCCTCGATCTCCGGAGATAGATCCCGATCGAGCCCGGCCCACAGTAGCACCGGCGGCCGGTCCGACTCAGGCACCGGGATCGCCCTCTTCGAGCGGTTCCAGGAGAACGATCTGCACGTGCTTACCAACCCAGGCCTTCGGCACAAAGACCCGGCCGGAGTTGCCCCCGCCGGCAACCTCTTTCGTGACGATCTCGTAGCCTTTGGACTCCTGGACAAACCCGCCCTTCTGAACGGTGATCTTGTATGTCTCTGCCATATGTAACAACATATGACAACAAGGTATAAATAGTTGCTCGTCCTATTGTTATTTGTGACAACATATAACAACAGAGAGGGAAGAAACATGCAGCAGTTTACGAAGGCCGGAAGAATCACCCGCGACCGGCACGCCCTCCGGGTGGAGATTGACGGCAGGAACGGACCGGGCGACCTGGTGATCGGTGCGGCGGCGGTCCGGGAACTCTTCGACGGGAAAGAGGCCGATGTCTCCTTCGTGCAGGTCCGGAGCACCGACCAGGTGTTCATCGGGTGGAGCGGGACGGCCCGGGTCTCCCGCAGCGGCCGGGCGATCACCCTCCGGATCGAGGGACAGACCTACACGAGCCCGATCGCACAGGTCCGGCAGGTTGTGGCCGGCACCAGGACGGCGGCCCTGCTCTCCCGGCCGGCAGCGGCCCCGGTCATCGACGCGGACCGGGTGCAGCGGGAGAGGATCGACGCGGGACTTATCCACGCATTTTGAGCCGCCGACCGTAACCACGCGGTCCGGGAGGTGCGAGGACATCCCCGGCGGCATGTCAAGGGGGACAGGAGAAACGAACATGGAGCAGATTATCAACGGACTGAAGTATGATACGGAGAGAGCCGCCCTGGTTGCCACTGATCGGTGGTGGGACGGGCAGAACTTCGAGCGGAACGGCCGGAATACTTACCTCTACAGGACGAAGGCCGGCCGGTTCTTCGTGCACCGCACCTCACTGCGGCAGGGAGAGCGGGACCACATCGAGCCGGTGAGCCCCGACGATGCCCGGCAGTATTACGAGGACCTACCCGAACACGAGATGACCTATGCGGAGGCCTTCGGAGACGAGGCCCCGGAGGCGTGAGAGATGACCGGGGATAACCTCCTCGTCTCCAACTTTGACCGATACGCGACGGAGGGAAACGAGTTTGTTGCGGCGGTCTATATTGACGAGCGGGACAGCTACACGGCGACCCCGGAGGGATACCACCGGCGGATCGTGGTGCAGGGAGATCGCGAAGCACTCCGATCGGCGGTCCGGGAGGCCTTCGACTATGCCCGGCGGACGGGGATCCGGCGGGTGCAGGTGAACAACCCGCACGTACTCGAGGACCTGGAGACGGGGATCCTGGAGTCCGGCGACCTGGAGATCGTGACCCCGGGAGGTGCCCGGCGTGGATGACCTCTTCGGTCCGCCGATCAGCGTCTACACCCGATCCCAGGCGATCGCGGATGGCGTGCTCGTGGACGTTTCCGACACAGCCCGGCAGGCCGGGTTTACGATCCCGGTAGCCGTCACCGGCACCCTATGGTATGAGTATATCGACCTGGAGCCGGACACCCTGCCGGCGGGACAGAGTGCGACCGGCCGACTATGGGACGTTCTCAGCCTGGCAGCCGTGGCGGCCCGACGAGGCGCGGATAGTGACCGGGTGACGTTCCGGGTGATCTTCGAGATGCCCGACGACCGGCGGGAGACGGTGAAGGCGATCATGACGATCGGCGGCGAAGGCCCGAATGGAGGACCGGCGATCACGATCATGCTACCGGAGGACGATTGAGATGCAGGTATCGATCACCTTCGAGGTGGATAACGCGGTCTTCGAGGACCAGGACGGCGGAGGCCTTGACCTCTCCGAAGTGGCCGATACCCTCCGGCGGTGTGCGGACCGGATCGAGGACGGCGATCGGGACTTCGTGATCGTGGACCGGAACGGCAACGCGATCGGCCGGTGCGCGATCGAGTAATTCCGAGTGGAGGAGTAAATACGCGTAGATACACGGCCGGTTTATCAATCCGACAGTATCCGGCCGGCGGTTACTCCTCCGGCGACGAGGACCAGGAGCAGAGATCCCCCGTGCGTCACACCAGGTTTCCGACATGGTGCCGCACCCCTGTACCGCCCCTCCCGGCCCGTGCCGGATGCCGGTATTACTTAAGGGTTGCGGAGTATGCCGATTTGCTGAACAGTTCTGAACAGGTAAGAAAGGTGACGAACGCACACGAGTGCAACAACGTTAAACGATGTCATACGGCGAAACCGACAACAAAGAAAGCGCTTATATGCGTGACGCACCAACAGAGAAACAGCGACGGGACAGACCCGACGCGAGGAGATACAAGCCGCCAAGTTTGACTCCCCGCGCCGCATTACAGAACCGCGTAACATTCCCTATATCGACGGTTTCGGTATATTAAAGTTGCCCGAAGACCCCGGAATTCTTAGGAATTCTTAGGAATTCTTCGAGAACTCCGGGAACTCTCGGAATTTCACGCGGTTTCTGTTTTGAAGGTTCTCCCCGTTGGGAGAAGAGCAAATGCGACCAACAAGCGAAACCCTCAACGACTTTGAAGCGGCCGTTCTTGCGGCCCTGGAGCAGACCCCCGATCGGCCCATTCTTGCCGCCGACCTCGTGCGGACGTTTTCAACCCGCGTCGGCCGGACATCATGTATTTCCCGACTGGAGAGGATGGAGCGGCGCGGACTCGTGCGAACAAGCCGGTTTGCCGGCCGGATCCTGATACACCCCCCGGTGGAGGAGTAACGATGGGAGAAGCGGCGAGCCGGGAGGCCCGGGCAGAGGCCCCCACAGCAAAAGATCCGGACTCGACGAAGGATCTACCAATTATATCTACGGTACAGAATATAAACCAACCGGAAACGTGCGACGAGGCCTTACCGCCCGTATGCTGCACTCCGGCGACGCGGTGCGGGTCCTTCCTCTCTTCTGATGGCCCTTGCCCTTTGCACGCCCTGACGGGATGCCCTCTCCGGCACCAGGCCGGTTACAAGGCGGTGACCCCATGACCGGCGACACGATCCGGCGGGAGGACCTGATCGAGTGGTCCGGCCTGCCGGTAGGGAAGACGTGTGCCCTATGCGGAAACGGCCCGGGAGCCGGCCGGGTGAAGTGGTGGAAAGAGGCGGATAAACCGGGATCGGCGCGGTGGGTATGCGGTGCGTGCTATGCCGACCTGAACGGATCGGCAGTTGAGGCGATGCCCTCGCCCCCGCCCCGGGGACCGGCACCGATGCCCGCAGCGGCCCGGGGAGAGGACCCGGCCCCGGCACCCGGACGGAGTGATCCTTATGTGGAGACGTTCAACGCGCTGCAGCTCCTCGTCCCGGCGGGAGGCGTCTTCGAGGTGCGAGCCCTGGGAGACCGGACCGCGAGCGGATACTTCGACGCGGATCACCTGGAGCAGGCGGCGAAGGCGATCGAGGCCCTCGACGCAGCCGGGACGTATAGCGGGATCTACGTGACCCTGAACCCGGTTAACCCCGCCCTGCTCTCCCGGCGGTCGAACCGGATCGAGACCCGGTTAGGGCTGAAAGAGGCGACGACGGCCGACGCGGACATTATCCGGCGGCAGTGGTTCCCGGTGGACATCGACCCCAAGCGCCCGAGCGGGATCGGTTCCTCCGACGCGGAACACGCGGCCGCCCTGGAGGTTGCCGGGAATGTGGCCGGGTTCCTCTCCGAGTTCTTCGGGTTCCCTGCGCCCGTCCGGGCTGACTCCGGGAACGGTGGCCACCTCCTGTACCGGATCGACCTGCCGAACGACGACGAGAGCCGGAGCCTCATCGAGCGGTGCCTTAAGGGCCTGGGTGCGGCGTTTGATAGATCCCCGACGGAGGACCGGCCGGGAGTGGAGATCGACCAAACGCCCTTCAACGCGGCCCGGATCTGGAAACTCTACGGCACCGTAGCACGGAAGGGAGACAATACATCGGAGCGGCCGCACCGGAGAGCCCGTATCATCGAGGCGCCGGAGGTGATCGAGGTAGTGCCCCGGGAGACCCTGGAGCGGCTCGCGGCCCTGGCGCCGGAGGAGGAGCCCCGGCAGGCACCCCGCCCCCGGTCAAGTAGGAGCGGCCCCGACCTCGACGAGTGGTTGAAGGAGTACGGCGCAAGCCTGCCGCCCTACAGAGCGAAGAATAAGCCCGGGTTCCGATCGTTCTACGTCTTCGACGTGTGCCCGTGGGATCCTTCGCACCGGGATCGGTCCGCATTCATGGGGCAATTCAACCATGGCCCCCAGTTTGCCGGGTGTCACCATAACGGGTGCAGCGGGAACGGGTGGACGGAGCTTCGCGCCCTGGTGGAGCCGAAGCGCCCGAAGCCGACCCCGGTCCGGAAAGAGCCCCGGCCTTTGGAGAATTCTCCAAAGCCTGCAATCGATACCCGGGAAGAGGTGCCGGCGACGTGGCCGGGAGGAGAGGACAGCCCGTCGATTTGCACGACAGGGGCCTATATCCATGAGATGAGTGAGGGGGCGTTAGCCGTGGTGAACCGATGGAACAGCCCGCCGGAGCTCTTCGCCCGGAGCGCATGCCTCGTCCGGGTTGCCCTGGATGAGAAGAAAGGTCTGTACATCCAGGAGCTAGACGAGGCCGCCCTCACCGGGATCCTTGACCGTCTGATCGTGTGGTATCGAGTGCTCAAGGACGGGGAGGAGCGGCCGGCGCAACCGCCCCGCGATGTGGTCCGGGACATCCTCGCCCTGCCGGCGGCAGCGTGGCGGGTGCCCCACCTGGCAGGCGTGACCGCAACCCCGATATTCCACCCGGACGGGACCATTCACACGACGCCTGGATATGATGAGGAGACAGGCCTGTATTACGCTCCAGCAGACGGGTTCGCCCTCGGCCCGGTCCCGGAGGTGCCGACGCGGGAGGATGTGGCGGCCGCCCTGAAGGCGATCGAAGAAGTTTTCGTAGATTTTCCCTTCTGCTCTCCAGCGGACCGGGCGAACGCGATCGGTGCCCTGTTAACGGCCGTGCTCCGGCCGTGCATTGCCGGCCCCGTGCCCCTTTACCTCACCGACAAGCCGCAAGCCGGGTCCGGTGCAGGTCTCCTGCAGCGGGTGATCGGATGGATTGCAGAGGGGCGAGAACCGGCCCTGAAGACGATGCCGACCGGCCCGGAGATGAGGAAAGAGATTTTCGCGGGACTCAAGAACGGCACCCGGATCCAGATTTTCGATAACCTCGAGGATCGGTTATCCTCTCCGGAGCTGGCAGCCGCCCTTACTGCCGTGGAGATGACCGGCCGGATCCTCGGGCAGACCGAAGAGAGGACCTACGCGGTCCGGACGTTCTGGATGGCAAACGGTAACAACGTGACCGTAGGCGGCGACCTCGCCCGGCGGACCTTCAAGAGCCGGGTTGACCCTCAAGACCCGATGCCCTGGCAGCGGGAAGGGTTCCGGCACCCGGACCTGATCCGATGGGTGCAGCAGGCCCGAGGCGGGATCCTGGCAGCAGTCTTCACCGTGGCTCGAGCATGGATCCAGGCCGGCCGGCCGGCCCCGGTCCGGGTGCCCCGGGTGGGGAGCTTCGAGGCCTGGAGGGACATGATCGGCGGGATCCTGGAGTGTGCCGGCGTGCCGGACTTCATGGGGAACGCGAGTGAGGTATACCTGGCAGCCGACGAGGACCGGGTGCAGTGGGAGAACTTCTTACAGGCGCTATGGAAGCTCTACGGGTGCAACCCCTTCACTACCGGGAGCGTGGCATCCCGCATGACTTACCCGGAGGGGATAGGGCTCCTGGATGCGATGCCTGACGACCTGGCAGAAGCCTACCACACCAAGAACAAGACATTCTCCAAGACGTTAGGGCAGGCCTTCAAGAAGGTGGACGGCCGGCACTTTCCGGGTGGGTGGTGCATCCGGCAGGGGAAGTTAGCAGACGGGATCAGGCAGTGGGTGATCACCTACACCGATCCCGGTCAAGTGGATTGTAAGTGTATTGTTGATTCTGGAGGAAATCGCCCGGAACTGGAAATGGGCGGCGATATGCCTGAACCTGGAGAGTCAAGTGTATTCAGTGTATTGTCCCCTATACCCTACGCGCAAGAAAAAAATACTGATATAAAACCGTTACTGGATACAGTTATAAACGGATCAGAAAATCTATGCGCTATAGCTATTGCAGACAATACACTGAATCCACTTCACTCCAGATTATCGGGCGATAATCGCCCCATTCGGAAATCTGATGGCGATACGGGCAAATCAACAATACACTTACAATCCACTTTTGCCCCCCCGCCCCCCGGGACCCTCAAGCACCCGATCGATCGATACGAGCGGCGGAAGTACGACGGCTCGATAGTGTGCATGGTGCCCGGGTGCAAGCGCCCGGCGGCGTATGGGTGCGGTGCCGGGTTCCCGCTCTGTGAAGGTCATTACCTGGCAGAGGTGGAGCGGGTCCGGAGGGACGGAGGCCGGCCGGCATGACCCCGACCCTCTCCCGTCAGTTCTTCGAGACCTTCCCGCCCGACGTCGCCCGCGGCATCCTCGAAGGCGACCGACTCCGGATCCACGCGGCGAAGGTCTCCGTGGTCCGGGACGGTGCCGGCTACGGGTTCGCAATCGACACACTCAACCGCGACGGCCGGCCTGCCGAATGGGAGCGGACCACGCAGAAGATCGGCCGGATCCTGAAGAGTGAGGTGGAGCGGATGCCCCGGGAGACAAAGCAGGCTCTCATCGTCGTCGCCCACCTCCTCCCCGATGACGAGCCGCTCCTGCTCTTCCAGATCGAGACCTGGCTCTCCATGCAGGACGACGGCGGATCCTGGTGGGAGGTGCCGGCGTACCTCTCTCTCATGGGGATCAGCCTGCCGGAAGTGGTCAAGGCATCCGAGCGGGCGAAGAAGCGCATACTCCGGGTGGTGTGCAGGATATGAGCCGCCCCGCCGACCGTGCAGACGATGCCGGCACGATGTCCCCCCACATAGGCCCTTCTCCCGGCGGCCCGAACTCTACAGACTGGCCCGCCCCTCCCATTTGCGCCTGCGGGCGGCCGATCTCACATGTCCCACATGTCCCATCGAAGGGGCTCCGATGTCCCCTCTGGAGCAGGTCGCGACGGGGCAACGCGAGAGGGGCACCCCTCCGGCGATCGAACATTGTGGCAAATTTGCCCGGAGGTTACCCCCGCCCCGCGAGAACACGAGGCACCCCATGATCCCACTCGATCCCCACGACTACGAGATCCTCCGTCCGCCCCGCAGCGGCCGGCCGTGGCCCGGTCTCAAGTGCCTCTACTGCAATGCCCCGGCCCGCTACCAGGAGACTTACCAAGCACGCGATCGTGGCCGGCGGAAGGCGGCGCGGGGAGTGTGCGAGGAGTGTTACCAGGCAGCGATTGCCGGCCGGCATGACGGGATCGTGTACACCGTGCGACTCAGGCAGCGGTCCGGGCGCACCGGACACCTCCGAGGCTCGGCCCGCCCGGAGACGGGACACCCGGAGCCGTGACGGTGCCCGTGCCGGCGCGTATTCGGGCACCGGCACCCGGAAGGCGGCCCGGTTCCCTGAAAAAAATCCCGCCCGATGCGAAACAATGCGAAGCCAACGCAGCAGACCCGGCAGCCGTTCCACTGGAAATGCGGCCGGGACCTCCGGAGATCTCCGGCCCGCGACAAGGCGCGACATAGCGCCACATCGCGCAACCTCGAAGACCGGCGGCGGCGGGACAATGCAGGCGGCCCAAGGCGAAGCAGGGACCGGAACATAGCGAAACAAAGCGAAACATAGCGCACCACTTCAGGCGTGCCGTACCGTGACATTCCGTGCCAAACCCGCACCTCACAGGTGAACCATACCGACGCATACCGACGCATACCGAAGCACCCCCCGCCCGGAATACGCGGCATATTACCCGTGGTTCCTCCACAGACCGGAGAAGGTGACGCGAAGCGGCGCACTCCCGGACCCCGGCGAACCGAACCATAACGAGCCATACCGGACACCCCGAACCGACGCATACCGACGCATAGCGGCGCACTCCCGGCGTGTCATACCGTGCCATCGCGAGCCAGTACGGCGTGTCAAGAGAGGCGGTTGGGCGCCACAAGCGAAACGGCCATATCGCGGAGCAAATCACAAAAGTCGCTAGGAAAAAGGAGATTAAGCAGGCTGAGCAGATAGCGGCAGCCGTTGAGGAAAAGGAGCGGCACGAGGTTGCCTCGGTTGACAAACTCCTCAAGATCATCGAGGCCCTCCTCGCCGAGTGCCTAGGGATGATCCGGGGTGCGGCGGCCGGCGACGAGAACACGAAACTCCGGGCGGTCCGCGAAGCCCGGGAGACCGCCAAGCTCCTCCTGGAGGTGCAGGGCGAACTCGCCGCGAACCCCGTCGTCAACATCACACTCATAGAAACGCAGCTGAACGAAATCCGCGCCCTGGTCCTCGGCGACCTCTGCCCCGTGTGTCAGGCGGCGGTCGCGGAGCGGCTCAAGACGCGCAAGCAGCAACGAGAGATACCATGCCAGTAACTCGCAAAGTGGAACACAGAGATGTACCGATCTCAGACCTCATCCCCTACGAGCGCAACCCGCGCAAGAACGACAAGGCCGTCAAGAAAGTCGCAGCGTCGCTCGAACAGTTTGGGCTCGTGAAAAACTCCGTGGTCGTCGATGAGGATATGGTGCTGATCACAGGCCATACGACCCTGAAGGCGATGCAGTCGCTAGGGTGGACCACATGCCCGGCGGTGACGCAGGTCTTCGGCCTGACGGAAGAGGAGAAGAAAGCCTACCGCATCGCCGACAACCGGCTCGGTGAGGTAGCCGAGTGGGATCTTGACCTGCTCGCCGGAGAACTGGCGAGCCTGAATGACGTCGGGTTCGATGTGGTGCTGACGGGGTTCGAGGGTCTCATCTCTCTCGACACCATCGACCGGGGAGAGAATGCAGATAGGTCGGGGGCGAGTCCGTGGGAACGAATGCAGGGAGCGGCAATGGAGGGAACGATACTCACGTTTGGCGCGATCTCAGTGCGAGTCACTACAGAGGTATATGAGAGGTTCTATGCCAGGTGTGAGCAAGAGCCAGCCCTCAAGGAGTATATCGAGGGGGTGCTGCTCAATGCGTGCAGCCATACTTGATGCGGCGTTCCCCCTTGCAAAGCAGGCTGGCCGTGGGCTTGCTGCGCGATATCTCGCGTGGGATCTCGCCCGCAACGGAGAGTGTGAGTATCCTCTCGACGACGCCGACACGCTCCTCGTCACCTGCACCTCGCCAATCGATGCAAGTTTCCTCAAGCGCCTCCGCGCCAAGTATCCAAATAAGTCAATTGTCGCAGGGGGGGCCGGGAGCACGAGCCCCCACTCTCTCGGCATCTATGCAGATGCAGTGTGTGTAGGAGACGGGCAAGAGTTCATCCACACACTCTGTAATTCAGGTCTCGATGCCGCAAAACAACTCCCCAACGCATGGGTGCATGGGGACCTGCGCCGAGTTGAGGTTGATCAACGGTTCCCGTGGGACATGCCCCCCATTCAAGCCGAAGATGGGGCATACAGGTTGTGGTGTGGCCGGGGTTGCAAAAACAAATGCGCGTTTTGCCAGACGGCGTGGGCGCACACATACAGCGAGCACCCCGACCCCGACAGCCTCATCCGTGCGGCACAGGGCCTGCTCCAGAGAGGAAAGCGGATAAACTACCTCTCCAACGACCCAGCACAACACTCGTTCTTTACCCGGCTGCCCCCCGTCGACCACGGATCATACAGCGTGCGGTTTTTGGCAAAATACGGCCTCCCTCACGCAAGGCAGATCCGGCTCGGTGTTGAGGGGGTCTCCGCTCGCCTGAGGGCTGCCGTCGGTAAGCCTATATCTGACGACGATCTCGTCGGCTGTACCTCATGGCTCAACGCACACGGCAAGGGGGTGAGATGGTTTATGATCGCGGGGCTCCCGGGCGAGACCTCGGACGACTGGCTCGCGTTACGGGGGGTTATCAAGCGATGGAAGGAGATGACTCCAAAAGGGGTGCTCGGGATCAGTTTTACTGCGTGGTGCCCCGACCCGGCGACCCCGATCGCGACGCTCCCTATAGTCGATGATTACTGGCAGCATTTTACCGAGTTTACGGAGTGGTTTTTCTCCGGCGTCGGGTGGTCCAATAGGATCAAACTGATGATGCCGCAACAGCCCGAAAGCCGGATGCTGAAAGCAGAGCTCGCGATGGGGTTGCCAGACAGAGAGTTGCGAGAGGGAGGTGACCCTGGGCCTAATCAGAGAGTTAACTATCCATACAGCGATGGAGCGGATCGGGCGCGGGTACGATATATGAGGGTGCTGGACCGTGCCTGATCCCCTCACCTACATCGACGAATGGGCGGAAAACCTCCTCCGCGACCTCGACCCCATGTATGCGCGGGAATCTCTCTGGGACCAGCTCGGGCTCCGGCCGCAACCCGGACCGCAGACCGACTTCCTCGACTCCGATGCCGACATCACTATCTACGGCGGCGCGGCCGGGGGCGGAAAGTCGTTCGGCCTCCTCCTCGCCCCGCTCCAGTGGATCCATGTCCCCGGGTTCGGCGCCGTCATCTTCCGCCGGACCACAACCCAGGTGCGCGCCGAGGGCGGCCTCTGGGATGAGAGTCAGGAGATGTACTCGCACCTCAACGGCACGCCCCGGGAGCAGCAGCTCGAATGGCGGTTCCCGTCCGGCGCCGCGGTCTCGTTCGCGCACATGGAGTGGGAGCGTAACCGCTACGACTGGCAGGGCTCGCAGATCTGCCTGATCGGGTTCGACGAGTTGACGCACTTCAG
>ENA-UOUL01004621-UOUL01004621.1-bioreactor-metagenome-genome-assembly--contig:-NODE-4621-length-12564-cov-5.038520_pt1 | contig 12564 bp, 6 predicted proteins | sample MGYA00249838_ERZ747220 | MGnify/ENA primary metagenome ERZ747220 (study PRJEB28778, sample SAMN05720191) | bioreactor metagenome | isolation source: Anaerobic biogas reactor | place: USA:Washington...
TCTGGATTGGTTATATTATCAAGCTTCGATGACTTCTTCCTCTGGCTTTATTATTCCCAGCCTGCGGCTGATACTTTGCCCCCAGTCGTCGAATATGCTATAGACCACTGGTACGAGAAGCAAAGTGATAAAGGTGGATACGATAAGTCCTCCAACCACTACCGTTGCCAGGGGGGCAGTCATTTCGCCCCCTTCACCAAATCCCAGGGCCATGGGGAACATGGCCAAAATGGTGGTAAGTGCGGTCATTAAAATAGGCCGCAGCCTCACCCGGCCGGCTTCGATAATGGCCTCATCCCGTTCCATGCCTCTTTCCCGCAATTTATTAAGATAATCCACCAGGATGATGGCATTGGAAACAACAATACCAACCAGCATTATCAACCCAATGAAGGCGGTCACACTTAAGGTGCGGCCGGTTAAAAGCAGGCCGAAAACAACCCCTATTAAAGCAGTGGGGACGGAAAACATTATGATAAAAGGACTGAAGAATGATTCATACTGGATAGCCATAACCGCATAAACCAGGAGTATGGCCAGGAGCAAGGCAACACCCAGACTGCCAAAGCTCTCCATCATTTGTTCATTCTGCCCGACATATTCCACGGTATAGCCAGCAGGCAGATTGATCTCTTTAACGCCTGCCTTTATATCGTTTATTACACTGTTTAAATCACGATTTAATAAACTGCCGCTGATGGAGGCATAGCGCACCTGGTCCACCCGATTGATGGAAACCGGTCCCTGGGCAACTTCAAAAGTTGCTATCGAGGACAATTTAACTACTGCACCAACAGGTGACAATATGGTGAGATCATTTAAATGGTTTAAATTTTTATGTTCTTCGGGGATATAGCGCACCCTGACATCTACCTCACTGCCTTCAACTTTGTAGGTGGTGGTAACAGCTCCTTCCAGGGCATTTTTTATTGAGGAAGCGACCTGGACCGGTGTCAATCCATAGCTGGCTGCTCTTTGTCTGTCTATCCTTACCTGCATTTCCGGGTTGCCGTCAGTCAAAGATGATACTACCTCCCGGGTCCCGGGGACATTGCGGACCAGTTCCGCTACCTGACCGGATAATTGTTTTAAGACATTGAGATCATCGCCCCTTATTTGTACATTAAGCTCCCCGCCGGAAATTCCCATACTCATCATGTCAAATATACTGACCTCGATTTTAGCTCCCGGAATATTGGTCAGGGACTGCCGCATTTTCTCAGTCATATCGACAGCGGAAATATTCCGTTCGTTTTTAGGCACTAATTTGATATAGAAGGTAGCCGTGTCATTTAAACCGCTGCCCCCCATCAAAGAGGTGCCTGCTGATCCCACACTGGCAAAAATGGTGTCCACTTCCGGGAATTCCCGCAGTCTATCTTCTACTTCCCGGGCTATTACATAGGTGGATTCCAGTTTGCTCCCCTTGTCAGTCTCGACACTTACCGAGATTTCACCCGAATCGGAAGAGGGCATGAATTCAGCACCCACCAGAGGTATGGCAGCAATGGAGGCTATCATCAAAACGGTTACTGTAAGTATAACCACCCATCTTCTGCCCAGGGCTTTTTTAAGTATCTGTTTATATTTTTCCCCCAGATTATCCAGCCAGTAGCCAAAGCGATTGGTCACCCTGGCTATCCTGCTATTTGAATCAGGCCGTGTCTGCATGGATTTATCAGTCAGCATGCGGGAAGCCATCAGAGGAATGATGGTCAGGGCTACCAGCAAAGAACAGAATATGGCAAAGGATATGGTTAGAGCCATGGGTTTAAAGATGATGGAAGCCAGTCCCTCTACGAAAACGATGGGAACAAATACTGCTATTAAGGTGGTAGTTGAAGCAATAACCGCCCCGCTAACCTCTGAGGCCCCTTTCAGGGCTGCCTGCATCGGCGGTTCTCCCATACTGCGGTGGCGATATATATTCTCAAATACCACAATGGAATCGTCCACGATCCTGCCCACCCCCAGGGCCAGACCTCCTATTGTCAGAAGATTTACGGTGTTGCCGGTAAAATACATCAGTATAAAACAACTGATAATGGAAAGAGGGATGGCAGTAAAGATGATCAGGGTACTGCGCCCGTTCCTTAAAAACAGGAAAAGTATCAAAATAGCCAGTAAGGCACCTTCATATATCATCCTCTTGGTATTGTCAATGGCATATACGATAAAGGAGGATTGATCCATGACGATCTCAGCTTTTAAATCAATCCCCAGTTCTTTCTTGATTTTCTCCATCTCATCACTGACGGCCTGGCAGGCTTTAACGGTATTGGCGTCGCTTTGTTTCATGATATGAACGCCCACTGCGCTTTCCCCATTGACTCTGGTGATCTGCTCCTGATCCTTATAACCATCGACTATGGCTGCAATATCTTTCAGGTAAACAGTGCTGCCGGTGGCAGTCAAAATGGCAACATCTTCAATGTCCTTAACGGTTTCGAACTGCTGCAGGTTGCGCACATAATATTCCCTGCCCCCCAGTTCCATCCTGCCGCCGGCCATATTGAAGTTCTCCATTTGTAAAACCTGATTGACCTGGGCCAGGGTAAGACCATGGTTTTCAAGTTTTATCGGATCCACTTCCACGGTGATCTCTCGTTTGACCCCGCCGGTAATAATTACCGAAGCCACTTCCGGGATGCGGGATAGCCGCGGTTCAATGTAAGTTTCCGCGATATCCTGTAAAGAGGCCAGACTGTCACCGCCGCTGATGCCCATCTGCAGGATCGGCATCATGGAGGGGTCCATTTTCATAATCATGGATTCATTGGCGGAACTGGGCAGATATGGTTCGACATAGCCCAGTTTTTCCCTTATATCGGCTGAGGCAAAATCCATATTGGTACCCCAGTTAAAAGCAATTATCAGCATTGATTGCCCGTCACTGGAAATAGACTGTACTTCACTTATATTGCTTAACGTTGCCACAGCGCTTTCCAGGGGTTTGGTAAGCTGTTCTTCCACTTCTTCCGGGCCGGCCCCGGGATAGGATGTTATAACCGCTACCACCGGCAGATCCATTTCCGGATAAAGATCCAGGGGCAGTTTGGAAAAGGTGAAAAAGCCCAGGATGAGCAAGACAGCGGTAATAATTATTATCGTGACCGGCCTTTTTACAGCAAAATTGATCAGAGGCATTATAGTACCCCCTCATCTGCCAATCTAACCAGAGTGCCATCCCTGACCAGGGTATTCCCTTTGGTAATGACTATTTCTCCGGAGTTAACCCCTTCACTTATCTCCACCATGGTTTCTGTTTCAATGCCGGTGGAAACCTGCCTTTCTCTCGCCCGTTTTTCTGCATCCACCACAAAAACCACATTGGATACTCCTTTGGGAACGATAGCGCTTTGGGGTACACAAACTACATCAGCCTTTTTAACGGTTGATCCCTTCACTTCGGCAAACATACCGGATTTAATCTTGTTTTCCGGGTTGTCCAGTGAGATCTTGGCCGCATAGCTGCGTTTTAGCGGATCAGCAACGGCAGCAACACTGACAACCGTCCCCGTGAATATTTCTTCACTGACCGCTTTGATTTTAACCTCCACCTCATTGCCGGAGGTGATAAAGCTCACATCAGATTCACTGACCATGATCTCAATTTCCAGGCGGGAAGTATCACTTACTATGGCCGCTATTGCCGCGGGATTAGCCATATCACCCAGGGAAAGGTTGATACTTCCTAATATACCGCTTATCGGCGCAGTTATTGTGCAATTATTGACCGAATTCATAATCTGGGCCAATCCGGCTGCTGCTTGTTCGACTGCGGCCTCCGCACTTCTTACCCCGTTCCGGGCTGCTTCATAATCCTTTTCAGATACAGCCCCTGCTGCATAAAGATCTTCGATCCGTACCAGATTATCCCGAGCATTTTCCAGACTTATTTCTGCCAGCAGCTGGCCCGCCTGCACTTGTTGTACTGAAGCGGTAAAATCACTGCTGTCCAGCATGATCAGTGTCTGTCCCTGGCTGACCCGGTCACCGGGCACAGCATAAATACCGATAACCCGGGCTGCTACTTTGGGGGTTATGTATACTTCATTCTGCCCCCGGACGATTCCCGAATAAGTCGAGCTTTTCGCAATTTCCTGCACTGCAGCTGGGGCAGTGGCCACCGTTATCTCCGTTTCCTTTTCCACCTCTTTTTTTTCGTTACATCCTGCCGCCAGTATTGCCACCAGAAAAACCAGTACTATCAATGTGATCTTCCCTGCCCTTTTATGCACCTTTACCCCTCCAATTTATATCGCTGACTTATTCCCGACCCACCGGTCGATACATATTTGCATTATACTTTTCCCCGACCCATTGGTCAATAAAAAAAGCGGAGTCAGGAAGATTCCTTTACTCCGCATTAAAACATGTTTTATTTTTTATCCGCTTCATCCTCAGAGACAGGTGGTGCTGTCCAATCGTCCCCAGCGAAAACTTCTTCACCGATCATGAATTTATACTGGGATTTAAGATTGGCCAGCTGCAATTTTAGATTGTCCAGCTTGATTTCGGCCTGACTGACATCCAGTACTTTGGCCTCCAGACTTTCTGCGCCGGGCACAATGGATAATTTGGGAATCAAACCCACTTCATATTTTAACCGGGCTACTTCCTCATCTTTTAAGGCCTTTTTATAAACCAATTCCGCCATTTTGATCTGGCCTTCAATGGTCTCTATGCCATAATACATCTGCTCGATAAGCAGCCGGGAGGTCCTTTTGGCATCTTCATAATTTAATTCGGCGGTTGTTTTATCTATTTGTTTTTCTTCACTGGTAAGCCCAGGCAAGAACCAATTTTCCTTGCTCTTTTCAATATCCAAAAGTGCTTTTTTCGTCCAGACCAATACTGATTCAGATGATCCCTGTATGATATCGCTGGTAAGATCCCCCCGTTCAAAATTTGTGATGAGGGGCTTACTGGTCAAAACCGGATCCCAATCGGGATGCTGACCTAATAATGAAGCCAGGTTGGCTATTGAGCCTTCATAGGCACGCTGCATGGCCCGGTAACCTTCTTCGGCCTGCTGCAGACCGGTTATGGAACCATCAAAATCATAAGGAGAGATGAAACCGATCTGACTGGCCACACTGCTGACAACATGAAGGTCCCTTATATTCTTCACTGTAAGTTCCATGGATTTCATATTATTGTAATCAGTCAATGCTCCCGTATAAGCCTCTACTACATCTTTGGTCAATTTGTCGGCAGCAGCCTCTTCTCCCTTTTGGGCAGTATTCAGACCTATTTCCGCCTGCTGATAGGCGTTAAAAACCTGGTTGAACATAAAGTCCCCCAGTCCTAACGGCGGAAAATAATCCACCAGGTCAAAAGCATTGTCCCTCTGGATCTGTGCCTTATCAACTGCCAACCCCGCCAGCCTGAGCTCCGGATTGTTTTTAAAGGCCAGGTCAAGAGCTGCCTGGATGCTCAAGGGCTCCTGGGGCGCTTTTTCTGCTGCCGCCGCTGGTGATATTATAAAAGCCCAGCAAAGAAAGCAAACCAGACCAGCGGTTAAAATTCTGCGTTTTTTGATAATTATCCCTCCCTAACCTGACTGACCCGCCAGTCAGTATAGTAAATAAATTATAGCTTTGGCCTATTCTGTTGTCAATAAAAAAGAAAGACACAATTCGTTGCCATTTGTCGGTTTTCCCTCAATTAATCTTTCAAATGTATTTTCTTCATCACGCATCATCCCAACTTTTGTCAAAAAAAGGGGAAGGTCTCGTGCCTTCCCCTTCTGTGAACCAATTATCTATGGATAGTAACTATATATCCGGCAGCATCCCAGCCCACAATGGATCCAAAAGCTTCTGCCACATAGCGGGCCGGCAAAAAGGTTCTGCTGTCTGTGATTTCAGGTGCCACATCCGCCGTTTTTTCCTCGCCGTTCACTGTATAGGTTTTACTGCCGATGGTCAGGACTACTTCTACCCCGCCTTTTTTCAGGATGACTTTTTGCTCCCCTTCGTTCCACTCGACAGTGGTCCCCAACATGTTTTCACCCAGATAGCGTACCGGTACAAAGGAACGATCATCCTTTATATAGGGGGCTACGTCCATCACCTGGCTTACACCGCCCACCAGGAAGTTTTTAGACCCGATCTGGAAGGAGGCCGTCCCCCCCATAGCGGGCGTGATAGTAACAGCAATTGCTGCACTGCCGACAGGTTCATCTGTGGCAAAATCCACCAGGGCAGTTGAGCCCTGGGTCCAGCCCAGGTCTTTGATGCCTTCCACTTTGGCCAGAATATCGCCTTCCGGCACGGTTCTGTCCAGAGTAAGATAAATTTCTGTTATTTTTATGGTGCTCTTAGCCGAACTGTCTGCATTGATTTTGATCATTAAGGCATCATCAACGGCAGCAACAGATGTCGAACCCAGCTTCACCTCACCCAGTTCCAGATCACCGGCGGCAACTTTTACCACCGGTTTGCCGGCAAAGGATACTCCTTTGGGCAGTGTTATCAATATCTGATCATGGCCGGCTTTACTCATAACAGCTCCTGCTTCGGTTTCGCTGATGATGAGGTCCCCGGCTTTTTGCTGCATGGCACCAACTACCGCTTTAGCAGTTCCTTCTGCTGTTATTTTGACCGGTTTTATGACTTCGGCAACTCTTACCTCACCGCCTACATCGGCATTGCCGCTGACAGTTACCGCCAGGGGTCCGGCAAACCAGGGCTCGATGCTGACCTGCATGTCTTTAAAGGTCAAACTGGTAATTTGATCACTGCCGGCAGTAAAATTATTCTTGATCTTGCGCCCGTCACTTCCGGCTACAGCAGTATACCCAGCTTTGCTGATTATATTACTGCCATCAATATCTATCGTGCCATAATCCACCCATTTAACTCCCGCCGGCAGACTGAAATATATGGTCTGGCCTTTTTTCAAACTATTACGCACTTCCTCTGCTATCTCAAAACTGCCTATAACCTGGTCAGTGCGGCCCGCCATAACTTCTTTTTCTTTGACTGCCTGGAGGGTTATGCCATAATCAGCATAACTGGCAGCCTTAACATCATTTACCGTCAAATCAATATTGGAAGCTGTGATCTTTATTTCTACATCACCAAATTTGGTGCCATCATCCACATCGATGAAGGGATAGCCTCCCAGAGGATATATACTGCTCAGAGCTTCGGTTCCTATAGTTATTTTGCCGGCGCTCCCGGCATTAACCGGTAAATTATTAATGGATAAAATCAATTCTCTCCCGCTGGTGGTGAAAGAGAAATCTCCGGCATTGCCCATGCCATGATAACCTTCGAAGCCCCATCCGCCTGCTGCCACGATATAGTCACTGCTGCCCCAGCTGAAACCGGCCGGCAGCCTGAAGGTAATGGTGTCCCCTTCCTTTAAAACCCGGGCCCGCGATTCAGTCACAGTTATGGAATCAATATATCCACCCATGTTGCCGATGTTTTTTACGCTGCCAGTCGTTATATTTATCCCGGTTTTCGTTCCCAGTGATGCAATAGAGGCATCTTCCCTTTGCGCAAATAAGCCGGTACCGCTGAATTTCACCTTTATATCCCCGGAACCCGACCGGACTTTGATACTTTTAAAATCCAGCAGAATATTGCTCTCTGACCCATTTTCAGCTGCCGGATCAGCCTCAATTTTGATCTCCACCCAATTATCAGCCGTCTTCTGGGAACTGAGTTCCACCAGATTGGTGTAGCTTATATCCAGCCCCGCTTGAGAAGCATTGCCGCCAATTACACCATCATAGACGCAATTGGAAGGCAGTTCAACCGTCAGCCAGGCCCCGGTCTCTTCTACCATACGCACATCTTCAATAATAATTTTTATCTTCCCCAATTGCTGGAAACTGTCGGCATCAGCTGATATAACCGGTGCTGTCAAAGTGCGGTATGTAACTCCGGCAGCACCTGCCGTTCCCACACCTGCCAGCATGGTCATCATCATAGCCAGAACCAATAATATCGATATTTTCCTATTCTTCTGCATGCATTTCGCCCTCCTTTTTCATTTTACGCTAATCGCTTCCTGATGCTTACATGGGAAAATGATTTTATTTTATATTGATCACCAACTAAAGTATAGATTATAACCAGGTAATAAAAAAGAGGACTGATTCTCCTTCCCCTTCCCCAGCCAATATTTTTTCATTAAAAAAGAGGCTGCCCCTGGCAGCCTCCTCTTTGATGTTTAATTATTATCTGACAATAATAACTGTCTGGGTTGCTTCATCCCATCCAACCTGGGCTCCGAATGCTTCAGCAGCGAAGCGGGCCGGCAGGAAGCTTCTGTCATTTACGATTTCAGGTGCTACATCAGCAGTCATGGCTTCACCGTTTACGGTGTAGGAAGTGCTGCCAATGGTGAAGACTACTTCTGTTTCGCCTTCTTTGGTCAGGGTAACAGTTTGCTCTGCTTCGGACCATGCAATTTCAGCACCCAGCATCTGGGCCAGATAACGCATCGGTACATAGGAGCGGCTGTCTTTGATATAAGGTACAGCGTCCATCACATAAGGAACTCCGCCGATTTCATAGATGTTGGAAGCGATAACGAATTTGGCATGGCCGCCCTGGGAGGGAGTAATGGTAGTAGCAATTACTACTTTGCCATAGGACTCTTCCGTTGCCCAGTCAACTAATGCGGTGCTGCCTGCTTCTTTGATCACATCTTTTTTCACGCCATACTCAGTAACTTCCTTGGTTTTGTGGCCTTTGAAGGTTGCAACTACGTCACCTTCCGGTACAGTACGGTCAACTGTCAGGAATACATTGGAAACTCTGATGGTGCTCTTCTTGGCACTGGCTGCATCAATGGTGATTACGATTGAATCATCATTATATTCTACATCATCGATTTCCAGGTCGCCTTCTTCTACTTCAACGGTAGGATCTTTGTAGAATTCAACGCCCTTGGGCAGTGTAACAACGATCTGCGGTGCCACTCTTTCGTATTCATCGTCTAAAATGGTGCCATCCAGATACTCATCCAGTACGCCTTCATCCTTGGTTTCAATGATCAGGATGTCGCCGGCGGCCTGATTCATGGCGCCGATTTCAACTTTAGTCGGGTTAGCAACTTTCAAGTCTACCGGTCTGGCGGCAACGCCTACTACTGCTTCGCCTTCAACTCCGGATTTGCCGTAAACCTGAACAGCAATATCACCTGTGAAGCTGGGCTCAATATTTACTTCCATGTCTTTTACTCTGATCTTGGCAGCGTCATCACTGAATCTTCCAGAACCAAATTCAAAGACTACTTTTACTTTTCTGTCGCCATTGCTTAATACAAACTCATCTGCATCCCAATACAGGTTGGTGCCGTCTTCTGATTTCAAGGTAATGATCGGTGCACCATTGTCATCTTTTGCCCATTTAACGCCTTTGGGCAGTTCAAAATACAAAGTTCTCTGGCTGTCCAGACTTTCCGGGAGAGCTTCTTCAATGAGGAATTCGCCCAGTTCCTGGTTAGCGCGTCCAGAATCTACATCTTCTTTGGTGTCTTCAGTAACTTTTACGCCATAATCGCCATAGATGGCTACTTTGGCATCCTGTTTCTTAACAGAATCCAGTTTGGATGTTACGGTTACATAAACATCGCCAAATTTAGCGGTGTCTTCAACATCGATTCTGAAAAAGCCTAACATATCGCTGCCGATATTGATGCGGCCAGCGTCAGAGGTTGGCAGTCCGTCATACAGATATACTTCAAGTACTCTGCCGTCTACATTATAGCTATAAGTTTTTCCCAGCAGTGACCAGGCACCTGGTACTGCAGAAACATCAGAATCATTCCAGGTAAAGCCTTTGGGCAGTTTAACTGTGATGACTTCGCCGGGTTTGAATACTCCGCCAATGCTTTCGGCAATGACCAGAGTGTCCATTATTCCGCCGGCATCGCCAATGGTTTTAACACTCTTGGGCAATACAGTTGTGGCACCTTCGCCAATTTTCCCGATAACAGCAGTATTAAGCTGTCCAATTACAGTACTGTTACTGAGGAATCTGGCCACGATGTCACCGGATCCGGATTTGACCTCGATGCCTAAGAATTTAACAGTTATAGAACCATCATAGTCACCGGTGGTATAATTCGGAATTACCAGTATTTCCATGGTGTCCGCAGCAGTCTGCAAAACTCCGCCGATTATCAGATTGGATGTCGCTGAGACTGCCAATAGCTTTTCATCAGCCTCTACACCAATATCTGGATCTAAGGGGTCTGCAGTGTATTCTTGAGTATATTTACATCCGCTGGGCAGGGAGATGGTCAGCCAGGCTCCGTTAATCGGAAGTGCTTCGACATCGTCCAGTTTGACTTTCACATGGGCTAAATCATATACGCCGCCATCAGCTTCAACAATTGGAGCCGAAAGAGATGTAACGGTTGCTGCTGCAGAAGCTGTGCCTACACCGATGAACATGGTCATCAGCATGGCCAGAACCAACAGCATTGATAATTTTCTGTTTCTTGCTTTAATCAAGTTTTCTTCCTCCTTAAGTTCTTATAAATTGTTAGGTGATCATTGCTTTAGGCAAACTGAATTAGTTACAAATACCTCCTTCATTACTAAAGTCTTAAGGTAATCAGGGAATTTTTTATTGACCCATGTCTCCCCATTTTCTCCATGGTAAATTTATTGACGAAAATTACTCGAATTTTGTTCCTTCTTTGGAGAATTTTTTGTCGATTTCTATCGTTAAAATAAAATAGTGGGGGAATCAGCGCGGGAGGACAATGAATAAAGCGGCAATTTGTCTGGAGTCCTTTCATAAGGCTGCCCTATCTCCAGCGGCGAATCGCAGGTATGGTACCGACTTTTAAGGAAAAAATACCTTTTACTAAAAACAATCTCAAACTTGAGCGTTAAACTTGGAGTCAATGAATTCAGCTATTTCTGCTCTGAAACGCCCAGCCGAAAACTTTTCCGCATTCTTTCTTATTATCTGCCGGTCAAAACAGGCTTCCCATTCCATAAACTGCTTAACCGCATCTCTTATTGCCAGCTCACTTTGCTCATAAAAAAATACTCCGGTGGCCTTTTCCCAGTTGGTGCCATCGGCAGGTATCACGGTTTCAGTAGCACCGCCCCGGCCAAAAGCAATAACCGGAGTCCCGCAGGCTTGTGCTTCCACCGGTACGATCCCGAAGTCTTCCTCGGCGGCAAAGACCAGGGCCCGGGCTCTGGCCATCAATTCTGCTACCCGATCTCCTGCCAGCCCCCCCAGAATACTCACATTGGCGCCGGCCAGTTTCCGGCATTCTTCCAGTTGAGGACCTTCCCCCACTACTTTCAGCGGCAGACCCATTGCGGTAAAAGCCCTGATGATCAGATCCGCCTTTTTATAAGGAACCAGGCGGGATACAAACAGGAAATAATCATCTCGTTCTTCTTGCAGTCGGAATCTTTCCAGATCAACAGGTGGATAAATAACTGTTGCCTCGCGCCGATAAGTACGCCAGATACGAGCAGCAGTAAAATGAGAATTAGCAATAAAATAATCAACCCGGCTGGCAGTTGTCGCATCCCAGAGGCGTAAATAGTGCAGGACTATTCTGGCCAGTAAGGATTTCATACCTTTATCAAGGCTGTTTTCCTGTAAATAGCGGAAGGTAAGATCCCAGGCGTAACGGACCGGGGTATGGCAGTAGCATATATGCAGCTGGTCGCCCCGGGTTAAAACTCCTTTAGCCACACAATGGCTGCTGGATAAAATTATTTCCTCATGGCATAAATCCAGTTGTTCAATGGCATAGGGGAAAACAGGCAGATAGCGGCGATATTTATCAATTATGCCCCTTTTTTTATTCAAAAACGATGCCGTTACCTGGTTTTCAACAAATCCTAATTCTTTTATCGTCTCTGTTTTATACAGCAGGGTATATAAATGAGCCTGGGGATAAAGCTGCCGGAAATTTTCCAGGCATTTTTCCGCTCCGCCCAAACTGACTACCCAATCATGTACCAAAGCGATTTTCATTCTTCCTGCCCCTTCCTGCGGATGGATTCAAGCATCCTTGCTCTGCCAGCCTTCCAGACGGCCTTTCAAAACTGCCCGATGATATTTAAATCTATTAAAATTCAGTTTGATAAGCGCCACCACCATGCCTCCCCCCTGTCGAAACAATTTGGCCAGAAATAATCTGAAGGGATAACCATTCATCTTCATAACGCGCCCCATGCCTCGTCCATATGAATAGCCGCGCTTTATGGCAGCCTCATTGTATTCTATGATTGGTTCATCATGGTAAACCGTTAGATCAGGATCATAATATAAATTAAACCCTGCTGCCAGAGCCTGGAACAGATAATCCGTCTCTTCTCCGCTGCCCCATTTGGATTGCGGACCAAGTCCGATACTCTCATCAAAACTTATTGCCCCGGCAACCTGGCGCCTTAAAAAAAATGTATTGGTATTACCCCTTTCAAAAATATTCTCCCTGGTGACCGCCCCCGCAGTTTTGTCGAATTTGCCCAGACTGGTAATCCCCCTGGCGTCAATAGTCCTCCCGGTCAAAAAATCAATTTCGGGGTTATCCCTAAGATAAGCATCCACTATTTGC
>ENA-UOUL01004624-UOUL01004624.1-bioreactor-metagenome-genome-assembly--contig:-NODE-4624-length-12558-cov-4.361910_pt1 | contig 12558 bp, 9 predicted proteins | sample MGYA00249838_ERZ747220 | MGnify/ENA primary metagenome ERZ747220 (study PRJEB28778, sample SAMN05720191) | bioreactor metagenome | isolation source: Anaerobic biogas reactor | place: USA:Washington...
GCCGGCGGAAGGTGTGGTAGTGCTGTTGGGCGAGCACGGTGGTGGGCACGAGCACCGCCACCTGGCGACCATCCATCACCGCCTTGAAGGCGGCCCGCAGCGCCACCTCCGTCTTGCCATAGCCTACGTCGCCGCAGATGAGGCGGTCCATCGGCTTGGGCCGCTCCATGTCATCCTTGACCTCGGACAGGGCGCGGAGCTGGTCGTCCGTCTCCTCATAGGGGAACGAGGCCTCCAGCTCGTGCTGCCAGGTGGTGTCGGGCCCAAAAGCATGGCCAGGCGCCACCTCGCGCGCGGCATAGAGTTCCAGCAGATCCTCGGCGATGTCGCGCACCGCCTTCTCGGCGCGCTCCCGCGCCACGGCCCACTCACCCCCGCCCAGGCGATGCATGTACGGCTCGCGGTCATCGGGCCCCAGATAGCGTCCCACGCGGTTCGCCTGGTGGATGGGCACGAACAGCCGGTCGCCGGCGGCGTACTCGATCTCCAGGTACTCCCGCTCCAGGTTGCCGATGGTCTTGCGCACCATGCCGTGGTAGCGGCCGATGCCGTACTCGATGTGCACCACATAGTCGCCCTTTTTCAGGTCGGCGAACAAGGTCTCTGGGGCGACGCTGCGCCGCTGGGCCGGTCGCCGGCGCCGCGGCCGTGACCAGCCGAACACCTCGGCATCCGTCAGGACCACGAGTTGGCCGGGGGTGTAGGCCCACCCCTCCATCATGATCCCATCCACCACCTGCACGCTCCCCGTGGGCGGCGCGTCGAGCAACGCAGTGGCCGGCTCGCAGTAGATGCTCTCCTCGCGCAACAGGTCGCACACCCGCTCGGCCTGCCGTGTGATGACCACCACGCGCTGCCCGTCCGCCCGCAACTCGGCGATGTCGGACAGGGCGTTCTGCACCTGCCCGCCGAACTGGGGCGCCGGCAGGAAGGCGTTCTCGCCCAATAGGGGCTCCCCCTCGCGGGCGCCGAACCCCAGCGTCACCGCCCGCTTTTCGGCGAGGCGCCCCCTCAGCTCGTCCCAGGTGAGGTAGGGCACCGCCGCGTTGGGCGGCAGCTGGCGGTCGCTCACCATGTCCGACCGCATCCCCAATGATTGGTTCTCCAGCGCGATGGCCGCCGATTCGAGGCTCACCATGTCATCGAGCAGCACGAGCGCGTTGGCGGGCAAAAAGTCGAGCAGTGTCGAACCGCGCGGGTAGAGGTAGGGGAGGTAGAACTCGATGCCGGGAAACGATTCCCCCGCCGTCAGGCGCGCGATCTCTTCGCCCATGCGCTGGCGTGTGGCATAGTCGCATGCGCCCAGATCGAGCGCCCGCAGCGACTCGGCGGCCGCCGGCCCCCACTCGGGGAGTGCCTCGTTGGCCGGCACGATCACCGCCTCATCGCGATGCTCCTCGGAGCGCTGCGTCCCGGGGTCAAAGGTGCGGATGCTGTCGATTTCGTCGCCAAAGTAGTCGATGCGCAGCGGCTGCGGCAGGTCGGGTGGAAAGACGTCGATGATGCTGCCGCGATGGCAGAACGTGCCCGCCTCCTCCACCACGCCCACCGGCTCGTAGCCGGCGCGCACCAGTCGCTCCATGAGCTGGTAGGGCGGCACCGCTTCGCCGACTCGCACCCGCTGTGTGGCGCGCTGGAACGCCAGGGGCGAGACGCTCTTGGTCATCAGCGCCCACACCGACGCCGTGATGACCAGGCCACGGCCGCCCTCCCCCGCTGCGGGGGCGCCCACTCCGCCCTTGGCGGCGATCAGGGCGGCCAGGGCGCTCACGCGCGCGTGGGCGGTGGAGCGATCCCAGGGCATGCGCTCGTAAAAGATGGCGTCGGGCGCCTGGAAATAGTGCACCCCCTCGGGTTCGTCCGACCAGGCGCGTATCTGGTCGGCGGCCTGCCGGCCGCCCTCCGGCCGCGCCGAGACCAGCACGATAGGCCCGGGCCAATCGCGCTGCAGGGTGGCCAGAAGGTACGGGCGCGCCGCCTCGAGCAGTCCGACGGAGAGCGCCGGCAGGCGCCCATCGCGCCCCGGCCCCGGCTCCACGCCCCGCAGCGCCTCGATCAGGTTGTGGTACCGCGGATCACCTTCCAGCAGTGAAAGCAGCCCCGTAAGGTTCACCGTTCGTCCTCTCGTCCTTCGGCAACGCCTGTCGCCAGGCCGTTGAACTGGTTCATCGCCTCGCGAATGCCTCGCGTCAAGAAACACTCGATGGCGCGCACCGCCACCTCACACGCCTCCGCCAGCACCGGCTCCTGCTCGCGACTGATGTCGTTCAGCACATAGTCGATGGGGTCGCCGAACTCGGGCCGGCCGATGCCGATCCGCAGCCGGGCGAAATCGCGCGTGCCCAGCGCCTCGATGATCGACTCGATGCCGTGATGCCCGCCGCTGCTCCCACCCGGGCGCAGGCGCACCCGTCCGGTGGGCAGGTCCAGATCGTCATAAACCACCATGATGCGCTCCGGCGCTATCTTGAACCAGCGGCTCAGCGGCGCCACCGCCTGGCCGCTATCGTTCATGAACGTCTGGGGCATGGCGACGATCACCGACTGCCCATCGATGCGCCCCTGCCCCCAGACCGCCTTGAAGCGCTTTTTGCTCAGCTCTATCCCATGGTCGCGAGCCAGTCGCTCGACGCAGTGGAAGCCGATGTTATGTCGATTATGCCGGTAGCGCTCGCCCGGGTTTCCCAGGCCCACCACCAGGTAGTGCGCCGCCCCGGGCGGCTTGCTCGCGTCCCCTCGCCTGCTCATCATCTCCATCCTGATACCTATGTCTGCGCCGCTCCCACCACCGGGCGGCACGACAACACGGGGCCAGCCAAGGAGACCGGCCCCTCAAAAGTTCTCTAATTGGCGAGCGCGCCTCTACAGCAGGCGGCGCAACCCGAATACAATCCCCAACAACACGAACACGGCGCCCGTAGCCAGGGATCCGTAGCAGAACGCCTGCGGCCATCCCTTGGGGTCCACCGGCAGCTCGTCGCGCTGGATCGGCCGGCTCAGCGTGGGCGTCGGCGACGGCTGCGAGAGCGCCGCGGTGGGCGCGATGATCTGCACCGTGGCCGTAGCGCGCGGCGTCGCCTCGAGCGGCGCGGGCGTCGAGCTTGCCTCGGGAGTGGGCGTTACATCGGGCGTCGGCGTCTCCGTCGGCCCTGTGTTGGCGATCGAGATCTGCCGCACGATGAACTCTTCGAAATTCCCGTCCTGTTTGACGGCGTGCAGGCGCAGGCTGTAGACGCCATCGGGCAGGCGTGTCGTGTCCCACACCTCGAGTTGCCCATTCACCACCGACTGGTCATGCATGTCGCCGATGATGGCCCACTGCGCCGGGCTTGGCCCCACACCGAACTCGACCTTGTAGAACTGAAAGCTCGGCACCAGCGCCGAGCCCATGATCGGCACCATGCCCCGCACCTGTGCGTTGATCTCCGGCGACGTGATTTGTACCTGGGTCTGCTGCTGCGTCGGCTCGGCCAGGACGGGCATTATCGCGCCCAGCAGCGCGGTACCCAGCAGCACGGCCACCAGAATGGAACGTAGCGAGATTGGTCTACCCATCACGGCTCCTTGCGGGGTGACAGGGAGGCGCCGCTCAGCCCGCACGGGGCCGATGTTGTTTACTCCACTTCCCTGGCATATCGTATGAAGTTTACCACAAACCCCACCGACGGCAAAGCGGCCGTCGGCGCGCGAAATGGCTGGGGGTTGCGGCCGAACGGTGGCAAGAGTCTTGACAGCCCCCCCGTTCCGCATAGACTCATCATACCTCAGCACCCACAGAGAGGGCCGCCGACGCCCTCTGCCCGGCGGCGAAAGCCGCCACCATCAGATCCTGATCGCAACCCCGCCCGGCGGTCGGTGTTCTCACCACCGTAGGGCGCGGTGCCACGGGGAGTGGGCATGACAGAGCCGGACGAGGGGACCCGCGTCGAGGCAGCCAAGGCCAGCCCCGATGCCTTCGGCGAGCTGTATGAGCGCTACGTCGATCGCATCTATAACTATATCTACCATCGCGTCGGCAACGTACACGACGCCGAGGATCTCACCTCCCGCACCTTTTACCGGGCGCTGTCACACCTGTCGGGGTACGAGAACAAGGGCGTCCCCTTTTCGGCCTGGCTCTATCGCATCGCTCACAACCTAGTGGCCAACTGGCACCGCGATCGCGGGCGCCGACCGGTGGTGGCGCTGGATGACGTGGTGCTCCGCGCCCGAGCGGACATGCACCCCGAGAGCGTGGTGGAATCGAACGACGAGACGCGCCTCCTCAGCGAGGCGATCGAGCGCCTCGAGGGCGTGCGGAGAGAATTGCTGGTGCTCAAGTTCGCGGAGGGGCTCTCCAATGCCGAGATCGGCGCCATTATGGGACGCAGCGAGGGCGCCATCAAGTCGCTGTACCACCGCACCCTCCTGGCCCTCCGCAAGGATCTTTCCAAGCGAGGTGTAAAGGTCGAATGAGCCGATCGATGATGGCCAGCCGTAGCGGGCTGATCCGTGCGTTGCAGCGGGCGCTAGGCGCGATCGACGGCGCCTGGTGGTGGGGAGAGGGCCTCATGCGCGAGGCCGGTCTGTTGCCGCGCACGCGCGCGCCCCTCGAACCGCTGGAGGATGTCGTTCAGGAGACGTTGCGCCCCGTAGAGCCCTCTGAAACGTTCCGCCAGTCGCTGCGGAGCGACCTGGCGTTCGCCGCCCACCAGCGCAGCGCGGGCCTCATCATCGAGCGCCCCCGCCCGTTCCGTCAGGGGCTCATCCTCGGCATCGTCTTTGGGTTTCTCGCCATCCTGGGCACCACTCTACTCATCGCCTTCTGGCCGCGGCAGCGCGTCACGAGCACTCGGCCCTGAGGGGATCGTCCCGCGCACCACACGAAACGAGGCGCCCCGCTGCGGGCGCCTCGCGCGTTTTTCAGTGTCGCCACCCCGACGGCCGCCTCTGGCGCTACACCCGGTGGCAGGCAACCCAGTGCCCATCCCCCACGTCGCGCCATTCCGGCTCCACCTCGGCGCACACGTCGATGCGCCACGGGCAGCGCGTGCGGAAGCGACACCCGCTGGGCGGGTTCGCCGGGCTCGGCACGTCCCCCTCGAGGATGATGCGCTGGCGCTTGTCCTCCACCTGCGGATCGGGGATCGGTACCGCCGACAGCAGCGCCTTGGTGTAGGGATGCAGGGGGTTCTCGTACAGCTCGCGACGCCCCGTCAGCTCCACGATCTTGCCCAGGTACATCACCGCCACGCGGTCGCTGATGTGGCGCACCACCGAGAGGTCGTGGGCGATGAACAGGTACGTCAGCCCGAACTGCGCCTGCAGATCCTCCAGCAGGTTGATGATCTGCGCCTGGATCGACACGTCCAGCGCCGAGATCGGCTCGTCGCAGACGATGAACTCGGGCTGCACCGCCAGCGCGCGGGCGATGCCGATGCGCTGGCGCTGTCCGCCGGAGAACTCGTGGGGGTAGCGGTTCACAAAGTAGGGGTTCAGCCCCACGATGCGCAGCAGCTCCTGGATGCGCTCGCGCCGCTCCTTGGCCGTGAGGAGATTGTGCACCTCCAGCGGCTCGCCGACGATGTTGCCCACCGTCATGCGCGGGTTGAGCGACGCGTAGGGGTCCTGGAAGATCATCTGCATGTTGCGCCGCATGCGCCGCAGTGCCTCTCCCCGCAGATCCACCAGGCTTTGCCCCTGGAAGCGCACGTCGCCTCCCGTTGGGCGATACAGCTGGAGGATGGCGCGCCCCGTGGTCGACTTGCCGCAGCCGCTCTCCCCCACCAGGCCCAGCGTCTCGCCGCGCCGAATGCTGAACGATAGCCCGTCCACAGCCTTGATGTCGCCGATGTGGCGCTGGACGAGGATCCCCTGGGTGATGGGGAAGTACATGCGCAGGTCGGTGACCTCGACGAGGTCGCGGCCGTCGGTGTCGCCGGCTCCGATCTCTGTGATGCCGGTTTGGCTGGTGACGCCCATCAGCGTGGCCTCCCCTTTCCGTCGACGTCCACCCAGCAGGCGATCTCGTGGAACGGCGCCACGGGTCGCAGAGCGGGGTTCTCCTCCAGACAGCGGCCGATGCGGTAGCGGCAGCGCGCATAAAAGGGACAGCCGGGGGGCATCGTCACCAGGTCCGGCGGCAGCCCATCGATAGGCGTCAGCTTTTCGCGCGTCGAAGCGTCGAGCCGGGGCAGCGAGCCCAGCAACCCCAGGGAATAGGGGTGTCGCGGGTTGGTGTAATACTCGTGCACCTCGGCGCGCTCCACGATATAGCCGGCGTACATCACCTGCACGCGGTCCACCATGCCCGCGACGATCCCCAGGTCGTGGGTAATCCAGATGATGGCCATGCCCAGCTCGCGGCGCAGCTCCTTGACGATATCGACGATCTGCGCCTGGATCGTCACGTCCAGGGCGGTGGTCGGCTCGTCGGCGATGAGCAGTTGCGGGTTGCACGACAGCGCCATGGCGATCATCACGCGCTGGCGCATGCCGCCCGAGAACTGGTGGGGGTAGCTATCGATGCGTGACCGCGCCTCGGGGATGTTGACCATCTCGAGGAGTTCGATGCTGCGCTCGCGCGCCTGCTCCTTGGTCATCCCCAGATGCAGCTCCAGCGCCTCGCCCAGTTGCTGGCCGATGGTCAGCACGGGGTTCAGGGACGTCATGGGATCCTGAAAGACCATGGCGATCTGGTTGCCGCGCACGTGACGCATCTCTTCCTCAGAGAGCGTGAGCAGGTCGCGCCCGTGAAAGATCACCTCGCCGCCCACGATGCGCCCGGGGGGCTGAGGGATCAGCCGCATCATAGAGAGCACGCTGACGCTCTTGCCGCAGCCGCTCTCCCCCACGATGCCCAGCGTCTCCCCCTCCTCGAGGTCAAAGCTGACGCCGTTCACGGCGTTGACGATACCCTCCTGGGTGAGGAACTGGGTGCGCAGGTCCCGCACCTGAAGCATCGTTGCCATCAACACAGCCTCCCTGCCGTGGTCGGACGATCGCTCATAGCATTACCTCTCGAGCGCCACATGATGGAGCCACGGGGAGATCGCCCCGGTGGCCCTATACCCCCTGACGTGGGGCTTGACCAGCACGTTCACCGCCCCATGGGTCAGCGGGACCCAGGGGGCATCGGCCACGATGAGCCGCTCAGCCTCACGATAGAGGGCCGTGCGGCGCTCGGGGTCGGTCTCGACCCGCGCCTGCTCCAACAGTCCATCCACCTCAGGGTTGCTGTACCCGGTGTGGTTCTGCGAGCTGCCGCTATGGAACAACAGATCAAGAAAGTTCTGCGAGTCCGGATAGTCGCCGATCCACCCCGCCGAGAAAAAGGGGTAGCGGCGCTCGTTGAGATCCCGCAAAAAGTACCCCCACTCCACCTGCTCGACGGTCGCCTCGATGCCGAGATTCTCCTCCAGCATGCTGAGGATGGCGCGATCGATGGATGACAGGTAGCCGCTGGTGCCGCTCACCGTCAACACGATGGGCGGCATGGCGCCCTCAGCGCCATAGCGCGACGACGCCAGCAGCGCGCGCGCCCTCTCCGGATCGTACGCCAGGCCCTCCAGCGTCGGGTCGAAATCGGGCATGGCAGGCGGCAGGATCCCCTTCGCCTCGGTGGCGGTGCCCCGCAGGACGAGGTCGGCGATCTTGGCCCTGTCGATGGCGTGGGCGAACGCCTGACGTACCGCCCGATCGTCAAAGGGCGGCATGGCGACGTTGAACCCCAGGTACTGCACGCTGGGCTCCGAGCCCGTCACGAGTTCCCGCGACAGCGGGTTCTCAGGGTCGGTCACCCGCTCGATCTCGGCCGGCGATACCTGGGCGATGTCGAGTTCGTCGTTCTCGTACATGGCCAGCGGCTGCCCGCCGCTCAGCACGTATTCGACGCGACGCACCGACGGCGCGACGCCATAGTACCGCTCGTTGGCCTCCAGGGCGATGAGTTCGCGGCTCATGCTGGCGAGCACAAAAGGCCCCGACCCGTTGGGCTGGCGCACCCAACCCGCGCCGTCCGCCTCGATTTGCTGCCGGTCGACGACGAACGCCACCGGATAGGTCAGCTTGGCCAGGAAGTAGGCCTTGGGCGCGTCGACCGTGATGCGCAGCGTGTGGTCGTCCACGACCACCACCCCTGTCACGAACTCGGCCTCGCCGCGAGTCCGGGCCGTCGCCCCGACGATATCGTCCAGGTAGCTCCCCGCCACCGGGGAGCCCGTCTCGGGGCTGCACGCCCGCTCGATGGAGTAGGCGACATCCTCGGCGGTGAGGGCCCGCCCGTCCTGAAACGTGGCGTCGGGCCGCAGATGGAACGTGTAGGTGCGGCCGTCCTCGCTCAGATCCCAGCGCGCGGCCAAATCGGGAACGACCTCGAGATCCTGGTCCAGCGTGACCAACCCACTGAACAGGTGCACCACATACTCGGCCGAGGTGCTGTCCTGCACCAGGGCGGGGTCAAGGGTGGGCGGAGTGCCGCCGGAGAGGCGCAGCGTGCCGCTCGGGCTAGCCCCCTCCTCGGCCGGGCGGGTGGTTGGGCGCGGCGCGGCGCTTCCGGACGCCTGTGGCGTCACGTCCGGGGTGGCGCGCAGGTACTCGGATGCCAGGTATGCCCCGAGGCCGCACGTGGTGGCGAGCACGCACAGCACCAGCAACGCGAACAGGATGATCAGCCAGGTCTTGCGCGTCATGATGGGCGTCAGCCAGCGCTCGCCGCGGCCAGCGTGAGCAGGCGCGTTCCGATGAGGCGATCCGTTGCGATCACGATGTGCCCTTCATACGCGGATCCAGGGCGTCGCGCAGGCCGTCGCCGAGAAAGTTGAACGAGAACATGGTGATGGCCAGCGCGATAGATGGGAACAGCACCTGGTTGGGGTATGACCGGATGGCGCGGGACCCGTCAGAGATCATCGAGCCCCAACTCGGCGTGGGCGGGTCGACGCCGAGGCCGATAAAGCTGAGGAACACCTCCGTCGTGATGTAGGTCGGGATGTTCAGGGTGATGGCCACGAGGATGGGCCCCATGATATTGGGGAGGATGTGGCGCACGATGATGCGCAGGTCGCGGGCGCCGATCATGTGCGACGCCTCGACGAACTCTTTTTCCTTCAGCGAGAGGATCTGCCCGCGGGCGAGGCGCGCGATCCCCATCCAGGCCGTCACGCCGATGCCCATAAAGATGAACAGCATGCCGCCGCCTTGCAGGCCCAATAGCCCGTCGACGGCGCGATTGATCTGGTTAAAGGTGTAAGCGGCCGTGCCGGGCTCCTGGTTGCCGCCAAAGCTCGTCTTGAAGAATGCCATCAGGAGGATGATGAGCAGCATCGTCGGGAAGGCGTACATGATGTCGACGATGCGCATCATGATGTTATCGACCTTCCCGCCATAGTATCCCGAGATGCACCCGTACACGAGCCCGATGACGAGCGCCGTCATGGCGCCCATGAACCCCACCGGCAGCGACACGCGAACGCCATAGATGATGCGGCTCAACAGGTCGCGCCCCAGATAGTCGGCCCCCAGCGGGTAGATGTCGCCGATCTGGGTATATGCCGCCATGTCGCCTGGCATGATATCCGCCACCCACTGGGGCACCATATGATTGTGGACCGAATCGCCCTCCGAATAGTGATAGGGCGCCACCACGTCGGCGAACACCCCCACCAGGACCAGAACCAGGATGAGTACACCCCCCAACACCGCCGCGCGGTTGCGCAACAGGCGGTGCCAAGCGTCGAGCCACAGGTTGGCGACACGCTGCTGCCCCTCGCCCTCGGCCGGGGCGGCGCCCACCAGGCGCTGCGCGGCGCGTTCTTGTTCAGACATGGACGCTCATCTCCTCGAAAGGGCTGATCGTGGCCCGCTCACGAGTACTTGATCCGGGGGTCCAGAAAGGCATAGGTCAGATCGACCATAAGGTTCGCAATGACCAAAAAGACGGCGTACAGCAGCACCGTACCCATCACCACGGGATAATCGCGGTTCGTGATGCTGGTGATAAAGTACTTGCCCAGGCCCGGGATGGCGAATATCTGCTCGACGACGAACGTGCCGGTCAGCAGTGCGGCGAACATGGGCCCCAGCACCGTCGCCACCGGGATGAAGGCGTTCTTGAGGGCGTGGCGCACCATCACCGCACGTTCCTTGAGTCCCTTGGCCCGCGCCGTCCGAATATAGTCCTCGCGGATCACCTGCAGCATGCTGGCGCGCGTCAACCGCGCGATGATGGCGGACTCGTGCAGTCCCAGCGCGACGGCCGGCATCACGAGCTGCTCCGGCCGTCCCCAGCCCGCTACGGGGAACCACCCGAGAGTGAGGGCAAAGATGAGGATGAATAGCGGCCCGAGGACGATGTTGGGGACCGAGACGCCAAAGATGGCGATCCCCATGGTGACATAGTCCCACTTGGTGTTCTGCTTGAGGGCGGCGATCACCCCCAGGGGGACCCCCATGCCCACACCGATGGCCAGCGAAACGAGCCCGAGGGTCGCCGACACCGGCAGGTGCGCGGCAAAGATGTCGTTCACCGTGCGGCTGCGCGTGGTGTAGGAGGGGCCGAACTTGCCCTGCAGCAGCCCCGCATAGACGCCCGATGGGTTGCGCGTCATCCCCATATAGTCGGTGTACTGCTTCCACAGGGGCTGGTCGAGGCCATAGTAGCGGTTGAGGTTCGCGACGATCTCGGCGGGGAGGGGTTTTTCGCGGTCGAACGGCCCACCCGGAACGGCGTGCGCCAGTGCAAAGGTAACGATCGAGATGAAAAAGAGCACCGGGATCATCCATAGGACCCGGCGGACGATGTAGCGCCCCATTACACTCCTTCTCCTCAGCAGCCGTGATAGCGGACGGGCACTGCTGCACTGCCTTCGTCCGGAACATTGGCGTCCATTGTACCACAAGGTGGGCGGTGGTACATAATGGTGACAGCCACGTGGCCTGGGGCCACGTGGCTGCCGCAGTCATCAGCTCACACGTCGGGCAGCCCGACTAGTGCGCCATCACCTTCCACGTGTCGATGTGCTCGCCACCCAGCGGAGCATAGGTGCGCTCGACGTACGGCTTGGTGCACACGACGGTGGTGTAGTAGTAGATCGGGATGATGATGGCCTCATCCACGGTAAGGATCTTTTCCGCTTCGAAGTACAGCTCCTTGCGCTCATCGGGATCGGCCGACGCAGCCGCCTTCTCCACGGCGTCCATGAAGGCCTGGGCGCTGGCCGATTGCGGATCCCACTTGGGGTTGTTCTGGCTCTTGGTCGGATGGAAGACCTCGAGCAGCCAGTTGTTGGCGTCCGGATAGTCCGCGCACCACCCATTGCGGTAGATCTGCGGCGCGTCCTCGTCCAGGGTATCCAGGTAGACCGCCCACTCCTGGTTCGCGAGCTTGACCTCGACGCCCAGGTTGTCCTTCCACGACTGCTGGATGAACTCGGCGATCTTTTGGTGGCCCTCGCTGGTGTTGAACATCAGCGTGACCTCGGGCAGTCCCTGGCCATCCGGGAAGCCCGCATCGGCGAGAAGCTGCTTGGCCTTGGCCGGGTCAAAGATGATCCCCTCAAAGCTGTCATCATCGGCCACACCGCCAAAGATGCCGGGGCAGGCCAAGCTCTTGGCCGGCCGCTGCTCGCCCTTGGTCACCGTGTCGATCAGCTTCTGCCGGTCGACGGCGTAAGAGAACGCCTGGCGCACCTGGACATTGTCAAAGGGCGGCTTGGTGGTGTTGAACCCATAGTAGTACGTGCACAGGCTCGGGGCGATGTGCAGCTCCTGAGAGAGGGTGGCATCCGCCTTGATGCGGTCCATGTCGTCCAACGGCGCGTTGGAGACGTCCAGCTCGCCGTTCTCATACATGGCGAACGCCGTCGAGTCCTCGGTTACCATCACAAAGTTGATCTGCTCGATGGAGACGTCCTTGGCATCGACATGGTGCGGGTTCTTGACCATGACCATGCGGTTCTCGTGCTCCCACACGTCCAGCATGTAGGCGCCGTTGCTCCAGATGGTGCCCGGCTCGGTCCAGGCATCGCCGCCGGCCTCGATCGCCTCCTGCGGCTGCGGACGGTTCACCCACATGCCGGCGATCCCCGGGAAGTAACCCGCCGCCTGCTCGAGCGTGAACTCGACGGTATAGTCATCCACGGCGCGCACGCCGATGCTGTCCAGGTCCGTGCTCTCGCCCGTGTTCACCGCCTCGGCGTTCTTGATGATATAGTCGACGTAGGCATAGTCGGAGGCGGTCTCGGGGTTGATGGTGCGCTTGACGCCATACACCACGTCATGCGCCGTCACCGGGCGATGCTTGGTGACCTTTTTCGAGGCCGGGTCATAGTGCACCCACTGGGCATCCTTGCGCATCTTGAACGTCCAGGTGAGGCCGTCGGCCGATGCGCTCCACTCGGTGGCCAGCTCGGGAATCACTTCCAGGGTCTCGTCATCAAAGTCGGTCAGGCCCAGGAAGAGCAGCTCGACGCACTGCACCGAGGTCGTATCGGTGGAGAGCGCCGGATCGATGGTAGGCGGCTCGGTGTGAAGGTTGAAATTGAGTTCCTTGGCCAGGGCTTGGCCACGGGAGCAGCCGCT
>ENA-UOUL01004625-UOUL01004625.1-bioreactor-metagenome-genome-assembly--contig:-NODE-4625-length-12556-cov-16.256431_pt1 | contig 12556 bp, 8 predicted proteins | sample MGYA00249838_ERZ747220 | MGnify/ENA primary metagenome ERZ747220 (study PRJEB28778, sample SAMN05720191) | bioreactor metagenome | isolation source: Anaerobic biogas reactor | place: USA:Washington...
ACGACGGCGGCCTTGTTGAGGTTGTCGAGAATCTGGCTGTAGAGCCGGTTGCGGTCGATGTTGATGGCGTCGAAGTAGCCTTGTTCCTCCACCAGTGGGGCGACGATGCGCGCCATGTAATACTGCGCCGTCTCCAACGTGAGGAACGTGGGCCGTTCGTCCAGCGCGCCGAATCCGGCCTCTTCGACGACGAGCGGCCAGAACAAATCGACCATACGCCGCGCCAGGCCACCCACCGTTGCGACGTTCACCAGACCGCCGGCAGCGACATCGGGGTGGTACAGCGCCTCCACGTAGGGCGCGGCGAGCGTTCGCTGCGGCGCCAGCACGAGGAGCCGATCCGCCGGGACGTCGCTCATCAGCATGTAGAGCATCCGCGCGACGCCCGCCGTCGTCTTCCCGGTCCCGGCGGGGCCTTCGAGGAAGAGCCTTTTACCCGACGGCGATTTGACTACCGATAATTGTTGGGATGTCAGCGTCATTTGCATGGGATTATTTTGCCACCCTGGCGAATCAAGTTTTCCAGATCGTCCGGCGTGACGGTCACGGGTGTATCCGCAGTTCGCTCAAGGGGTTTCCGCTCACGCGCGACCCACGCAATGCAATGCGCTGCGGTCAGCGCGCCGTGGGTTTGCGCAAGCGCTTTCCCGATCATCTCGGCGCGCTCCCGGAAGGCGACATTCGTGCGGATCGTTTCTACCGCAGCGCGCAGTTGTGCTTCGGTGAACTGCGCGATGTCCAGGCGCTGTCCGACGCCCAAATATACCACGCGGCTTGCATTGTCGGCCTGTTCGCCGCCTACCGGTAGCACAATCAAAGGTTTTCCAGACGCCAGAGCCTCATTGGTGCTGTTGTTGCCGCCGTGGCTGATAAAAAGATCGATCCTGGGCAGCAATGCGACCTGCGGAACGTGCTTGAAAATCATCGCGTTACGCGGTATCGTCTCGCGTTGCAGAGCCTGATAGGCGCCCCCGGCACTGATGATAGTCTGGTAAAGGGGATCGTCCAGCGCGTGCATGATCTTTTTGAAGACTGCGGGTCGGTTGTTGTAAACCGTGCCCAGGGAGACATACACTTTGCAGCGGTCGGCGCGGAGTTGGTCGAAGGGGAAATCCGCTGCTGTCTCCCCGTGTCTGGCAAAACAAGGTCCGATAAACAGCGTGTTGGCGGTCAGATTGCTGCGTGGCGCTTCTGCCGCCGTCGCACTCGCCACCAGATTCAGCCAGGGCGAGTAGGGTCGGCGGAGCATATCGGGGGCCATTGGCGTCAGACCGAATTTTTCCCGCGCCTGGTTGAGATGGTGATCGAGTCCCTGAAGCGTGCGCTCTTCTGCACGTGCATAGAGCCGTAACGTCTCTTGATCGTCTGTGCCAATCGGGAGGCCGCTCCCAAAGGGTGGAATGTCATCACCGTGAAAGGGCAGCCCACTGTGATAGACCGTGACGTAAGGTGTGCCGGTAATGTCGGCGGCGAAGCTGCTGGCAGGAAACGCAAAATCGGTCACCAGAACATCCGGACGGTGCTCTCGAATGAATGTGACAATGCGCCGCGTGTAATATTCAATCCCTTTAGAGAACAGGTTCATCGCGTGAACGATTTCTTTGTAACCGGATTTGTACGACACAAGTAGCATCCCGGCCACCACCGACAGCGGTGGGCGTATCAGGTCAAAGTTTAGCCTGTGCCCCCTGAGACTGTTGGGGGCGGCGAGAGTGGCATCGAGAATAGGGATATGGGTTTTCGCCGCGCGCACGCCGGGCATCAAGAAATGCACGGTATGCCCGTCTTTCTTCATCTGAAGAGCGATATTGCGCAGCACATTCACATGGCTGAGGGTAGGTTGATTCAGAAACAGGACTTTGCTCATAGCGGATGCCTCAGATTGTGACAGAGCGCGACACTCGCTGTCATCTTCCCGGTCCCGGCGGGGCCTTCCAGGGAGATTTTGCGGTCGAATGCGGACTGAATAATGGCATTCTGGTGTTGTGTGAGTTTCATGGGCCCCGGAAAAGGTCAGAACCTGGAATTCGGTCTCTGAGAAGGACGTGTTGTCTTACGGCAATGGGTTGGAGTTGCAGATTTTGGCTCATCTTACTGGCTTCAAGGTCAGGCCATAGAACACACCGAGTATAAGCATCTCACCCAACCCAGCGATAAGAGAATAGAGTAATACTTTGAAGGGCACATTGAACATCATCCACTGAGATGCAGTGTACATAACGATTCGGAAAAACCATACCAAAAAGGCGAAACTCACTCCTTTGACGAGTCCAGTTATGCCTGGCAGGCTTTCATAGAGAAGTAGGAATATACCCGCCATGATGAATCCATATGCGAGATCAATTATGATACCTGCAAGGGGATTGATAGATGTGCGTGCAATTGGCTTGTAGACCTCATATAGCCTTTGGGCAAGAGGATTGGCATTGATCACACCGTCCAGAATACCGAACAGGATTCCACTGACGACACTGACAATGATGTACCCAATCATTGGTTTTGCCTCCTGTTGGATGATGGGTTGAGCAGTCTGTCATGGTGTTGCCGATAATATGATCACGGCTCGACCACAGTTGAGCTTTATTTGATTTTACCACAGAAAGTCATTGACCACGAATGACCGTTGAGCTTACCCCCATGGGTTAGACCACAAATGGGTTAGAACAAGTTGAACCGGGGACGCTGTCATCTTGCTCCTTACGCCCCGTAATGGACCTTAACAGGCGTTGCATAATTCAAGCTCTGATGCGGGCGTTCCTGGTTGTAGAACTGGAAGTACCGCTCCAGGCTCTCTTCCAAGTATTGTTTGTTGTGTACCAGAAGGTCATTTTGGGCTTGAACTATGGCAAGATTCACCACGAGTTGACTACCTACTTCGGACTGCGCGTCAGCAAAGGGCAGTTGAGCAACATCGTGGCCGAAGTAGCGGCTCTCTTCGGTCTGGCCTATCAGCGTTTGATCGCGGTTTTGCGACAACAAGCAGCGGTCCATGTGGACGAGGCCGGCTGGCGCGTCAATGGGAATAACCACTGGTTGTGGGTGTTCATCAGTGATGTGGTGACGCTCTACACTACACTTTCTGTTAGCCGGCGGCGTTATAGCCTGTTGTGCCACCCGCGACGTTGTAAACCTCGACGAACCCGTGCTGTTGGAGGATGCTCGCTGCCATACTGCCGCGTGGACCGGCGCTACAGAGCACGACCGTTGGTTTGGCGGGATCCAGTTCCGTGTAGCGCGTGCGCAGGTCGGGCGCGGGGATGTTGAGCGCGCCCTCGATGTGCCCGGCGGCGAACTCGCCCGGCGCGCGCACATCCACCACGACGAGACCTGCGGTGAACTCAGGTGAACCGTCGGGATCGCCGGCGATTCTGGCGCGCGCTTCCTTGCTGGAGAGAAGATGAACTGTGGTAGTGGGATGTCCCGTTGTCACCCAGGCAGACATACCGCCCCTCAAATACCCGGCAACGCGATCCAGCCCCACCCGGCGCGCCCAGACCATGGCCTGCGTGACATCGGCTTCGCTGTCGGCAACCAGCAAGAGGTCTTGATCGGTGGGCAGAACCCATCCCGCGAAGATGGGGAAGTTGCCGTTGAGGTCGAGGCTCCACGCGCCGGGAACGTGCATCCCGGCGAACCCTGCGTAGGGCCGGGCGTCCACCACGACAACGTTGGGCTGCGCCATCTGCGCGGCGAACTGCGGGGGCGTGAGCGGTTGCGGCGCGGGTAGCTCGGCGATGCGCGCCGGGCCGCGCCGGTTGTCGTCGCTGCAGCGGCTGAAGTGATCAGGCGCGGGCGGCATATCGGAGGTGAGGGAGTGGATGAACTCGCTTTTGTCCGCGATCTGCAACGCGGGGTTGTAGCGCCGTTCGTAGCCGATGGTCGAGAGTCGCTTGGCGCCGATGGCGCGCCCGCACAGCGAACCGGCCCCGTGCGCCGGATAGACCTCACAGAAGTCGGGGAGTTTGAGCAGCTTGTCGTGCAGGCTGTGGTAAAGTTGTCCCGCCAGTTCATCGGCGATGTCGGGGAACAGGTCGGGCCGGCCCACGTCGCCGACGAAGAGCGTGTCGCCCACGAACACGCCGATGGGGTCCTTGCCGCGCGACAGGTCGGCGACGACGTAGGCGATGTGTTCCGGCGTGTGGCCGGGCGTCTCCAGGACGCGCAGTTCCATATCTTCCAGCGTGATCGTATCGCCTTCGGCCAGTGGTACGTGGTCGAAAGCGCAGTTCCCCGCGCGCGGCGCGTAGATCGTCGCGCCGGTGATGTGGGCCAGGTCCATGTGCCCGGAGACGAAGTCGGCGTGGAGGTGGGTGTGCAGGACGTGCGTGATCGTCACACCCAGGGCGCGGGCGGCGTCGAGGTAGATATCCACATCGCGCTGCGGGTCTACCACCGCGCAACTCCGGCTCCCGGCGAGGATATAAGAACTGTGGGCAATTTTAGGGGTAAAGAATTGTTGAATTAACATCGATGTCTCCTTTGTTTGATGTTAGTGTGCCAAAGCCTCGGCTACGCCACAGGCCAGGCGTTCCAGGCTCAGGGGTTTTTGCAGCCAGACGATGCCGGCTGCCTGTAGATCACCCGCCAGCGGATCGGGCGGATGGCCGGATACGATCAAAACTGGGCCGTTCAAGCCGCGCGCGCGCAGAGCTTGCACCAGTTCGCGCCCGCCCATCTCCGGCATAATCCAGTCGCTCAATACCAGGGCGATGTCTTGTTGATGGCGTTCGTACAGCACCAGCGCTTCTTTGCCCTGGCGGGCTTCCAAAACGCGATAATTCAATTGCGTCAGGCTCGCTGCTAAAGTGGCGCGCACGTCGGGATGGTCCTCGATGACCAGCAGGGTCTCCTGATGGCCCAACTGTATCTCATCGATATCACAACGGGCGTCTGTGTGGCTTGCCAGCCTCAACGCAGGCAGGTAGATGAGGAAAGTAGTTCCTTTGCCTATCTGCGTCTGCACGTCGATTGTTCCATGGTGCAGCGCCACGATGCCGAAGACTTGTGCCAATCCCAAGCCGGTTCCCCGATCCGGCGATTTCGTCGTGTAGAACGGTTCGTAGATGTGCGGTAGAACCTCGTCGGGGATGCCTATTCCCGTATCGGAGACCGCGATACGCACCCAGTTTCCAGCAGATAGCTCAGGCAGCGGCATGGTTTCGCCGGCGCGTAGCCGGATGCGCGCCAGTCGGATGGTGAGTGCGCCACCCCCTGGCATCGCGTCGCGTGCGTTGACAACCAGGTTCATCAACATTTGCCGGATGCGCGTTGGGTCTGCGTTAACGACGTAATCCTCGTTATCCTCTTGCAGGTCGATGCGGATGCTCTCCGGTAGTGTGCGTGCCCATAACTTGACCTGTTCTCTCAAGAGCGGCGCTAAATCTAATGGGCGCTGGTCAAGTGGTGTGCTGCGGCTGAAATCCAAAATCTGATTGATCAACTCGGCAGCGCGCTCACCCTGTTGGTGTACTACTTTCAGACGGTCGCGGAGATTGTCCGGCAGATTGGGTGCGCGCAGCGTCATTTGACTGTAGAGCATCATCACCGCCAGGATGTTGTTGAAGTCGTGGGCGATACCGGCGGCCATCTGCCCCATCACCGCCAACTGTTGCTGGCGTTGAATATGCGTTTCGATTTTGCGCTGTTGGGTTACATCGCGGACGACGAGCAGCCATTGTGACGACGGGAAATCTGCCTGGATGGGCCGCGCAATTACTTCCAGGGTCTGCTCCTGCGTTTCGATTTCCCGCCACAGGCGTTCTTCCGACCAGTTCAAGAATTCGCTAAGCGGATAGCCACCCAGCGATTCCAAGGTGTCGCCTTCTTGGATGCCTGTGAAAATCTGCAAATCTTTTTTTCCGGCTGGATTGATAAGCAGTACCCGGTTCTGACTGTCCAGCAAGAGTACGCCATCGGGCACAGTATCAATGATGCGCTGAATCTGCTGGGCCTGTTGCTGCACTTCTTCCAGCAGGCGCTCGCGTTCTTTTTCAACATCGACCCACGCCGTGATATCCTCAATTGTTCCCTCGTAGTATAAGACGTTTTCATCAGGGTCACGCACCACGCGAGCATTCTCACGGACGATCAGCGATGTTCCATCTTCTCTCCGCCAGGTTGCTTTGAGGCCGATGATTTGTCCATCGCGTTCTAACTGTGCCTTGAAATCCGCGCGGACGTAGTTGGCAAAGTGATCGTTCTTGTTTAGATTCCGTTGCGCCAGGTTATCGAAAGCGTCGAAGCCCAACATGCGGACCAACGCTGGATTGGCCATCAGGATACGGCCATCCGGGGTGGTTTGATAGATGCCGATGGGCGAATTCTCGAAGATGCTCCTGAACCGTTCTTCCGCCAGGTCGGTAACGCGCTGCTCCAGCGTTGCAGCGAGCTGCGCCAGTTCATCTTGCGCGCGTTTGAGCGTGCAGAGGTGTCCCACGGTGGCGGCATACAGACGCGCAAGTTCACAATCGTGGTCGGTAAAGGGCCGCCGGTGGATGAAATTATCCATGCTCAGAAAGCCGATCACGGTTTCGCCGTTCCATAACCCCACCGCGATCCGGTCGCCTACGCCCACTTGTTGGCCATCTCCGCGAAAAACAGGAGCATCTTTGTAAAGCCGGAAGGGTACTGCCCCAGAGACAATCATGTGCAATTTGGAAGGAGCGACAATAGCGTGACGCTGCGACCGCTCGTCCGTCGTCTGCCCTTCGTTGTCGGTGCCATACGTCCCAATCATCGTGCCTTGATCCTCGGTGACGAACCATAACGCCACACGATCGAAGCCTAATGGCTGACGGGCAGCTTCCACGGCACGCCGGCAAAGTTCATCGAGCGTTTTAGCCTTTGAGAGTTCGTTGGACACCGTCGTGAGCAGCGCCAGGCGCTCGGAGAATGACCGCTCCTCTTCACGCTCGATCTTGATCTCGTCCGATACCGATTTCGCCATGTCTTTACCACATATTGTCGTTGTTGCTGTTCAGCTTCTCACACGAAAAACAGGCCGCCGTATGTCCGGTAACCTGTTTCCCCCTAAAGTACTGCGTTTGACTTACCTCAAAATAATGCGCGCATCGACCACTTTCAACCCTTGTCCCTCTGTGTACACCAGCACGGGATTGGCATCCGATTCGGCGATGTCGTCACCCAGGTCCATAATCATCTGCGAGTAGCGGCTCAGGGCCTCGGCGAGCGCGACGCGATCGCGGGGAGCCTCGCCGCGTGCGCCGGCCAGAAGCGGAGCGCCCTGGATGTCGGCCAGCATCGCCAGCGCGTGTTCCACCGAGATGGGCGCGACGCGGAAGGTCACGTCTTTGAGGATTTCGATGAAGATGCCACCCAGACCGAACATCACAGTAGGGCCGAATGTGGGATCGTTAATGGACCCCAGGATGACCTCCGTGCCAGATGGCGCCATTTGCTGGACGGCTACGCCTTCGATGCGCGCGTCGGGTTTGTAAGCGTGGGCGCTGGCGAGGATGGCGCGGTAGGCGATGCGCAGGTCATCCGCCGAGCGCAGGTTGATTTTCACCCCGCCGGCATCCGATTTGTGCAGGATGTCAGGCGACATAATTTTCAGTACCACCGGATAGCCCATCGTTGCGGCCAACTGCACTGCCTCGTCCTCCGTTTTTGCCAATTCTGTGACGGCCACAGGAAGACCATAGGCGGCAAACACCTTCTTGGATTCGATTTCGCTGAGGTAGATCCGGCCCCCCTCCCGCGCCTGTGTGATGATAGCCCGTGCGGCGGCGGCATCCACATCGCGTGGTGTGAAGGCTTCCGTTGCCAGTTCGCTATTGTGGGCATACTCGTGCAACGCGGCGATGGCGTTCACGGCGATGTCCGGCGCGCCGTAGGTCGGCAGCCCATTTTCCACCAGCCACTTCATCGCCCGCTCGGCCTCCGTCCCGCCGATGAATGACACGGCAATGGGTTTGTCGATCACGCCTGATTCGTCCACCGCGCGTTTGATCGCCGCCGCGATATCCATCGGATCGTTGCGCTGCGTCTCACAGAAGAGGACGACCAGCCCGTGCACCCACGGATGTTGCAACGCCGTCTTGACCGTTGCCAGATACTCCGGCCAGCCGCCCATGCCGGTCAGGTCGGCGGGATTTTTTACCGAGCCGATTTCCGGCACGTAAGCGCGCAGTGCGGCCTGCAAGTCGTCCGGCGCAAAACGCAGTGGGATGCCATACCGCTCGGCAGCATCCGCCGCCAGCACGCCCACGCCGCCGCCGTTAGAGATGACCATCAGATTGTTGCCTGTCATCGGCGGCTGCAACGAGAGCGCCAGCGTGCGGTCGAAAAGGTTGTTCAGGTCTGAGGCGCGCACCACGCCGGCCTGTTGCAGCGCGGCATCGTAGACCTTGCCCTTGCCGGCCATCGCGCCGGTATGCGAGGCTGCCGCCGCTGCCCCGTGCGCTGACACGCCTGACTTGAGTGCGACAATGGGCTTGCGCGCCCGGCGCGCGATGTCCAGGAAGCGCCGCCCGTTTTGGAAGCCCTCGACGTAGATGGTGATGCACGTCGTTTGCTCGTCTTTGTCCAGCCACTCCACCAGGTCGCCGAAGTTCACGTCGGCCATGTTGCCCACGGAGATCATGCGGTCGAAGCCGACGTTGCGGACGTAGCTCGACACCGTCATCGCAATGAGCAACGCGCCGCTTTGGGAGATCATCGCGGCTTTGCCCGGCAGCGGCATGAACGGCCCGAACGAGGCGTTGCATTTGTCGGAATTGCACATGATGCCCACGATGTTCGGTCCCAGGAGGCGCATGCCGTAGCGTCGTGCCGTAGCGACCAATTCGTCTTCCAAGTCTTTGCGGCCAATTTCACTGTAGCCAGAAGCGACCACGATCAGTCCTTTGACCCCCTTCTGCCCACATTCTTTAGTTACGGCGATTGTGCGTTCGGCAGGCACGATCAACATGGCAGCGTCGATTTCGTCCGGCACATCCAGTACGGAGGGATAGGCTGGTAAACCTTGGATTTCGTTCTCTTTGGGATTGATGGGATAGATGCGCCCCGGATAGTCACAGTCGATCAGGTTTTTCACGGCCAGGTAGCCGATCTTACCTGGAGTATTGGATGCGCCGATGACGGCCACCGATTTCGGGCGTAACAGCCCGTTCAAGACTTCAAAATCCACGTTCATGCCTCCTGGAGCCACGAATCTTCACTAATTTTCACGAATCGGAAGAAAATCCGTTTTAATCCGTTGACCAAAAGCAAAAGTTGCAAGCTACAAAGCGCGTTCTACACGCGAATTATAACTTGCAACTTTTAACTTTCAACTTCCGATGTCAGGCTTTGTGCTCTAACCCTAGACTCGCGTACAGCCGAGCGAAGGCGAAGTGTTCCTCGAGCAAAGCTTCGAACTGATCCAGCTTGGCTTTCTGCCCCAGACGCGTCTTGCCGAACACGTCGTCGATGGCATCCACCGTTTCCATCGTGTTCTTGCGGGTCAGCAAGACCGGCACACCCAGTTCTTCGGCGCGGCGCGTCACTTCGGGCACGGGACGCAGATGACCGGTGAGGATCAAACATTGCGTGGCGGTTTCCAGCGCCACCAACTGGATGTCGGTCCGGTCGCCGCCGGTGATGATGGCCTTGTTGCCAGGGATGCGCCGCATGCGCGGTAACGCCTGTTCCGCGCTCATCGCGCCGACCATCAGGTTTTCGACAAGCCCATCGCGCTTGTCCGCACATGTGAGACATTCGGCGTCCAGCACATCCGCGATCTCACCCACGCTGATAGATTGTAATTGTTCGCGGAGTGGTAGAACCCCCAGAGTCGGAATGCCCCGTCCTTCCATACACGCGAAACACTCCTGTAGTCCTGAAATCTCGGCATCAGGGACAGCATTGATGGCAAGCCCGACCAGGCGCTCGCGGAACTGCCGTTGGGCGTCTACACCGGCGTCGCTCATGCTGACCGGATTGCGATACCGGACCGTCGCCAGCACGGGGATATCCAGGTGGTTGGCCACCGAGACCGGATCGACTTCCAGGCTCAGCCCCTCACGCAATGAAGCGCCACCCTCGACTAGCATAACGTCCTTGCCCACCGAAACCCGCTTGTAAGCGGCCTCGATTTGCGACATCAAGTCGCGGTCGACGCAGCCGCAACGCAGCTCTTGCACCAGTGAGGGGGCGAGTACAACGCCCACCATGTTGACCAGAGGATCGGTGATCCCCAGAATACGATGGATGAACGTGGCATCTTCATCGTAAACGCGTCCCGGCAGCGGCTCCCACGGATACGTCGAAACCGGCTTGAAGTAGCCCACCTTATAGCCATCCTTTTGCAAGCGTTGGCCCAGTGCCAGGCAGAATGCTGTTTTGCCACTGAAGCGTTGAGTCGACGTGATATAGAGTGCTTTCATCATTCCCTCCTTTGTGATTGGCTCACGTTTTTAGCGACGGCCGGCGCGGCTGTCTACTTTCTCGTCGAAGCGGAACGACAGGGAAATTTCTCCGCCTTCATATTCCGTATGCAGGACACAGCCACTGCGCTGGAAGACGCGCATCATCGCCATATTCCCCGCGATTACGTTGGCGCGGAATCCATGAATGCCGCGTTCCTTGGCGATGCGCATCAGGAACTGTAGCAAATGTGTGCCGATTCCTTTGCGTTGGTGCTCGTCCATCACGGCGAACGCAATCTCGGCCATATTTTCGTTGTAATCCATCATCCAATGCCCTGCGGCGACAATCGGCGCAGTATCGGATGTCCCTAAAGTCGCCACGATGCTCATATGGCGGTCGTAATCCGCGGCCACCATCTCTTGCGCCAGCTCGTGCGGGAAGTCGCGCCGTACCTGGAAGAACCGCAAATACACCGAACGCTCGGACAGTTTGTAGAGATACTCCTGGAACAGGCGCTCATCGCTCGGCTTGACCGGGCGGAAGAACAGCTCCATGTCGCCGAATTTCTCTGTGTGCTCCATCTCCACAGGATAGATTGTCTCGGGGATGATTTGATCATCATAGAGGTAATTCATCTTCTTGGCTTCGGCCAACAACTGTTCGCGGAACCTTGGATGTGCAATCTGGATCAACGACACGGCGCGCTCGCGCAGACTCTTCCCGTGCAAGAAAGCCACGCCATATTCCGTCACAACGTAGTGTGCATTGCCGCGCGTCGTCACCACACCCGCGCCCTCGCTCAGACTGGGCACAATGCGCGAGACCGTGCCTTGCGCTGTCTCAGCGGTGGAAGGAATCGCAATGATAGGTTTGCCCTGCGGGGACATCGAAGCGCCGCGCATGAAGTCGGCCTGTCCGCCGATGCCGCTGTAGATCTGGTGACCGATCGAGTCTGCGCAGATTTGCCCGGTGATATCGACTTGCAGGGCCGTGTTAATCGCAATCATCTTCTCATTCTTGGCGATGTTGGACGGCAATGAGCTATAATCTATCGGATGAAACTCAAAGACCGGGTTATTGTCCACGTAATCGTAAAGCCGGCGCGTGCCCACGCAGAACGATGCCAGAACCTTGCCTCGGTGGAAGGTCTTGCGCCGATTGGTGACGACGCCCGCTTCGATCAAGTCAATCAGGCCATCGGAGAACATCTCTGTGTGGACGCCCAACTCCTTCTTTTCCATCAGGCCGTACAAAATCGCGTTGGGGACTCGACCGATCCCCACCTGAATGGTGGAACCGTTCTCGATCAGGCGCGTCACGTGCCGGGCGATTTGCAACGCCACAGCATCTGGCGGAGGAGATTCAATCTCTAGAAGTGGTTCGTCATACTCCACCAAGTAGTCGATATCCTCAATATGGATAAAGCTATCACCCAGCGTGCGCGGCATTTGGGGATTGACTTGCGCGATCACGATACTGGCCGTCTCTGCGGCGGCTTTGACCGCCTCTACAGACACGCCGAGCGAGCAGAACCCAAATTTGTCGGGCGGCGTGACCTGAATCAGGGCTGCATCCAGCGGCATCCGCCCACTGTAGAATAGCCCCGGAATTTCAGAGAGAAAAATGGGCGTATAGTCGGCCAATCCTTCGGCCACCGCCGCGCGCACCCCCGGTCCCACAAAAAACGAGTTATGGCGGAAGTGACGGTCGTAGGCTTTCTTGACCTGGGGTGCTGCCCCAACCGTGAGCATGTGGACAATTTCCACGTCATTCAACCGATTGGCGTCAGCGCCCAGTTTCACTAGTTCTTCCAACAGATGTTGTGGCGCGCCACAAGCCGGGCCAAGAAAGACACGGCTGCCACTGCGAATCTTCAGCAGCGCATCGTACGCACTCACTAACCGCTCAGTATAAAGCTTGTTCCAATTTGCCATTACGGGCATAATGCATCTCCTTAAATTAAGCTATTAGCAATCAGCGCTCAGCCGTCAGCCAAAGCATTGAACACCTAACGCTGGCGGCTGAAGGCTGACAACTATGATACAGTTTGGGGCGGTTTCACGAACCACCCAATGACCGCCGCCACCAAACATGCTATACCACAAATTATAAAGACAGTAAGCCATCCTTGCAAGTCCGTTCCGCTGCGCAGGCTGGCATCGCGTAACACGCCCGCCAGGATCGG